>Ga0209514_10000677_pt1 | contig 67517 bp, 57 predicted proteins | sample Subgrocontami58m_FD_187452 | JGI IMG/M metagenome (GOLD analysis project Ga0209514, IMG submission 187452) | Subsurface groundwater microbial communities from S. Glens Falls, New York, USA - GMW37 contaminated, 5.8 m (SPAdes) (version 3) | ecosystem: Environmental > Aquatic > Deep subsurface >... | reverse complement strand
CCTTGCTTAGCCATCAGCTTCTCCCGGTCAAGTCAGGACGACCAGAGGCATGGCCTAAGTTGCCGGAAATCAACGGGGAAACTTATGCGACGGTAAGCGGAGGGTAAGAAAAACCTACACTTGTAAGGGATTCGGCCCCCCATTAGCCTGCAAATTCCGCAAGTCGCGTCTCGGCCCCTTTAGCCGTCGCGGCGGTATAGATGGCCCGCAGATCAGCCGCCACCGCCTTGCGCCGTATCCAACTAAAGTTCAGGCTGTGGCTGTCCCTGACCAGATGCACGATGCACAATTGCACGGCAGTCTTGGGATAGGTGGCCTCGATCGCTTTCCTACCCACATAAAATGTCGGTTACCTTCAACAGACGGTCGTCAAGCTAAAAGGCTATGTCACCGTTAGTTGTTGAAAAAATTTTATGTTCGGCGTAAAGCCTTATTTAATGCGGATTGCGGCTTTCACTCAAAGCCGCGTCATTTAAGGCTTCCACAATTAACGGTGACATAGCCAGCTAAAAAGAAAGCGTATGTCTGCATTAGCGCGTGCAAAATTAGCCGCTTTTAAAACAAAAATGGACGTTAAAAATTTTCCGGTCAACGGTTTAAGGGATTAATCTGAAATAGATTTTAGGATTACCCTAGTGCCGATCAATGGAAAATCTTTAACGCCGTTTGACACCCTACAATCCCCGTTCCAATAATTTCAACTGATTTTTGAATTCGCTCTTGAGTCCGTAAACTTGTGCCGGGCGATGCGCTCCCCCCGATTCCGTTTGTCCTGGTATTTCCTCTAATACACCAAGTTCGTCCATTTTCCTTCTGAAGCTGACTTTATTCAAACCTTCGCCCAAGCAGGCCTCATAGATTTTCTGCAATCTTGGCAGCGTAAAGGTTTCCCCGGCCAGATAACAAGGTAGGGATGAATACTGCGATTTGTTACGAATGCGATCCACCGCGGTTTCGATGATCTCATTATGATCGAACGGTAATCGGCGTAGTTCGTCAACGGGGAAAATGGCAAGCCCCGGCTGTTGCGCGGATATAATCAAGTCGTTATTGACCAAGGCAAAATACACCACCGATATGGACCAGCCGCGAGGATCGCGCGAGGCGCCGGCAAATGTGCGTAATTGCTCCAGATAAGGCGGAATCAGGCTGGTTTTCTGTTGAAGTATTCGCACGGCGGCATCCAGGCTGTCCCTATCTTCTTCGGCATGAATGTATCCGCCCGGCAAAGCATCCAGGTTCGCATAGGGCTCCTTGTCTCGTTTTGACAATACGACACACAACCGATCATCTTGAATGGTCAGTAATACGACATCGATAGTTGCAATAATGGACTGCATCATGTTGATCTTTACCCTTCTTCCGATCGGCGGAAACGCGCCTTGGCATTCACTACTTAGTAACGAATTATAAACAATTAAAGCATTAAACTATCATTTAATTAATGTATATCAGATTTTGTTAGTTGCAATTTGTAACTAATTTAACTACACTAAAACCGTCTAGATTATTTACCTAGGATCGACGGTTATGACCCATACTCAACTCCTCATCATCGACGCACAAAACGACTTTTGTGATTACCCATCGAACGGCTACCAGCCAGCTCTCCCCGTTCCCGGCGCTTATCAAGATTTTCTGAGATTGTCCCGGTTAATCCGCCTGGCTGGCACCGGCATTAGCCAGGTGATTGCTACGCTCGACACCCACCACGCTATCGATCTTGCTCATAACACATGCTGGCGTGATGAAAACGGTAAGATTCCGCCGCCCTTCGCGCTTGTCTCGATAACCGGTTTACTCGCCGGCCGCTACCGATTGGCGCCGGGCCTTGCAAGCCAGGATGCCTCGGAATATGTCCTTCAGTACCTTCAAAATCTGGAACAACTGGGTAGGCCTTTTACGCTGTGGCCACCACATTGTTTGATCGGCTCGCCGGGTAACAACCTGAATGCCGAACTGGCCATGGCCTTACGCGATTGGGAGGCACAGCATTTCACGCCGGTTAGCGTCATTCAAAAAGGCGAAAACATTTGGACGGAAAACTTTTCTGCTTTAAAAGCAGTGATACCTTATCCCGGCGACCCGACGACCGACCTCAATCAGCCGCTTCTTAACATGCTACTTGAGTCGGATAACATTTTGGTTGCCGGTCAGGCTAGCAGCCATTGTGTTAAAGAAACGGTTGAGGACATCTTGCGTTTCGGTTCGCCCGAGATCAAAAACAAGCTGATCATGCTGACCGACTGCATGAGCCCGGTTCCTGGATTCGAAACAAGCACCGCTAAATTTTTAGGCGACTTGCAATGGCAGGGCGTTCGTCTGGCTAGCAGCGAAGAAATCGTTTCAGAACTGATTGCCGACAGCCAGAATTCATAAAGGAGAACGTCATGGAACCTATTGTTAAAAGCCTGCTGGAAAACGACCTTTACAAATTTCCCATGTGGCAGACCATGTTGCACAAGCGTCCCGAGGCAACGGCCGAGTATGATTTTGTCTGCCGCAGTACACCGGAATATCCCCTGGCCGAATTGCTTGACGACATGAAACAGCAACTCGACCAACTCTGTTCGCTGCAGTTTGCCGACGATGAACTGGACTACTTGGCGAGCCTGCGCTACTTGAAGCCGGACTTCATCGAATTTCTGTCGTTATTCAGATTTAAGGCTAAATACCTAAAGGTGTTTACCGAAGGCGATAGCCTAAGGATTCAGGCGATCGGCCCGCAAGTGCATGTCATGAATTTCGAAATTTTCTGCTTGTACATCGTTTCGGAACTGTACTTCCGCCGTTTTGATCAGGCGGCATTATTGGATGAGGGACGTCGGCGTCTTAACGAGAAACTGGCCGTGCTGAAATCATTTGAAGCCGAGCCATTGAAAGCACATCCTTTTGAGCTTTTCGATTTTGGCCTGCGCCGAAGGGCTTGGGGCAGTTGGCAAGAAGAAGTGGTGAGAACTTTTCAAGCGGAGCTGCCTGGCCTGTTCAAAGGCACATCTAACGTCTATCTGGCCAAGAAATTTGGCCTGACACCCATCGGCACTATGGCCCACGAATACCTGCAATCCTACCAAGCACATGTGGTCAGGCTGCGCGAGTTTCAACGCACGGCACTGGAAGACTGGGCCCAGGAATTCCGCGGCGATCTGGGCATAGCCTTGACTGACACCATTGGCATGGATGCCTTTCTACGCGACTTCGATCTGTATTTCGCCAAGTTATTTGACGGCCTGCGCCATGATTCCGGTGAGCCCTTCGCCTGGGGTGAAAAAGCCATTGCCCATTATCAAAACTTTCGCATCGACCCGCACGGCAAACGGCTGGTTTTCTCGGATGGCTTGGACATCCCCAAGGCAATTGACCTCTACCGGCACTTCGCCGATAGGATTCAACTGGGCTTTGGGATAGGCACCAATTTAACCAATGACCTCGGCCAAAAACCTTTGAATATCGTCATGAAACTGGTTCGCTGTAACGGCGCCCCGGTGGCCAAACTCTCCGACGCCCCCGGCAAAACCCTATGCAATGACCCAACGTTTATTGCCTATTTGCGGCAAATTTTCAATCACTACGCCTGATTTCCAACAAGGAATTTTATGGCAACACCCAATCCACTCAATATCGCCATCGCCCAAATCAACCCCATGGTGGGGGATTTCGCCGGTAACGTAAAGATGGCCATGGATGCTTTTCAGGAAGCGAGCCGCCTTCACGCCAGGCTTCTGGTTTTTCCCGAACTGTCCTTGTGCGGTTATTACCCTGGCGATTTGTTGAATGAATCCGCCTTTATAAGCAAAAGCTATCAGGCATTAGGGGAATTGGCGAGTTTTTCAAAACAGTTTCCAGGCATCACTGCCATTGTCGGCATGCCCAGAAAATCCAATGGCCCCGGCAAGCCTCTGTATAACTCGCTGATCGCGCTCAACAACGGCATAGTCATCGCCGAATATCACAAGCAATTGCTACCGACTTACAACATTTTCGATGAGCGCCGTCACTTCGAGCCAGGCCCCCAACGTGCGGTGGGCATTGATGTCTCAGGCTACAATGTGGGTTTGATGATTTGTGAAGATGGCTGGAATGATAGTGCGGAAAATTACGCCGTCAACCCGTATGAAGCGCTCGCCATGATCCGTCCTGATCTTGTGGTTAGCATCAATGCCAGCCCCTCCAATATCGGTAAGCGTGAGCAACGCCAACAAGTCATTTGCGCTGCAGCCTGCCGACATGCCTTGCCGATTCTGTATGTCAATCAGGTGGGTGGGCAAGATAGTATCGTTTTTGACGGTGCATCGTTCGCGGTGAATGCCGACGGCTTGGTCGCCAAGCAATGGCCTGCGTTTCAAACCGTGGTTGATACCCTCACTTTTGATACCCACACATTCCTACCTCAACCGCACTTCCCTCTCAATTCACTGGATGGCTATTCTGTCGATGAATTCGTTTTACGTCACATTGTGTTGGGCCTTAGGGATTATGCCCGCCGCTGTGGTTTTAAAACGGCCGTGGTGGGCTGTTCCGGTGGCATTGATTCGGCTTTAACGATCGCGCTGGCGGTTGAGGCATTGGGCGCCGGCAATGTGATTGCGATCACCATGCCGTCACAATTTTCCAGCTCGGGTTCGGTTTCGGATTCCCGGCTGCTCTGCGATGCGCTGGGTGTGACACTTTATACCCATCCCATCAAGGCTTTGGTCGGGGATTTTAGCCAGCAATTCCATGATAGCTTTGCCGATGAACTGAAAGGCCTTTCCTTGGAAAACCTCCAAGCCCGAATCCGTGGCACGATCCTGATGGCTTACTCGAACCATTCAGGCGCCCTGGTGTTGACCACTGGCAACAAGAGCGAAATATCGGTCGGTTATTGCACCCTTTACGGCGATACCAATGGCAGCCTTGGCCCTATCGGCGACCTTTATAAAACGGAGGTTTACCGCTTATCCGCCCATATCAACCAACGCGCCGGCAGGGAGATCATTCCAGAGACGGTTTTAAGTAAGGAACCGTCCGCCGAGTTGGCGCCCGACCAAAAAGACACCGACAGTCTTCCGCCTTACGAGGTGCTTGACGAGGTTTTAAAAATGTTGATCGAGGGCGACCAGTTACCGCAGCCGGAATTTCAGCAAGCGCGCGACTTTGTTGCCAACTATCGGTCGACGGCGGCCGGCGAAGCGGTTTATCAACGGGTTGCCGGCATGATCGCGCGGAACGAATACAAGCGTCGGCAAGCCCCTCCCATCATTCGTGTACGGCCAAGAGCATTTGGGGCGGGCCGGCAAATGCCGATCTCCGCCAGGCATTAAGGGAACCCATTATGTCGAACTACCAAAAAGCGATTGTGATTGGCCGCTTCCAAATCTATCACAAGGGCCATGAGCTGTTGACCCGCCAGGCTCTTGAAATAGCCGATGAAGTGTTGGTCATCGTCGGCTCGTCCTTCCAGTCGAGAAACATCCGCAATCCTTTCAAGTGGACTGAGCGGGCCGAGATGATCTTATCTACTCTGCCTGAGTCCGATCGGATTCGTCTTAAGTTCTTGCCGGTGCGAGATTACTATAACGATGCCCTGTGGAATGCCGACGTTAGGCGTCAAGTGGGGGAATGCGTTTCAAGCACCGATCGGATCGCGCTGGTAGGATTCAAGAAGGACGATACGACTTACTACCTGGATAACTTTCCGGCTTGGCGGATGGTTGACGTTGAATCCAGTCTCGATATCGACGCCACCGATCTCAGGCAGCTGTTTTTTGAGGCGAAAACGGCAAACCAGGCTTTGGCGGAAATGGCTGAACGGATACCATTGCCGGTTAGCCATTTCCTAAATGCTTGGTCTCTGGACTCCGCGTATGACCACCTCAAGAGCGAACACGCCAAAATTAAGCAAGATAACCAGGTCTATACCGGCATCCCCTGGGACGTGATTTCGACGACGGTCGACGCGCTGGTGACCGTGAATGGCCACGTATTGCTGGGACAGCGAAAAAATTATCCCGGTAAAGGCTTGTGGGCCATTCCCGGCGGATTCCTTGAAAAACGCGAGTCCTTGCTTCACGGCGCCATACGTGAATTAAAGGAAGAAACAAGTCTCGATATTTCAGATGCCGCGCTACGGAAATCTCTTGCCGCAATTAAGGTCTTCTCCCACCCCCGACGATCGTGCCGAGGTCGGGTTATCACCCATGTTCATCACTTCTCTTTAAGCGGATGGCCGCTCAATGATGATGTTTGGCCTACGATTCAGGCCGCCGACGATCTAGAAAGTGTGGCATGGATACCTTTTTGCAGGATCCCTGCAATGGAAGAAGAATTATTTGAGGGCCACTTTGCCATTTTGTTCGACTTTCTACCTGTTCATGCCTAATCAGAACGGCTCATAGAACAAATTTGCCGAATTAAATCGACAGAGCACTACTGGCATGGCTAGAGTACCAGTTCGTCCTCCAAAGTGAACAACCGACCCATACCTGTCCCTGACAACAAAAATTTGATCGGCCGGTTTGTTACACATACCTGGCTATCATCCTATACAGGAAGATATACAGAACCATATAATTACCCAACATATTCAACAACGGCAACTCCATCGTGAACGTCGAAATCGTGAAGCGTGGCAATGAGTCGTCTGACCATTACAGGATCCATACACTGGCGTTTACGATAAACGCGCTTTCCGACAAGCCTGGTCTTGCCCCGACATAAACTGGCCAAGGCACTTGAGCCCGGTTGGTCTTATGACTGGAAGAAAGGCTTGTCGATTGGCCTCCTCGCCGTCCTATAAACCGCCCCCTCCCGAAGGTACGCTCCTATCGTACAAAACCGTCCATGAACCATCTGGGTTATAGGTCACGTCAAATGTGTCGGAACCCTGCGTTGCGTCACAAATCGCCGCAGATTCCAAAAGCTTCTCGAGCGATTCGGGGTTAATCAGTTGTCCCGCTTGGTAGTCATTGCCGGTGGTGATATAAAATTTCGCAATCGGTTGGCAATCGATGTTGCTCAAGGGTTGGGCCTGGATAAAGCTGGACAGGATATACGAATCACTCGCGGGATGCTTAATGGCCAGGCCCACGTTGATTGGCGAGCTTATCGGGTCGAATGAGGGCGTTACGATACGATAAGCGCCCTCACGAACGCCCTCTGCATGAGTGGGGCTGTCCAAGCCCAAGGGATTGATCGACAAATTGAGGTTGGTGGAATTATTGGAGACACCGGATTGCGGCGTAACATCTATCGCTTGCCCGGCTGTCATATAACCCGTGCTTTGTCCCGGTTGCAATGAGGGCACCGCCACTTGGGCGCCGGCGTAACAGTGTTGAAGGCATTGAAATATTAACAAGCCCCCATCAGAATAGAACGGCCTTAAGCTGCCATCAAAAACGGCATTGACATACACCTGCCATCCGCCGACATAAACCGCGGGTTGTTGGAAGATAACAAAATTCTGGTTAAGAAAACTTTCATTTTTTATTTTTATCGTATAGAAGCTGCCCATTACACTCTCCGGTTAAAGTGACTCAATTTGCTGGCCACGCATCGTATAGCTTTCATCGGCCTTTCGAAAACCCGTTGCCAGCTGATTATTTTTCATTGCGGCCTCAGCAACCAGCCAGAGAATGCCAAGCGCCCCAACGATTAAGCGTTGAATTCAACCTCGCCCCCAGATTCCGCCACAATTTCTTCCGATCCGGGATACGATACTCCGCAACGGGCACAGAAGTAAAGGCTCCTGCCGTAAAGTCAGAACGACACTGCAAAGCTGTCCAGCTGCTTGCCGCCCTGAAAAATGCGGGGTGCGGGCATGTCTTCACCGACACGGCTAGCGGTGCGGCCAGCAAGCGGCCAGGATTGACGCGCTGCCTGGAATCGCTACGGGCAGGGGATGCGCTTGTTGTCTGGAAGCGGACAGGCTGTGGCGGTCGCTGTTTCATCTGGTTAATTGTTGGCTGACCTGCAAGGGAAGTGGGGACTTCCTGTCGCTGACCGAAGCCATAGGCACCGAAAGCGTGGCGGGGGGCTGCCGGGCCACATGCTGGCGGGATTCGAGCGGGATTTGATGTTGGGCGCATCCAAAGCTGGATTGAAGGCTGCTAAGAAACGTGGCGTGAAGCTGGGGCGGAAGCCCGGTTTCGGACTAAATAGAGCGGTTAAAACGGGATGATTGTAAGCGGGATGCGTGTTGCAGGCCACTACTCACAATTTACGAACAAACCTTTGCGCTTGGCTAAGTTGAGATCCGGTGTTACCCATATGAACAAACTCAATGGATCGGATCAAACATTACTTCCGGACCTATCCGTACCACCAGCAAATCAAAAGCCCCAGCATTCTTGCGATGCTTCGGCTAAAAAAGGTTCCTTGTAGTCATTATCCTTTGGAAAAAAGTCACGCCCAATAATGGGGCCATCACTTACACCCTGCGGTAATACAGGATGAGATTTGTCAGTTTCCGGCTCCCCTGCTGTCAAGATATGGTGCTGGATCAATCTGGCCCGAACCACATGTCGGCTCAGCCCAAGCAATCTGGCTGTTGCCAATTGGTTTCGGTAGGTATGCTTATAAGCGACTTGTAACAGAGCTTGTTCGGCACGGGCATATAAATCAGGATACTCTTGTTCGCATAAAGCCTGAAACGCACTAACTAATCTCTCAAAATCTCCAGCATCAGAGTCTGCCGATTTAGGAAAACTTGGCAATTGAGAGAGATTTAAATCCGTTGGCTTAATGATAAGGTCACGCGTTACCAATAAGGCGTGATGGATAACATTTTCCAATTCACGAATGTTACCGGGCCAAGTATGCGCTAACAGAATTTGTTTTGCGGCAGGGGCAATCGTGGCTTCAGGACAACCAAAGCGCTGGCCATACACTTTTAGAAAATGCTCGGCTAAGGGCAAGACATCCCCAGTACGTTGCCGCAATGGCAATAAATTCAATGCAGCTACATTCAGGCGGTAGTACAAATCCTCACGAAACCGACCGGCCATGACCGCTTCTTCCAATTTGACGTTGGTTGCCGCAATCAATCGCACATCTATAGGTATTGCTTTGTGGGAACCGACCCGCACCACTTCCCGTTCCTGCAACACCCGCAATAATTTTACTTGCATCGACTGAGGTAAATCACCGATTTCATCCAGAAAAAGCGTGCCGCCCGAAGCAGCTTCAAACCAACCCTGTTTGGCCGTCATCGCGCCGGTAAAGGCCCCTTTTTCATGGCCAAACAACTCACTCTCAATCAATGTTTCCGATAAGGCACAGCAATTAACCGCTAAAAATGGCCCGTTGCGTTTGGCGCTAAGTTCATGAAGGTGACGGGCGACCAGTTCTTTCCCGGTACCCGTTTCGCCGATGATAAGGGCATTCAACTCACTAGGGGCAATACGTTTGATTCTGTCAAGTAGCTCTTTGGATTTTGGATCTTCGAAAACGAGGGCTGATGCTCGAATTGAGAGGGCCATCTCAGATGGATTGGGAAAAGCAAGTAAATGCATAAGTATAAACATGTCCTTTGAAGTTATGTTAACTGTCAAGATAACATGCTGGAAAGGACTTATAAAGTGATTAAAATCAATATAATTATGCTTAAATGTGATAATGGTTGGGCTGCCGGGTTCCGCAAAACTGGGCAATTTCCGGATAGGCAGATCCAGGCTTTGTTGGGCCTGAATCTGTCAAGCGCACGCCAATTTTCTGGTGTCAGGCCGCCTCGAGCGCCTGTTCCAGATCCGCGACAATATCGTCGATGTGTTCTATCCCGATGGATAAACGCACCATATCTTCGGTGACCCCCGCCTTAACCAACTCCTCAGGCGACAATTGCCGATGTGTGGTGGAGGCCGGATGGCAAGCCAGCGATTTGGCATCGCCGATATTCACGAGCCGGGTGAACAGTTTTAAGGCATCCTGAAAGTGCCCACCGGCCTTGCGGCCCCCTTTCAAGCCAAAGGTGAGGATACCGGAGGCGCGTCCGCCCATGTATTTGTCAACCAGCGCTTTGTCTTCATGGTCATCCAATCCTGCGTAATTCACCCAAGCAACTTTACTGTGGCTTTGCAGATATTGCGCGACTTTGACGGTGTTCCCGCAGATTCTATCCATGCGCAACGCCAGGGTTTCAATGCCTTGCAAGATCAAGAACGAATTGAATGGCGAAATGGCCGCGCCGGTATTGCGCAACGGCACCACCCGCGCCCGGCCGATATAAGCGGCAGGCCCCAGCGCTTCGGTATACACCACGCCGTGATAGGAAACATCCGGTTCGTTCAGACGACGGAAGCGTTCTTTATGTTCAGCCCAGGGGAATTTGCCGCTATCAACAATCAGCCCGCCGATGCTGTTGCCGTGGCCGCCCAGATATTTGGTGAGCGAATGCACGACGATATCGGCACCGTGTTCGATCGGTTGGCACAAATACGGCGATGGCACGGTGTTATCGACAATTAGCGGTACGCCATGGCGATGGGCGATCTCGGCCAACCGTTCAAAATCGGTAATATTGCCCAATGGGTTGCCGACCGATTCGCAGAAAATAGCTTTGGTTTTGTCGTCAACCAATGCCTCGAACGCATCCGGATCGCGATAATTGGCAAAACGCACGTTGATGCCGTATTGAGGTAGGGTATGGGCGAAAAGGTTATAGGTGCCGCCGTACAGCGTGGCGGCGGAAACGATGTTGTCGCCCGCCTCGGCGATGGTCATGATCGCGTAGGTAATCGCGGCCATGCCGGAGGCCAGTGCCAGCCCCGCCAATCCGCCTTCCAATTCGGCCACGCGTTTTTCCAGTACGTCGGTGGTCGGGTTCATGATGCGGGTATAGATATTGCCGGCCACTTTCAGGTCAAATAGATCGGCGCCATGCTGGGTATCGTCAAAGGCGTAAGACGTGGTCTGATAAATGGGCACGGCCACGGCTTTGGTGGTTGGATCGGGGCTGTAGCCACCGTGTATGGCTATTGTTTCTAGTTTCATAGGCTTTAGGGTTGGCGAGGTTGATAAAATCTGTAAAAGGTCTGGTTTTCGGTTTTGATAACGGTTGGGGACAAACGATGGCATCGCCAGTCCCGGCACTGCCCCAGCTCATCCGGCTTTGGCTTGCAACTCGACTTTTCCGGTATCGCCCACAGGGCTTAAATGGAACACCGGTTTGGCGCGTGTCTTTTTGCCAGCTTTTGCGACCGGCAACAACGGGAACAGCAATTCGGCCACGCGGTAAGCTTCTTCGAGGTGCGGGTAACCGGAGAGCACAAAAGTTTCGATGCCGAGATCGGCATATTCCTGCAAGCGTTTGGCAACGGTTTGCGGGTCGCCGACCAACGCAGTCCCTGCGCCGCCCCGGACTAAACCGACACCGGCCCATAAGTTGGGGGCGATTTCGAGGTTTTGCCGGGAGCCTCGGTGCAGGCTGTTCATCCGCCGCTGCCCCTCGGAATCCGAGCGGGCATAGGCGTGCTGCGCGGCGGCAATCGCGTCATCGCCGACATGACGGATCAGCGCATTGGCCGCCGCCCACGCTTCGGCTTCGGTTTCCCGAACGATGATGTGTATGCGCAGGCCGTAACGCACGGCCCGCCCGGTCAGCCTGGCGCGAGCTTGCATATCGGCGATTTTTTGCGCCACGGCCGGCACCGGCTCGCCCCAGCTCAGATAGTGGTCGATATACTCGGCGGCCAAATGATGGGCGGCTGGCGATGAACCGCCAAAATATAACGGCAGGCTGGGCGTCTGCGCAGGCGGAAAGGCCAGTTTCGCGTTATCGACCCGGATATGCTTGCCGGCAAAACTGACGGTTTCACCCGCCAATAAGCGCTGCCAGACGGTCAAAAACTCGGCGGCCAAGGCATAACGCTCATCATGCGCCAGGAACAAGCCGTCGCCAGCCAGCTCAACCGGATCCCCGCCGGCAACGACATTGACCAGCAAGCGCCCGCCGGAAAAGCGGTCCAGAGTAGCCGCCATGCGTGCCGCCACCGTGGGCGAGGTCAAGCCGGGCCGGACCGCCACCAAAAACCGTAGATTCTCGGTGGATTCAATCAACGAGGCGGCGACGACCCAAGGATCCTCACAGGTGACGCCGGTAGGAATCAGGACCCCGCCATAACCCAAAGCATCCGCAGCCTGGGCTATTTGGCGCAAATAGTGCAGACTCACTTCGCGTGCGCCTTGAGCCGAGCCCAGGTAACGGCCGTCACCATGTGTCGGTAAAAACCAGAAAACATTCACTTTATTGTCTCCAAATTCAGTATTAGTGTGCTCGCCAGCCTCATTCGGCACTTAGGGCTTCCCAAGGAAGATTGTTCAGATTGAGCAAATGCCCTAGCTTCTCGGATTTAGTCCGTAAATAGGAGATATTCTCCCGATTGGGGACGGGTTCTAGCGGTACACGCCCGACAATTTTCAACCGGTATCCGGCCAACTCGGTGAACTTAGCCGGGTTGTTGCTCATCAAGCGTAGAGTCGTCACGCCCAAATCGGTTAGTATTTGGGCGCCGACATCATAGCTGCGGGAATCGATAGGCAAACCCAAGTCCAAATTGGCTTGTACGGTGTCCCGGCCCTGATCCTGCAATTCATAGGCGCGCAGCTTGTGCGCCAAACCGATGCCGCGGCCTTCATGCCCGCGCAAGTAAACCAAAACCCCGCTGCCCGCCTGTTCGATTTTTGCCAACGCCATTTTGAGTTGGTTGCCGCAATCGCAACGCAGAGAATCAAGCACGTCACCCGTTAAACATTCGGAGTGCACCCGCACCAAAACATTTTGTTGTCCCGCCACTTGGCCTTTGACCAATGCCAAATGCTCTGAACCGTCTAGCACGGAACGGTAAACATGGGCGGTGAAAACCCCAATAGCTGTGGGTATCCGTGCTTCTGAGACGTGCTCAACCAATAATTCATTACGGCGGCGGTAAGCAATAAGATCGGCAATACTGATAAACGGTAAGTTATGTTTTCTGGCAAATGCCTGCAATGCCCCGCCACGGGTCATGCTGCCATCGTCATTCACGATTTCGCACAGCACGCCGGCCGGATACAGTCCGGCCAAGCTCGCCAAATCGCTGGCCGCTTCAGTGTGGCCCGGCCGCGCCAACACCCCGTGCTGTCTGGCGCGTAAGGGGAACACATGGCCTGGGCGGGCAAAATTGTCGGCGGTGCAGGCAGGGTTCGCCAGGGCACGGAGGGTGGCGCTGCGGTCTGCTGCAGAAATGCCGGTGCTGGTGCCTTTGTTCAAGTCCACCGAAACCGTAAATGCCGTGCCATGGGCATCGGTGTTGTTCGCTACCATCGGCTCCAGATGCAACGCATCGACGCGCTCGCCCGGCAGGGCGACGCAAACGACGCCGCTGCTATGCCGTACCAGAAAGGCCATGCGTTCGGGCGTGATTTTTTCGGCCGCGATGATTAAATCGCCTTCGTTTTCCCGGCCGGCATCGTCGGCCACCACCACGAAGCCGCCATTGCGGATGGCTTCCAGCGCCGTTTCTATTGTGTCGTAATTCATCATAGAGTCCTTAGGAGTAAAAACTCGGCGCGGGTAATTTGGCATTCAACACCCATTCGCCAAGATCAAGCAGCTTATAATCCACCGGATCATGCAGCGAATGGGTTCTCAGATTACGCCAATAGCGGTCAAAACCTCCTTTGGCGCTGGTGGCCCGTGCGCCAGTGACTTCAAACAAGCGTTGTGTCACGTCTAACCCGGCCCGGGTGGCCAAGACTTTGGCCGTCGCGCTCGCAACAGCGACACTGCCGCGCTCCGCCTCGGTGAGTGCATTTTCCTGACGCCAGGCGGCGTCCAGTAAACTGGCGGCATGATCGGTCGACAGTGCGGCCGCATTAAGGTCAACCCAAAATTCACCGTACTTTTTGAGCACATAAGGGTCGCGGGTCGCACTTTCCACGCCGGACAAAAACCAAGCCCGCGACTGGCTGCGGGTATAACCTATCGCTTCCGCCAAAGCACCTTCGCCTATGCCTAAGTAAATATTGGTTAGGATCAGCTGTGCAAGCAGCGGACGCAAGGTGGCAAACACACTACCTAAAGGGCCAGGCTCACGTAAAATTTCATGGTCATAGATCCGCACCCCATGAAAATCCACAGTACCGCTGTCGGTCTGGCGTTGCCCCATATTGTCCCAATCCGAATGGATCTGGATGCCTGTGCGATTACTTGGAATTGCCGCTATGACTAATTTGCCGTCAGTCTCCGACAAGGCCGATACGATCAAGTGATCGGAATCCGTGGCGCCGGAACAAAAGCTTTTGGTGCCATGCACCAACCAGTCTTTGCCGTCAGCACTGATTCTGGCGCGAGTATCGAGAGGATTGAGGGTGTTTCCCCAAAACCAGTTATTTTTAACCGTTTCACGGTAATAATGCGGCCATTGGTCCCCGAACAGCCGGATAGTCGCCAACAACAAATGCTGGAAACCAAACAAATGTCCTACCGAACTATCGGTCCTGGAAATAATACGCACAATCTGTAGCGTATCGTGCCAATCTAGGCCGTGCCCACCATATTCAACCGGAATGATGAGGTTTAATAGGCCGCTTTTACGCAGGCTGTCGCGTTCATTTTTGGCCGTGCCGCCACGTTTATCCCGTTCCACTGCGGTGGCCGCAAACTCCGCCGCTAATTGTTCGGCCTTGCCGAACAACGATTGGGCCTTTAATTGGGCCTGTTTGATAGGATTAACCACGCCCATTATGCAGCCACTTTGTCAGTTTGCCGTGATTCCAGTTCGCGTACTAAGGGCAAAACATGCTTCCCGAAATATTCGACTTCTTCCTGGAAATGTAAAAAGCCCGTCAGGACCAAGTCCACACCTACCGCTTTTAACGCCACAATACGCTCGGCAATTTGTCTGGGTGTCCCGATCAGATTGGTTTTAAAGCCGTCGTTATATTGCACCAAATCTTCGAATGTTGACTTGGCCCAATTACCGTCACCTTCCGGGGATGCTTTTCCTGCTTGCTTGGCCTCATGTCCAAAAGCGTTGACCGCTTTCGTGTCTGCTTTGTCAATAATTTCATTCAACACCGCTTGGGCTTCAGCTTCGGTATTTCGGGCTATAACGAAAGCATTGACGCCAATCTTGACCGAATGGCCGCCTTTGGCCGCCTTAGCGCGGATATCGTCAACTTGCGCTTTAATGCCTTCCAGCGTATTGCCGTTAGTGAAGTACCAATCCGAGACCCGGGCCGCCATATCGCGCGCCGCCCGGGAGCTACCGCCCTGAAATATTTCCGGATGCGGTTGTTGTAAAGGCTTAGGCTTTAATGTGAAATTGTGGAAACGGTAGAAATCGCCGGAAAAGCTGAAATCGTCCTGCGTCCAAATGCCTTTCAGCGCGCGGATGAATTCTTCTGAACGACGATAACGTTCGTCATGCTCCAGCCACGGCTCGCCGATCGCGGTAAATTCAGTTTTAAACCAACCACTGACGATATTGACGGCGATGCGGCCTCCCGTCAGGTGGTCAATGGTAGCAATTTGCTTGGCGACGACAGCCGGATGCCAAGGCCCCGGCAAAATAGCCGCAATAACCCGTAGTTTCTGGGTCGCCGCCAACAAGGCATGGGAGAAAGACACCGATTCGTGCTGGTATTCCGCCCCGTAACCCGCGGTGAAACGGATCTGCGTGAGGGCATAGTCGAAACCGCTGCGCTCGGCGATTTGCGCAAGCTTGCGGTTATAGTCAATATCCCAACTGGTGCGTTGCTCGATTTTACTGATAAGCAGGCCGCCACTGACGTTGGGTACCCAATAGGCAAACTTGATTGGGTTGTTGCTTTGATGTGATTGGCTCATTTGATTTTTCCTTATGCGGCATGGCGTGCGGGGAAGTTAAGCGGTGCTCCATTGAGCGTGACCGTACCGGCCACCTCGACTGGCCGGGTCAAGGTATCGAGCACGGGGCAGTGCGCTTCCACGGCCGCAACCAGTTGGCTGATCGTTTCCGGCGCCGCAGGGCTCTTCAATGTGGTTTCAAAACTGATTTTCTGGAAACCGGAGGGAACCTCTTTCAAGCCGAACAGGCCATGCAGATCCAGGTAGCCCTTGGCGCTTACCTCGACCGCTTCCAAATGGATGCCCAGCACGGCGGCGTACGCTGCGTAGACGATTTCCTGGCAGGTGCCGAGCGCGGCCAGGATTAGTTCGACGGGGTTTGCACCCGCGTCACCCCCACCCAATTCCGGGGGTTCGTCAATGATCAGCGGCGGAAAATCCCGCACTTCGGCGGCGCAACGCACGCCATCGAGCCAGCGGGTCTTTGCCTTAAAAACCAGACGGGCGCCCGCCGGATTTTCTTGCAAGGCGGCAATGGTGTTTTCTAATGTGGCTTTCAAATCTTTCTGTGACATGTGGATTTCCATAGCATTGATGTTGAGGCTACCCAATCTAAGTAAGTAAGGATGGCATTGCGATCGGTTCGTCAAATTGAATTGTTCCAAATATTTACAAAACGGGACGGCCTTTTCGGAGCCTATTCTCCGCCGGCCTCGAACAGCTCCAGCGGCAATCCCACCAGTGCCTTACCAATCCATTCGCGGGCGATATTGTTCGATGGCCCCATACCGATACCGGCACGGGCATCACGGAAGATGCGTTCGATCGGGCCTTTCTTGTAACCGTAACCGCCGCTGACATCCAGGGCGTTGCGCGCCGAGATATTGGCGACTTCCGCCGCATGCACCTTGAATTCGGTCAACGGCAGCAGGATTTGCCCTTGCGGCTGACCGGCGGCCTGCAATTGGTCCAATTGCCGCGCCAGCTCGTGCTGCCAGGGGCGCAGGCTTTCGACCAACACCTTGGACTCGCCCAGTTGCTGGCGCAGCACTTGGTAGTCGGACAGTTTGCGGTTGAAATCACGGTGGATGGTTCCAGTCAGGTGGTCGGCGGCTTTTTCCAGTGCCGCCCTGGCCACACCGTGCCAAACAGAGCCCAGACCAACCAGATACACGGGGGACACACCGTGGTAAACGATGTCTTTACCCTGGCCTTCGTCGCCCAGGCGGTCGATGCTTTTCACATTCACCTCTTTGTAGGTGATCGGCCCGCTGTGGTTGCCGCGCACCCCGAGCGCTTCCCAGGTGCCATGCGTGATGCCGTCCAGTTTGGAATCGACGATGAAGAAGCTAATATCGGTAGGGCCTTTGGCGCCCGGCGAACGGGTTTGAAAAATGTAGTAATCCGCTTGTCCGGCGCTGGTGGTAAATGATTTTTCCGCATTGAGCAGATAGTTATTGTCGCTGCCACGGGAAGCTTCGCTGAAATTAAACCACCAGTGTCCGCCCGAGGCTTTTTCGCTGGTCGAATAGGTGCCGATCAAACCGTCGCGGGCAGGCTTCAGCCAACGTTCTTTTTGGTCGTGGTTACCGAATAAGTTGATGGTCTGCGCCGCACCGGTGTGCATCACATAAACTAGGCCGGTGGAGGCGCAGGCGCGGCCGATTTCTTCGGCCACGATCGAAAAGGCGACATGGTCCAGACCCAGGCCGCCGTATTCCTTCGGAATCAGCACGCCATTCCAGCCCGCCCGGCCCAAGGCTTCAAGGTTCTCCCGCGGGAAAACGCCCTGGTCGGTTTGTTCGGCATTAGGCCGGATGACGTCGTCAACCAGGGCGCGAATTTCGGAACGGATTTTTTCGTAATCGTGTACAGGCATGATGCTCTCCTTAAGCTACTTCAGATAATTGGGTTTGATCCGCCCGGATGAGCGCCGCCACAACGGCTTGGCGCGCTGCCGCATGGATGCGTTCATTGACGATGGCATCGCTAAAGCGTGAGCCGTCATAGTTCTGTTCGGTGGCGTAGATGCCGGAAGGGACGGTTTGCGCACCGAAGAAGCCAAACAGCGGCCGTAGTTGATGTTCGATAATCAGGGCATGCTTTTCCCCGCCGCCAGTGGCGCCAAGAATCACCGGCACTTCGTTCAGCGCCTTCACGTCCAGAAAATCAAACACATGCTTGAATAGGCCGGTGTAGGAACCCTTGTAAACCGGTGTGACCGCTACCAGGATGTCGGCCGACCCGATAGAATCCAGCACGGCTTTGCCAATATCGCCCAGCTCCCCCGGATGACGGGCAAGTCCGAAAACCGGGCCCAGATCAGCCAAGCTGTGGGTTATTACTTCAATACAAGCTTGTTGGTAAGCTTGCTGCTTGATTGCTTCCACGATTTGCCCGGCCAATGCGAGCGTCTTGGACGGTAGTCCTAGATTGCCTGAAACAACCACGACTTTTAATGTACTCATGTTGATTGCCTTTGTACGGTTGAAAAATCCCAATGCCTGCAAAGCATGGGTACTGTGCTTAAGCTTTAGCACCGACCATGCCAACTTTCAACCCATTGTTTTTAAAATAATTAATGATGGCCTTATCGGTTTGGATGCCGTTGTTGCAGCAGCGGATTACAACGATTGCCGCTGTAGCGGCAATCGTGGTCGGACAAGCATCTGGCAAACCCAGGATTCAGGCCGCTCCTGGTCATTTGGCACAATATCTGCTGCTTCTGTGGCTAGCACACCAGCCGAAGCGAAGATCGCTTCAATACATTAGCCAAAGCCGAGAATTGACAAGATGTCCAGACCGATAATTGATATGCGCAGCCGACCTGCGTTTCTACATGATTTTTATGGCGCAACGCCGGCAACCCCCGGATATGAAACCGCCAAATGGCTTAACCGCCGCTTGGGCTCCAAACAGGACGATCACTTTGTCCGTTCGCATACCCTGGATGGGTTTATCGAGGAAATCCGCGAGGTGGGTATCCGCCATGCGGTCGTCGTGGGCCGCGATACGCCCGACATCACAATCCCTAACGAAACCATTCGGGACATTACCGCGCCGCACCCGGAGCTGATCGGCATCGCCTCGGTCAACCCGCAAGCGCTGGATAGCCGTGGCGTCGCCAAAGAAATTGAAAAGGCCGTGAACACGCTGGGATTGAGGGGAATTAACATAGAACCCGGATTCGGCGTGCCGCCCATTCAGGCCGATGATCCGTTGCTCTACCCGATTTATGACGCCTGCAAACAACTGGATGTGCCGGTGTTTTTAATGTCAGGGCCGACCACGCCGAACCTGGAATATGCCAATCCGGTCGCCGTCGGCAAGGTTGCCAGGGCTTTTTCAGGTTTGCCTATCGTCTGCTACCACGGTTTTTATCCGTATGTGAACGAAATGATCGGCGTCGCGTTTCGCTATGAAAACGTTTACGTCGTCCCGGACATGTATATTTTTCTGCCGGGCGGAAGCTTGTATGTGGAAGCGGCCAACGGTTTTATGAAGGGGCAATTGCTGTTTGGCAGCTCGTACCCGTTCCGGGCAATGGGGCAAACGTTAGAGGACTTTCTACGGCTCGGTTTGCATGAGGAGGTGTTGGATCGGGTGTTATATCAAAACGCGAAACATTTATTGCGGATTTAACTGGTGGGCCGGATTTGCCGAATAATCCTAGCGCGGATTATTCGGCATCCCTCCGTTAAAATTTGAAATTCGCGCCCGCACCCAAGGCCCATTCGCTACCGGTGACATGATAATCTCCCAAAGCCAGTGTGCTGCGGCTTGCTGTGCCTTCAAAAGCATAGGCGGCAAACGCATCCAGCCTGAACTGGGGTGTAAAGGCATATCCTAGACCTGCCGTGGCGGTGTGCTCCCAGACGACCGGGCCTAAAGTCGTTTGTACGACCTTAATCAAATCATTGCTGTTAAGAACCCCGGGGACACTGGTATCAAGCGGCAGCGTCCCCAGTCCTGAAAAGCCGCCAACAGTGCCGTTAGGGTTATTGCGAAGTATCTCCGAGGCATAACTGTAACCTGAGCGGAATTGCCATTTTCCAAGGCTATATTGGCCACCCAGCATAGCCAGGAACTGGTCATCATAGACGTCCTTATACAGTGAAGATTGCGACCAGTTTTTCCAGGCGACATCCGCCTCCAATAGCAAGTTAGGCGTTGCATTGGCTGCTATGCCCCAGGTGACCTCCAAGGGTTGATCGAGCTTTACGCTTTGGTATTCCTGACCGCCGCCTACTGTAGTCGACAATACGTTATGGTAGTGGTATTGCAAAGGGGACTTGACCGAAACACCTAGCTTCACATCATCGGTGAGCTGGTAAGTTGCACCCAATGAACCACGGAGCGAAATATTATGTACGCTGGACGTAGTCCCCCCAAAATCACCCGACAACCCGCCGAGCCCGCTCGTATTCCCGGTAGTTCCGAATTGGCCCAAACCAAACCCTACCGTCAAAGCCGCCCCTAATGACAAATCTGGCGTCACTTCATAAGCCGCCCCCACGTTGGCACTAAATGACAGCAATTCCACAACCAAAGGTAATGTCGCCGCGCCACCGGCACCGGCGCCACCCAGTCCAAGCCCGGCCCCGCCATTGATGGGATGGGTGCGGTAATCCGCGCCTAAGCCCGAATCAAGCGCGACACCGCCGCCCACCACAAAGCCGGGCAAGACTTCTCCGCTGAGGGCGACATCCGGCGCAATGTAATTCTGCGCCAGGCTGGGGGAATGGTTAGTAAATCCGTTGTTGCTTTGATAATTGTCGACTACAGGTTCAAGAAGTGCCGCGCCCAAGCCAAAATTAAAGCCTTTAAACTGGGTCAAGGTGGCCGGGTTGCCAAACAATGCGGCGGAAACTTCTTGCGGCCGGGTATAAGCCGCACCGGCCATACCGCCGGCAATAGGTTTTAAGGACAGGTTCAGATCAGTTCCGGTATTCAGGGCCAATACACCAGGCGACACCGTACTCGCTAGCGCCAATAACGACACCTTCTGCAATCGCCATAAATTTATACGCCGGTAATTTTTGGGAGGAAACAATTCTCTATACATTTGAAACTCCAATTAAAATATTTTCAGATATCGGCGACGTCCGTTGGGTTTGCCCTAAGGGGATTCTAGGAAAGACAAACGCGTTGCGCCTGAACCCTTTCAGAGCAAAGCTTATGCCATTTATAACCTATTGTTTATTAATGACAATTTATCTGTTTTTATTATTGATGCCGCACTAGCGGCAATGCGGAGGAAAAATCGCCGCTTTTGAAGCAATGAACCAAAAGAATTGCTGCGCTTGGAGCAATGCGATGTGGATTTGCAAAATTGATGGGGAAGATAAAGGCCCAATACGTGTTTTGAGGCCTTTTGGTAAAACGGGCGGATGGAAACCTCAATCACCATCAAACAGTTAGTCAGTGAAGCCCGCTGTTATGCCACCATCCGGCAGTTGCGTTGGGCTGGCGGTGTGCTTGCCCGCATTTATATCCCAGATGGTATTGCGACGGCGGCGGCACGATCCGGTGCGGTTTTGGCAGTCCGCAACGCACGCTGCCAGCGTTACCAGTCCAGTGCGATGCGTGGCAATAGGTATAGCGAATTTAGACAGAGGGCTCTCATGCTGATGGAAGCTTGGGCTAACGTTCCGCCCAGTTTGCAGATTCCGTTACGATGCTGGAATGCAAAATAGTCAAAGTAGCCTTTGGACATTAGCAAACGTGGTATAGCCGAAGGTTTCAGAGCGGCTCAAACCAGACACTGAGACGGTACCCTTGTATCTCTCCAAGCAATGATATATTGCTTAGCTAGCACTATATCAAAGCGCATGATCAGAGTTTGTATGCGGGCTGAGACGAAAAGTCTGAGAAGTAGATAAAACCCATGCGCCCCTTTTCTTAAAACTGAATGGTATCCAAGTCCTTCCCCGATGGGAAAGAGGCTGTATGAACAAGCTGAACGCCTGACCGGAAAGGGCAAAAGCAAGATGTCAGCTCTGGGAGCCGCCATGCGGAAGCCGGCACAGATTTGTTATGGTGTCATCAAACACCAGCAACCCTATCAACCACAAGTGGCTGTGTACCCTCTTGTGATTGGTGTGGAGAGATGGTATCTACAGCACTTATGGCTTTAAACTTTCTGTCCGGGCTCCGGCAAGGCATGCCTTGCCGGTCATAATAGGTGTTGGAGGAATTTTTTTAGAAAAGGCAGGGTGAGCTTGCGTTGTGCCGCTAAAGACGCGCGGTCTAAGGTGTCCAGCAAATTCCACAACGAAGCCAAGTCCCGGTTGTAATGGGTCAATAAAAAGCGTCCGGCTTGTGGGGAGATTTCAAAACCCATGTGTTTAGCCTTGAACATGAGGGCCTTGATGCTGTCGTTTTCGGTCAAAGGTTTCAGTTTGAGCGTCAAGCCCCAATTCAGGCGGGTTTTCAAATCCGGCAAATCAATGGCGATGGTTTGCGGCGGGCAACTGGCGGATAAAATCAGTTTATGCTCGTGGCTGCGGTGCAGGTTGAAGAAGTTGAAAAAAGCCTGTTCCCAAACCGGATCGCCGCCAATATGTTCGATATTGTCCACGCAAACCACATCAAATTTGTCCAGTCCGGCCAGGATCGCCGGGTCGGGCAATCCCGCCGCCGATGACAAGGAAAAATAAAAGGCATCGAGTTTGTGCAAGTGGGCGTGATGGCAGCAGGCTTGCAGCAAATGGCTCTTGCCTAGGCCGCTTTCGCCCCAGATAAAAATTTGTTGTTCGCCAGTGCCTTCCAGGGTGTTTTTTAGGTGACCGATGATTTCTTGGTTGCCGCCAGGAAAAAAATCGTTAAACGTCTGATTGGCCCTAAATTCAAAATTAACCGGTAGTTGTTCAGCCATAATCAGTCAGGTTTTGGTACGAAGCGCAAATAAAGGGTGGTGCCGAGGAACAACATCAGGCTGAAGACGGTTTCCAAGGAGGCGTAAACCCGTTCGTCGGCATTGCTGTATGCTTCGGTGGAGCCGTGGATGAAATAGAACAGGCTGATGTAGGCCATCCAGGTGCAGCTTTTGCGATGGCGGCTTAGCAACCCGCGCATGGGTAGCAGCAGAGGGGTGACAGTTGCCAGCAACACCAGGGCGACGGGAAATTGGCTGGCAGGCACTAGCACGGTATGCCAAAGCATCAATAAGGCGAACAGCCCAAAAAAGCCGATGAGGGCGGCGGCATAATAAGTGTCGGCGTTGGGTTTCATGTATCGGTTTGTAAACGGTTAGGAGATTTTTAAAACCTGCGCGGTTTTTGCCAGACGTGCGCCTAGGGCTTTGCATAAGGTTTTTTCGTGCTCAGTCAAAACCGCGTCTTCCGATGCCAGATGGCTGGGGCCGTAAGGAGTGCCGCCCGATGTTGTTTCGCGTAACGCCGCTTCGGTGTAGGGCAAGCCCATCAGCACCATGCCATGGTGCAGCAAGGGCAGCATCATGCTTAACAAGGTGCTTTCCTGGCCGCCGTGCATGCTGCTGGTGGAGGTGAACACGCCAGCCGGTTTGCCGACCAAGGCGCCGGAAAACCATAAGGCTGTCGTGCCATCCAGGAAATATTTCAACGGCGCCGCCATGTTGCCGAAATGCGTGGGGCTGCCCATGGCCAGGCCGTCACAGTTGCGCAAATCGTCCAGTGTTGCATAAACCGCGCCGTGAGCAGGGATGCTGTCCGCGGTTTTTTCGCAAACTGCGGACACGTCAGGAACAGTCCTTAAAATGGCTTCCGTACCGCTGACCGATTCCACGCCGCGTGCGATATGGTTAGCCATCGCCGCAGTCGTGCCGTGGCGGGAAAAATAGAGGATCAGGATTTTGCTCGTCATAGTGGCGGCCTGTTTGCGGTGATTAAGGGTTTGGGTGCATCAGCGGGAGTTATTGCCGCTGATGCTTGGTAATAGGTTGGTAGGCACGCGCTCATCAAAACAAGGGCTATAATAGCATTTTACTCACATTCATACGCTGAAAAACGATCGGCAGGTTACCGCAATGATTATCGAAAGGCTCAGACAATACGCATTACTGGCACGCTTGGACCGCCCCATCGGCATCCTGATTTTATTATGGCCTACCTTGTGGGCGTTATGGCTTGCCAGCCATGGCAAACCGGATATGCAGGTGTTTGCGGTGTTCGTATTGGGTGTGGTGCTGATGCGTTCGGCGGGTTGTGTCATTAATGATTATGCTGACCGCGATTTTGACCCGCATGTGGAGCGCACCAAACAGCGGCCCATTGCGGCGGGCAAGGTTTCGCCCAAAGAGGCCTTGGCCGTGTTTGCGGTGTTATGCCTGGCCGCGTTTGCCTTAGTCTTGCTGATGAATGCCTACACCATTTGGCTGTCGTTTGCGGGCGCGTTCCTGGCCGCCAGTTATCCGTTCATGAAGCGTTATACGCAGTTGCCGCAAGCGTATTTGGGTATGGCCTTTGGTTGGGCGGTGCCGATGGCGTTTGCCGCCCAAACCGACACGATCCCGGTGGTCGCTTGGGTGTTGTATCTGGCGGTGATGTTATGGGCGTTGGTGTATGACACCATGTACGCGATGGTTGATAAGGACGATGACCTCAAGATCGGGGTCAAATCCACAGCGATTTTGTTTGGTGATTATGACCGCCATATCATTGCTGCACTACAAGCTGTCATAATTGCCTTATTGCTTGCCGTTGGCCAACTGGAGCATTTGCAGTGGCCGTATTACCTAGGCTTGGTGGTTGCCGCCGGGCTGTCGGTGTATCAGCAAAAGCTGATTTTTTATCGGGAAAAAGCCTTGTGTTTTCAGGCGTTTTTAAATAACAACTGGTTTGGTATGGCGGTTTTTGTAGGTTTGGTAGGGGCTTATCTGGTTTGATGGCAAACATAATGGGCGTGTTGAAATGAGTGCATTAGAAAAACTGGCGAGAATAAGCGAGCAAGATTATCTGGCGTTTGAACTGACGGCGGAGTGCCGCCATGAGTATGTTGACGGCTATATTTATGCGATGGCTGGTGCAAATGAACGCCATAACCGTATTAGCCTGAACATTGGCTTTCATTTACGGGCGGCGGCACGAGGAAGCCGTTGCGGTGTATTTTTAAATGATATGAAGCTGAGCATAGACAAAGGTAGAACCTATTACTATCCTGATGTCATGCTGGCCTGTGATCCCAATGATAAGGAACCCTTATTTAAAGAACAGCCCTGCTTGCTCGCCGAAGTGCTGTCATCCGGTACCGCCGCGATTGATAGGCGCGAAAAATTAATGGCTTATCAAAAGATCCCCAGTTTGCGTTATTACTTGATCGTCGCCAGTGACCGCGAGCGGGTTGATTATTTTGTCCGTGACAGCAACGGTGATTGGCAAACGGCGGCCTTGGATGCCGGAGAAAAATTGACGGTAAGCTATGATGCTTATCAAGCCGTATTCCAGCTTGCCGACATTTATGAAGATGTGGTGTTTGATTAAAGTAAAGTGCTTATGCCGAAAAGTTCAAAAGCAAATTGAAACAACGGGTTATTGCCGTTATAATTATCGGATTTTGTGACGGCATTCTCAAAAAGTAGAACCGCCCGTTTTGCGTTCCTGCAAAATCTATACAGGGATTACCACATTGAAGATATTGATTCTGGGTGCTGGCGTTACCGGTTCCTCGGTTGCCGAAGCACTGGCAAGTGAAGAAAACGATATTGTTGTCGTTGATTTTAAGCCGGAACTGCTGGAGGCCTTAAAAGAGCGGGTCGACATAGCCACCGTGACCGGCAATGCGGCGCATCCTAGCGTGCTCGAACAGGCGGGCATCCATAACACCGATATAGTCATCGCCGTCACCGACCGGGACGAAACCAATATGCTGGCGTGCCTGATCATCAACACGCTGTATAACCGCCCTAAAACCATTGCCCGGGTCAGGGCCATCGATTATCTGACCCATCCGCATCTGTTCAGCGCCAAAGGCATCCCGGTGGATTTTGTCATCAGCCCCGAACAGATTGTCATGGAAGCCATACGCAATTTGATTGAATTTCCGGGTGTGTTGCATATTTCCGACTTTGCCGGTGGTTTGGTGCGGCTATTTTCGGTGAAGGTGGTGGCGGGCGGTTTTTTGACAGGCCAAAAAGTCAAGGCGCTAAAAGACCGTTTCGTCAATGGTAAAATCCGTGTCGCCGCTATCTTCAGGAACGGCACGCCTGTTGTCGTTAATGGCCAGGCGGTCATAGAAACCGATGACGAAGTGTTTTTTGTGGCGCCACGTAAAGATGTCCTGAGGGTCTTAAAAGAACTCAACAAGCTTGAACCACCATTAAAGCGCATCATTATTGCGGGCGGCGGCCATATCGGCAAACGTCTGGCGTTGGCCCTGGAAAATGACCACCAAGTCAAGATCATTGAAAAGGACAGCCGCCGCGCCAAAAAAATTGCCAATGACCTAAGCAAAACCACTGTGTTGTTGGGTGATTGCGCGGACGAGGCATTGTTGCTTGATGAGTCCGTTGAATCGACTGACTTGTTTTGTGCCATCACCAATAATGACGGCGTCAATATCATTTCCGCTTCATTGGCAAAAAGTTTGGGCGCCCGTAAAGCCATTTGTTTGCTAAACCATATCTCTTACAGCAAATTGCTCCCAGGGACTGGCATTGATGTCGCGGTGTTGCCTAACCAAGAGACATTGGGCAGTATCCTCAAACATGTGCGCCGGGGTGACGTGGCGCAAGTCAGCTCACTTTGTGGCGGCACCGCCGAGGCTATCGAAGCGATCGCCCATCATGGCAACGGTGAAAATTCGGTGGTTGGCCGTAAAGTCAACAGCATCAACTTGCCCGAAGGGATAGTCATGGGCGCCTTAATCCGTAGCCAGCAAGTCATTTCTATCCATCATGATACGGTGTTCGAAGAAAACGACCACGTCGTGATGTTTGCGATTGATAAGAAACTGGTCTGTAAGATCGAAAAAGTCTTCCAACCGATTTGACCCAAACGTGACCAAAGGCAGGGTAATGAAGCAAAACCAATCTCCAGACATCGTCCGCATTTCTTTGTGAAAACACCGCCATGAATGTCCTTTTTACCATTATCCATATCTTCGGCTTAGTGACCATGGGCTTTAGCGGAGTGATGCTGACTTGCCTGATCACCTCGGCGATTGCGGGGGACGGGGCTTTGGATGCTTTTCTGATGGCTGTCCCGATCACCTTGGCGGCAGGTATGCTGCTGTTCTTCCCGACCATGAAGACCCCCAAAAAAGTCTCGCGGCAGGCAGGGTTTTTGCTGGTGTCGATGACCTGGTCATTGATCCCGGTGTTCTGCACCTTGCCTTTGCTGTTTTTTATGCCGCAGCTAAGCTTTATCGATGCCTATTTTGAAGTGGTGTCAGACTTGACCACCACGGGGGCGACCCTCTTGAGCGGGATTGACAAGCTGCCCATGTCCATCAATCTTTGGCGGCACGAGCTGAACTGGATTGCGGGCATGGGCATCATCATTTTTGCGGTCGCCATTTTGCCGATTTTGGGCATAGGCGGGATGCAGCTGTATATCGCCGAGACCCCGGGTTCGGTAAAAGAATCGGATTTGCCGCCGCGTATCGCCCAGACCGCAAAGGCTTTGTGGATGGTTTACGCCGGGATCACCGCAGTGTGCATCATTGCCTTGAAGCTGGCGGGTATGGGTTGGTTTGACGCCATTTGCCATGCTTTTTCAGCGATGAGTTTGGGGGGGGCTTCCACACATGACGACAGTGTCGGTTATTTTAAATCCCTGCCGATTGAAATTGTCTTGACCGTGTTCCAATTGGTCGCCGCCATCAATTTTGCTTCCCACTTTATCGCCCTTAAGAAAAGGTCATTGCGGCCCTATTGGTATGACATGGAAGCCAAGGCGTTTTTGTTGTTGGTCTTAAGCAGTTGCGTGCTGGCCGCATCCGTGCTTTTCCATTCAGGCACTTATCCTGATTTTTGGACAGCCCTGCGCCATGCTTCGTTTAACTTGGTCACCATCGCCACCGATTGTGGTTTTTCGACCCAAAATTTTGACCAATGGCCTATTTTTGTGCCCATGTGGATGTTGTTTTTAAGCTGTTTGTCGGCGTCTTCCGGTTCCACGGGCGGTGGTATCCGTATGATACGGACGATTATCCTGATGAAGCAGGCGCGGATGGAGTTGTTCAAATTCATCCATCCGGCGGCGATCAGGTCCATGCGTATCGGTGACAACGCCATCAGCCATAATATCGTCACTTCCGTGATGGGTTTTATCTTTTTATATTTCATTAGCGTTGTCATTTTGGTGTTTGCCTTGCTGTTTAGCGGCCTGGATTTTATCAGTGCGTTAAGCGCAATCATTGCTTGTTTTAACAATGCCGGCCCTGGCCTCAATCAAGTCGGCCCGGCCACCAATTACGCTGGCCTAAGCGATTTCCAAACGGGTGTGTGCACGTTCGCTATGCTGTTGGGTCGTGTGCAAATTTTCTCCATCGTCATTTTGTTTGTGCCGGAATTTTGGCGGAAGTAAGGGCTTTGCAGTGCCAAGCCTGTTACGCAGGGCATCCGTGCCAACTTGGCAACCCAGCCCGCCCATTCCCGGCGAAACGCCCAAGAATATAAGGGCATGCTATGCGAGCCATTTTACATGTTGATTAATAAGCCTATTTTTAAAAGGGTGCCCGCAGCCTAGCCTAGGCATTTGTGCGATTGCTTGTAAAACCCCGAAAGCCCATGACGAAACGCTTATTGTCGATTAAAATGGGCGGCATATCCCTATACGTCATCCGTCCCCATCTGAAGTCCATATAATCTACATGACCAAATACATATTCATCACCGGCGGTGTTGTGTCATCGCTAGGCAAAGGCATTGCCGCCTCCTCGCTCGCGGCCATCCTTGAGGCGCGTGGCCTGAAAGTCACCATGACCAAACTTGACCCTTACATCAATGTTGATCCTGGCACGATGAGCCCGTTCCAGCATGGCGAGGTGTTCGTCACCGAAGACGGTGCGGAAACTGATTTGGACTTGGGGCATTACGAGCGTTTTTTGAAAACGACGATGACCAAGAAGAACAATTTCACCACCGGCCAGGTTTACGACAGCGTGCTGCGCCGTGAGCGTAAAGGCGAGTATCTGGGCGCGACGGTGCAGGTGATCCCGCACATCACCGACGAGATCAAGCACCGTATCTATCAAAGTGCCGAAGGTAAGGACATCGCCCTGATTGAAGTTGGCGGGACTGTCGGCGACATCGAGTCTTTGCCGTTTTTGGAGGCCATCCGGCAAATGCGTTTTGATTTGGGTGCGGACCGGTCTTTGTTTATCCATTTGACGCTAGTCCCGTACATCCGCTCGGCGGGCGAAATCAAAACCAAGCCCACCCAACATTCAGTTAAGGAATTGCGCAGCATCGGTATCCAGCCGGATATCTTGATTTGCCGTTCCGAGCAACCGATACCTGTCAGTGAGCGGCGCAAAATCGCCCTGTTCACCAACGTCGAAGAAAAAGCCGTGATTGGCGCGGTTGATGCCGATTCGATTTACCGTATCCCGCTTTTGCTGCATGACCAGGGTTTGGATGACATTGTTGTCAATAAATTACGTTTGGACGTGCCGCCTGCGGATTTGACGGAATGGAAAAACGTCTTGGAAGGCTTGGCGAATTCAGTTAATACCGTCGATATTGCGATTGTCGGCAAATATGTCGACCATTCCGATGCCTATAAATCCTTGAATGAGGCCCTGATCCATGCGGGCATCCGCACCCGCACCAAGGTCAACATCGTTTATATTGACTCCGAAGTCATTGAAGACGAAGGCGTTGCCAGGCTGAAAGAAGTCGATGCGATTTTGGTTCCGGGCGGTTTTGGGGAGCGCGGTGTGGAAGGCAAAATCGCCACCGTCCGCTATGCCCGTGAGAACAATATCCCTTATTTGGGCATTTGCCTGGGGATGCAGGCGGCGGTTATCGAATTTGCCCGTGACGTGGCGGGTCTGGAAGGGGCGCACAGTTCCGAGTTTTTGCCCACGTCGCCACATCCTGTGATTGGCCTGATCACTGAATGGATGGAAGATGGGCAGCTGGTCAAACGCGACGAAAATTCCGATTTGGGGGGGTCGATGCGCTTAGGGGGGCAACAATGCCGTTTGCAGCATGACACTTTGGCGTTTGAACTGTACCAAAAAGACGTCATCACCGAGCGTCACCGCCATCGTTATGAATTTAACAACCATTATTTTGAAAAACTGGAAAAAGCCGGAATGCGTTTTTCGGGCAAGTCTATAGACGGGCGCTTGGTTGAAGTCATAGAGATACCGACCCATCCCTGGTTTTTGGCTTGCCAATTCCATCCTGAATTTACGTCTACACCACGGAAAGGGCATCCGTTGTTTTCGGGGTTTGTGGCGGCGGCGGTTAAGCATAAGCAAGCGTAAGGATTTAAGAAATTGGCTTTTGTTCGTTGCTAGGCTGATTGGGCAAGTTGATTTTCTAAAGCAAAAAAGGTGCGACCATGAACTGGCAAGAAGTCTGCGAACATCCTAGCTTACAAGATTTGCCTTTTAAAATTGAGCTGGATGAAAACGGTAAAATTATTATGAGTCCGGTAAAGCTTTATCACGCTCTACTGCAGGGCGAAATTGAATTTCTTCTGCGTTGTTTGTTAAAAGATGGTAAAGCATTGCCCGAATGTGCCATTAAAACCAGCAAAGGCACAAAGGTAGCGGATGTGGCTTGGGCTTCTTCTGAACTGTTACAGATCATCAAAACCCAAACCGAAGCCTCCATCGCACCGGAAATTTGCGTAGAAATCATTTCTGACAGCAACACCCAAAAAGAAATGGCGGAAAAACGCCAACTGTATTTTGCCGTAGGGGCGAAAGAAGTTTGGATGTGCAATGAACAAGGGGATATGGTTTTTTTTAATGTCCAGCATCAATTGATCCATTCTGAATTGGTGCCTGGGTTTCCGGTCAAAGTGGATGCGTAATCCATTGTCAGAAAAGCTACCCAATATGCCTGTCATCACCGAATTGTCGCAATTAGATTTAAACCAAACTTACAGTTACGCCGATTATTTGACGTGGCGGTTTAAAGATGCGGTTGAGCTGGTTAAAGGCAAAGTCATATTGATGTCGCCTGCGCCGAATGTCAGCCATCAGCGGATTTCTGCTGATATTAATGGCATGTTGTACAACTACTTTAAGCATAAGCCTTGCCAATTTTTTGCCGCACCTTTCGATGTGCGTTTATATGACCGCAAAAAGTCCATCCTAAAAAGCCAAGAGATTTACACGGTAGTCCAGCCCGATTTATGCGTAATTTGCAACCCTGAGTTGCTGGACAAACAAGGTTGCAACGGTGCGCCGGATTGGATTATTGAAATCTTGTCGAAAGGCAACTCCAAACGCGAGATGCAGATCAAATACCAGCTTTATCAAGAAAGTGGCGTGCAGGAATATTGGCTGGTTTATCCGGAAGCCGAAGCCGTCCACCAATTTGTGCTGGATGATGGCGGACACTACCAACTGAAAAACATGTACGCCGAGGATGATAAGGCCATTCCAACCTTGTTTCCTGATTTGGCTATTGATTTGGCGGAACTTTTTGCAGACTGCGTGGATGACTGACATCCGCAAAAACTTTTTTTATATTAGATAACAGGAATACCCATGCAATTATGTGGCTTTGAAGTCGGCCTGAACCAACCCTTATTTCTGATCGCCGGCCCTTGCGTCATCGAAAGCGAGCAACTGGCTTTGGATACGGCGGGCTATTTGAAAGAACTCACCAGCGAACTGGGCATCCCGTTCATTTACAAATCCTCATTCGATAAAGCCAACCGTTCCTCGCATGAAAGTTTCCGTGGTTTGGGCGTGGAAAAAGGCCTGGAAATCCTGGCGAAAGTGAAAGCCCAAATCGGCGTGCCCGTGTTGACCGATGTCCATGAAGACACACCCTTGGCGGAAGTTGCCAGCGTAGTCGATGTCATGCAAACCCCTGCATTTTTGTGTCGCCAAACCAATTTCATCCAAGCCGTAGCCTCGCAAGGCATTCCGGTCAACATCAAAAAAGGCCAGTTCCTCGCACCTTGGGATATGGCGAATGTCGCTAAAAAGGCCAAAGCCACAGGCAACGACAAGATTATGGTCTGTGAACGGGGTGTGTCATTTGGCTACAATAACTTGGTGTCTGACATGCGCTCGCTTGCCGTGATGCGCGACACCGATTGCCCGGTGGTGTTTGATGCCACCCATTCCGTGCAATTGCCGGGTGGCCAAGGCAACTGCTCCGGCGGCCAGCGCGAGCATGTGCCGGTGTTGGCACGGGCGGCGGTCGCGGTCGGTATTGCCGGATTGTTTATGGAAACCCACCCGAACCCTGCCGAAGCCAAAAGCGACGGCCCTAACTCCTGGCCGTTGCACCGCATGAAAGAATTATTGGAAACTTTGTTGATTTTGGACAGGGCCGTTAAAGCCCAGCCGTTTATTGAAAACACCTTGTAAATCGTCAGAGGTATCGCCATGCCCGCCATCACTGATATTAGCCAGCTTGATCCTAACGGCAACTATAGCTATGCCGATTATTTGACCTGGCAGTTCGAAGAAAGGCTGGAATTGTTTAAGGGCAAGATTTCGTTGATGTGTCCGGGGCCGAATGTGAAGCATCAACGCTTATCAATGCAACTTAGTGGACGGTTGTTTAATTATTTTCTAAGCAAACCTTGCCAAGTTTTCGCTGCCCCATTCGATGTGCGTTTATATAACCGTAAAAAGTCGTTACTAGCCAATAGAGACATTACCACCGTTGTCCAACCCGATATTTGCGTGATTTGCGACCCGGAAAAACTCGATGAACAAGGCTGCAATGGCGCACCCGATTGGATTATCGAAATATTATCCAAAGGCAACTCCAAGAAAGAAGTCAAAACTAAGCAGGCCTTATATGCCGAAAGCGGTGTAAAAGAATATTGGCTAGTATTTCCTTACGAGGAAGTCATCAACCAATTTGTCTTGAATGATGAAACAGGCGAATATCAGTTGACCAACAACTATGCGGGCGATGATCTCGCCATACCGTTTTTGTTTCCGGATTTGGCGATTGATTTGGCGGGGTTGTTTAAAGAAGGGTGACTTGCCTCCACCCGTTAACCTATTTTTTACCTATTCAAAAGAATTACACAAATGGGCAAAGCTAGCCGCAAAAAACATCAGCAACGCTTACAACAAGCTACTGTACAAAAATATGACAAGGTCAAATTATCCGAGGCCATCTTGCATTTATGCGAACCGTTTGATACCGACGCGCTAGACTTTGATAGCCAGCATAATCTGATAACCATGGCGGTCACCGCTTGGAATATTGCCTTGTCGACTGATCTTGAAGGGCGCCAGTCAAAGTTACTGTCGGCTTTGGATGCATTACCTGGCTTTAACCAGCGGTTCGAACACGATATTGCGGCTTTTTCCAATGCGCCAACTTTGCATCAAGACCCGCCCGATTCGATAGTCATGCTGCGTGTTCTGGCGGAACTGATGAAGCGCAAAGACGAGTTGTACCCTAATGATGAACGACATATAGTGGACTTTAGTTTTAAGCCAACCCCTAAAGGCCATCATTTACAAATCAAATCCTTAATCCCGAAACGTTCGGACGATTAAATCCGCAAACAGCATTGAAAAATTTTTAAACCCCGAATGCGGTTAAGCCGCATCCGATCACCAACCTTGGAGCCATTCAAAACATGAGCAAAATCGTAGACATAAAAGCCAGAGAAATTTTAGATTCCCGTGGCAACCCCACTTTAGAAGCCGATGTCATTTTAGAATCCGGCATTATCGGCAGCGCGATGGTGCCATCCGGCGCGTCCACTGGCGAGCGTGAAGCGATTGAATTGCGTGATGGCGACAAAGCCCGTTTCCTGGGTAAAGGCGTATTGAACGCGGTCAACAACGTCCGCACTGAAATCCGTGACGCGGTGGTCGGCATGGAAGTATCTGACCAAGCGGGCATCGACAACAAAATGATCGCCCTGGACGGCACTGAAACTAAAGCCCGTTTGGGTGCCAACGCCATGTTGGCGGTTTCTATGGCTGCCGCCCACGCCGCTGCCAAAGAAGCGGGCGTGCCTTTGTACCGCCACTTGAACAAAACGGGTAAATTCATCTTGCCAGTACCGATGATGAACATCATCAACGGCGGTTCACACGCTGACAACAGCGTGGATTTGCAAGAATTCATGATCTTGCCCGTCGGCGCGCCATCGTTCCGTGAAGCCATCCGTTACGGCGCGGAAGTGTTCCACAACTTGGCAAAAGTCTTGAAATCGAAAGGTTTGGCTACGACTGTGGGCGATGAAGGCGGTTTCGCGCCTAACTTGTCTTCAAACGAAGAAGCCATCAGCGTTATTTTGCAAGCGATTGAGCAAGCCGGTTACAAACCCGGTGTCGATATTTTCTTAGGTTTGGATGCTGCTGCCTCTGAATACTATGCAGATGGCATTTACGACTTGGCTTCAGAAAGCAAAACCTATACCTCTGAGCAAATGGCTGATTTCTTTGTGGATTGGGTCGAAAAATACCCGATCATCAGCATCGAAGACGGTTTCGACGAAAACGATTGGGACGGCTGGAAATTGATGACCGAAAAATTGGGTGGCAAAATCCAATTGGTCGGTGACGATTTGTTTGTGACCAACCCAAAAATTTTGAAACAAGGTGTCGATAAGAACATCGCCAACTCCATCTTAATCAAAGTCAACCAAATCGGTACCTTGACTGAAACCTTGGCGGCCATCGATATGGCGCATGCTGCGGGTTACACCGCTGTCATGTCACACCGTTCCGGCGAAACAGAAGACACCACCATTGCCGACTTGGCGGTCGCCACTGGCACAGGCCAAATCAAAACCGGTTCTTTGAGCCGTTCTGACCGTGTCGCCAAATACAACCGTCTGATGAAAATCGAAGAGGAATTAGGCGAGTTGGCCGTTTATGCAGGCCGTAGCGCGTTCAAAATGCTGTAATTAGCTAATTCGGGGCAATTGGCATAGCCCGGTTGTCCCGGATTTTTATTTTAAGGCACGCCATGAAAATCCTGCTCGTCATCATTGTGTTATTGATTGCGCATTTTCAATACCGTTTATGGGATCCTGAAAATGGTAGCATTGCCGAGCTTAAAGGCCGTGAACAGCAATTGGCCGAATTAAAGCAACTGGTTGAAGAAAAAAAACAGCGCAATGAGGCGCTTTACGCCGAAGTGGAAGATTTACGCAAAGGCCAAGAAGCTTTAGAAGAACGGGCCAGAGACGAACTGGGCATGATCCGGGCGGACGAAACGTTCTTTCAAGTGCTCGAATAGGCAAGGTTCCGGGCTTTTGGCAACCCATTTTGGGATGATTAATCCAAGTGGCCACTTTGCGGCAAACCCAATTTAATGAGCTATCCCTTAAAGTTGCCATGGGCAAACTGGCTTAAACAGGCGGCAACATTGGTCGGCTTAGGCCTATCGGCAAGTTTGCTTTGCACCCTGTTTATCATCGCCGATGGTTTGCAAGACCGGTTAGGTTATGCCGATGCCGGTTTGGTCTTGGGCAATACCGTCAACCAGGACGGCACGCTTTCCCCGCGTTTGCAAGCGCGCTTGGATAAGGCCTTGGCCTTATACCGCTCCGGTTATTTCCGCACCATCATCACCAGCGGTGCAGTGGGTAAAGAAGGCCATGATGAAGCGGCGGTGATGAAAGCTTACCTCGTGGCGCAGGGTGTGTCCGCCACGGACATCCTGGTTGATAGCCATGGCAATACTACCTTTGCCAGTGCGCGGAACACCTCGGTGCTTGCCAGGCGGCACCATTTCAACAGTGTCTTGGTGGTTTCCCAGTATTACCACTTGCCCCGTTCCCGTTTCATTCTCCAACGTTGCCATCTCCCTAATGTGTATTCGGCGCACGCCGATTTTTTTGAACTCCGGGATGTCTATTCGTCATTGCGCGAGACTGCCGCCTTTATTCATTATCTTGTGCGCTATGGCTCGTGTGGGGCTTAAGCGATGGCCATCATGGATAAAAGGGTATGGACAAGCCTCGTTGGGTAATCCTAGGGCTTGGCCTTTAAAAAGGTATGGATAATGGCTTCCATTAATGATGATTTCTACGAAAACCTTGCCGGATTCACCGACTTCCATGCCTTTTCGCAGATCGGCCGCTACACGCCGCTGCCACCGGATTGGCTGGTGGTCATTACTGATGTGGTGGATTCGACCCGCGCCATCCAAGGTGGCCGTTACAAAGACATTAATGCGTTAGGGGTCGCCTCTATCGTCGCCGTGCTGAATGCCGCAAAACCCCTGAATATCCCCTACATATTTGGTGGTGACGGTGCGACGTTTTGCATTCCGCCGTCCCAACAAGAGCCCGTCGCATCCGCCCTAAAGGCCGCTCGGGATATGGCGGCGGGGCAATTTGGCCTGGCTTTGCGGGTTGGTATGGTGCCGATGCAGGTCATTGAGGCAAGCGGGCATACGGTGCGGGTAAGCAAATACCGGCCTTACGCCACCTACCAGCAAGCTATGTTTGCCGGCAGTGGCATTGCTTATGCGGAAGCTTTGGTCAAAGGCCAAAGCCCCAACAACCCCTTTTTAGTGCCGGAATCAGAATTGCACACGGAAGGCGATTTTAGCGGCTTTGAATGCCGCTGGAATGAAATTGCCAGTCCCCATGAAGAGATCATCACCCTGCTGGTGCAATGCCTGGAAACCGAGGAAGCCTCGGAACAGGCGGTTTATCAGGCGATTTCAGGACATATCACCCAAATCTATGGCAATGAGGGGCGCCACCACCCGCTTAGGGAAAACCGGCTTGCGCTTAGCCTTTCCCCGAAAAACTTGTCTGCTGAGATCAAAATCAGGACGGCGGGGCAATCGGGCTGGCAACGCTGGTTATACGCGTTCAAACTGCCGTTCCGGGTGCTGTTGGGGAGGCTGTTCATGGGCTTGCGGCTAAAAACAAGGGCCGGAAATTGGGGCTGCTACAAACAAATGCTGGTCGCCAACACCGACTATCGGAAATTTGATGATGTGTTGCGTATGGTCATTTCTGGGACGGCGGCCCAACGCCAGCAATTACGGGAAGTGTTGGGACAATTGCATCAGGATGGCAAAATTGCGTTTGGCCTCCACGCGGCGCCGACCGCATTGATAACCTGCATCATCTCCGATTACGGCAACCACCATGTGCATTTTTTGGATGGCGCAAATGGCGGCTATGCGCTGGCGGCGCAAGAGATGAAAAACCAGAAGCGGCACCTGGCCGGCAAGCAAACCGTAGCATAGGCCGGGAGCCTTTGCTTATCCCTAGCCGCAAATTAATGTCAGCCGCCAGAAACTCGCGCCACCTCTTCCTTAAACGCCCGGATCCCCGCCGCCGTACCTAACACCACCAGCACATCCCCTTCAGCCAGCCAATGTTCTTGCTCGCCAATGGCAAGGTGCAGCCCATTCCCCAGTTCCTTATCCACCACGCCCAACAAAATCAAGTTATGATGGGCATTCAATTTCAAGCCGCTGACGGCTTGGTTTTGCAAAAAAGAACCCGGCGGAATTTCGATTTGCGCCATGTTCAGGTCATGCTGGCCGAACACCGTGTTGTCGAGTATCGTGGAGATGTCCGCACGGGCCAGCATTTCATGGGCTTTGCGGCCGCAAATCTCATGCGGGTCGATGATTTTATCCGCTCCTGCGGCGAGCAATTTGTCGGCAGATTCGGGATCGTCCACTACGGCGATGATGGTCAAATTGGCATCCAAGGCACGGGCGGAAATCGTCAGGAACACGTTATCGGAATCGGCGGGGAAGAAGCAGAAAATGACGTCAATGTCCCTACCTATGCCAATGGCTTTCAATTCGTCGTCGTTTCTGAAATCAATAGCTTGCGAGGTGAAACCTTGGTCCGCCATCAGCATCGCTTCCTGTTCGTCTTGGCCCACGAACAGCAGTTGGTATTTATCGTCGCGTAGCCGCGTCATCACCGCCACTGACATAATGCTGTAGCCAAATATCGCTATACGTTTCATGGCCGATGTTTTTTACCCGGAAATTGGCTGCGGAAATGCCCGATGCTGACGTTGCGGCCTAACAGCACCAACAAATCGCCGGCTTGCAATACAAAATGCGGGGCAGGATTAAAATAAAAATGCTGTTGGTTCACACGGTAGCGGTTTTTATGGCGCTGATGGGCTACATGTGAACTGATGACACCGATGAGTATCAGTTTGCGTTGGGCAAAATCCAGCTCGCCAGTGCTTTTGTCAACCAATGCCGAACCCGGGAGCACGGCAACCGCTTCCATACCCGACTGGTTTTCTTGCCGCAGTATGCCTTGGATCGCTTCAAAAGCCACGGGCTGGCCGATGTATTCCGCCGCCACCATCGCCGCAATCGCAAACGGCTGGATGACATCATTGGCGCCTGCCTGATAGAGTTTGTTGACGTTGTGTTCCTGATTGGCACGGGAGATGATGCGGATGTCCGGGTTCAGGTAGCGGCTGCTCAAGGTGATGTAGACATTCACCACATCATTGCCCGTGGTGCAGAAAACCGCCGTCGCGCCATTGTTGATCCCCGCATTGCGCAGCACGTCATTTTTGCTGGCGTCCGCCTGGATCGCCAGATAACCGCGTTGCTTGGCCTCCTGGACGTTTTTCTCATCGGTATCAATGATCACAAAATGTAGCCGGTCTTTTGCCAATTGCGTGGCGATATGCTCTCCGACCCGCCCAAAACCGCAGATGATCACATAATGGGCATGGCGTTTAAGTTCGGAGTAGGTGCGGTTTTCGCGCATGACGTGCATTTTTTCATTAAAGCCCGACACCAGGATCGAAGTCAGGAACGAGAACACGCCCAAGCCGCTTAAAATCAGGCTCATGGCCACCAGCCGCCCGCCCGTGGAATGCGGGGTAATATCGCCATAGCCGACCGTGGACACGGTGACTATCGTAAAATAGGCGGCATCAAACAGTTCCTTCACTTGCGGATTGCCTGAGGGCTTTTCAAACAGGTAAATGGCGGTGCTGCCGATCATGACGACAAAGCTTAAAAAGATCAACAGGGTGAATAATTCAAAACGCTTGCTGGCCAGCACTTCGGTGAACAATTTGATGCTATCGAAATAGCGCAGCAGTTTGAACAGGCGAAAGATAAGGAAGACACGTAGTATCCGCAACGGGCGGTAACTCGGCAGGATCGCCAGTAAGTCGATGATGGCTAACGGCGTGAACAGGTAGTCGATTTTTTTGCTTACGACCATGCCCAGGGCTTTAGTGAACCGGAACGGGATTTTCAGGTATTGGGTGTGTTCGTGATACCCGATGATGACCTTATGGCAGTCATTGTAAAGCCAGGCCCTAAGGAGATATTCCAAGATGAAAATAGCCACGATAGCTTGTTCAAACAGCATATCCATGCGCGTCAGCGGCGTGTCCACCTCATAAATCAGCAAAAACACGCTAGCCATCACCAAGCAAATCATAAACACATCAAAATAGGCTTTCATGCGGCTGTTGGGGTTTTCCAACAAGTCGTAAAAAAACTGTTTGGTGTGTTGGTAATGCGTGGATGATGCTAGAAAATAGGCGAGATAAACGAGCAGTCGTGCTGGCATAGTCTGTTGACGTGCAGGTTATTGGAAAAGTTAAGGTAAACTGGTATGGAGCGACTTCATGTAGGGTACGCTGTGCGTACCTTTTAGCTGTTTTATAACAGATTGTTCTTTATAACGTATTCAAAGGCTTAATAGCAATTACTTAACACACAAATGTCCAAACTCAACCCCCAACAACAAGCCGCCGTCAAAACCATAGACCATCCTTTATTAGTGTTGGCAGGTGCGGGTAGCGGCAAGACGCGCGTCATCACCGAAAAAATCGCTTACCTCGTCAAACAAGGCACGCCCGCCCGCCATATCGCCGCCGTGACGTTCACCAACAAAGCCGCGCGGGAGATGCAAAGCCGTGTCTCCAAATTGTTGGACAGCCAAGCCAGCCGTGGCTTGCGCGTGTCCACCTTCCATTCCTTAGGATTGGACATCTTGCGCCGGGAGCATCTTACGCTAGGTTACAAAGCCGCTATCACGCTGTTCGACGAGCAAGACAAACAAACCCTGCTAAAGACGCTGGTCAACCACAGCAACAATCACGACATTGACCACATCGACCGCTATTCCCTGCACATCGGGCAATGGAAAAACGCCTTCGTCACGCCGGAACAGGCCGTGGCGATTGCCAACGCCGAACAACTGCCGTCCGCGATGCTCTACGCCGACTACATCCGTAGCCTGAAAGCCTACAACGCCGTGGATTTTGACGACCTGATCCTGATGCCTGTGTTGCTGTTCCAAGCCCATCCCGCCGTGTTGGAAAAATGGCAAAACCTTATCCGCTATTTACTGGTGGACGAATACCAAGACACCAACGTCACCCAATACCAATTAGTGAAATTGCTGGCGGGCAGGTTAGGGCGGTTTACTGTCGTGGGCGATGATGACCAATCCATCTACGCCTGGCGCGGCGCACAACCGGAAAACCTCGCGCAACTGCAAAAAGACTTTGCCCGCCTGCAAGTCATTAAACTCGAACAAAATTACCGCTCGACCGGACGCATCCTAAAAGTCGCCAACCACCTGATCGCCAACAACCCGCACGCCTTCGAGAAAAAGCTTTGGAGTGAGTTAGGCTACGGCGACCCCTTGCGCGTCCTCAGCCACAAAGACGAAGCCACCGAAGCCCAACAAATTGTCTCGGAAATCATCCACCACAAATTCCGCACGGGCAGCCGTTACCAAGATTATGCCATCTTGTACCGGGGCAACCACCAATCACGGTTGTTTGAAAAAGCCTTCCGCGAAAACAACATCCCCTATTTCATCAGCGGCAGCACCTCATTTTTTGCTTACGCCGAAATCAAAGACGTGTTGAGCTATCTGCGGCTGTTCGTCAACCCCGACGACGACGCGGCATTTTTGCGCATCATCAACACCCCGCGCCGCGAAATCGGCCCGACCACTTTGGAAAAACTCGGTGCCTACGCCAACGAACGCCACATCAGCCTGTTCGCCGCCAGCAGCGAATTTGGCCTGATGCAATCGCTATCGGAAAAATCGCGGTTGAGATTAGGCAAATTTAAGGATTGGGTGCTGGAAACCGCCGGAGACATCGAGCGCGGCGACACCTTTGTCGTGATTGAAAAGATGATAGGCCAACTCGGCTACGAACAATGGCTGCGCGAAAATAGCAAAACCAAAGAATCCGCCGAACGCAAAATGAAAAACGTGTCTGAATTGGTGGATTGGCTAAAACGCATCGAAGCCAAAGACAGCAAAGACGGCGGAGCAAAACCGTTAGCGGAAATCGTCTCCAAAATCATGCTGATGGACATCATGGAACGCAACCAAGAGGAAGAAGCCAGCGACCAGGTCAGCCTGATGACCCTACATGCGGCTAAAGGTTTAGAGTTCCCGCATGTGTTTTTGATCGGCATGGAAGAAAACATCCTACCCCACCAAAACAGCGTCGAAAGCGGCGCGATAGAAGAAGAGCGCCGCCTGGCCTACGTCGGCATCACCCGCGCCCAACGCACGCTCACCTTCAGCTACTGCACGCACCGCAAACGCTACGGCGAAATCAGCGAATGCGAACCCAGCCGGTTTTTAAACGAATTGCCGGAAGCCGATTTGGAATGGGTCAACAAAAAACAACTGCCGCCAGAAGTGATAAAAGAACGCGGCAAAGCGAGTTTGGCAAGTTTAAAGACAATGTTGTCGTAATTTTGGCGCGTAGCGGGTATAATGCCCGGCTACGCGCCCGTAGCTCAGCTGGATAGAGTACAGCCCTCCGAAGGCTGTGGTCGGTGGTTCGAATCCACTCGGGCGCGCCATTTCCCTTCTAATAAAAAATTAGATCAGTTTCTCCCCGCCTTTTGTCCAACGAGCTTTAACGTAATCCTTAAACTCTTCTTCATCCGCATGTTCCATCACAGCTCATATGATTAGCGAAAAGGCCATATCATCGCTGATTTTGGGAGTTGTGGGTAATCGTGTGGGTTAAGCCCTACTATAATGAGCCGGCAAAACGCCACAGCCGAGTTGGTTGATCGCCATCCATTAACGCAGGAAGCGTTTAAGGCGATAAGTGCAATGACATCCCCTTCGGTCTCGCTAAAATCAAAGTGCTGATCTTTTCGCCCTTTATAAGCACTATTTAAGCAAAGCTTGAGTCATTTCAATCAGATTAATTGAATCACTAGAGTTTCTTATTCTTTATCTTTTCACGTTCAGCTTTGATTTTTGCCAACAAGGCTGCCGCGCTGTTTTCGCCGCTGATCAGATCGGGATTTTGTTCGCGCCAATCGGCAGTGAGTTCGCCGCGAAAGGCTTTGGTCAGGATGGCTTGGGTCAAGTGGTTGACACGGGCTTGGGCATCTTTGACGCGTTGTTCGATTTTGTCGGCGTAGGTGAAGAGTTGTTTTACTCTTCGGACTATTTCGGTTTGTTCTTCTATAGAAGGTAGTGAAATTTCAATTGGATAAATTTTTGTACCACTAATAACAGGTTGAGCTGTAGAGGCTGAATCTATTCTTAGATTGGTCGCTTTAAGGAGAAAATAGGCAAAATCTCTAGTTACCAATGATCTAGGAAAGGAGACGATCAGTGCATTGTCTGTCACCCAAGCAATATTCTCTGTGAGGTGAACTGAGCCGCAATAAAATCCAACTCTCCCAATAACAATTGTTGCTTCTGATATATTACTTTGGTCATGATGACCAGTTATACCGTTTCCACCATAAACGGGAATAGTTCCGTTAGTTGCCATATCTTTCGCCGTCAGACCTGCGCCAGATTTAACATTAAATATATGCCCAAACTGTAATGCTAACCAAGATGGCCGTTCGAATAATGGAGAAGGGAGATTCAAATTATTAATCTTAACCTTGAATTTTTCCTCCTTAATTTTTTCATCGTACAATCCAACAGCAACCTCAAAATCAAATTTTTCGCGCCAATCTTCCGTCAACCGCCCACTCACCGCAGCAGAGAGGATAGATAAGCGAAAGCGTTTGAGAATTTTGGGGAGGGTCTCGAGGCGGGTTTTGAGGGTGTCCACCTGCGCCAGCAGTTCGTCCAGTTTGGCGGCGATTTGTTGTTGTTCGGCTAAAGGGGGAATTGGCAATTCGAGTGCTTCCAGTTTTTTCCTGGTTATTCGCTTCCTTGTCGTGCCTGTTGCCTGCATTGCAATGAAATTTCTGATTTGTGGCGTATTTATCCAATGCATCAGTAGTTTATTTTGCAGTGCTGAACCAGTATTTGGACGAATCAAACAAATATCAACAACTGTAACCGCCTTTTGACCAACACCTGGGAATAGACACGCTCGCCCCAGCGGATCAGGCATCCGTGCAATCAATAAATCCCCTGTTTCTAAAAATGTGCAATTCATTCTTACCGCATTTTTAGAAGTCATAAACCGTTCAGACTTATTCCGAAAATCACCATCGCCTATGTCTGCTAATTGGATTAGACGAACATCACCATTGGGGTCTTGGTCTTTCGATTCAATCCAATCACCGTCAGCAATAATTCCATTGGCTCCAATAGCCACTGAAGTTTTGGCTATTGCCCAACCTTGGGGCAATGAATCAAAATCCGCTAGTTCCCAAGCTCCCGCTTGGGAATTTGGTGCAGGAAGCTCTTGCTTCCCATCTTGCGAAGCTGGAGCTTCGCCTTCTGGATTCCCAAGCGGGAGCTTGGGAACTAGCACTGCTTTGTCGTTTTCAGCTTGGCTCATTGCCCACTCTCCATTTTCGCCAATTCATAAAACTCTTCCAATTTGGCTTGCAACAAGGCTTTATCCGGCAAGCGGGTTTGGTATTGGGCGATGACGGTGGGCGACAAACTGCGCGATAGGGCGTATTCGACCACATCATGATCGCGGTTTTTGCACAGCAACACGCCTATGCTGGCGGCTTCGTGGGCTTTGCGGTGGTCGCGGTCTAGGGCTTCCAGATAGAATTCCAGTTGACCGAGGTAGGCGGGTTTAAAGTCGTCGATTTTTAGTTCAAACGCCACCAAGGCTTGTAGTTCACGATGGAAAAACAGCAAATCTATCGAGAAATCTTTTTGTCCGACTTGTACGGTAAATTCCTGACCGATAAAACAAAAGTCACGGCCTAATTCCAATAGAAATGCCTTTAAATGCCTGACCAAGCCTTGCTGTAAATCCCGCTCAAGATGGGGTTCCGGCAAGTGCAGGAAATCGAAGAGGTAGCTGTCTTTAAAGACTTGGTGGGCGGCGGGGTGTAATTCTCTCAGCACGGCTGAGACTTTTAATGGCGAGGTCAAGGTGCGTTCAAATAAGGCGTTATTGATTTGTTGTTCCAGTTCGCGCTTTGACCAGCGTTGTTCAAGCGTTAGTTTGAGGTAAAAACCCCGCTCCTCTTCGGTTTTGCATTTGGACAGTATCAATAAATTATGTGTCCATGACAAAACTCTCACCAGTGGTGAGAGTTTTTCATTACCTTGATAAGTCTCAAAAAACTGCTTCATGCGCCATAAGTTTTGGGCGGAAAAACCGCGCAGATTGGGTTCGCGTTCCGCCAACCAGTTTGCCAGTTCTGTTATGGTACTTTTGCCCCAACCTTGTTCGCTGACTTGCTTGCTCAAATACTCACCAATCTGCCAATACAGCTCCAGCAATTGTTGGTTGACGGTGCTTAATGCCCGTGATTTGGCGTGTTGGATTAATTGTAAGACGGGCGGAAAGTGGGCGTTATCTGGGTTGCTTGGCAGGTTCATTGTTCTTCCTGCAAGGCCAAGGCTTCGCTTAACAAATCCCGTTGTACTTTGGCCTGATCGCCCGCGCCTAGTGCTTGCATCAGGCCGTTGAGTTCGCGCAGGGCTTCGGTCAGTTCGCTCATGGCTTCGGCGGCTAACACATCCGGTTCGGGCAGGCTGGCGGCATCAACGCTGTCTTGGTCTTTTAGCCACGCAATATCTAAGGAATCGGCTTTTTGGGTTTTGATCCAGTCGCGGGAGAAGCAACGCCAGCGGGTTTCGGTTTCATCGTCAAGGGCGATTTGCCCGTGTTTTTGTTCGCGGGGTGTGGCGTGGTAGCAATTTTCAAACGGTTGCAGGTGTTGGTCGGTAAACGGGGTGCGTTTGCCGAAACTGGGCATGTTGGTGCGCAAATCATATACCCAGACGTTTTGGGTGCAGTTTTCATCCTGATGCGGGTTTTCCGCAGTGCCTTTGGTGAAAAATAGCACGTTGGTTTTTACGCCTTGGGCGTAGAAAATGCCTGTGGGCAATCTGAGTAAGGTATGCAGGTTGCATTTGTGCATCAGGTCGCGGCGGATGTCGGTGCCGACTCCGGCTTCGAACAGGACGTTATCAGGCAATACCACGGCGGCGCGGCCTCCGGGTTTTAAGCTGGCGTAGATGTGTTGCAAGAAGGCCAGTTGTTTGTTGCTGGTGGAATGGGTGAAATCGCGGCTTGGTTTGCCGCCGCCTTTGGCGGTGCCGAACGGTGGATTGGTGAGGATCACATCGGCTCTGGGCAATTGCGTGCCGGGCAGACCGAGCGTATTACCCAAATGCACCACGCCTTCGTCGTCGCCTTCCATGCCGTGTAAAAGGCAATTCATCAAGGCTAAACGGCGTGTCCCTGGAACGAGTTCCATGCCGACAAAGGCTTTGGTGTGTTGGAAGCTGCGATCTTTATCGGGCAGCGTGTAGTAATCGTCGGTGTTGCCTTTGATGTAGGCATCGGCGGCGATTAAAAATCCTGCGGTTCCGGCGGCAGGGTCTTGGATCACTTCGCCTGCTTGCGGCTTAATACAGCGGATGATGCTGTCGATCAAGGGGCGCGGGGTGAAATATTGGCCTGCGCCGGATTTGGTTTCGCTGGCGTTTTTTTCCAGTAAGCCTTCGTATAAATCGCCAAGGCCGTCGCGTTGGGCGCTGAACCAGTCGATGCCGTCTAGGCTTTTAATCAATTGCTCCAAATGCCGTGGCTCACGCAGGCGGGTTTGGGCATCGGCGTAAATCGCCAAAATCAGCGGGTCGGTGATGACGGTTTTTTCGATGGTTTTGGTTTCATCATTAGGGTCTTTGGCTATCTCTTTACCTGTGGAGAGGATGAAGAGGATGCGTTTGTATTCGTTCAACAGATTCAGGCCGCTTTTGGCGTTTAGGTCAGGCCAGCGGCAACCTTCGGGCAGTTTGTGCTTGTCAAGCAATCCGGCTTCGGTGTTTTCGTATTCCATTTTAATGAACAGCAATAACACCAGTTCGGTGACGTAATCGCTGTAGTTAATGCCATCGTCACGCAGTACGTCGCAGAGGTTCCAGAGTTTTTGAACGATGTCGTTGTTGGTCATGTAGCTGCTATGTCAGGTAAGGAGTGAAGTCGTTATTATCTTGAGTTAGTAATTGAATCAGTTTTGGATGCACAAACAGCTTTTCTTTTCCTGCCCGTTTTTCGGACAAAATCCCAATGTCCGCCAGTTGCTTAAGATAAGTTGAAGCCGTTTGCCGTTTGGCTATATCGCGCCCCACCAGATTTTGTATCCGGCAATAAGGCTGTTCAAAAATCACTTGCATAAGCTCGTAGCTGTATATATTGGAGGGCAATTTTTTGCGGGCATAGGCTGTGGTTTGTTCAATTAATTGGCGTATTGCTGCAATTTTATGCATAGTCCAAGTGGCGGTGGTTTCGACTGCTTTGAGCATAAAGATGATCCACTCTTGCCAGTGCCTTTCAGTTGTCACTTCGAGTAGTAAACGGTAGTAGTCGTGTTTATTTTGGACGATGTAACGGCTTAGGTAGAGGATGGGCAAGCTGATGAGTTTTTGCTCGATCAGGTACAAGATATTAAGGATACGCCCTGTGCGCCCATTGCCGTCGGTAAAAGGATGGATGGCTTCAAATTGGTAATGGGCTATTGCCATTTTTATCAAGGGGTCGATAGTGTCATCGGCATGTAAAAACCTTTCCCAATTGCCCAATAGGTTGCGGATGACCTCTTCCCCAACTGGCGGCGTGTAGATTACTTGCCCTGTGGCCTGATTGCTGAGTGCTGTGCCAGGGACTTTGCGGATGTCCATTTGTACCGATTTAATTGTGCTGCAAATTTCCAGTGCCGTATTGGTACATAGCGGTTTACGTTCCAGCTCTTCAAAACCCTGACGCAGGGCTGTACGATAACGTAGGGCTTCTTTAGTCATCGGGTCGGCCTGACTATCTTCTTCTGCATACTGAAACAACCTATCGGTAGTTGTGACGATATTCTCAATTTCAGAACTGCCCTGTGCTTCTAGTAAAGGCAATAAGTTAATCAATAGCTCTTGATTGGGCAGTAGCTCACCTGCTTGCTTAAGTTCTGCTAATGCTGCCCGTGCCGGAATACAGGCTTTTAACACAACAATATTTTCAAATTCTGTAACCGGTGGTAATGGCGATAAATGGTTATAAGGTTGATCAGGTTGCCACATCGTATTTAATAAGATTGAATGTTTCGACATGTAGTTACTTTATGTCCATAGAGTGAACATGTAAAGAGATCATGTAGAAGTATTAACTTTCTTTCGACATGTAGCTATTTTATGTCTACAGCATGAACATGTAGTGGAGGTCATGTAGAAGTATTAGCCAATTTTCGACATGTAGCTACTTTATGTTAATAAGACGAGCTTGTAAAGAGAACATGCAGAAGCTCTAATTTACTTTTGATACGCAGTAGCAGTGGCTTGCCAAAGATTGTCACTGAGCGTGTCCAAAACCTTATCCAAATCACCATCAAGCAAGGAATTTAGGCGTTTAGCCCCGCCATCGTGGGCAAAGGCGCGGTTGACGAAGTGCTGGTCGATAACGACTTCATGGCTGAGTTGTTTGGCGAGACGCTCCAGCCATTTGCGTTGTACGGGTGTCCAATCGTGCAGCGTGTAGATTTTTTGCATGGCTAGATTCACACGTTGCTCAAACGGCAATAAGGCTTCGCCTAAGGCGGCTTGGCGGATGTAACCGACAATGCTGGCGGCGACTTCCTGATGGGTTTGGTTGCGCCAGGCACTTTGCAGTTTGGCTTCGCTGTAGCCGTGTTCATCTAATAGCAGGCGCACTTCGCGCAATTGTTCGCGGGTTAGGTCTTTGGGTTGGTTGACGATGACACCCAAGGCAACGGATTGGTTGAGCTGGTTGCGGATAAAGTGGTTAAAGCTGTCCAGATAATCGGCGGGTTTTTCGTTGACACCGTAAGTTTGGCTACGGCTTTTAAGTTCATCCTCGCCTTCGTAAATAATCGGCAAACGATCCGAACCCAGCAAAGCGTTGACTTCACCCAAATGCTTGAGCAAGCCGCTGTGGTTTGACACAAAGTCCGCCGCTTGTTGGGGGCTGAGTTGGTGAAGGTGCTTGTGCAGTTTGCTGGGTTCCACGCCCCACAGCGTTTCCAGTTCCGCCAACTTTTGTTTGAGTGGCGGTTTTTTTTCGGCGGATTTGACGGCTTTACGCAATATCCGCATGACTTTCTGGCTGATGGCATCGCGCACGTCGTGGGCGTGGCTGGTGTCGGCCTTGCTGCCGGGGGCGGTCAAGCTGTTGGGGTCGTTCAGCTCTTGCAGCAATTGTTCCAGGGTGACGTTGGGGTCTTTGACCAAGGGTTTCATGGTGTTGACATCTTGCAAGGCAGCGTAAATATCAACAGGGTCGTAGATTTTGAAGACGGTTTTGCCGATGTCATCACAACGGCGGGTGGCGCGTCCGAGCATTTGTTCAAAGAGGATACGGGAGCGGATGCGGCGCAAAAACACCAGATTGCCAATTTTCGGTACATCGATGCCAGTGGTGAGCAAATCGACGGTGATGGCGATATTGGGATAGAGTTCGTTTTTGTATTGGCGGATCAGTTGTTTGACTTTATCACTTTGTCCGGTGATTTTACGCACGGCCTTTTCGTTGTAATCATCACCATACACGTCTTGAAAGGCCTTATCCAATAGCCGTTTGACCATGTCGGCGTGTAAGTCGGTAGCGCAGAAGATGAGGGTTTTTTCTTCTCCGAAGGGGTCGAGTTCTTTTGCCAGTTGGGTGCAGATGACTTGGTTGAAGCTTTCGGTGATGACTTGGCGGTTAAAGGCTTCAACGGCAAAATTCAGCTCATCTTCCAACTCTGCGAGTTCGACTTCACCCGTTTGCGTGTTGATAAAACTGGCAGCGGTCCCTTTTTCAAATTTGATGCCGTTTTGGGTCAGCAAGGTTTCGTAGCGGATGGGCGCGTCATGGTCGATCAGCCAATCATCCGCCACCGCTTCACGGTAGCTGTAGGTGAACACGGGCTTGCCGAATATTTCCGTGGTGTGTTTGGCGGGTGTCGCGGTCAGGCCAATTTTGACGGCATCAAAATACTCCAGCACCCGGCGATAGCTGGACAAATATTGCGCGGCATCACGGATTGCCAATTCGCCGTCGGTCATTTCTTGGTCTAGCGTGTAACCGCGATGGGCTTCGTCGATGATGATGCAGTCGTAAGCGTCAATGGTCGGGGGAGTATCGGATTGGAAAATCCGTTTGACCATCGCCTGTACGGTGGTGACTTGGATACGGGTTTCGGCTTCGGCGGCCATATCACCGAGTTCGGCAATGTTATAGATTTTGGACAGGGGTTGGTTTTGTTCTAAAGCGGCATCGTTGAAAAAATCGATGGCTTGTTCGCCTAGGGCAGTGCGGTCAACCAGAAACAAAATGCGTTTGAAATGTTCGGCTTTTAAAAACCGATACATCAGGCCGATGATGGTGCGGGTTTTACCCGTCCCTGTCGCCATTGCCAGCAGGCAGTTGGCTTGCTCGTTTGCCAAAGCGGTTTCTACGGCTTGAATCGCGTTTTGTTGATAATCACGCAGTTTCAGATAAGCGAAACTTTCGTTTTTAAGCCGCTCTAGCGCGGCGGTTTTGCTACGCTTTAAGCGATCCAGCAAACCATCGGGGCTATGAAACTCGGATAAAGGCCGCGCTAAATGCGATTGCTCACGCACATCGCGGAACCAAGTGCCAGATTGCTCGGCGAGTTGTTTGATAAAGGGACGACCATTGCAGGAATAAACAAACGGAATTTGGTAGTGACCGTCTTCGTTGTCCGCCCAAGCGATTGTGCGCCCTTCCAATTGCCATGCGGTTTGCATGGTCGCGTTAGGCTTAAAGCCACGGGAATAGCGTTCCGCCTGATGGATTTTACCCGCAACATTAGTGTTTTCCCGCTTGGCTTCGACAACGGCAATCGGGGTCAGTCCGGCAAATAACACATAATCCGCCGCTTGATTGCCTTGGGTAGGCCATTCGGCAATGGCTTTGTTTTTGCCCCGTTCTGGACGTGTGCCTTTTTGGTAGGTCAGTTGCTCAGTATCGGTTTCCCAGCCTGCCGCAATCAATTGCTGGTCTATTAGAATGCGGGTCAACTCTTCGTTCAGCGAGAGCTGTGCGGAGGCTTTTTGGAGTTTGCCGCTAAGTTGCTGGGTTTGTTGCGGTTTATTTTCAATTTCCGTTTGTAGCTTTTTGAGGCGGGCTTCAAACGCTTGGCGTTCGTCATTGAGGTGTTTTTCAGTTTCTAAAGCCAATTGCTCATAAGCCTTGGCTTCTCTGTCCATGTGTTCCGCCAACGCCGCGTATTCATTTTTCTCACGGGCGACTAAGGCGACCAATTGCTGGTTGTTTTCGACTTGCCCGTTGGCATCTTGCAGTTGGGCTTTCAATTGTTCAATTTGCGTGGACAGGTCGCGCAGTTGTAGGCTGGGATCGGTGGGCGTGACAAAGCCCCTGCTTTAAATACCGCACCTTGCTTGCCAAAAGCCTGATGAAACCAAATCGCCAATGTCCGTGCTAATTGCAAGCCCGCCAAAGCTTCTTTGTGTTGTGTCCGAAATTGATGTGTCGCCCGATTGCCTTCGGTGCGTAAGGTGTGGAACAGGCTAAGGATGTTGGCGTCGAGACGGATTTCACGGTTCAGTTTGAACAGCAGATCGGCTTGGGAGGATTTGTCGTCAAATTCAATGCCGCAACGGGCAGCCATATCTTGCGCGAAAGCTTCGCCCAATTGCCGTAGTTTGATTAAGGTGGTGTTGGGGTCGGCGGAAAAGGCTTGTTCAGCCGCATAGGCCAATTGGATAAATACGGGATCGTGTTCTTTCAGGAAATCGAAGTTACTGGATTTTGCCATAGATCATATTCCGGTAAAGAAACGGCTGTCCTGACCGAATAGATTGATTAGGCTCAGATACATCACTTAGCCTTAATCATATAACAGGGTTTAGTTTTCGTCATTATTGTCTGCACATTTGCGCGTGTCCCTCCCATTTTGCTTGTTCAGGCAAAGGCTGGATTAGCACACTCGATTGAATGCAACCATCCACCGTACTTTTGGCGGATGGTTAAAACCAACACGCGAATTACCAAAAAGCTAAAGACTGGTTAAAACAGCATAGTGAATTGTTGGAGTTGGAGTTTTCGGGGGGCATGAAATATCACAAAATCAATGCAGAAGGTGCACATTTATGTTCCAGGTACAGCCCTATTCCACAGGGGATTGCCAAATCCAGAAAATCTGTCCATACAAAGTATAATGACGCCCAACCCTATCTTGTCTTAAAACACCTTATTGATTTATGCCAGCCATAACCACCCAACTCTACCAAATCCTGCAAACTGTCGATTGCCCCGGTGATTTTTATGCCACGGGCAAACTTGAAGCCTTCCCGCCATTGCTCGAAGTCGAAGGGGTAGGGCGGATTGCTTTGCCCTTGTTGCCGCTGCAAATCGAACCTTTAATTGCCGCTGCCGAACGCGCACCGTATGGGCGCGGTCAGGAAACGTTGGTTGACACCGATGTGCGCCGTACCTGGCAAATTGATGCCGGCCGGATCAGCTTGGGCGGCAAGCATTGGCAAAGGACGCTGGAGTGTATTGTCAGCCGCGCCGCGTTGGGTTTGGGGGTCAATGATCAGATTGACGCGGAACTCTATAAAATGCTGGTCTACGATACGGGCAGTTTTTTCGTCAGCCACCGTGACACCGAAAAAGCTCCCGGCATGTTCGCCACCTTGGTGATTGTCCTGCCGTCCGAATACAGCGGCGGCGAGCTGGTGGTGCGCCACCAGCAACAGGAAGCGAATCTGGATTTGCGTTGCACCGACCCTAGCGAAATAGCCTATGCCGCGTTTTACGCCGATTGCCTGCATGAAATTTTGCCCATCACTGCGGGTTGCCGCTTGACCTTGATTTACAACCTCGTGCGCAGCAACAAAAAATTGCCGCTACCCACCCCGCCGGATTACCGTCAGGAGCAACAAACCGTTGCGGCCTTGTTGCGTGATTGGTCGGCACAACTCGATAAAGAAAACGCCGCAGCGGAAATCCCCGAAAAATTGCTTTATCTGCTAGACCACGCCTACACCCAAGCCGAGCTCAGTTTTGCCGCGCTAAAAAACACCGACGCCGCCATCGCCGACGTGCTGGTCGCCGCCGCCGGGTTAGCCGATTGCGACACCCATCTGGCTTTGGTATCAATAGAAGAAAGCGGCAATGCCGAGTACACAGGCAGTGGCAACTATTGGGATGACAGTGATTTGGAAGTGGGCGAAGTGTTTGACCGCACGGAAACCGTCGCCGACTGGCGGCGGCCTGATGGCAGTGCAGCGGATTTGCCCAGGCTGCCTTTTGCCGAAATTGAATGCTGCCCGCCCGATGCCTTAGAAAATATGGAATTTGACGATGTGCAATTCCAAGAAGCCACAGGCAATGCGGGAGCGTCGTTTGAACGCGCTTACCACGGTGCGGCTTTGGTGGTTTGGCCCCGCAACCGCTATTTGGCGATTATCAACCAAGCGGGTTTCAATGCCGCTTTGCCCGTGTTGCTGGGGTTTTGCGAAGGTTACGAAACCACTGGCGATAACACGCAAAGTTCCAGCGATTGGCAAAATGCCCATCGCTTAGCAGGTTATATGCTGCGTGACGGCTTGCCGCACGTCATGAACAATACTGCCAGTGATAGCCGTCTGCGTGACTATTTGGCTTGCTTATATCGCCTGCAAGACAGCCAGCTCGTCGCCCAATTTTGGTCGGTGTTGGCAGAAAAAGGCATTCACAACAAAAACGATTGCGCCATGATCGTCCAAATTGCCGGATTGTTGCCGTGGCCGTTAGTGGTGAAAGGCTTGGAGGGCGCGGTCAGCATCAGTGTTGCCAATAAAGCCCAAACCGCTTGCGCCGCCTTGCTGGCAAATTTTAGCTTGGCCTATCCCGATACCGCCCAAGACCTAGCCACTGCCTCCCGCCTGTTGTTCGGGGCTTTGCCCGGCGATGCGGCGCGTTTCGCCCATCTCAAACCTTGGGAACATGCCCGCATGAGCGTCGATGACGGCTTGGTGGCGGATGTGTTGGCAGGGTTCAGCGGCATAGATGCCAGCTTGGCGGACACCGCCTTAGATTATTTCTTGGCGTGGCCTGGCACTTATAAAATGGATGCCATCTTAACGCCTGCCGCCTTAAGCCTGACCGAGGCCGAAGTTAGCGGCAACCTGCCCGTAGCCATCCGTTTACGCCAAGCAGTGGTTGCGCATATCCAAAAACGCGTCGCCGAAGACTTGTCCCCGCCCGCCGACAGCCGCAGGGACAGCCAGCTCAACTGCCGTTGCCAAGACTGCACCGAACTGCGCCTGTTTCTCGATAATCCCACGCAAGCGCGTTGGCAGTTTAAAGCGGCTGAAAACAGGCGCGGGCATGTCGAACAGACCATCAAAAGCAACCAGTGCGATGTGGATTGCCGGACGGAAAAGCTCAACCGACCTTATAGCTTGGTCTGCACCAAAAACCAAGCCAGTTACCAACGGCGGGTGGTGCAACGGGAGAAAGATTTGGTTGTTTTGGCGCGGTTGGGGATTTGGGCCGGTGGCTGATATTTTCGCGTTGGATAGCTACCCGAGCCTTTTCCTGGCCTGCAAGACGGCGATACTGAAAAGGGTTGGCTAAGCAACTGACGGGCCCTAACCCCTTTGATGAAACTTAATATATCTTAAGCGCCATCCAGAACCATATCTTGCCAAACCCTATGCGTGTTTACCTCTCATCCACCTATTATGATTTAGGCGCAATATGGGGTTATGGGCTTTTTCGGCCATCAATATACTTTGGGCAGTCAAGTTTTCGGTTTTTTGATCCAAGAGAGCTACACGCTGACAAGGGCGGTGCTTAACCTACAAAACCGAAGGCTTGACCGTTTAGGGCATGCGTTTTAGTGGGCGTTGTAAGCCCAAAACCCACCCGCAAGCCTCAACCCACTTCCACTAGGCTTGTGGCATAATCTTCCGGTGGCTCAAAGCCCAGCAGCGTGATGCACGTCGCCGCCAGATTGGCAATGCCAGCCCCCGGCACATCAGCCAAACGGGCTTTGGCCGCCCCTGACGGATCGTACACAATCCCGGGCACCGGATTCAATGAATGCGCTGTCTTTGGCTTATATTTGCCGTCCGCATCCAGCACTAGCGCACCGGTTTTTTTATCCAGCTCGCACATGTCGTCCGCATTGCCATGATCGGCCGAGCAAACCAGGATTCCGCCAGCCTTCTCCAGCGCGCCCATAATCCTGCCCACGCCTTCATCCACGGCTTCAACGGCCAATTTTACCGCGTTCACATCACCCGTATGGCCGACCATGTCGCCATTCGGGAAATTCAGGCGGATAAATTTATACTCCCCGCTTTCAATCGCCTGCACCACCGCATCGGTGATTTCGTCCGCTTTCATTCGCGGCGCATCCTCAAACGGGCAGACATCCGATGGGATCTCTTTCCAGGTTTCGGTCGGAAACTTGCCCGAATTATTGCCGTTGAAAAAATAGGTCATATGGCCAAATTTCTGCGTTTCCGAAATGGCAAATTGTTTTACGCCTGCATTCGAGAGATATTCGCTCATGGTGCGGTCAATCGCCGGTGGCGTCACCAAATACCGCGCAGGAACACCCAGGTCGCCGTCATATTGCATCATGCCCGCATATAGCACGTCAGGTTTCGGGCCGCGGTCAAATTCCTTTAACTCGTCCGCTTCAAAGGCTTTGGTAATTTCCAAGGAGCGGTCGCCGCGGAAGTTAAAGAAAATCACGCTGTCGCCATCCACAATCGGGCCCACGGGCGCCCCGTCGCGTTCAATGACAAACGCGGGCAGATCCTGATCCAAAACGCCAGGGTTTTCACTGCGGAAGGTTTCCACCGCTTCTTTCATCGAAGCAAACATCCGGCCTTCCGCTTTCACATGCGTCGCCCAACCGCGTTTCACCATATCCCAATTGGCGTCATAGCGGTCCATGGTGATGTTCATGCGCCCGCCACCTGAGGCCACGCAATAATCGACCGTGCCATCCGCATTGATTTCTTCCAAGAAGGCGTCGAAGCGCCCGACATATTCCAGTGCCGATGTCGGGGGGACGTCGCGGCCGTCAATCAGCGCATGGATACGCGCCTTTTTCACGCCCTGTCCTTTCGCTGTCCGTAACATGGATTCCAGATGGTTCAGGTTGGAGTGCACGTTTCCATCCGAGAACAGCCCGATAAAGTGCAGCGTCGAGGATTTGCCATTCACATTAGAGATAAGCTCTTGCCAAACCGAACCGGGCGCATACATGGCGCCCGAAGCTATCGCCTTGCCAACTAACGCCGCTCCCTGTTCAAAAATACGCCCACACCCGATGGCATTATGCCCTACCTCTGAGTTGCCCATATCCCCGTCATCCGGCAACCCCACCGCGACGCCGTGCGCCCGTAACTCCGTATACAAAGCGTTCTCACGCAACCAGTTCAGGTTTGGCGTATCGGCCTGCTTCACATAGTCGCTTTCCGGATTTTTACCAATCCCGACCCCATCCATAATCACCAACACCACTGGGCCTTCCGGACCGGTAAAAGTAACGCTTTTTTTCAGTTCAATCATTTCAATCTCCATCTTAATGTGTATTCTTGTCGAATGTGGCCGCCTATAATCATACAATGCCGTTAAGGAAAATTGTATGCAAGACGCCGCTGCAATTATAAAGGGTAAGGGGGGCTGTAAGCCGCTTATCGGCGTTCAATGCTTATGTTGGCGTAGCAAGGGATCCTGCCGATAATAAAGTTGTAGCTGTTGATAAACTTCAGGGAAGCAAGTGTGTAGCGTTTCCGGCGCACAGAAAAAATATTCGCTGGTGACGGCGAAAAATTCGGCGGGGCTGCTTGCGGCATAAGGGTCAATACCGGTGTGGTGGTGATGTTCAATGCGTGTGACCAAGTGTTGATAGGCGTTGTTTAATGCCTCCGTCCACTTGGGGATGGGCATGCCGGCATGTAATGGCGGATAGCCGTTCATGCGCCCATTTAAAAAGTCCAATTTGTGGGCGATTTCATGGATCACTACATTGTGCCCGGGATGGTGGGCTGAGGCATCTTGCCCGACTTCCGCCCATGACACGATCAAAGGGCCACGCGACCAGGACTCACCGACCAATACTTGCTCCTCATGATGGACAACCCCCGCCGCATCCGTTAAGTCCCGGTTAACGCGAAACGCCGAGGGGTAAACGATCACATCAGTCCATCCTGACAAATACTGGAACCCAAGCCCCAGCACGGGCAGGCAGGCTTGCGCTGCGATGGCCACACGCATGGGCGGGCTAAGTTCAAGCCCTTGTGCGCCAACGAAGTGCTTGCCATGCAAAAACAGGGTGCTGAGTTCCCGCAAACGGGTTTTTTCAACGGCGGTCAGGCCTTGTAAAAAAGCTAAGTTTTTGGCCGTCTCCAACCACAGGCCATGGGGGATGGCATGGCGATGGAGGACGTACCGGACCCATGCCCGTTTAAAAATATTCATCGTTGGGTGTCAAGCGATGTTGGTGTTTTTCATGGTGAAAGGGGGCGGACCCATAAGCCGGGGGCTTAAGCACGAAGTATCTGGAACAGTTCGTCTTTAAGCGCCAGGCGTTGTTTTTTCAGCGTTTCCAGGTAATCGTCCGCGTGCACTTCCACTTCAATTTCAGAACGGTAAATGGTTTGGCTCAGTTCGTCGTGCTCGTTTAGCAATTTGGCAAAATGCGCGTCGTGCATTTTAAGGTCGTGGATGCGGTCATGGAATTCAGGGAACTCGTGGGTCAAATCGTGCTTTTCAGTCAACATATAGGCTCTGGTTAGTGGTAAATGTATAGATATTGGGACGTTTGCTATTTTAACAATATGGACGCTTAATTGCCGTGAAAAATAGGGCTTAGGTTAGGAAAGCGTTTGCAACATGTGCTGGTTTTTTAATCACCCGGCAGCGCTTGGGGTGAATTTACACCGCCTAGCAACTTTAGTTTTGGCATGCTCTGCCCGCCCTTTTTATTGTTAAAATAAGCCCGTGGCCCGCACCGCCTTGCTTATATACATTGATGGGGCAATTTTGTCAGCGGGCAATTAGTAAAAAGGCAATAATGCCAGCCTATCATTATCAATGTTAATCAATCCCCCCAACGGGGAGGCTACAAACCCAACGGATCGTGATGAAAATATCAAGCTGTGCCGCTTCCCTGCTCGCCATGCTATTGGCAGCTTGCCAACCTTCACAACTGAACAACCCTTATAGCGATGCCGATGCCCGGCAAAGCATCTTATACCAAGCTTTTTCCGAACGCCCGAAACATCTCGACCCGGCGGTCGCTTACAGCTCGAACGAATATGCGTTTATCGCGCAGATTTATGAACCGCCGCTGCAATACCATTATTTAAAAAGGCCGTATGAGCTTACGCCGCTGACCGCCAGCAAAATGCCGCAAGTGCAATACCTAAACGCCAAGGGCGAAGCCTTGCCCGCCACCGCCGCCGAGCAGGACATCGCCTACACCGATTATCTGCTTGATTTGCAGGACGGTGTCCGTTACCAGCCCCATCCTGCCTTAGCAAAAAACGCCCATGGCGATTATCTCTACCATCATTTGACCGCCGCCGACATCGCGCCCTTAAAGACCTTGAACGACTTGCCTGAAACGGGTTCGCGCGCTCTGTTGGCTGAGGATTATGTTTATCAGATCAAACGTTTGGCGCACCCCAAAAACCAGTCGCCGATAGCCGAAATCATGAAAAACTATATTGTCGGTTTTGCCGAATTTGCCCGGCAAGTCGCCGACAAACCGAAAACCGCGGTCAAAGACCTGCCTATGAGCGGGGTGACCGCCCTTAGCCCCACGCAATACCGTATCCGTATCAAAGGCAAGTACCCGCAATTCAGCTATTGGCTGGCGATGCTGTTCTTCGCCCCCATGCCTTGGGAAGCCGATGTGTTTTATGGGCAAGCGGGCTTGCAGGACAAGAACATCACCTTGGATTGGTTCCCTATCGGTACGGGCGCGTATTATTTGGCGGAAAACAACCCTAACCGGCGGATGATTTTGCAAAAGAACCCGCATTTCCACCCGGAGGCCTACCCAAGTGAAGGCGAGCCTTCTGATCAAGCGAAAGGCTTGTTAATGGATGCCGGAAAGCCATTGCCCTTTATCGGCCAGGCCGTGTTTATGCTGGAAAAAGAAACGATCCCCTACTGGAGCAAATTCCTGCAAGGCTATTTTGATGCGTCCGGCATCGCTTCCGATAATTTCGACCAAGCCGTGCAATTTACGGGCGGCGGCGAGGCTAGGTTGACCGATGCCATGCGCGAAAAAGGCATGCAGTTGGAAACCAGCGTGGAAACGTCCAGTTTTTACATGGGCTTTAACATGCTCGATGCCACGGTTGGCGGCAATACCGACAAAGCCCGCAAATTGCGGCAAGCGCTTGCCATCGTCGTGGATTTTGAAGAATTCATCTCGATTTTCCGCAACGGGCGCGGCGTGCCCGCACAAGGCGTGGTGCCGCCAGGGATTTATGGCTTTGCCGACGGGCCAACCGGCATCAACACCGAAGTTTATGAATGGCAAGATAAAAAGCCACACCGGAAAAGCCTCGCTGTCGCCAAACAATTGATGTCGGAAGCGGGTTACGCCAACGGCATCGACCCCAAAACCGGACAAGCCCTGATCCTGTATTTTGACACGATGGCGGCGGGTGCCGATGACCGCCCGATGCTGAACTGGTACCGCAAGCAATTCGCCAAACTGGGCATAGAGCTGGTCATCCGCGCCACCGACTACAACCGTTTCCAAGAAAAAATGCGCAACGGCAACGCGCAAATTTTCACTTGGGGCTGGAACGCCGATTATCCAGACCCTGAAAATTTCCTGTTTTTGCTGTACGGGCCGAACTCCAAAGTCAAATTCGGCGGCGAAAATGCCAGCAATTACCAAAACCCCGAATTTGACCGCCTGTTTGAAAAAATGCGTAATATGGACAACAGCGAGGAACGTTACCGGCTGATCCAGCAGCTGCAAGCGCAAGTGCGCCATGATGCGCCGTGGCTGTTTGGTTTCCATCCCAAAAGTTTCGCGCTCTACCATAGCTGGTATAAAAACCTGAAGCCCAACTTGATGGCGAACAACCAGTTGAAATACACGCGGATCAATGCCCAAGAGCGGGCACAAAAACGGGAAGCCTGGAACCGGCCTGTGTTTTGGCCGCTGGGCTTGGCGATGGCGGGGCTGGTGGTGTTGGCGTTGCCTGCCGTTAGGGCTTATCGGCGAAAGTTACAGGGTTAAATTAAAGGCCCAAAAAGCTGTTTTTGGGGTCTTATGATCCGTTATATAAAAGCTTAAAAACCATCGCCTAACCAGAAATTATTGAACTGAACACCGCCATGACCCAATACATCATCCGCCGTATCCTCTATGCCTTCCCCATTTTGCTGGGTGTGAACATCCTCACCTTCGTGCTGTTCTTCGTCGTCAACAGCCCTGACGATATGGCACGGTTGCAGCTTGGGCAAAAGCATGTCACCCAACAGGCCATAGATAACTGGAAACACCAGCATGGTTACGATTTGCCGCTGTTGTGGGACGGCCACGCTAGCGCCGAAGAAAAGCTGACCCACACGATATTCTTCCAAAAATCCGCCGGACTGTTTGTGTTCAATTTTGGCGTGTCGGACAGCGGCAGGAATATCGGCGCGGACATCCAAGAACGCGCTTTGCCTAGTTTGGCCTTGGCCTTGCCGACCTTGGCCATTGGTTTGGTGGTCAATATCTGTTTGGCATTGATGATGGTGCTGTTCCGTAGCAGTTATTTGGAACAGGCGGGCATGGTGTTGTGCGTGCTGCTGATGTCGGTGTCGTCGTTGTTTTATATCATCGGCGGGCAATTTTTTGCCGGAAAACTGTTGAAGTTGGTGCCGATTTCCGGTTATGACGATGGTTTTGCCGCCTTTAAGTTTTTGGTTTTGCCGATAGCCATCGGCGTTTTTTCTGGCATCGGTTCGGGTGTGCGTTGGTACCGCACCCTGTTTTTGGAAGAAGTCGGTAAAGATTACGTCCGCACCGCCCGTGCGAAAGGCTTGACCGAAACGGCGGCCCTGTTCCGGCATGTGTTGCCGAATGCGATGATCCCGATTTTGACGGGGGTTGTGGTGGTGTTGCCTTCTTTATTTATGGGCAGTCTGATTATGGAATCGTTCTTCAGCATCCCAGGCCTGGGCAGCTACACGATAGATGCGATCAATAGCCAAGATTTTGCGATTGTCCGCGCGATGGTGTTTCTGGGGTCGGTGTTGTATGTGCTGGGGCTGTTGTTGACGGATATTTCTTATACGCTGGTTGACCCTAGGGTCCGGTTGTCGTGAGGTAAGGCAATCACTCGGCTGGGTAGGGCCTGGGCTCTGTCCTTAATGTTTTGGCATGCTAGTGATCACATTAAACTTTGGGATATGTCGCCCAGTGCGCCTATTGTTTGGGCAAACTGTTCCGGCCGCCTGACCTTACGTCACCCCAGCCTTTCAATGTTGGCCGGCTGTTGGTGAAGTGGAACCGTTTTATAAAGAGAGGCCTATGATGGCGCAACGTATTCTGGTAATCGAGGACGAACCTGCCATCGCAGAAACAACGCTCTATGCGCTTGGCACGGAAGGTTTTGAAGCCGTTTGGGCGGCGACCGGGCAGGCCGCGTTGGCTATGCTGCAAAGCCAGCGTTTTGATTTGGCGGTGTTGGATGTGGGCTTGCCGGACGTCAATGGTTTTGATCTGTTCCGGCAAATTGGGCCGCAGTTGCCGGTGATTTTTCTTACCGCCCGTTCGGGCGAGATAGACCGTATTGTGGGCTTGGAGTTAGGCGCGGACGATTATGTCGCCAAGCCGTTCAGCCCGCGCGAATTGTGCGCTAGGGTGCGCACGGTCCTGCGCCGCGTGAACAAGCCGCAAGCCGTTTCGCTGACGCCAACGGCCAGCCCGCTTTCCCGTGTTTTTCAAGTGGACGAGGAACGTAAACGTATTTGTTTCCTGGGTGTCGCCCTTGAATTGTCACGGACTGAATACCGCTTGCTCAAAGTGCTGGTGGGCAAGCCTGGCCGGGTGTTTACCCGTGAAGAGTTGATGGATAAGGCATGGGAACATCCTGAGGTAAGCTTGGAGCGCACCGTGGATGCCCATATCAAAATGCTCCGGGCCAAACTGCGTGCGGTGCAGGCGGGGCCAGACCCTATTATCACGCATCGTGGCCTTGGCTACTCGCTACGCGAATGAGTAAGCGCAACCGGATTTTTTTGGGCATCCTGCTGCTCTTCACGTCGGGGGTGGGCGTTTTGCTTTATACGGTGGCGGAAGGGTTGGACACCCGCTACCGCGAATCCGCAGAAGAAACCTTGGTTGATACGGCTTACCTGCTGTCCGCATGGTTGGAAACCGACAGTTCCGGGGCATTTATTGATGCAAGCCGGATGGATTTGGCGTTCGGGAAGGTTTACAAACGGACGTTTACAGCCCAGATTTATGCCATCACCAAGCATCGTGTCGATCTGCGGGTTTATGTCACCGATGCTAACGGCATTGTGGTGTTTGACTCCCTCCATCAAGACACAGGGCGGGACTTCCGTTCTTGGCGCGATGTCAGTAAGGCGTTGGCGGGCCAATATGGCGCCAGGACGACCCCCGCTGATCCGGAAAACCCACAAAGCGCCGTCATGTATGTCTCCGTCCCTGTCACCATCAACAATAAGATTGCCGGTGTGGTCAGTGTTGGCAAGGCCGTCGCCTCGCAGCAGGAACTGGTGGCAACGGCCAGGCAGAAGCTGGTTTTAGTCGGAGTGATAACGGTCATCGCCTTTTTGTTCATGCTGGTCATTGTTTCTATTTGGTTGACTAGCCCCACCCGGCTTATGCGCGACCTGATCCAGGTATTTAAGCAGGAGAGGCTTTCCCGGCCCGGACGGATGCTGCGCCGTTTCCGGGCTGTGTTAAAAGGCGCTTTTTTTGACATGCGTGACGCAATGGCCGGGCGCAGTTACACTGAAGAATATATCCAAGCGTTGACGCATGAACTGAAAAGCCCGTTGACCGCCATACGCGGGGCCGCCGAATTGCTGCGCGAGCCCATGCCGGACGCACAGCGGGCGCGGTTTGCCGAAACTATTGGTACGCAGGTGCAGCGCCTGCAGGATCTTGCTGACCGTTTGTTGGAGCTTGCCAGCCTTGAAAAACGCCATAGCCTTGATGACCCGCAGGCCGTCCGTCTCAATGGGCTTGCCAAAGAGGTGTTGCAGGGGCTGGAGTTGCGGGCAAGACCCAAAAAAATCACTTTTGCCCTTGACACGGAGAGTGAAGTGTCCGTGCTTGGGGACAGTTTCCTGCTGCAACGCGCCCTTACCAATCTCATTGAAAATGCCATTGATTTTTCACCAACCGGGGGGGAAATTAGGCTGGCCTTGATGTGTGCGGGTAAGTTGTGCCAACTCCAAGTGCTGGATAGGGGGCCGGGTATCCCTGAGTACGCGCTGGACCGGATTTTTGAGAAGTTTTATTCCTTGCGGCGTCCTGATTCTGGCCAAAAAAGCACGGGGCTAGGTTTGCCGTTTGTGCGTGAGATAGCCCATCTGCACGGCGGCGAGGTTGTGCTGGCAAACCATGCGGAGGGGGGAGCCATCGCAACCTTGACCCTTCCTTTCACCCGCTGTGCACACCTGTCTTAATGGCTTAAGCAGAAACTTCACACCAATTTCACATAAATTTCTTCTCCGCTTCCCAAGAAACCCCCATCACATCTGTATCCTCCTTTCCGTGCAAACCCTGCACCCATTGACAAAGGAGCGGAACATGAACACCCTTAAAATTCGCCGGCTATTGCTGGCATCAACTGTCATCTTGAATTTTCTTTTGGCGCCATTAACGGCTGGTGCGGAAGTGGATGTTGAAGACGGCAAAACCCTATCCCCTTATTTTTTTGTGCAAAGCGATGACCCGGATACGGATCGCTTGCCGCTTAAATCCACCGACGTAAACGTGAAAATCACTGGCGTGATTGCCGATGTGACAGTGGCGCAACATTACCGCAATGAAGGGAAGCGGCCTTTGGAAGCCCGCTATGTGTTTCCGGCATCCAGCCATGCGGCGGTTTATGCGATGCAGATGCATGTTGGCAAGCGCGTGCTCGAAGCTAAAATCCGCGGGAAGCAACAGGCGCGTGCCGAGTACGAAGCGGCAAAATCCGCAGGCAAAAGCGCGTCTTTACTGGAGCAGGAACGCCCTAATGTATTCCAAATGAATGTGGCGAATGTGTTGCCAGGTGATGATATTGCCGTCGTGTTGCATTACACAGAAACCCTTGTGCCGACTGACGGGACATACCAGTTTGTCTATCCGGCTGTGGTGGGGCCGCGTTACAACGGCCCGGCGGATAGCGGCAGCGGCGTCAAAGGGCAATGGGTGCAAACGCCTTATTTGCCAAGCGCTGTTGCGCCAACCTCCACCTTCGCCATTAAGGTTGATTTGGTGTCACCGATTCCGCTGCAAACCATTGCCAGCAGCACGCACGATGTTGACATTAAAAAACCGGGCCGCAGGCATGCGGTATTAGATTTGCCGGCCAGCACCCGTAACGGCAACCGTGATTTTATGCTCGATTACCGCCTGGCTGGCAAAACCATCCAAACCGGCACCTTGCTGTATCGGGGCGAAGACGAAAGTTTTTTCATGACCATGATAGAACCGCCAGCACGCGTGACGGCTGACGCGGTTGTTCCGCGTGAATATGTTTTTATCGTTGACGTGTCCGGTTCTATGAACGGTTTTCCGTTGGCAACCGCCAAGACCTTGTTACGTAACTTAGTGGGCAACTTGCGCCCAACCGACACGTTTAACGTGATGCTGTTTTCCGGCAATAACCGTGTGCTAGCCCCGCAATCATTACCCGCCAACCAAGCCAATATCGACCAAGCCATGGCCGTCATCAACCAACAGTCCGGTGGTGGCGGTACCGAGCTGTTGCCTGCGTTGCGGACAGCCTTGGCAATGGATAAGGCCGATCAGCGTTCGCGTAATTTTGTGGTGATTACCGATGGTTATGTCACGGTGGAAAAGGAAGCCTTCGACCTGATCCGCAACAACCTAAACAAGGCCAATGTGTTTGCGTTTGGCATAGGCTCGTCAGTCAACCGCTTTTTAATGGAGGGCATTGCCCATGCCGGGCAAGGCGAGGCGTTTATTGTCACCAATGGGGAAGAAGCCAAAACGGCGGCGGCGACGTTTAAAAGCTATATCGAAAGCCCGGTTTGGACGCATTTGGGCTTGGATATCCAAGGCTTGGATGCTTACGATGTGTTGCCCGACAGATTGCCGGATTTGTTTGCCGGGCGCCCGCTGGTGATTATCGGCAAATGGCGTGGCAGCGAAGAAGGCGAAATTAGCGTATCGGGCATCACTAGCATGGGCAAAATCCGCCAGACCGTAACGGTAGGCGACGGCATCATTTCCGAAAATGCCGTAGCTTTACGCTACTTATGGGCACGCGGCCGGATTGCCGAGTTAGGGGATTACAGCAAGCTGATGGGTGGCGTGGATGATGATGCAATCCGCCAAATCACCAGTTTGGGCTTGAAATATAACTTGCTGACCGATTACACCTCGTTTATTGCCATAGACACTACCGTCAGGACTCGTAGGGAGGGCGGCACCGTCGACCAGCCTAGCCCATTGCCGCAAGGTGTCAGCGAATTGGCGGTTGGCGCAGAAGTGCCCAGTACCCCGGAACCTGAGTTCTACGCCATGATGGCAATGGCGGCAGGTGTGGGTGCTTGGTTGCGGCACAGGGGAAAAGCCCATGGTTGCTAAACGCTATTGGATGATTGCCCTGCTGTTGGCTATCAGTCTGTCGGCCTCATGGACGCATTGGCTGTGGATGGTGCGCCGTGCCAATGATGGTTCTGATGACCCTTGGGGGATAGTGGCTTTAATGACGGTAGTTGCGCTGGTTTGGATGGACAGGCGGACGTTACGTTTGCCAAGCCAACGGACGTTGCTGGCCACCGCGATGTTGACGGGGGGTGCAAACGTCAGTTGGGGGATGTCGCCTCCCATCCTTTCGGCCGCGTTGGCTTTGCTAGGGGTCGCCGGGCTGGTCAGTGGCCTATTGCCGGGGCGGCGGCCAGTGCTGCCGTTGCTGATGTTGTCAATGTTGGCATTGCCTGTGGTTGCCTCGCTTAATTTTTATCTGGGCTACCCGCTACGTTGGTTCTGCGCCCAAGCCGCCACCCAAGCGTTATCCCTGCTTGGGTTGGACGTGACACCGCAAGGGGCCAGTTTGCTGTGGAACGGCCAGCCGATATTGATAGACGCCCCCTGTGCAGGTATCGCCATGCTTTGGATAGGCTTTTATTTGGCCGCCCTGTTTTCGTACATCAATTCAGCCAGCGCTGCCAGGAGTGGGGCAACGCTGGCCATGGCGACCGTGATCGTGGTCATGGCTAATGTGTTGCGTAACACGCTGTTGTTTTATAAGGAAGCCGGGATCGTGCAATTGCCGCATTGGACGCATGAAGCCATAGGCTTGTTGATATTCGGGCTGATCGTGCCGGTGATTTATAAATCTGCCGCCCTGGGTAAATCAGGTGGATCCCATGAAAACCGTTAACCTGGCGCCGTGGTTGTTTTGTGTATTTATGCTGGGTTGTGCGGTGCGCCTTTGGTTATTCCCCTATCCAGATTCCTTGGCCCAGTACGGGGTTGCCGTTGAACAGGACTGGGCCTTTGAACGCTGGAGCGGGGGCAAAAAAACGGTGTACCCATTGCCGCTAACAACGGTCGAGCAACGCTTTGCCAACGGGTTTCCTGGTGAAATCGGGCGCTTTAGCGACGGTGAAACCGTTTGGGTGGTGCGCCATATTGCCCGTCCGACCCGGCTATTGCATCCGGCGGCAGATTGTTATCGTGGTTTGGGTTACCAAATCAGTGCCCCACGGGTGGTGAGGCAGGCAAGTAACATCCGCTGGCAGTGCTTTATCGCCGAACGCGGACGTAAGCTTAAGCTGCAAGTGTGCGAACGGATTTTTGATGATAAACACTCCCAATGGACGGATGTTTCCGCGTGGTATTGGGAAAGTTTGTTCCAGCCAGGGCCGCGTCAGTGGTGGGCTGTCACCCAGGTGACACCAGCGGCCTAGTGCACATGGCCTGGCGGTCAGCCACGCGGGGCCGGGCTTTCCGCTTTATTGAGGCAAACCGGACGCTGGTAACGCAAGGCAATGAATTAGGCTATGTCACCGTTAATTGTTGAAAATTCCCCAAGGCGGCATTGAGCAGCCATTGCGGCGTTGGGTTGTGGTGCTGCTCAAAGACCCGCCGCCAGCCTAGATAGTGCGGCAAATAGTCGGTGGCGACACCATGAAAGCGGTCTAGCCACAGCTTGAAGCGGCTGTGGTAGGCATTGACGTTCTGGACGTGGTAAGCCCCTTTGACCCGCTGGCCTTGGCTAAGGTTGACGGCTTCGTGGCTGATGCCTTCCGTCCGGCAGAACGCGCTGTAGGTGGGGTTGCCGTCACTGACCAGCAGCGCGTCCGTGGCCAGCACAGGCTTGAGGGCTTCCGACAAACGCGTCCTGGTCAGCTGGCCGTTGCCCGTGACGAAATCCAGGGTGTGGCCGGAGCGGTCACGCGCCACCAAGATGCAGACCTGTTCGTCGGAGATGCCGCGCTTTCGCGCACTGCCCCCACGTTTCCTGGGCTGGCGGCTTAAGTTCCGCTTGCCCTTGTCCGATTCCAGGAGATAGGTTTCATCCGCTTCGGTGATGCCTTCGAGCGCACCGGGGCGGTCCAGGCTGATACCGTCCAGGAACCGGTGCCGCCACCGGAAACTGGTGTTACGGTGGACACCCGCCTCGGCGGCGGACTCGCGCACCGCCTTTGACTCCGCCACCGCCGCCAGGTAGCCCAGCCATTTGGGCTTATGCCGTAGCCGAGCCAAGGGCGTGCCCGTCAGGGCGTTGAAAGTTTTCCGGCAGCTTTGGCAACGGTAGCGTTGCAGGCCGCTGGCGGAGCCGTACCTCGACAGCCGGGGCTCAGCACAATGGGGGCAAGCGGGTTTCAGCTCAAAGCGGGTTTCAGCTCAAAGCGGGTTTCAACCACGTCTATGACTTCGGGCAGGTCGGTTTGTTGGTTAAGGGCGGCCTTGGCCACGTTGCGCTGATGGTGGCTAAGCCCGCACAGGCTTGACAGCAATTCCTTAAAGTCTTCGGCAATCATGGGCTTGTCCTCGTCAAATGGCAGTTAACTGATCAGACAGGGCTTTGGAGGGTTGATTCCATAATTAACGGTGACATAGCCT
>Ga0209514_10000674_pt1 | contig 67883 bp, 51 predicted proteins | sample Subgrocontami58m_FD_187452 | JGI IMG/M metagenome (GOLD analysis project Ga0209514, IMG submission 187452) | Subsurface groundwater microbial communities from S. Glens Falls, New York, USA - GMW37 contaminated, 5.8 m (SPAdes) (version 3) | ecosystem: Environmental > Aquatic > Deep subsurface >... | reverse complement strand
TTAAGCGGGGATTACAGGTTAAAGGATAAGAATCTATATAAGAAATGGTACGGTTCATCCCATGCAAGCCCACAGTATTTGAATCGTGCCGTATATGGGTTACCTGAAATATACAGGGATGATATAAGGGATGCAGAGATTGTCGCAAATCCAGGCTGTTATCCTGTGAGCATAATCCTTGCGGTGCTTCCTTTAGTAAGGAAAGGCATTGTGGAGTCTAATTCTATTATTGCAGATTCAAAATCTGGTGTTACAGGGGCCGGTAGAGAGCCTTCCCCGAAGACGCATTTCTGTGAAGTAAATGAGAATCTAATGCCTTACAAAGTAAACAGCCACCAGCATATGCCTGAGATAAACCAGGAATTGTCAAAGGTCTCAAGGAAGAGAATACAAATTACATTCGTTCCATATCTTTTGCCTTTAGACAGGGGTATCTTAAGCACAGTCTACATGACCGTGAAAGGTAGAATTACTGAAAAGGCTCTCTTAAAACTCTATCAGGAATTCTACAAGGGAGAGCCATTCGTCAGGATAATGAAGCCAGGCATTTTTCCTGACCTTAAAAGTGTATCCCGGACGAATTTCTGTGATATAGGCATAAAACTTGATGGTAACAGGATTATCGTCCTATCTGCTATAGATAATCTACTCAAAGGTGCAAGCGGGCAGGCTGTGCAGAATATGAATATAATGTATGGATTCCCAGAGACTATGGGGTTGGGATGGTTTATATAATACAAACGAAAAAAGTAAGTTGTCATTGCGAGGGCGTAGCCCGAAGCAATCTCAAGGGGGAGAGATTACTTCGCTTCGCTCGTAATGACATTGTATTTAATGCGGTTGCATTACTACTGCTGATTTTAGTATCTGCAGGTTTTGGTTGTTCCCGGGTGAAAGAAGAAAAAGGTAAAAAGGACACTGCCCCTGTTGAGACACACGGACAGCAGGCGAGCGGTTTTTATATCTCTGGACATGGCAAGGGTAATAAAAAGAATTGGGAAGTAAAAGGGGATTCCCCTGATATCCTGGCAACTGATATAGTCCTGCTAAAGAATGTAGAAACTGCGTCATATGGTGAGGAGAATGTGGTGAGATTAAGGGCAGATGAAGGTAAATACAATAAAACAAGCCAGGATGTATATCTTGAAAAGAATGTAATAGCGACTACAGATGACGGCGGCATATTGACTACCGAATCCCTCAATTGGAATAAGGCCTCTGATGAGGTATCAACAAAGTCAGATATTACGATTAAGAAAGATGAGATTGACCTTACCGGAAAAGGTGCAGTGGGTCAGCCAGACCTAAAGAAATTCCAGGTCCAAGAATCCGTGACGATGAAGATTGGCAACGAGACTGTAATTGCCTGCAGTGGGCCATTAGAGATAAACTATAATGAGAATATAGCAGTTTTCAATAACGATGTGCAGTTAGAGGATAAACGCGGCAAGTTATTCGCTGACGTTGTGGAAATCCATTTTGACCCTAAGGCAAAGACTGTTCAGAAGATGATAGCGACTGGCCATGTCAAGATTATTCAGGATAAGAATACCAGTTATAGTGACAGCGCTATCTATACTGCTAATGATGGTAAGGTTCTTCTAACAGGTAATCCACGGCTCATTATATACCCGGGGGAGCTCAAAGAAGATGTATCTATTAGAGACTAAAGGCATTGTGAAGTCATACGGCGGCAGGGCTGTAGTAAATGATGTAAATATTGGGGTAGAGAGGGGTGAGATTGTAGGGCTATTGGGACCTAATGGCGCAGGTAAGACAACGACCTTCTATATGATAGTCGGGCTTATAAACCCTGACAAAGGGAATATATTCTTCAGCGGGAGGGACGTGACGAAGATGCCTATGTATAAACGTTCAAGAAATGGCGTAGGGTATCTTCCCCAGGAACCTTCTATCTTTCGCAAACTCACTGTTGAAGATAATATTATGGCTATCTTAGAAACACTCAATATAGATAGACACGAGCGTAAGAAAAGACTGATTTCATTATTAGAAGAACTCGGGATAAGTCATCTGGCAAAGAATAAGGCATATACGCTCTCTGGCGGTGAGAGGCGTAGATTAGAGATAACGAGGTCACTTGTGACAAATCCGTCATTTTTACTTTTAGATGAGCCTTTCAGCGGTGTAGACCCGATAGCAGTTTTTGACGTGCAGCAGATTATAAATCAACTAAAGTCCAAAGGTCTTGGAATCTTGTTGACAGACCATAGTGTGCGTGAGACATTGTCCATTACAGACAGGGCTTATATCATAGCCGAGGGAAAGGTGCTCATATCCGGGACGGCAAGTGAGTTGATTGCTGACCCAAAGGCAAGGCAGATATACTTAGGCGAAAAATTTACAATGTGAAAGGAGTGAGGAAGTAATTGAATATAACCGTAACAGGCAGACATTTTAATGTGACAGAGCCATTGAAGAAATATGCAAATGACAGGGTCTCTAAATTAGAGAAATATTTTGACAGGATAGTAGAAGCCCACGTAATATTAGAGGTAAATAAATACAGGCACATTGCCGAACTTTCCATACTGGCAAGGCATCTTACCATGACGAGAAAAGAATCAAGTAATGACATGTATGCTGCCATAGACAGGGTGGTTAGTGACATAGAAAAACAACTCATCCGCTATAGAGAGAGAATAAAGACCCATAAGAATAGCCAACGGGCTATGAAAACAGGAAAAGTAGAGGAGACAGGAGACATTGAGGTTCCTGAAAAGCCTCTTATTATCAAGACCAAAAACTTTGCTACCAAGCCTATGTCTGTTAACGAGGCTGTGATGGAATTGGAGGTGTTTGATAACGAATTTATCGTATTCTTGAATGCGGATAGTAACAAGGTTAATGTTATATACAGGATGAAAGACGGAAATTACGGCTTAATAGAGCCAAATTTTTGAGAAGCAGAAAAGGAGTGGTTTATGAATTTCATAGATTTCTTAAGTGAAGAGGCAATATCAGTAAATCTTGTCTCTACAGACAAAGAAGGGGTAATCAGGGAACTTGTAGACATTCTGGTTAAAACAGGGGACCTCAATGAATCAGGTAAAGAGAAATTAGTTAAGGTCCTTCTTGACAGGGAGGCATTGGGTAGTACCGGGATAGGACAGGGAGTGGCAGTGCCACATGGCAAATGCGATTGTGTGAAGAAATTGTTAGCGGCATTTGGCGTATCTCATAAGGGGGTAAATTTTGGTTCTCTGGATGGAGAAGCAGTCCACATCTTTTTTCTTTTGATTGCACCTGAAGAGTCTGCAGGTCCTCACCTTAAGGCGCTTGCCAGAATTTCGCGATTACTTAAAGATAGGTATGTCCGGGATGCCATGAAGAATGCTACTGATGTGGCGAGTGTGATTAATATAATATCCCAGGAAGACAAGAAGAGGGTTTGAGGTAAGGCAGTGGAATTACCAATACATATCCGTATATTCAAATGGCTCTCACCCGGCATGAAGGTAAAGAGGTGGATGTTATTATGTGCCTTAGGCATCATCATGGTAGGTATTGGGTCTGTGAAGGCGCTTTCAAGAGAAGGAATTGGGGTTGTCGTATTAGGGTGCCTTATCCTCACCTATGGTGTTACCCTTGTTATATTAGGTATGAAGATGATGGTTAAATCATTTTTAACGGTATTCCTGCCAGAGCGTGAAAAGGAGATAGTCAATATATTGTATGAGAAGAGGCAATTGAGTAAGGGGCCAAGGATAGTTGCTTTGGGTGGAGGCACCGGGTTATCTGTCCTTCTCCATGGGATAAAGGAATATACAAGTAACACTACCGCGATTGTAACAGTAGCGGATGATGGCGGCAGCTCAGGAAAATTGCGTGAGGAATTTGATATACTTCCACCTGGAGACATAAGAAACTGTTTGGTTGCACTGGCAGATGATGAGTCTTTGATGAGAGACCTATTCCAATTCCGATTTGAAGAAGGGTCTACGTTCAAGGGGCATAATTTTGGCAATCTGTTTATTACCGCATTATCACGTGTCACTGGTGATTTTGAAAAGGCTATAAAAGAATCCAGCAAGGTATTGGCTATAAGGGGGCAGGTGATACCTTCTACCTTAATAAAGGTCGTTTTAGTTGCTGAACACAAAGATAAGACAGAGACCTCAGGAGAGACGATGATATCTAAGAGTTTGTTACCTATAGAGCGTATATATTTGAAACCTGAGAATCCTATTCCAACAGATGATGCATTAGTAGCGATCCGGGAGGCAGATATAATCATTATGGGGCCAGGCAGCCTATATACGAGTATAATACCTAACCTATTGGTAAGTGGTATAAAAGAATCTATCACAGAATCAAAGGCAAGGAAGGTATACATATGTAATGTAATGACTCAAGCAGGTGAGACTGATGGTTACAAAGCCTCTGACCATGTTAAGGCGATAGTAAAACATACATTTCCTGGAATTATAGATTATTGCATTGTGAATACAGGACCTATTCCTGAAGAATTTATTGAAAAGTATAAAAAGGAAAATTCATTCACAGTAATTCCAGATATTCAAAATATCAGGGATATGGGATATTCAGTAACAGGAGAGGATGTGGTCAATACAATAGATTATGTTCGCCACAACCCGATTAAACTTGCCAGAATAGTAATGAACATATTAGAGGGGAAGGAGGCGGTATATAAGCGATAAAATCAACCTCATAACAGGTATACATTGCCATCAGCCTGTTGGGAACTTTGGGTGGGTCCTTGCCGAGGCTTATGAAAAGGCATATCTTCCATTCATTAACGTATTAGAAAGACACCCTGATGTTAAGATGGTGCTGCACTATAGCGGCAGCCTGCTTGACTGGATATTTGAAAACAGACCTGAATTTATAGAGAAGTTGAAGGTGCTCGTCCAGAGAGGGCAGGTTGAAATCATGACAGGGGGGTATTATGAACCTATATTGCCACTCGTACCTGATAAGGATTGTATTGGCCAGATAAATCTTCTGACAGAGGCAATAAAGCGCTCTTTCAATTATTCACCAAGAGGGGCATGGCTCACTGAAAGGGTGTGGGAGCCGCACCTGCCAAAGGTCCTTTCCTCTTCGGGTGTGGAATATACTGTGGTAGACGATTCACATTTCAGGTCTGTTGGCATAGAGCCTGAAAAGGAGTTGGGTTACTATATCACTGAAGAGGAAGGCAAGAGTTTATTTCTATTCTCCACGTCACACGAGCTCAGGTACCTTATACCTTTTAAACCTCCAGAAGAGACATTTGAATTTTTGAAGTCTCTATCAAAAGGTGATGATAAGGTTATAGTGATAGTAGATGATGGGGAGAAGTTTGGACTTTGGCCAGGCACCCATAAATGGGTATATGAAGAAGGGTGGCTTGAGAAATTCTTATCTAAATTAGAAGAGAATAACTCATGGGTAAATTCTATAACGTTTAGTGAATTTATTTCTAAATATCCTCCCGTAGGCAGGGTATACCTGCCGTGCGGCAGTTACTCAGAGATGCAGGAATGGTCAGGCGGCTATTTCAGGAATTATTTAGTGAAGTATCCTGAGAGTAACAATATGCATAAGAAGATGCTATCTGTAAGCGAGAGAGTGAATTCCATTGCCATGGTAAAATCAGGTGATAGAAGGTTTGAATTGGCAAGGCGCCACCTGTACAGGGGAGAGTGTAATTGTGCATACTGGCATGGTGTATTTGGTGGGTTATATTTAAATCATTTGAGGTCAAGTGTATATCATCACCTTATAGAATCAGAGAATTTGATAGATAGCATTCTACACAAAGGCTCATGGGGTGAAGTAAAGATATGGGATATGGACAGAGATGGTAAAGAAGAGATAGAGGTAAGCACAGATAAGTTGAAGTTATATATAAACCCTCACATGGGTGGGTCTATTTACGAAATGGATTATAGGCCGGCATCTATCAATTTAGTGAATACACTTACGAGAAGGACAGAGCCTTATCATAAAAATATAAAGGCCCCCTTTCAGAGTAATGGCAATAAAACTAAGGAAGGTATCTTGAGTATCCATGATATCGTCGGGACAAAAGAAGAAGGGCTCTACGAATATATAAGGTATGATACATACAGGAAGGTCGCACTGCTTGACCATTTTTTGGGAGAGGAGACTAATCTCGCAGAATTCTCCAAATGTAATTATAGAGAATCAGGTGATTTCTTACAGGGGGACTACAATTATAGTATCAACAGGACCAATGCACAACCTGATGAGGATATATCTATAGAACTCTCAAGGGATGGTTTTATAGATATAGCCAAAGGGCATCATCGGGTGAAGGTGAGTAAGACGATAAAGATGTTGCCGGACAGTTCTTCTATAGAAATAATCTATAGGCTCGTCAATGGGGACGTAGAGAGACTATCTCTCTGGTTTGGGGTAGAGTTTAATTTGTCCGTCTATGACACAGCCTTTGCCACGAGGGGTTCTAAAGAAAAGTTAAATATAATAGAAGTGAATGACGAGTGGCATCACCTTAAGATTGTATACGATTTTAGTAAAGAGACTGACCTTATGTACTTTCCTGTAGAGACGGTCTCAGGCTCTGAGGGGGGTCTTGAAAAGACATATCAGGAACTTACCCTATTGTTTCACTGGAAGATGGAATTGGAAAAAGACGCTCTATGGGAAATAAACTTTACTCAAGAAATTGTGGGTTGATATGAAGACTATAGAGAAGAAATTGATTATACGAGACACAGAGGGGTTGCATGTGAGGCCTGCTTCCTTTTTTGTGCAGGTTGCCCAAAAGTTTAAATCAAATATTATTGTGAAAAAGGGTAAAAAGAGAGTAGATGGTAAATCTATAATGGGCATGATGACATTGGCGCTGGCAAAGGGTTCCGAGATTCGCATAACGGCTCAGGGAGATGATGCAGAAAAGGCGATAGAGGAATTGGAAAACTTTGTTAAAAGAGACCGAAAGAGGGAGAAATAGACAGAGATGATAAAGGGGATAGCCGCATCACCAGGTATATCTATTGGCAAGGCATACGTAATGCGACAGGAGGATGCCCCTGTTCCCAAAACAGAGATATTAGAGACCGATGTGCCTTCTGAGATAGTCCGCTTTGAGGAAGCGCTAATCAAGACGAGGGCTGAGATATTGGAGACACAGAAGAAGATATCCACGGAGATAGGTGATGCCTATGGAGAGATATTCACTGCACACCGCATGGTATTAGAAGACAGGACGATGATTGAAGAGGTTATATCCAGATTAAAGAAAGAACTGTTGTGTGTGGAATATATATTTTCTGAGGTATTGAAGAGATATAGCGAGGCATTCTCACGGGTTGAAGATGAATACCTAAGAGAGCGGGTGAGTGACATACAGGATGTTGGCAGAAGGCTTCTAAGAAATTTATTAGGCAAGGAGAGAGATAGCTTAAGTGAACTCAAGGAAGAAGTGATAGTTGTAGCCCATGACATATCTCCATCAGACACGGCAATGATGCACAGGGAAAAGGTTATCGCCTTCGTTACAGATATAGGCGGCAGGACCTCTCATACTGCAATTATGGCAAGGTCGTTAGAGATTCCTGCTGTGATAGGATTGGAGGTAGTAACCAAGACTGTTAAAAATGGGGATTTATTGATAGTAGATGGCAACCATGGCATAGTTATCATAAATCCTGATAGTACGGTCCTGAAAAGCTACAAGGAAGAGAAGGAGATATTTGAAGAGTTTGAGAGAGGGCTCTTAAAACTTAAGGACCTGCCGTGCCAGACACTTGATGGCCATGTAATAGAACTTTCCGCGAATATAGAACTGCCTGAAGAGATACTTTCTGTGCTCGCACATGGTGCAAATGGCATCGGGCTATACAGGACAGAATATTTTTACCTTAACAGAAAAGACCTTCCTACAGAAGACGAGCAGTATGATGCATATAAATATGTAGCAAGTAAAATTTCTCCTAACTCAGTTATTATAAGGACCCTTGATTTAGGTGGTGACAAATTCATTTCACAGATAGAATTTCCAAGGGAGATGAATCCGTTCTTAGGCTGGAGGGCAATAAGATTCTGTCTTGCAAAACCTGATATATTTAAGATGCAACTCAAGGCGATCTTGAGGGCAAGTGTCCATGGGAATCTCAAGGTTATGTATCCCATGATATCAGGTGTAGAAGAACTCCGGGCAGCAAATGGAGTTCTCAATGAGGCAAAAGAGGAACTCAGGTCCCAAAATGTGCCATTTGACGAGAAGATAAAAGTTGGCGCTATGATAGAGATACCGTCAGCAGCAATGGTTTGTGACATTCTAGCTCGGGAGGTAAGTTTTTTTAGTATAGGGACTAATGACCTCATACAGTATTCATTAGCTGTAGACAGGATAAATGAGAAGGTTGCATACCTCTATGAACCCACTCATCCTGCAATCTTAAGATTAATCAAGAGGATTATTGATGTAGGGCATGAGATGGGTATATGGGTAGGGATGTGTGGTGAGATGGTTAGTGAGCCGCATTTAGCACTATTTTTGTTGGGACTTGGGCTTGATGAGATGAGTGTAAGCCCTGTTGTTATACCAGAGATAAAGGATGTGATTAGGTCTGTCCGCCTAAGCCATGCCAGGGAGATTGTCCAGGAGGCCCTCAATTTTGATACAGGTAAAGAGGTTGACATATTCCTGAGGAATAAATTAAAAGAACTTGTGCCAACTTTAAGAAGGGATAAAGAGTCAAGGTGGGAGGAAGAACATGAGATTAGATAATATAGGCGTACTCATATCAAATATAGATAAAGGTAATATGTTAAAGATATTGACAGGTTTCCCTGACCAATGTAGAGAGGCGCTTAAGATAGGGAAGAGGTTCATTCTTCCAAGGTCATATTTTAAAGGGATAGACAAGATAGTATTCCTTGGGGTAGGAGGCTCAGCCATAGGTGCGGACCTGATAAGAACCTATCTGTGGGATGAGATAAAACTTCCGATTATAGTAAATAGAAATTATACATTGCCTGAATTTGTGGATAAGTCTACCCTCCTGTTTGCCTGCAGCTATTCAGGGGATACAGAGGAGACAATAAGTGCGTATAAGGAAGGGATTAGGAAGAAATCCAGGATTATAGTTTTAACCTCCGGGGGCTCTTTAAAGGGAATGGCAGAAAGGAATGGTATTCCATGTCTAATTATTCCGCAGGGCATGCCTCCGAGAGGGGCACTCGGATATTCATCTATACCGCTCATTGCCTTACTTTCCAAAGCAGGTTTGACAGGAGAAAAAGATGCGGCTATCTTAGAGTCCGCCAGGGTAATGGGTCGTCTCTGCAAAGAAGAGTTATCTCCAGAGGTAGATACCGTGGAGAATATTGCCAAGTCCATAGCGATTAGGCTCTATAATAAAATACCTGTAATATATGGCTCTTCAGACCATACTGATGTTGCAGTAACGAGATGGAGAGGGCAGCTCGCAGAGAATGCGAAGTGCCTGTCCTCAAGTCACCTGTTCCCTGAGATGAATCATAATGAGATAGTGGGTTGGGAATACCCGAAGAATCTTTTAAAAGGACTCGTTATCATACTATTGCGGGATACAGAAGATAATCCACGTATCAAGAAGAGGATGGACATTACGGGTGGAATGCTCAGAAAAAAGTCAAATGGTATTATAGAGGTATGCTCAAGAGGAAATGGTTTTCTTAGCAGGTTATTCTCTCTAATCTACATAGGAGATTTTGTAAGTTTTTACCTTGCTATTTTAAATAGGGTAGACCCTACGCCTGTGGAGAGGATTAAATATCTTAAAAAGGAGTTGGCTAAATAGTGAAGGCACTGATTTTATCTGCAGGATATGCTACGAGGCTCTACCCTTTGACAAAGGATAGCCCAAAACCTTTACTGCCAATAGCAGGCAGGCCCATGGTAGAATACCTTATAGATAAATTAGAAGCCATCCCTTGCTTGAATGAAATTATTATTGTTACAAATGATAAGTTTGCCAGGAATTTTGAAGAGTGGCATGCCAATGGGACTTCTTTTTCAAAGCCAATAAAGATATTGAATGATGGCACCACCTCTGATTCTGACAAATTGGGCGCGGTGGGTGATATGGAATTTGCCATTGAGAAAGAAGCGATAAAGGATGACCTTCTGGTCATAGCTGGTGATAACCTGTTTAAATTCAACCTAACAGATTTTTTAAAATTCGCGGAGGCTAAAAGTCCATATCCAAGTATTGGCTTATACGATGTTAAGAATAAAGAGGAGGTGAAAAAGTATAGCGCAGTAGAGTTAGATAACGAGGGGAGAGTAATAGATTTTCAAGAAAAGCCCAAAGAACCCCGGACGAGTTTGATAGCGATATGCATGTACTATTTCCCTGAAGAGAAACTGAGGTTCATATCACAGTATTTAAAGAGCAATGGCAACCCTGATGCGCCTGGGTATTATATAAGATGGCTACATAAACAAGAAAAAGTTTATGGCTATATCTTCAAGGGGATTTGGTATGATATAGGGGATATAAAGTCTTACCAAGAGGCAAATAGTGTGTATATAGAAAGGAGAGGTAATGGCAATGGTTAAACATAAGTATCTCTTTACTTCAGAGTCAGTAACAGAGGGACATCCTGATAAGATAGCAGACCAGGTTTCTGACGCTATCCTGGATTCTATTTATGAAAAGGACCCAAATGGGAGGGTAGCGTGCGAGACATTGGTTACTACAGGGTTGGCATTTGTAGCAGGTGAGGTAACTACCTCATGTTATGTAGAGATTCCCAAAATTATCCGCAGGACGATAAAGGAGATAGGTTACACAGACCCTGAGTTTGGGTTTGACCATATGACCTGCGGAGTTATTACTGCTATTCAGGAACAGTCACCTGATATAGCATTGGGTGTAGATACCGGGGGGGCAGGTGACCAGGGGATGATGTTTGGATATGCGACAAGTGAGACGCCTGAACTTATGCCGCTTCCTATCATGCTGGCTCACAAGTTAGTCAGGAGGTTGGCTGAAATAAGGAAAGAGAAACTCGTAGATTATCTCAGGCCTGATGGGAAATCACAGGTAACTGTTGAATATCATGATGGCAAACCTGTAAGGGTTGATGCCATAGTCCTCAGTGCACATCATAGCCACCGTGTAAAGATGGAGGATATGAGAAATGATATAAAGAAATTAGTTGTAGATAAGGTTATTCCCAAACAATACCTTGACAAAAAGACCAGGCTCTTTGTAAATCCCACAGGGAGGTTTGAGGTTGGAGGCCCACGAGGGGATACAGGTGTGACAGGGAGGAAGATTATCATGGATACTTATGGTGGAGTGGGTAGCCACGGAGGCGGATGTTTCTCTGGTAAGGACCCTACAAAGGTAGACAGGTCAGGCTCCTATTATGCCAGGTATATAGCCAAGAATATAGTCGCTTCAAAATTGGCAGATAAATGTGAGATACAGGTGGCATATGCCATAGGTGTTGCAGAGCCAGTATCCTTGATGGTGAATACCCTCGACACAGGAAAGGTATCAGAAGAGAGATTGAAGAAATTGATATGGGATAATTTTGACCTCACCCCCAGAGGAATTATAAGAGACCTGAAATTGAGGAGGCCGATATATAAAAGGACAGCCTCCTATGGCCATTTTGGCAGGGAAGAAGAAGGGTTTACATGGGAAGAGGTGGATAAGGCCCCGGCACTGGCAAAAGGTGCTTGAATCTTAGGAATTTCAAAGTTGAGATTCTTCAGTCGCTTTGCTCCTTCAGAATGACAAAAATGGATGTCACTCTGAGCGTAGCGAAGAGTCTAATTTAAGGAGTATACAATGTTAAGTTACGATATAAAGGATATTAAATTGGCAAAGAAAGGAAATCTTCGTATAGAATGGGCGGCGGAGAATATGCCGGTGGTCAATCTGATAAGAAAGACATTTGAAAAAAAGAAGCCATTAAAGGGGATTAGGATAGGATGCTGCCTGCATGTTACTACAGAAACTGCAAACCTTATGCTCACGTTGAAATCCGGGGGTGCAGATGTGGCGTTATGTGCATCTAACCCTTTGAGTACGCAGGATGATGTTGCAGCCTCATTAGTCAAGGATTACAAAATCCCTGTATTTGCCATCAAGGGCGAGAATAACAAGTCCTATTATTCTCATATAAATAAGGTCCTTGACATGAAGCCGTCCATAACGATGGATGATGGGGCTGACCTTGTCTCAACGATTCACCAGAAGAGAAGGGAACTGGTAAAGTATATATTGGCAGGGACTGAAGAGACAACTACAGGTGTTATCAGATTGAAAAGCCTTGAGGCTAAGAGACTCTTGTTATTCCCTATCATTGCAGTCAATGATGCTGATACCAAGCACCTCTTTGATAACCGCTACGGCACTGGCCAGTCAACGATAGACGGGATAATCCGCGCTACAAATAGGCTATTGGCAGGGAGTAATTTTGTCGTATGTGGATATGGGTGGTGCGGCAAGGGCGTGGCGATGAGGGCCCGCGGCATGGGTGCTAATGTTATAGTTACAGAGGTAAGCCCTTTAAGGGCATTAGAGGCTGTTATGGATGGGTATAATGTCATGCCAATCGCAAAGGCAGCCGTTTTAGGTGATATATTTGTCACACTCACAGGGGATGTCCACGTGATAAGGGCAGAACATTTTAAACTAATGAAGGACGGAGCAATTGTCTGTAACTCAGGACATTTCAATGTGGAATTGGAAATACCATCCCTTCAGCGTATGGCTAAATCTAAGAGACTGATACGTGAATTCGTGGAGGAATATACACTGAAGGATGGGAGAAGGATAAACCTGCTTGGCGATGGAAGGCTGATAAATTTAGCTGCTGCTGAAGGGCACCCTGCCAGTGTAATGGATATGAGTTTTGCAAACCAGGCACTATCTGCAGAGTTTGTAACGAAGAATGGCAATAGTCTGGAGAAGAGGGTATATAAGGTGCCAGAGGCAATAGATAAGAATATAGCATATCTCAAACTAAAAGTCATCGGTATCAAGATAGATTTATTGACTAATGAGCAAAAGAGATACTTATCTTCGTGGGAATTAGGGACGTGAATAATGTAGGGGCGACATTTATGACGCCCGTTTTGAGGTGAATATGTCTGATATTTTAAAGGAGTTAAAGGAAAAGGAAAACCGTGTCAGGAATTTTATGAAAAGGGAGAAGTTAGGTGCAGTCCTCTTGACAAAACAGAACAATTTTGCATGGTTTACAGGAGGGAAGGATAACCATGTCCTTACTGCATCTGAGATGGGGGTTGCCTCTATACTTATACTTAAGAATGAGAAATTTCTTATCACCAGTAACATAGAAGCGCCACGTATAATGGATGAAGAACTAAAAGGTCTGGGGTTTACGCTGAAGTATTATCCCTGGCAGGAAAAGAAAGATAAGATAAAAATTATATCTTCATTGACTCGTGGTATAGAGGTGGGTTCTGATGATAGTCATCCCGATACGAGGAATATAGACAGTATCTTGAGCCAGGAACGTTATTCACTCACGAATTCTGAGATAGTCAGGTATAAGGCACTTGGCCGTAGTGCCTCTCGCAGGGTGGGAGAACTCTGTAAAAAAATAAAACCGGGGAATACTGAACATGAGGTAGCAGGCATGATAGCAGAATCACTCTTGCCAGAAGGCATTACCCCTATTGTAATACTTATAGCAGCAGATGAAAGGATTAAGAAGTATCGCCATCCAATACCTACAGATAAGAAGATAAAGAAGTGTGTAATGGTCGTGGTATGCGCCAGGAAATGGGGTCTTATAGCCTCATTTACAAGGCTCATTCATTTTGGCAAGGTATCTCGTGATTTGAGGAAAAAACATAATGCCGTGGTTAATGTTGATGCCGCCTTTATCCTTAACACAAGACCAGGAAAAATTGTAAGCGAGATATTTGAAGAGGGGTTAAAAGCATATAGGTTGAATGGTTTTGCTGATGAATGGAGACTCCACCATCAGGGAGGTGCTACAGGTTATGGAGCGAGGGACTATGTAGGGACGAGCGGCGAGAGGCAGAAGGTGTTACCCAATCAGGCGTTTGCATGGAACCCATCTATAACAGGCACAAAGAGTGAAGACACGATTATCGCATCAGAGGATAAGACAGAAATCATCACTGCTGCCCCAGATTGGCCCATGGTGCATACTGTCTGGAACGGCAAGTCAATCACCAGACCTGATATATTGGAAAGGTAACACAGATTTTAGATATTAGTGATAAAAGGCAAGAGTCTGTCATATAGATGTCATAATATATTGAAACAAAATGAGTTATAATAATGAATGCTGACGGAAAAGTTGTCAGTTATAACTCTATTATTTTCAATAAGATACAACTCCAACTGTCAATCAATTGTCACAATGCGGGTAGATGAGTGTCTGAAAAATGATGGTGGAAATTGATTTTAAAATATTTTTTAAAATTTTTTCTATTAGAAAATAAAAGAGTTATGAAAAAATATCAGTAAAAATTAGAAAAAAGTTTTAATCGTGGCATGATTCTTGCTATATAATAAGATGAAAGAAGCAAAAGAAAAGAGTTTAGCCATAAAAGATAACTATGACCGTATGAATAAATCTAAAATAGATATTAAAGAGTTCAAAATATAATAAAGATAGTTATGTTATAATGAATTTGAGGGAGGGATTATTAAATAATGGTTACTGGGACAACTCTTAGCCCAAAGTATCATCATATAAAAGATACATTGATAAATAGGATTAAGCAAGGTGAATTCTTACCTGGGACACAAATTCCAACAGAAGAAGACTTAATCAAAGAATTTAATGTAAGTAAAACTACAGTAAGGAAGGCAATATCTGACCTTGTATATGCAGGTAGATTGAGTCGTGAACAAGGCCGTGGGACATTTGTTATTGATAGTAGAATAGAGAGAAGTGAATCGGCAAGAAAGAGGAAAGACATTGGTATTGTATTCATGGATATCTATAACCCACATCATCCTTACCTTGCCAAGATACTTCGTGGGGCTACGTTGGAGTGTAATAACCTCAAGAATAATCTGCAAATCCTTGCTACCCCAGCAGGAGATTTAAACCATAAGGATAGTTCGTTCTTGATGCATACAATAGTTGAGAGACATATTGATGGATTAGTATTAGCAAGTAGGATGTCTCTTGAAGACATATTAATTCTAAAGAAAGAACATATCCCGTTTGTCTATGTAGGGAACGATGTTCCGGACCCAGATGTTCACTGTATATTTACAGACCCTTTTATTTCTACTTATTTAGAAACAGAACATTTGATTAAATTAGGGCATAAGAGAATATCTATTATAACAAGCCCTCTTAATGCTGGGAGTGGTCTATCTATTCTTTCTACTTTTAGATTTGTCCAAGAGAATCATAATTTACAGATTAATGAGGAATTCATCAAACAAGGTGAGTTAGGGCGAGAAACAGGCAAAAGGATTATGAATGAATTACTATCATTATCAGAAAGGCCAACTGCATTGATTGCTGGAGATGACTTAACTGCTATAGGGGCTATTGAGGCAATATGGAATGCAGATTTAAGAGTCCCAGAAGATATAGCAGTCATTGGTGGGGGTAATATGGAATCCCCGGTAGGTATTTCACTTACAACCGTTGACCATAGTCTTGAGGAGGCAGGCAAATTAGCAGTTCAGATGTTGGGGAAACTTCTTAATAAAGAATACATTGGTCCTTCAAAGGTTATAATGAAGCCAGAGTTAATTATCAGGGAGTCTACTGAAAGGAAGAATTAAAGGTAAGAAAATTGGGTATTCCACGGAAGAGCCGAAAATGATGAAAGGAGGTGAAAAAGTTCAACGGACGATGGCCAGAATGGTAAAAGGTACTTCTGTGTTGATATAGATTACTCATGCTAATGATGGCATGAGAAAAATAGGAGGAAAGGAAAATGGAAAAGTTTAAGAAATTAAGTATGTTGGTTATAGGCTTGGCGTTATTAACATTAACGTCAATGTCGGTAGGATACAGTGCAGTTACTGTTACACCTGATGCATCAAGCAGTCCTGACTATTATGTCAGTAAATTTGATAGTATTAAGGAGGCGATAAATTGGTTTGGGAATTGGTCTCCTTCTAATCCTGATAATACGATTATTGTCAGGGAAGGCACCTATAACGAGGGGCTGATGAATATATTCAGCGACAAGAGTGGACTAACCATCCAGGCAGAACCGGGTGAGACCGCAATCGTCAACGGAGGATTTCGCATAGGGAACATAAATGATGTTACGATTGAAGGACTCAGGGTCAATGGAGGGGCGATTCCAGCATTTCAACTAACCGCAGGTGTTGCCCATGACTGTTCAATACTCAACAATTATGCAACCTCAACAAGTATCTATGGTGTTATTTCGCTATTTGCCACGAATGTAAATGGAACGGTGATTGATGGTAACGTCATATACAGCAGCCCGGGGTTCGAAGACAGAAATGGTGTTTACTATCTCGGGGCTTCCGGGTCTATCTCTATTAACAATAACACCGTTCATGGATTTACATCATGGGAAGTTTACTTTGGCGGAGCCAGCGGAACAATTACGAATAACCTGATTACAAATGCAGGATTAAATAACTTAGGCATTGGTGGGTATGGTAGTGCATCTGCTGCGTATAATGCTGTGCCTCCTGATTTCTACATCGCAGCCACCTTGGGACCGGGTAACTTTGCGATAGATGTAGATGACGTAAAATATTCTTCTACCAATCCGGCGGCCCCAGATTTCCTGTACCTATCATGTGATACGCCAGACTCAGTGCTCTTGGGGGCAAGTGATGGGGGATTCATTGGTGCTCTGCCAATATATGGCAGTTGCTGTATAGAAGGCGACGAGGCACTTCTGGCTGCCTGTATAGATGGACGAGAGCTGGTTATGGCAACACCTGGTTGGGACCAACCACGTAATAGCGGTAAAGGCAAGGGGCAGGGAGTACTGCTGAACATGCCTCTTATAGCACATACAGCGACCGCTTATGTGGATAGTCTTGAGATATGTAATGAGGAAGATGCTGAAGAATTGCATTCTTGCATCGTCAGTTATTTTGCCAGCGGTGGGAAGTCATCCCATTTCGGCGAGTAATAGTTTATTACTGAGGAATAAAGGGAAAGGGCTGGTTCCGAATGAGGGCCAGCCCTTAATCCTGATTTGATTATTGATAAGATAATAAAATATTGCTGAAAATTTGGTAATAGAAGAAAAGACATGTCACTTTATGGGGTACACATTATTTGGTTAATGAAATGAACGAGGAGGGATTAGACCATGAAAATTAAAAAAAATATGAAATGGTTAACTGTATTTATTGTGAGCGTTTTGGCAAATGTAACACAAACTGCATTTTGTGCCGACATTATTGTGAATAGTGCTGCCAAAGCTAATCTCCCAGCCGTTGGTACAGCTGGGCGCCTCTACCGTGTCACAGATGATGTGCGTGGGTTGTGGATGGACCAGGGGAGTCAATGGTTTGCACTAACCCGCGAAGTTATTAATGTTAAGGAATTCGGAGCGAAAGGCGATGGCACCACCAATGATTCCTCTGCAATTCAATCGGCTATTGATGCTGTGTCGTCAAGCGGGGGAGCAGTATTTTTCCCTCCAGGCACATACCTTCTCAATACAGGACTAACGGTAGATAAGAACAAACTGACTATTTTCGGATATGGATGGGGGTCAGCTACCCTTAAGGCAAATGCAGCCATAACTATACTTTTAATCCGTGATGCTGAGCGGGTGAATATCCATGGCCTCAAGTTAGATGGAAACTCTAAGACGGCTACCGCAGGTTTGAGTTTCCTCCCGACCACAGGAGGCGCCCGCAACCAGTATAGCAGTGTCCGCGACGTAACTGTAACGTCTTGTCAGACAGGGATGGTCATTGGCGCTACGAATAACTATTCTGTAGTCGGGCTCAGCATAAGCGGTTTTACGGTTACTAGTAATAACATAGGAATACAGCTCAACGGGACAAATACCGGCGACATTTTCTTTTCTGATGGTGCAGTTACCGATAATTCAACTGTTGGTGTGGACCTGGGTACTTCAATGGGCGCCGCCTTCCGCGGTGTGAGCACGAATGGTCTGAATGGCGCCGCAGATTTCAGAGCCGGGGACACGGCTAACACATTGCTGACCATAGAGGACCACATCGGAAATCCATCCCAGGGTCCGTTTGTTCTTGTAAACGGCGTATATGGTCAGCAGATGGCATTGTCGGTTATACTGAAGAATTGTTCCATTTCATGGAACGGGACCGCAGGCAATGACATCATCAAGTATCTCGGACAGGGAACTGTGACCATTATTGGTGGAAATATTAATGGGAACGGGGTAATCCGCGTCAGCCCTACCCAGGCATTAAGTTATAGCGGACCAACACTCATAGACATAAATTTGACACTCCGTGGCAGTCCCGAACCAAGTTTTGTCGTGACAAATGGACGTAGATTTTCTATCGGCGCTTTGAGTCTAAATGCCGGTACTCTATCTGGTGTGCAGACCACGAATATGCCGAATATAGAGAGTGTTCAAACATTCTCTAACGGTGATGCGACGCCAAGCGTAGAGTTGGGAAATGTATTTAAAACAAATGGAACGACGACAATCACGAACTTTGACAATGGGTTCGTTGGACAGCGGATTACCATTCTGGCGATTTCAAGCATTACCATCCAAAACAATACCAATATTCTTTTAAGCGGAGCGGCAAACTTCGCCATGACGAGTAACGATACGCTGACGCTTGTGCAGGTCAATTCCGGCGTGTGGGTTGAAGTAGCCAGGAGCGTAAATTGATTCTTTGTTACTTTTAACACATGGCTGGTCTCTGTGGAATAACAGGGCCAGCCATGTGTTACGTAAGAGCCGCACATTTTAAGGATTGACTGATTGAATATGTAAAAATTTGGGAGAAAAAAATGATAAGAAAAATTAACATAAACTCTTTCGGTTTACTGAAAACAGGCATTATTGGATGCACAGTATTCTTTCTATCGTTTTTCTGGTCTTGTTCTTATGCAGAGGAAACTTTGCTCCCGGTGATGAGTATTACAAAGACAAAGGTTGCGCCTGTGATAGATGGAGAAATCAAGGAAGAGGAATGGAAATATGCAAGTGCGTCAACAGGGTTTGTTGATTTATCAGGAAATATTACGGAAGATGATACAATTGTTTATCTTACTTACGATGAAGAGAATTTATATTTTGCATTCAAATCAACATGCACAAAAAATATAAAAGCAGGGATAACTGAACGGGACGGACCGATATCTAACGATGATGCTATAGAAATATTCTTACAGCCGGACCCCGATGTTTATTATCAATTTGTAGGGAATTCAATAGGTGCAATTTTTGATTGTAAGGTTGATAAGGGTTCATTGATACCTTCCTGGGATACTAACTGGAGATTCAAGAATCAGGTTAAGGATAGTGGAGAGACAATAGGAACAATTCTGACATTTGCGAAGAAGATATGGACAGCAGAAGTTGCCATATCATTCAAGGAATTAGGGGTATCTGCACCAGACGATGTCCAAAACTGGAGAGTAAATTTCTGCAGAGACTGGAATATGGAAGAAAAGAATGATGAAGTAGAATCAGGAAAACGGATAACCAGATGGACAAGCTGGTCTGCTGCTTATGGAGGGAATTTTCATGAGACAAAAGGATTTGGTTATCTTTATTTCAGGGAGGAAGCTCCGGTAATAAAAGTAGAATCATGGGGAGACTTGATAGGAGGAGATATAAATATAAAAGGGAATATCTTAAATTCAACTCCTAAAGAGGTTAATCTTTCCAGCGATATTTTAGTTTCTTTATCCAAAACAAAAAAAGAGATAAAAAGGAAGGGAGTTCCATTAAATATATCTCCATCAAAGGAACTGCCTATTGAAATAAAGGAAACTGTAGAATTGTCCCGTTCAATACCTGTTGATTTTGTATTTACAGTTACAGATTCTTCTAAAGAGATATTGTATAAGAATAAATTTACTTTTACACCTTTACCTGGATTTAGAATTGTATCAACTCTTATTTATTCTAGGGGATTATTAGAGATAGAGTGTGATATTAAACGGCTTGCAAATTTACCTTCGGGATTCTCTGCTTTAGCAGAAGTTTATAATACAAAGGATAAGAGACTTGTAATATCTGTTCCTTTTGAAGGATTGAGTATGGAAAATCGCACAGGAACTTATCCCCTGGATATAAGCAAGTTTGTTTCTGGAGAGTATGTAATTAAAGCATATATTAAGGATGGAGAGAACATTATTGCACAGAAGAATGTGGAATTTATTATTCAAAAACCAGAATGGTTCGGCAACCAACTCGGGATATCAGATAAAGTTCCAATTCCGTGGACACCGGTTGGTATAAAAGAGAATTCTGTATCTGTATTAGGCAGGGAGTATCAATTTAATAAATTTCCCTTTCCATCGCAGATAACAACAAAAGAGAAAACAATTTTAAATTCGCCTGTAGAATTTGAAGTAATTACAGACCAGGGAATGGTGAAATGGGAAAGAAGTAAGATGGAATACATTGATAAGACAGATACAAAAGTAAAGATAAAAACCATTAACAATTCAGAATTAGTGAAGATGGAAGGAAAAGTAGAGATAGAATTTGATGGGTTCATAAGGATAGATATAACACTTATACCCCTAAAACCGGTAACCATAGAGAGTCTTGTTCTCAGAGTGCCACTAAAAAAGGAATGTGCTTTGTATATGAAAGGTCTGGGTATTGTTGAGTCTGCTAATATTTATGCTGGCAAGTGGTATGCCGCTGGTCTTTATGAGGTGGCAGAAGGAAAAGTATTTGCCCACGACATGCCTAACTGGTTTTTTTCATCAAAAGGCTGGGTGTGGGAAAATAATTTCATGAATTCAATATGGGTGGGAGACGATAATGGTGGATTAGCAGTATTGTTTGATTCGGATAGGAACTGGCAGACTAAAAAATATGTTGAAGTAGAAGATAAGATAGGAACAAAGGAGATAAGATTCAACTTTATAGATTCATCATATCCTTTGAAAGAATCTTTGGATTACACAATAGTGATGCAGGCAACACCGGTTAAGCCATTACCAAAAGACCCTCAGAGATGGCACTTTGGATATGTTTGTGGAAATATGCCGCCGGATGAAGATATGGAGGCAATGTGTAATTATGGAATGGGCGTTGGCCTTGGCTATCCTCAATTGATTGATTCGGCGCCGCAGACGATTAAACCATTTAATGATGCGCAAATCAAGATTTTTCCTGCTTATTTTTCTCATTTTACAACTGTTGAGAGGCCTGAATTTCAGATGTTTGGTAAAGAATGGGAGACTATACCACGGTACAGGTTGCCGTTTGCGTCTGATGGAACAGCAGCAACTGTATGTTTGAGAGGCAGTTATACGGATTTCTTCTTATGGGGAATAAATAAAATGATAGATGCGGGAATAGGAGGAATATATTTTGACTCTCCGCCAATTCTTCAGTGCAATAGCCAGTACCATGGTTGTGGATATATTGATAAAGAAGGTAAACGTAGAATATCTATAAATTTGTTTGAAGCACGTGAAGCATACAAGAGACTCTATATTCTGTTTAAAACAAGAGACCCCAGGGCATTTACTTTCCTTCATACAATGCCGGTAGTTCCATTAGCCTCTTTTGTAGATGGAGTAACAGAAGGTGAGGAGTGGAGTGGTGTTCATAAAATGTTTCCGGATTTAAATCCTGATTTTTTCAGATTTGGTTTTGGTTGTTATCAGCAGTATGGAATACCTTTTACGTTTTATCCTTCTTCATCTGTTTATAAGCAAGGTGAGAACGTGATTCCGTTTACAGACTATTACTCGCTTACGCTTATACACAATATATATCCCACATCCTGGTGTGAGACATTTTATGATTTAAAACTAATCTGGAAGATTATGGACGAATGGTACACGAGTTCCGAATGGGTTCCTTACTGGAGGAGTAAGGATTTAGTAGAATCGTTTAAGAAAGAAGTAAAGGTATGCGTTTATAGAAAAGATGAAAATAAGAAATATTTAATACTTGCGGGTAACCCTTACGAAGAAGAAGCGCGTGGAGAATTAAGGATTAACTTTTCAAATTTTAATTTGAAGGAAGGAGGAACAAAAGTTACGGATTTGTTAGAGAAGAAAGAAGTTGACCTAAAAATTGATAAGATTATCGTTTCAATCCCAAAACATGGGGTGAAATTCTTTCTTCTTGAAGAACGATAAGGAGGATAACTGAAATGAAGAAATATTTGACAGAACCCAAAACCAGGAAAGGAGTGGAAATGAAAAAGATAATGTTTGTATTGGTAGCAGTGAATTTGTGTTTTCTTATGACATATCATGTAGTAACAGCGGCTGAAACTAAGAAGGTAGGGGGACCTGAAAACCTGCTTAAAAACTCTGATTTTGAAGAAGTTGTGAAATATGTAATATCTGAACCAGAGTTTAAAGACTCACTTCCAGGAGTAACTGAGATACCGAAAGGTTATGGAATAAATTATGCTTCATATCCTGGAAAACTTACAGTTATATATGACGCGGAGACATCTCATAGTGGTGACAAATACATTAGATTGGAGCAAGAAGCTGCTGCAGGAATAGGTTTTATGTGTCATACTCATTCAACTCGTCATATAGTTAAACCCGGTGAGAAGTATTCTGTTTCTTGCTGGGCAAAGGGGACAGGTAAAATGCACATATTAGCCTATGCATATACTGATGTAGGAGGGAGTTTCCCCACATTGGACGGCGGAGAGATAGAGGTATTCCCAGAATGGAAAGAATATAAATGGGAGTTCACAGTTAAAGAAGGTATGGCTGGTTTTATATTGGCTTTTCATGCAACAGGTGTGGTTGATCTTGATGACGTAGGTCTTTTCATGCTTAAGAATTAACTGATTAAATATGTAAAAATCCGGAGGAAAAAAATGGGACAGTTCGTTGTTAAAAATTATACAGTTCGGAGAAGCAGTGCCTTTTGTAGTGGCAAGGTTGGGATTTTACAGGATAAATTACCCGGCATCTCTATCCCTCTGACAGAATACATTGGAAATATCTTTAGGAAAGAAAAATTTAATGTTTCTTTTCTGAACGCAGAAGATTTGTTCAGTCTGTGCAGGAAGAACATTGATATGCTCATTCTTCCTAATTGTGCCATGCCTATCGGGACAAAAAAAAGCATTGTCAATTTTCTTGAGGAAGGTGGTAGACTTTTACTTTGCGGCGGAAGATTGTTTGAGGAAATAGCATGGAATCATGAGGGAAAGTGGGTTAACCAGAAAACCCGGCAACAAATTTTAGAAGAAATTCCTATTCAAAAGGTCTTGTTGGGTTTTAAAGGACAAAATCTTTCTTCATGGAAATGGGACTTAAAAACTCCTTCAGGAGAAATCTTTCTTGGCGGGAAAGGCAAAATTTCCCGGTATGGTTCCGGCACAAACAGGGAAAAGGGAGCAATTCAGATAGAAGGGAAATTTGATAAAGAGTGTTTTTCCATTACATTTGGAAAGAATTTTCACCAGCCTTTCAAACCAGGAAGTAAGTTAACCTGTTTTTGGGCAAAAGGGAGTAAAGAAACAACAGAAGTGGCTGTTATATGGAAAGAGAGAGACGGCTCAAATTGGGTATCAGTAATACCTCTTACTTCTTCATGGAAATACTATGTCCTTCCTCACGGTGTATTTGTATATTGCGGCGGTAAAAGGCCAGGAACCAGCGGCAAATCTAAAGATGCGTTTCAACCCGAACAGGCAATCCGGCTGAGTTTCGGCCTGGATATGGGATACTGTTACAGTTTAAATTTCGGAAATCATAAATTCTGGATAAAAGAAGCAGGGACAGGTTCGCATCCGTTGCAGGAGCCGTCTGATTTACCTAACTATCCTGAATTACCGCTGCTACTCCCGCCGTATAAACTATATTCAATTAAAGATGTCCGTAAAGTAATGACTTCCAAAAATCAGAAGATAACGGATGAATTTTCCGAACCTCTAACAATTAAAAATGGGCTTGCCCCTGTCCCAACCAACCGGGGATTAGGATTTGACAGGCAGTATCCTTTTCGATGGATACCGATTCTGGAAGCCTGCGATAGGCACGGCAGAAACAGGGGGAGTCTGCTTTCCCTTTTAGTTCATCATGCTAATCCTTATCAAAAGGCAATGTGGGCTTATCTCGGAACAGACGACCTCACCCTTATTAAGAAACCGGCAATCACGAAGGCATTGATTGATTTAACCAAAAGAATGTTTGAAGGTATTTTCATCATTGAAGGAGGTTCAGAACATTTTGCTTATAAGAATGGAGAACCGGTAAGATTAGGGGCTAAAATATCTAACTTTGGTTGCCAATCAGCGAACATTAGAGTTTGTTTCCGGATTAAAAATAAAGGGGACAATACTGTTATATTTAATAAAACAATTGACACATCAGTTCCTTCTGGTAAAATAAGGAATATAGAGTATGACTATTGCCCGGCGGAATTAAAGAAGGATGTTTATGAAGTAGAAACAGCGTTATACAGGAAGAACCTGGTTATTGATACGATTTCACATGAAATTCAGAGGATACCGGTCTGGAAAGAGGAGATAAAAGAAGATTTTGTCAGAGTGAAGGATGGAGATTTCTGGATAAAGGATGAAAAATGGCATCCGATAGGGACAAACTATTGGCCAAGAAATATTATAGTTCTACAACCTGCAGAAAAAAAATGGCTTGATGTGAACAAATATGACCCTGATATAGTAGAAGCAGACCTCAAGATTCAAAAATCATTAGGTTTTACAATGGTAAGTGTATGGTTAGGGTTTTCCATGTGGGATTGGGATGATTACGATTATAATCTCAAGTTTTATAGAAACGTTGAAGATTTTATTTTACGATGTTACCGTAATAATCTGCGGGTGAACCTGTTTCTCCCGGGGTTAAATCCGGTAGAAGAAGATAGAAAAGGTTTAAAACTTCTAAAGGCGCTTTCATTACAAGATAATCCAACAGTCTTTGCGTATGACATCGCATGGGAGCCAAATTATTCCAGTTATGACAGAGGTACACTCCGCAGTCAATACAAAAGGTTTGATGATGCATGGCGCAATTGGATTTTAGAAAGATACGGAAGTATAGCGGCTGCCGAAAAAGACTGGGGCTATAGATGCAGGAGAGTGAACGGTAAAGTTGTCTCTCCTGCTACAAGGGAGATTAAACATGATGGGCACTGGCGGAAAATGGTATGTGCATATTACAGGTTTTTTACCGATTACATGAGCAAAAAATACAGGGAGGTTATTACAAAAATCCGGCAAATAGATTCAAACCATTTGGTATCTTTCAGAGGGTCTTCCCCGTGGATTGCTTTTGAAGGAGTTTCATTCTGGCCGATTTCTTCGCCGGGAGTTGCAAGGCAGGTTGACTTTATCTGTCCGGAAGGGTATGGTGTAGTTGGTGAAGGGCTGGGATGCCTGGGAAGGGTTTCCAGAATAGAAGATGTGCTGAAAGGCGGCATAACTACAATCTATCATAAATTCCAGAGTAAAAATAAACCGGTATTCTGGGCGGAATATGGAGTAACCATATTTTCATCAATATCAGGATGGGACAGGACTATTTTAGAGCCTTCTTCAGAGAAACTGAGGTTCCAGGCAGAAGAGACCGGCAACTTTTATAAAATGTTTGCTGAATCAGGCGCTAATGGAGCGTGTTCCTGGTGTTTTCCCGGCGGATACAGGCCGGAAGAAAGAAGCGATTTCGGACTTCTAAACCTGGATGGAACCCCGAGACCGGCAGCGGACGCTATAAGAAAAACCATTTCCTTATTCGGCAAGAAAGACATTCCGCCAAATCATTGGATTACTATAGACTTAGATGCCCATCCTTATGACGCTTTTAAATTCTATGGCAGGAAATATGTAGAAACTGTAAAGCGCGGGAGGATACCGGGCGTGAGGACAAAGGGGACGGGGACAACATCGTTGAATACCCCTTTAATTGCTGTGGGGAATACTAAGTATAACGGCCATAATCCGTTGAAATATTTGAATTCAGAATTCGTAAAAGTTTCGGTTTATTCCGGTAAGAAAAAATGGATAGAGATAGTAAACGAAGAAATAGTAAAAGTCAGAAGAGACGTTCCAGTTAAAATGCACGCTGTTGTAGCAAACCTTGGAGAAGCATCATGGATTTCTCCACTTAGAATCGGTAAGAAAACCGGTTCTGTTTACTTGAGAATAAGTTGTGGTGACAGGATTATAAAAAGAGTTCCAATTCCAGATGATACTCCTTATTTAGAGGAAGTTATATTGCCTGAATTTGAGTTTTCTATCCCCCTAAAAAAAAGAAGCCATTTAACATTAGAAATAGAGGCTTTTGAAAGGGCATGTTTTGGCGAAAAAAGAAAAATCATTTTGGAAGGGTCGTAAATCCTTACCTGGGTTAAAGGAGAAAGAAAATGAGCGAAACGTACGAAACTCATGCCAAAGGGATCCGTATTTGCCCGGGCCAATGGCGTCCCCATTATCCTTTTGAGCAAATTGCATGGGTAAGCCCCCCATGGCCGAGTCAGGATTACATTTGGCTGGATTTCCCCGAAGCGATATTCACAGACATTGGACTTCTCTATTTGAGCCACGTGAATCCCAGTTGTTCTGTGATGTTTCCGGATTTACCGAGAGTAGATTGGGAAACGACAGATAACGGAATCCGTTTCAATCGCGTTCTTCCAAATGGAATTTGCTTTGGTGGCTCTGTATATTCAGACAATCCTTGTTTAGTTTCACTTAAGTTATACATAGAGAATGGTAGCCGGCAACAATTACGAGATATTCGTCTGCAAACATGTGCATATTTAAGAGGTATTAAGGAATTCTCTGATTTTACCAGGTCAAATAAATATGTTCATTTACCAAACTCTGGGTGGGTACCCTTTGATGAAGCACTCGAGTCTGGTGAAAGAGGAAAATTCCATCTAGGTTTTCATGGGTACGGCCCAGCTGCATCAGATCTTCCCGTTATGGTAACTATTTCCAATATTGAAAAGCGTTTGGTTGCTATGACATGGCATGAATATTCCATTTCTATGGTATCTAATTCTAATCATCCTTGTATGCATGTAGATCCCGTTTTTCCAGATTTAGATACTGGCGCACGCAAAGAAATTCAAGGCGAACTGCTATTTTTCGAAGGGGGTCTTGAGCAATTTAATGACTGGTTTCTGGATAAATACAATAGCGGCTAACAACGCTCTTGATCGGAACGATATTTCATTGCGTTCCATATCGTCCGCTCAGCTTTTCCGTTTAGCCTCTAAGGAGATAAATGAAAGGTAAAGCAATAGTTTTTATAAAACCGCATGAAGTATTGCTCAAAGAAATATTTATTCCGGAAATAAAGGACGATGAGGTTCTAATAGAGGCATTATTTACCGGCATCAGTCCCGGGACCGAACTCAGAACGCTGAACGGCCAGGAACCAAATGCTTTGACGTTTCCTCTTATACCCGGATATTCTATAGTCGGAAGAGTTATTAAAAGAGGCAAGAAACTTGAGAATTTAGGCAGTGGTACACTTGTTTTGTTAAACGGCAGTTGTTTTGTGAAACAATTTTCTTCAAAATGGGGAGGCCATGTAAGTCATGCGGTCTGCAAGAGTAAAGACCTCATCGTTATCCCGGACGGAATCAATCCTTCTGATGCGACGATAATACCTATGTTTGCCGTATCATGTCACGGGGTTAAAAGAATAATGCCCAGGAAGGAAGAATCGGCAATAATTATAGGACAGGGTATAATAGGACAACTTGCAGGGTATTTGCTCAAAAGAATCGGGTTAAAGGTTGCGGCGGTTGATTTGGTAAAGGAAAGGCTTGAAATATCAAAGAAGTGGGGGGCGGATTGGACAATAAACATGGCTGATGGAAAAGACAAGATAAAAGAGATAATGCCCGAAGGGGCAGATATCGTGGTAGAGGCAAGCGGGGTTGCGGCAAATGTTGAACTGGCAGGAGATATGCTCAAAGGGAGACCGTATTCGTGCGAGGACTTCTCAATGCCCAGATTATTATTACTCGCGAGTTATTCGGAAAAAGTCTGTTTTAACTATTCAAAATTCCTGCTTGAGAAAGAACCTGACATAATAACCAGCCGCGGTATGGGCTATACAGACCAGCATAAAGCAATAGAAATACTGGCAAACAATGACCTGTCCTATTTCATAACAAAAAAATTTAATTGCGAAAATGCCAGAGATGCTTACGGGCAAATGGCAAGTAACAAATCCAGTTATCTGGGGGCAGTATTTGAATGGGCGATGCGATAAATAAAAAGAGGTGATAAAAATGACTTTTCAGGAAGTTGTGTTAATGGTAGTTTTTGGATTATCTTTGCTGGTTGGTTCTGTTTCGGCTGAGGCCGATACGTTATTCCTGGCACATTACAACAAGAGCCTAAATGCAGACTACTCAGCAGTGGTAGATGGAAAAGCAGAAGTTATCAGTGGCGCAAGACTGACCGAAGGTAGCAAAGGTTATCCTTTCAAGGACAGTCAGCCTGCACCGGAAGCAGCAGACATTGGATATAGTGAAAAAGTGCCAGCTGGAATCCACCATTCATTCAGTCCGAAGATTGATCTCAGACAAGGTACAATTGAGCTGTTTGTGAAGCCTAACTGGGACTTGTATGAACCCCAGAAAAATACAGGCGGACACGAACATACTTTTCTATACATTCCGCTTCAGGCAGGAGGAGCCGCCAGGATAGAGTTATATGTTGGAAGCAAAAATTGGGGAGATTTTCCTCGTTTAGTATTCTTGATTCACGATGGAAAAACCTCTATTATTGCACATACGAAGATAGAGAAGTTAGAATGGAAGAAGGATACATGGCACTATCTTGTTGCTACCTGGACGTCTACAAAAATTAACCTATTTTACGACGGAAAACTTGTGGCCGAAACAGAAGGAACAGAAAGCAATGAGCCTTTGGTAGATATGAGAGCAACCGGAGTCATTGAAATTGGAAACTCCAGTCTCTGGGAGAATTCTGTTCCTATCTATGCCTTGATAGATGAAGTAAGAATAAGTAGCGACGTGCTTTATGCCGATAAGGATGAAATTCCTCTACCTACTCTCGAATTTACTACTGGAGCGTCCCCAAAAAAAATGGAAGAGAGGGCAGGAGAGGGGTCCGGAAAGAGCATAACAGCCTATTACATAAATGAAACACCTTCAATAAATGGTAAGTTGGATGATCTTTTATGGAAAAAACTTCCAGTTGCATGTGGTTTCACGGATATAAGTCCAAAACATCAGTTTGTTCCTTATCAGACCTATTTCTCCGCAGCCTATGACAAGAAGAATCTCTACTTTGGAATCTTCTGTGAGGAGAGTCTTTTAGAGCATATAAAGGCAACTGCAAAAGATAGAGACGGAAATGTGTTCAGTGATGACTCGGTAGAAGTGTACATAGACGCTGATCGGACGGGAGAAAGGTATGTGCAACTGGCGTTAAATCCGTTGGGGACTCAATATGATGGTCTTAAAGTAGATTCCTCCTGGAATGGAGACTGGACATCTGCTGTAAAAATTGGTAAGAATGGCTGGGCCATGGAGATTGCAATGCCTTTCTCAACACTTGGAATGGTTTTTCCAAAGCCAGGTGAAACCTATAGAATAAATATAACCAGAAACCGCAATACGGAAAAAATGGACCCTTACTCTTCCTGGAGTGTGCTTACGAGTGGTTTTCATTCTCCCAAAGACTTTGGAGCTTTGGTCTTTGCTGCCCCAGATATTACTCCTAACAAAGAAGAGGAGATTAGATGGAACCGGGATTTCTTAGAAACAGTTAATACGGAGGTTAATACTGCCATAAGGAAGGGAGAACAAGGGTTGAGACGTGCTTCCAAAATTCCAAAAGAAGACCGGACAGAAATAGTAGAGCAAAAATCTAATCTTATTGGTATGATGATAGAAACGTTAAAAAAGAGAGCTAAAGTTGGACTATCTTTAGAAGAAGGGTCCTCTGTTTTTCGCCAGGCAAAAGAACTTACAAAAGAATCAGATATCATGGCAAATGAACTGTTTGGGATAGGTATTGGTCTGGTTAACCCTCCGGAAGATTTAAAGATTGGAATAAACAGAGAAGGACGTTTCTGGTTTCTTTCAAGCAAAGAAGCAATATTTGCAATTGATGCCGAGAGCGGCGTAGTTGTAGGAATCTGGGATGGGAATAAATCTTGCTACATACGGAATAGTTATGATTTATACACAATAGAAACAATTACTCAGGTAAAAAGAACTGATGAACGGATGGATGAAGTATTGGAAATCAAAAGGACGGATGAACTTTTGACATTTGTGTGTAAGAATGAAGACCTGCCCGGCGCTTTAATTCATAAGGAGTATTCTTTGGAATTAAACGGAAGGATACTGGCAAAGAAAATAAAGATTAAGGGGAAAGAGAAGGAGAGAACCCTTCTTTCTATCTCTTCTCGGACATTCTTTGATGAGTCCTTCCGAAAATTATCTTATTACCATCGGGTTCTTCCTGTAGGAGCCACCGGTGGCGCTGACAAGTCTTCTACTCTCGCAGCATCAAAGGTTACCTCTAACCAGATTCAGAGGGCAGGTTGGTTATCTTCCTCCGGCTGGAGTCAATTTGTTCTTCTCAATCCGGAGTTAAACTGTGGAGTTGCCCAGTATCTCTATAAACTTAACGAACAGTTTGTATGGATACCTTTCTCTCTTGACTCGTCCTTCTGGACTCCATTCGGTTGGGATATGGCCTGGGCAGCAACTTTTCTTGATGGAGAAGATTTCAGCGCTGAACTACGTTACCATCTTTTCAAGGGAGACAGACTTACCTTCCATAAGGAATATAGGGAACTTCCTGAATATACCGCTGTCAGAAAATCCTATAAAATTCACCCTTTCATTTCAAAAATGAAAGAGGAAGGTCAGGGAAGCGATATAATGTCTGCCTTGGCCCCCGGTTTTCCGGAAACAGTAGGAGTTGGAGCCAGACTCTCAAGACCATATAGTCTCTTGAGGTCCGATGAGGTGATGGTTATGTTGTACGTTTATCCGGGCCATCAACTTTTTGGTTACTTCCCTGCCTCAGATGACAGCGTTCTTACTTGGACGGCAAGCGGGCCCAGAACAACCCAGCCTGCGGTGAATGTTAGAAATGCCATTTCTATTCTCAAGAAGAAGTACCCAAGGTTCCTTACCGGCATGTATTGGATAGACTATGAGATACACCCGGAGGCGCCAGTACACAAGGAACACCCGGAATGGCTTGTCCGGGACAAAAACGGAAAGCCAGTTCCTGCATGTTTGGCATCATACGGCGGTGACCAGGCGAACTTTTCCCCGGAGTATCGCCGCTGGTGGATTGACCAGTGTGTCCGATTTATGGACTATTACGGCTTTGACTTTATCTACTCGGACAACGGCGGCGGTTTCGCCTACGCCGATTGGGGCAGGGGAAAAGTCGTCCAGCCAACAGACTGGATGGTTTTCCTCAAGGAACTACACGAGGCATTATCCGAAAAGGGGAAGTTTCTATTTCTCAATGCCGACACCGGGCATCTTTTTACAGACCTATCCTATGTAGAGTTTCTGGCTGACTGGGAGAAGAGTGTGTTGCCATGGTTTCCTAACTGGAGGGATAGGGCAGAAGTTTTAATGATGTACAAACTTTATCAGCCCGAAAACTCTGCTGTAATACTGCTCTATTGGATGGATTACAGAATTAATAAGGAGGGTGGAAACAACAATAGAGAATATACAAACGCTGTGTTAAAACTGGGGTTGCGTAGCAAGACTTGCTACTATGACTATAATGCGGAACTTAAGACTGAGCCTGGAAAGGGCTCAGGTGGAAGTGATGTGGACTGGGGGGCCGAGTATTATTATGAGGAAGCCTACCATCAGGCAACACTTGAGATGGCAGGAACAACTCTGGTTGACCCTGGTCTGAATCCTTCCTGGTTGAGGGACTATGAAACACAGATAGAGGCTTATGCCCTTAAGCAAGGAAGCGCTCATATTTTTACGACCACAAGTCATCTTTTGGAAAAAAAGGATATAACCATCACTGCAGAATCAGAAAAGGCCGGACTTATTATTGGGAAACCCGCCTTTCTTTATAGGTATAAGAGAAGAGATGACTCCAAGTTTCCAAGAAGGGCAGGACCTCCACCTGAAGGTTGGGAAAAGCTTTTTAATGAGATAAAATGTGAAACCTTTAACCCTGAAGAGGGAAAGTTTAAAGTAACGTTCCCATCTGTGGAACCCGAATTTACAGAGATTGTTTCTATCACCCAGATTCCTGCTGTCATCTACTCTGTAGAAGGAAAAAGGACACAGTTTCTTCTCCCGGAGACCTTGGGATGCAGAATAGATGGCTCTTTGGATGAGAAAAAGAAGACAGTATTCCTGAATGTTATTGCCGATAAGCCTCTCCAGATTGCAGTATGGCGGCCAAAAAATTGGGGAGATGCAAGGGTGGCAGTGAAACCTGATGGCAAAGAGGTGATGGCAATTTCCCCTGATAAACTTCAAACTATTAAATTGGGGGATGAAGATTTTCTGGTCATGGACATTCCTCCCGGGAGAAGTGATGTAGAGATTATGGGGGATTAAGAGACGGGGTTTATATGAATATAGATGAGTTTAAAAATCCGGGAAGTGAATACAGGGGCGCTCCGTTCTGGAGCTGGAATGACGACCTGGATGAAGATGAATTAAAAAGGCAGGTCCGGTTAATGAAGGAAGCAGGACTTGGCGGATTTTTTATGCACAGCAGAACCGGACTCATTACACCTTATATGTCTCCTGATAAAAAGACATTGTCAGAAGAATGGATGAAATGCATTAAAGCCGCTGTTGATGAAGCAAAAACTACGGGTATGCTCGCATATTTATACGATGAGGATAGATGGCCGAGCGGATTTGCCGGAGGCATTGTTCCGGCAAAAGGCATGAAATACAAAATAAAAGTTCTTGAATGCAGAGAAGTTAATGGTAAACCGGGATTTAGAGTAAGGACAGAGAATAAGATAGCATGGTATAACAATTACAGTTATATTGATGTCTTAGACAAAGATGCAGCAAGAGAGTTCTTGAAATCAACATATCAGGCATACTATAAAGAAGTCGGAAAAGAATTCGGAAAGACCGTTCCTGCTATATTTACAGACGAGCCGAATTATTCGTTATTCTACAATCAAGACCCAAAGTGTTATTATGTCCCCTGGACAGAAAAGTTGCCTGATTATTTCAGGAGAAAGAACGGATATGATATAAAAAGGCATCTTATTTCCTTGTTCTACGAAAAGGGGGACTGGAAGAAAATAAGGCATGATTACTGGAAGGCAGTTTCCGGACTTTTTCTTGAAAGTTGGACAAGGACGATTTACGAATGGTGTGATAAGCATAATATTGCTTATACAGGCCATTATTTGTATGAACATACATTGATGTTACAGATATATGCCGTGGGGGCTGTTATGCCGCATTATGAATATATGCATATTCCGGGAATAGACCATCTTGCAAGGCAGATAAACGATATAATTACCGTGAAGCAGGCAAGCAGTGTTGCGCACCAGTTCGGCAGAAAAAGAGTTTTATCGGAGACGTATGGGGGGAGCGGATGGAATCTGACGTTTGAATCTCAGAAATTGATAGGAGACTGGCAATACGTTCTGGGAGTAAATTTACTCAATCAGCATCTGGCATTGTATTCAATGAAGGGGTGCAGAAAGAGAGACCACCCGCCGTCCTTATATTACCAGCAGCCGTGGTGGAAGTACCATAATGTGATAGCGGATTATTTTGCAAGGTTGAGTTACATGCTTGTGCAGGGGAGGTTTTTTGCAAAAATTCTTGTTATTCATCCTATTGAAAGCGCATGGTGCGTATATTCTCCGGATGACAGGTCAAAAAGGGATTATGATTCAAAAGTTGAAGATTTAAATAAGTCGTTTGTAACTTTATCGGAATTATTATGCGGGTTGCACAGGGATTATGATTTCGGAGACGAAGGCATAATAGAGAAATATGCAAAAGTAGAAAAAGGAAAATTAAAAATAAAAAACATGGAATATGAACTTATTATCCTGCCGCCGTTGATTACCCTCAGGAAAAGCACGGTAAGAGTTTTAAGGAAGTTTTTAAAAGAAAACGGCAAAATTATAGCGGTCAGGCCATTGCCTTATCTAATAGATGCGGAAACATCCGAAGAAATTGGAGAAATCTTTAAGAATGAGAATGTGTATATCCTTGATAAAATCGTGCTTTCTACCTTCCACTATTTTATTTTTTCCAATGACTTGGAGAAAAACAGATTGAAAGAAACGCTTGATATGGTATTAAAGAGTGACGTTAAGGTTAGAGACAGTGAAAATGAAGAAATAAGTTCAATATATTATCAGCACAGGATTGACGGTAAAAATCATATTTATTTTTTTGCAAATACCAATCAGCTCAAAGGGTATAATAATGTCAGGATTTATTTAGAAAGCAAAGGAAGGGCATTCAACTTAAATTTATTAAATGGGAATATATCGGAAATTCCGTCCGGGTTTGAGGACGGTTACACGGTAGTCCATCTTAATTTCCCTCCTGCTGGCTCGCATCTGATTATGGTTGATGCATCTTCCCCATCGACAGTTCTTCAGGCAGGCAGGCAAATTTTAGAATCTCATAAAATTGGCGCAGAGGTTGTATTAAAAAACAAATGGGATATAAGAAGATTATCCCACAACGCTTTAACCATAGACTATTGCAAGTTTAAAATAGAGGACAGAAAATTCAGCGATAAAATATACGTGCTTAATGCACAGAAAGAACTTGAGAAGGAAGGGGAAGGCGGAAGATTTACCATAAGGTATGCTTTCCAATCAAAACTTAAAACGATGCCTCACGGCAGGCACAATGATAAAAAAGAGATATATTTAGTTCTTGAACAACCTGAGATGTATAAAATAAGGGTAAATGGAAAAGAGATAGATTACAGGGATATAGGATGGTGGACTGATATAAGTTTTAAGAAGATAGACATGAAAGAATTTTTGAGATACGGAGAGAATACAATAGAAATATCAGGTATTTTCAAAAATCCTGTAAAACAAAATACATTAATATTTAAAAAAGCAGGGACAGAGATAGAGTCCTGCTATATAATAGGAGATTTTGCTGTGCGGCATAATGTAGAAACAGGATACTACCTTGATGAAGAAAATACGGAAATTGAAACCGGTGATTTAGTGAACCAGGGTTACCCGTTTTTTGCAGGAAGCATTATTTTAAGTCAGGATGTTGAGATTAGAAAAGCGGATAACTGCAAAACAATACTTGAGTTATGTAACCTTGGAGCAGTAGTTTGCAGAGTAATTATAAATAATAAGGAAAAGGGGCTTATCGCATGGAGGCCATATACATTAGATATAAGTGAATTCGTAAGGGTTGGGAAGAATAAAATGGAGGTAGAACTAACCAATAGTAACAGAAACCTATTAGGACCGCATCATAATCCTGAAGGCGAGTTATATGCTATAGGACCAGGTTCATTTTCCGGCGATAGCAGCGCTAACTGGACAGACGAATATTCATTTGTCCAATTTGGACTTTCATCTATTCCCAGACTGCTTAATATTGCATCCGATAGTTTAAAAGGAGATTAAATGGGAAATCCTAAGATTGGTATAGCGGTCATCGGGATTGGCGGAAATATGGGTAGCCATAAGGCCGTAATATTGCGGCAGATAGATAAAGTGAATTTAGTCGGGGTTGAAAAAGACAAAAAAAACCGTAAATTAATGGAACGGAAGTTGAATGTGCCTGTTTACGAAGATGCTGCAGAGATATGGCGAAGGAAAGATATTGTCGGCGTGACTATTGATACACCTAATTATACGCATGCCTCACTTACTATTCAGGCATTAAGGGAAGGCAAAGCAGTCCTGTGTGAAAAGCCAATGGCTACTAATATGACTGATTGCAAAGCGATGGTAAAGGCAGCAAAAACCACAGGCGGGTTTTTACAATTTGGTTTTGAACTGAGATACTCTAAACTTTATGCCCGGATGAAAGAGATAGTTGACAGCGGAGAAATAGGTAAGGTAGTAAATGTATCCTGTGTCTATACGCCGGGAGCAGGCGTTGACGGCAGGAAATGGAAATCAGATTTAAAATCATCGGGCGGAATATTCTGCGAGAAATTATGCCACTATATAGACTTTGGACGCTGGATAACCGGAAGCGATATTGATGAAATTATTTGTCTTGCGGGAAATAATGTAATACCGTATTACAAAATTATAGATAATTGCCACACGGGATACCGGTTAAAGAACGGCGCGGTAGGGAACCTTAGTTTTAATCTGACAAAGGCGGCTGAGCCGATGGTATTCAACACTAATGCGTGCATAGAGGCAGGGCATCAATTGGACCATTGGATACTGGGCAGTAAAGGAAGTATATTCTGTAACCTATGGGAGAAATGGATTAAAGTGGTCAGACATTATAAAGAAAAGAAATTCCGTCCCAGATTGGACAGAAAAGAGAATTATAGTAATACCGATGACGAAATTTTCTGCCACAACGTCACGGATGAGGTCAAAGATTTTGTGAACAGGATTGCCAAAGGGAAAGAACCTTTTATCCCTCCAGAGGATTCCCTGAAAACAATGATAGCATGTTTCGCAGCAGAGGAATCGGCAAAAGACAGGAAAGTTGTCAAGTGCAGGTATTCAAGGAAATGACTTGCAGAGAACGTTTTGTTAATACGATGAATTTTGACGCTGTTGATAAATTACCTGTGATTGAATGGGCTGATTGGTGGGGGCAAACTATTTCCCGGTGGAAGAAAGAAGGATTGCCGGAAGATATGGATGATGCCGGAGAAATCCGCGAATATCTTGGGTTAGATAGATATATACACTGTGGCATATCCCCTTTCAAGTCAACATTTCCAAGTTCTGGGGAACATGGCAGGGGTGTGATTACTGATATTGAAAGTTATAATAAAATCAAGGAACATCTGTATCCGGAAACACCCTTTTATACAATTGATAAAAAGTTGGCAGAAAAATGGGCTATTGAGCAGAAACAGGGCAATATGGTGGTTTGGATAACATTAGAAGGTTTTTTCTGGTTTCCACGCATCCTTCTGGGAATAGAAAAACACCTTTACGCCTTTTATGACTCTCCGGATTTGATGCATATTATTAACAAGGATTTACTTAAATATAACCTGCAAATGATTGATAAGTTTTGCGGAGTGTGCAAACCGGATTTTATGACCTTTGCAGAAGATATGTCATATAACAACGGCCCAATGATTTCAAAGGAACTTTTTGATGAATTTATAAAACCATATTATAAAAAGATTGTTCCAAAGATTAAAGAAAATAATATTGTTGCATTTGTTGATACGGATGGAAATATAGAAGATTTGCTTCCATGGTTTCTTGATACAGGTATAGAAGGTTTTTTACCGCTTGAAAAACAGGCAGGGGTTGATATTGTAAAATTGCGCAGCATATATCCTAATCTTAAATTAATAGGCGGCTATGACAAAATGGTAATGAATAAGAATGAGGAAGAAATGAGGGCTGAATTTGAGCGGATATTTCCCGTTATGAGACAGGGAGGGTATATCCCTTCGGTAGATCACCAGACTCCCCCGGGAGTCTCGTTCGGTAATTATAAGATATATCTTAATTTATTAAATGAATATTGCCTGAAAGCCGGGCAAGATAAATAAGGTTAGAATTTAAAGGAATAATTACAAGTATGACGTCTAAAGAGAGATTTTTAATTGCATTAAAGAGAGGAAAACCCGACCATGTACCGGCGTCGCCGGATACTTCAAATATGATTCCATGCAAACTTACAGGGAAACCTTTCTGGGAGATATACCTTTATAATAATCCCCCGATACATAAGGCGTATTTAGAAGTATTAAAAAAATTCGGCTTTGACGGCGGTTGGGAATCAACCCCAGGACTGGGAAATAGTAGAGACGATAAACGAGAGATTCGTACGGAAATTATTGAAAAGACCGATGAAAAAATTGTTGTCCGTGAACATGTATATACTCCTGATGGTGAATTATGGCAGGAGATGGTTTACTGGCGTGATAATCCACCTGTAGAAACGAGGAAATATGTTAAAAATACAGAAAAGGATTTTCCAATATACATAAAGTATTTTTTCCCTGACCCAATGTCCTGTGATGATAAAGAATTTCAACAGTGGAAATATGAACTTGGAGATTCGGGAGTTAGCCAGTTACCAATTGGTTTGCCCGGTTTAAATCATTTAATAGCTATATTTGATGGAAAACAAGAACAAATTACTTACGCTTATTACGATAATCCCGGATTATTTGAAAAATATAAAGAAACATACCATGATTGGGTAATAAAAATGACAAACAGGATAGTTCAGGCAAGACCGGATGTTGTACATATAGGTAGTTCTGGCACATTAATATTTCAGACTCCGGAGATATTTCGAAAGTTTGGATTACCGACTTTAAAGGAAATCACAAAAATAGCAAAACAAGCAAATATTCCGACATTATTGCATTCCTGCGGTAGAGCAAAAGAATTGGTAAAGATATGTGCAGAAGAGACTGAATTATCAGGAATAAATCCATTAGAGATACCTCCGATGGGTGATTGTGATTTAAAAGAACTAAAACAAAAATATGGTGATAAGTTATGCCTTATGGGTAACTTACATACTACAGATGTAATGTTAAGAGGGATCCCTGAAGATGTGGAAAGAGCAGCTAAAAAGGCAATAGATGATGCCGGAGAAAACGGGGGATTCATTTTATCTACAGGAGACCAGTGTCCGAGGGATACACCCGAAGAGAATATCTATAAATTTGTTGAAACAGCAAAAACCTACGGAAAATATTGAACTATTAAAATGTAAAATGAATGCAAGAGAGAGGTTTGTAGAAACATTAAGATTTGGTAGTCCAGACAGGATATATTATGAACCTGAGGGGCTGTTTCCGGAAACAATTAAAAGATGGCAGAAGGAAGGTATGCCCGTAGATTGCCACGTTGAGGATTTCTTCGGATTTGATAGATTTGAGTGTGTACCTGTAAGTTTGGGGTTATTACCTCTGTTTGAGGAAGTTGTTATTGAAGAGACAAAAGATTATATAATAGCCGTAGGAGTTGACGGTGTTAAAGCGAAGAATTTTAAAGTTAAGCCAGCAATGGCACATTATATAGAGTTCCCTATTAAGAACAGGTCTGACTGGGAAAGTTATAAAGAAAGGTTAAATCCTAATTCTCCTGCAAGGTATCCAAGATTCTGGGACGATTTAAAGAGATGCTGGAAAGACAGGGATTATCCGCTTGGGATTGATGTAGGCTCTTTCTACGGATGGCCAAGAAATTGGATAGGGGTTGAAAATTTTTCATTGATGTTTCATGATGACCCTAAATTGGTAAGAGATATATGTGATTACATAGGAAATTTTGTAATAAAAGTGATTGAAAAAACTGTTGAGGAAGTTGAACTTGACTTTGCCCGTATATGGGAAGACCTTGGTTTTAAGACAGGCCCATTAATTTCACCAGCGCATTTTAAAGAATTTATGTTGCCAAACTATAAAAAATTAACAAAAATTCTGAAAGCCCACAACATAGACATAATCCTGGTTGATAGTGATGGCAACAATGATGTTATAATCCCATTATGGTTAGAAGGCGGGGTAAGCGGAATCTACCCATTAGAAGTAGCAGCTGATTCAAACCCGATTGCTTTAAGAAAGCAATACGGCAGGAATCTTCAGCTTATAGGAGGGATAGACAAAAGGCTATTAGCAAAGGGTAAGAGAGATATAGAAAAAGAGGTAATGTCAAAAGTCCCATGGCTACTTGAGCAAGGCGGGTATATACCGTTGGCAGACCATGTAATTCCTCCTGATGTGCCATTAGAAAATTATCTTTATTACAGGGAATTACTTAAAGAAATATCCATCAAGATATTTGGTTCTGCTTGAAAAAAGCCCTGTATATTATTGGAAACATTTTTGAATTTGGCTCGTTTTGGTCTATTTTGGGAATAAATAGTGAGTGATTTAATGATGGATTCTAAGGGGTGTGACTAAAGATGAAATTCGGAATTCAGGCAGGCATATTTAAGAATTTAGAGGAAGGATTGAAAAGAATAAAAGAAGCAGGTTTTGAAGGAGTAGAATGGGAATGGGGAACGGTTGGGGGGTTATTGAAAGCTAAAAGGATATCTGAATTAAGTAAGGAATTTGGGTTGGAGCCTATTTCTATAACACCTGGAATCCTTCCAAACTATGCTGAGGAGCCTGAAATTGTTAAGAAACATTTTGAAGCGGTTAGAGAAACAGGGACAAGATTTGTAAGGATGTTCGGACCGCTTTATATCGGTTTTTTAAATCCAAAAGATAAGTTCCAGGCGTATTATAACGGGCGTAAAGATTATCATACGTTAGCAAATGATTTTAAAAGACATTTAGAAGTCCTGGTTGAATTAGCAAAAAAATATGGATTGCGTGTTCTATTTGAACCACATGACGGATATCTCTTATCAAGTTTTAGCGGTAGTTATCTTTTTTTGAAAGATTTTCCAAAAGAATATGTTGGCGTTGTTTTAGATCCTGAAAGTATGATTCGTGAAGGGGTTGAGAACTGGCGTATGGGAATAGAAATGATTAGAGATTACATTGGATATATACATGTGAAAAATATGTGCTGGTCAAAAGAGGAAGGCGGGTTTCAGCCGCCTCAATACATGAAGGACTGGAAAGTTGTGCGAACAGGCATTGAAGATGGATTGGTAGATTGGGAACAGATAATTTTCTTTCTTAAAAAATACGGATTTTCCGGTTATTTAGTTAATGAGGATGAGAATTTTTCTAAAAAGCCAGAAGAAAAACTTAAGAATATTATAAATATAAAGAAACTTTTAGACAACAAGGTAGATCCATATGAAAAATGGTTTAATTGGAAGGAGTGAATTACATGATTAAGACTGGAATAATAGGTGCCGGAAACATTGCTATTAATTTTCATGTTCCAGAATTAAAGAAATACCCGGATAAATTTCAACTCGTCGCCTTTGCTGATATTGATAAAGATAAACTTCAAAAAGTAGGTGAACTTTTTCAAACAAAGACTTATCAGAAAGCAGAAGATTTGCTTGCGGATAAGGGTATAGATTTAATAATAATTTGCACCAGACCGCATTCTACCCATGCCTATCTTGCAATTGAATCTCTAAAAGCAGGGAAAAATGTTATTGTAGAAAAGCCAATGTGTATTACATCTTCTGAAGCAAAAGAAATGATAAAAGCAAGAGATAAAAGTAAAAAAGTTTTAACCACTCACCAGAGTCGGCGCTGGGACATTGACTTTTTGGATTGTAAACAGGTTGTTGAACAGAAATTACTGGGAGAATTAAAGGTTATAAAAAATATCTATTTAGCTGAACTTGGTAAAATAGATAGTCTTTATGAATTAGGCAGTCATATGATTGACCAGACTTTAAAATTGGCTGGAGGACTACCTGAAAAGATTGTCGGAACATTAGCATATCCTGAAGAATCCTGGGATAAACAAGGTTTTGTCAGTGCACATTTTCTTTACAAAAACGGGCTTATAGCAGAGATGAGCCTTCTTCCGGTCCCTGTTGCCCATATATTCCCGCATTTATATTTAGCAGGAATAAAAGGGACTTTAGTACATGAATGGGTTCAGAGAAGGGAAGATAGCCTTTTGAAACACATGAAGTTTCTCGGAATTAATGAGGAATTCAGGCCGGCACATATTGAACTTTATCAGTGGAAGATTCCAACGTTTTACGAGAATGTCTATGATGCTATAACAAAGGGGAAAGAATTACTTGTGAAACCGGAAGAAGGACTGGAAGTTGTTTTATGCATGGAAGCAATCATTGAAAGTTCACGGTTAAAAAAAGTAATAGATGTGATTTAATCTCATTTCTTTCCAGTTCATGAAGGTTGAATATGAAAATGACTGCATATGAAAATACAAAGAGAATGATAGAATTTAAATTGCCTGAGTATTTGCCGATATGTGCAAATGCTTTCGCGACTGATATATCCGGAGATGTTGTATTTATATTTCCCAAACAGGAAGGGAGTGATTACTGGACAGGAGCAGGGGGAATGGATGAATGGGGATGTTTCTGGGAAAAGACAGAAGTACAAAGTATGGGTTATGTTAGAGAACATCCATTGAAAGATTGGAAAGACTTACAACAGTTAGAAAAAACCTTTCCAGACTCATTAAATAAAAATAGATATATCCACCTTAAAAGCATTTTAAATAAAGCAAGAGATAAATACTTGGTTTTTTGTAATGGGTGTGCCCTGTTTGAAAGAATGTACTTATTAAGAGGGTTTGATGCTATACTTGAAGATTTTTATTCTAACCGTAGAGAAACAGAACTGTTAGCTGATAAACTTTTAGCATTTCAACTTAAATCAGTAGATATGCTTGAGGATTTATTTCCAGGAAGAATACATGGGTTTAGATTAACTGATGATTGGGGAACACAGAGTGGTTTAATTATATCCCCGGAACTATGGAGAGAAATTTTTAAGCCAAGATATAAAAAGTTATTTGATAGGGTGCATCAAGGTAATTTACATGTATGGCTTCATTCCTGCGGCAGAATTAATGAAATTTTAGGAGATTTAATAGAAATAGGACTTGATGTTATCAATATTTCTTCTCCAAATCAAGTAGGAATAGAAGAGGTTGGGGGAAAATATGCAGGAAAGATATGTTTTGAGTCTCACTGCGATATTCAGACTACACTTCCGAAAAATGACATTGATGCAATATCTGAAGAAGCCAATTTAATTTTAAAGCATTGGGCAACGCCTTACGGGGGATTTATTCTTGGGGATATTGATGCCAAATCTATCGGAGCAGCCGACAATACAAAGAAAGAAATGATAAATATTTTTCAAGGATTAGATATCTGGAGGAAGAAATGGAAGAAGTGATCGGCGAAATAAATAAAATGAAGGATAAATAAATGCCCGCTATTAAGTTGATGAGCGGTTTGCGAAGCAGGAAATCGTTTACCCTCATAGAGCTTTTGGTGGTAATAGCCATCATTAGCATATTAGCTGCTATGTTATTACCGGCTTTAAAAGGGGCAAGGGCACAGGCTAAAAAAACTATCTGTTTCAATAATCTCAGACAGATTAGTATGGGCATTATGTTTTATGCTCAAGACTATGATGAATGGATTATGAGGCCTTACCCAATTAACGTAAATGGCACAGATTGGACTTGGGCTCCAGGACTTGTAGGTTTAGGGTATGTAAATACCAAAACTGATGCTGGCTATCCAAGGCTTGGGTCTGTTTTTGCCTGTCCGGAGGAAAGATATACAATAGACGGTATCAGGGCTGGTCTTGAAGGGACGCATTATGGTATGAATTACTATCTCGGTTATTACGCTAATCTTCCATCACGTAGGTTAACATCCTTGAATAATCCAGGAAAAACTATGATCGTCATGGATATGTTTATGGATCCATTAAGTTCAAACTATTTTGTGCCTATGTATGGTCAGCCTGAACCCAATGGTGACCCTGATTACAGCATGGCTCAATACCGCCATCTTGAGGGTCTCAATGTGATATTTTTAGATGGGCATGTAGCATGGATGAAGAGAGTGCCTAACGTACCACAGGCATGGCTCTCCAGTAATGGCACGGCAGAAGAAAGAGCTTTCTGGTGCGGAGATCAGTGATAATGGTTATCCCGGAACCCAAATTTGAAAGGGTAAGAGAAACTTTATTACTGGAAAAGGTGCCTGATAGAGTTCCATTGGCTGAACTTCTCATTAACCAGCCGGTAAAAGAGGCATTCTTAGGAAAACCAATTGCAAATGTACAGGATGATATTGAATTCTGGTATAATGCATGTTATGATTATATTTCGCTTTGCCCAGGGTATAATTTTAATCCGAAAGGTGATATCCCAAAAGAAGGGAAACGTGAAGTATGGGACAGACGGAACATTTATTCTAAGAATGATAACTATCAGAAATGGGGTTCAGAAGGACAGGGAATTATAACTACATTGGAAGAATTTGAAAAACATTACTGGCCGGCTATAGATGAAGTGGATTTTTCTCAATTGGAAGAGGCCTCTCATTTTTTGCCAGATGGTATGAAGATAATTGTCCGTGCCGGGGATATATTTACTCATACCTGGGAATTTATGGGATTTGAAACGTTTTCCTTTGCCTTAGTGGAAAATGAAGAATTAGTAGCGAGACTATTTGAAAAGATTGGTTCATCTATTTATGAAATCTTTTGCCGTGTAGTAGAATTTGATAATATAGGTGCACTTTGGTATTGTGATGATATTGCCTATACAGAGGGATTAATGGTTAGTCCAAGAATTTTAAGAAATCATCTTTTCCCTTGGATTAAAAAGATTGGTGATTTAGCGAAGAGTTATCGCCTCCCATTACTTTATCATTCAGATGGTAAATTATGGGAGGTAATGGATGACCTCATTGGTTGCGGCATCAATGCATTGCACCCTATAGAGCCTAAGGGGATGGATGCCGTTGAACTTAAACACCAATATGGAGATAAAATTTGTTTGATAGGGAATGTAGAAGTGGACCGTTTAGCAAGAGGAACTCCTGAAGAGATTGACTCATTGGTTAAAGACCGTATAGAACGTCTTGCTCCAGGGGGAGGTTATTGTGTAGGGTCAAGTAATACCATTCCAGAATACGTATCATTAGAGAATTACAAGGCTATGCTCAATGCTGCATTGAAATATGGAAATTACCCCAATAAAACGGTGAAATTTAAGGAATGAGAAGAATGAAGACGGCCGAAAGGTTTTGTTGGATATGGTTGGCGGCAACAATGGTTATGGGATTATGGATAACGGGTTGTGGCAATAAAGAAGATGTAGAAGAAGAAGGGACAGTAACCACTATTACTTTTAGTACCATAGAGTCTCTGCCTGTCCAGAGGGAGTTTCAAAAGGAATTATTAGATGCTTTTTACAGGAAACATCCAGAAATTAAAGTTAAGATTGACTATTCCCTTGACCAGAAGGTAAAAATCCAAATGGCTGGAGGAACTGCTCCTGACGTATTTTACTGGGTTAGTGTTAATCTGCCTCCTATTGTCAATAAAGGCCAGGTACTTAATCTGGAACCTTTAATATCCACAGAGAACCGAAAGGATTTTGAAGATTTTTTCCCCCAGGGACTTGAATCCTGTAGGTATGAGGGAAAACTTTATGCCTTGCCTATACAACTTGGACCACCAGTACTCTTTTACAACAAGGATATATTTGATAAGAGTGGTATGCCTTATCCTGATGAGACTTGGACATGGGATAGTTATTTAGGAACAGCACAGAAATTGACCCGGGATTTAGATGGGGATGGAAGGATTGAGCAATATGGAGCTTCCCGTCCTAATCTGGGAGATATAATGAAGTGTAATGGGGTAGAGTTGTTTAATGAAAATATGACAGAGATACTGTTTGATACTCAGGAATTCAGGAGTTCGTTACAATACCTGGTAGATTTGAAACTCAAATATAACGTTATACCGAGTGAATCTATGTCTGAAGAGATGGGTGGGGATGTGCCACTTTTTAGCACAGGTAAGTTAGCCATGTTCTGCGGGAGTTCATGGATGCTATCCGAATTTTCCAAAATCAAAAATTTTCAGTGGGATATTGCTCTCATACCCCGTGGTAAATTTCGTGCTACTGGTATTGGTATAGGTGTCCTTTGTATCTCGTCCTACACTAAACATCCTGATGCGGCATGGAAATTCGTGAACTTCTACGCCAGTAAAGAGGGGCTGACCATGCAGGCCAAGATTAAGCAGTGTGTGCCATCCAGAATGTCTGTAGCTACCTCGCCAGTATTTAATACTCCTCCGCCGGAACATATGCAGGTTTTTATAGATGCGGTGCGATATGCGAGCATGAAAGATTGGGTTAGGTTTGACAAAATATCAAAACTTGATGAGTGGGATGTAACTATCAAAAATTATGAATTAAAATTGGCTTATTTAGGCAAGCAAAGTGTGGAAGAAACAGTAAGGAATATAGTTAGTAAGACAAAGCAGTTTATAAAATCAGAATAAGATATGAAACCCAAAATCATCACACCGAAATTCTGGCCTGTTAGTGAAGAGAGAATTTTGGAACAGATAAATAGAATTAAAAAGGGAAGGGTAGAAAAGATTGGGCGTTCTGCCGGGGGAAGACCTTTATACGGCGTAGTTTATGAGCCCGATTCTTTTTCCCATGTGTTTGGAATTATCGCAGGGATGCACGGGCACGAACCGGGTGGTGTTGCCGCAGCACTCAACCTTATAAATGTATTGGAAGAAGGAAGGGATCTCAAAAATACAAAATGGGATGGCCTGTTTAATAAAATCAAATTTGTAATTATTCCTCTCCTCAACCCTGATGCCAGGTGTAGGTGCCCTGATAGCTTTGTAGGATTGAGCCATAAGGATGTCCAGATATACTGTGATGGATTAGATTTGCAAAGAAGAATCGTAAAAAGGAAGAAATCCATCATTATCAAAAAGACATTTATTCTTGGCGGTCTTTACAATGATAAAGGAATTGATATTTTAAACTATGGAAATGGGAAAAAGAAAGATTATAAATATTGTCCGGAGATGGCATATTCTGTTGATTTTTTTCTGAGAGAAGGTGTGGAATATTTTATTAATCTTCATGCACATTGTTTTAACATCATGTTTTATGCTCCACATAACTGCATTAAAGAAGAAGAGATGAGAAAAGAGTTGTATATTACTCAGGCGGTTAGACGGAAAGGAGAAAAAGCAGGGTACCATTTTGCTATGACGGAATATGAGAATAACCCCCGTGATGAATACAGGGTAAAAATACCCTGTGACCTGCTTGTCTATAATCATTGTGGGGCGGTACCATTTTTGGTAGAATGTCCCCAGGGAACACTGGATTCATATAGATGTTTCTATAAAGGGAAAGAAAGGGAGATAAGGGACCCTGGATACAATCATGAAAAGATAGTCAGTTCCTATTTGTTTGTGGTTCAAGAAATCAACCGTATAATTTTAAATCCAGAAAGAAACATATGTAAGTCACGCAAACGCAGCAAGGTAGATCCGATTCTAAGAAGGGGTTAGACAAAGCGTTTAAAATGTTTATAATAATACTAGAAAGGTATGGTTCGGATGTACATATCCGTTAGAGATTTTGTGGTACGTGAAGTCGCCAAGGCTTTAGGCAATGAGAATAGGTTGGCAAAGACTTTAAAGTATTTAGGAGTAAATGCCATAGAATTAGAATACTTCTCTGATGGTAGATATTATCTCTTAGAGCCGGAGGAAGGACAAGACAATCGGGGTTTAATAAAGAAAGAGAGATGTGAGCTTTTAAGGACACAGTTGTTGAGACACGGCATAAGAATCTCTGCATTTTTGATGCATAATAATTTTGGTGATACAAATATGACCAGACAGATAGAATGGATAATAAGGTGTATAGAGGCAGCTGAATACTTTAAGGTAAAAGCAGTAAGAATAGACCCCATCATAAAAACTGATAGAGATGTATCTATAGAAGAAGCAGCCCACATGTCTGCGAAAGCATTAAGAGAAGTGTTCAGCCAAATTTCTATGGATAAAAAGGTATCCCTTGCAATAGAGAATCATGGGAAATATGGGAATAATCCAGAATTTTTAAGAAAAGTGATAGCGAATGTAAATGATGATAGATTGGGATTAACTTTGGACTCGGGTAACTTTTACTGGTATGGATTTTCTCTAGAAGAAGTATATAATATTTTTGAAGAGTTTGCACCACTGGTTAGACATACTCATCTAAAGAACATAAAATATCCTGATGAGATTAAAAGCAAGAGAAGGGATATAGGTTATAAGTATGAGAAGTATGTTTACCCAATATATGGAGGTGATATAGATCACAGTAGATTTGTAGAAATCCTGAAGAAAGTAGGATATGAAGAAGATCTCTGTATAGAAGACGAAAGTTTAGGTAAATATTCACCGGAAGAGGTATTAGATATTATGAAAAAAGATGTGGAGTATTTGAAAGGCTTAATAGTGAAATATCAAGATAATGACGACTCGTGAGCGGTTCAACAAAGTATTGCATTGGCAAAAACCAGACCGTGTACCTAATATGGATTTTGGTTATTGGGGAGAAACCATAATCGCCTGGCATGACCAGGGTTTGCCTGCTGATATAAAAACAGGACAAGATGTGGAACGATACCTGGGTCTGGAAGGAGTTGAGATTATCCCTTCTATTCCAGTGATTGCCGGTCTCTATCCATATTTTGAACACAAGGTCCTCCAAGACAAGGGAGAACACCAGATTATCCAGGATAATGCAGGGAATATATGCGAAGTTTTTAAAAGCGGTTCATCTATCCCCCGTTATATCAAATTTGGCATGGAAACATACCGGGACTGGGAAATATATAAAATGGAGCGGTTGGATTACACCCGGGAAGACCGTATCGGAGATGTTAAAAAAGTTGTTGAGGAAGCGCATGCAGCCGGTCTCCCCGTCCGTTTTAATGCCGGTTCCTTGTACGGCTGGCTGAGAGACTGGATGGGTGTGGAAAACTTTTCAATTGTCGTAATGACTGAAACAGAATGGGTTGAAGAGATGATGGAACATTTGACCGATATGACTATCTATTTTATTGAAAAGGTTTTGCCAGGCGTGGATGTGGACGTTGCCTGGTGGTGGGAAGATATGTGTTACAACCACGGCCCCCTCATATCGCCTAAACTTTTTGAAGAGTTGATGGTGCCTCGCTATAAACGCATTACAGACGCTCTAAAGATGCATAACATAGATATCAATATCTTGGATTGCGACGGGCGAATTTATGAACTGGTTCCCGGCTGGTTAAGAGGCGGCATCAACTGCATGTTTCCCATTGAGGCGACCCATACAGACCCGGTGAGATTACGTGAAAAGTATGGCAAGGATATTCTTTTGATAGGCGGCGTAAATAAGATAGAGTTAGCAAAAGGCAAAGAAGCCATTGACCGGGAGATAGAACGCCTGCATCCTCTGGTAGAAAAAGGAGGATACATTCCGTCTATTGACCACCGGGTGCCCCCTGATGTTTCTTTTGAAAATTATCTCTATTACATAGAAAAGAAGAAAAAAATTCTGTGACATGATTCGCTTATGGTTTGGGAAACATTTGAAATAGGATAGTCGTATGCATGTTTTTGAAGATGTATTGGCTAAATTTGGCTCAAGGTTAAGTATCAACTTCAGGCCGAGGGAAAAGCGCGTCTATTTCTCAGGATTAGGGATGGGGTATAACCGTCCGCTGGATTTATTATTAGGTATTAGGACAGGGAATAAGGAAAGGGTCCTGCCATTTACCAGGACAGGGCCTGTATTCGAGTCAATAGAGCAGGAGATAACCCCGAATACGATAACCTTCCGCTGCCGTTCGTTAAGACTCAAGACGGTTGCCGAGTTTAAGTTTACCGCGCCTTTCTATCCCGGTGATGTGAAACTCTCTACCGCGCCATTTTTCTATATAGACGTTAAAATATCCAAATGCGTCCCTTCTCATTACGACAGGGATTACAGCCTATTAGCGGGAGAGGTGTTATTACTTTTCCCGGATAAAAAATTAACAAAGAATAAAAATGGGATGTTATGGACAGAGAATTGCACAATGGTTAAGAACTTCTATCTGCCATACCCGTATGAACGGAATATGAAACTTGCCAGGGAGTATAACGAGACAGGTGAAATAATAGCAGAAAAGGCAGGTTACGATTTTTCCATCAAAGCGAAGATTCCTGCAGAGTATATGATTTCATCTGGAAACAAAAAAGCGATAATCTCTGAACACGGCTACACCATACCTTTTAAGATAGAGCGGGGTAAATATTTTCAGGCATATTTCGTATGGTCAGGTTTCATAAAGCATAAAGTGATGGAGGTAAAAGACAACCCTTATCGTTTTAAATACCTTGATTATTTTAAAAATATCAGAGAGGTAAAAGACTATGCAGTAAATGAGCAGGAAGGGATTGTAGCAAAGAGCAATTTTTTTGATTCACTCTTTACAGAGTCATCCTTAGGCAAAACGAAAACGGATTTGATGGCTTATGCAATCCACAGTTACATCCATAATACATGGTGGACTAAATCAATTAAAGGGAGTGAAGATTGGTTTAGTGTATGGGAAGGCAATTGCTTCATGCATTCCACATTAGATGTTGAATATAACACCAGTTTCTTCTTGCTTATGTTCTGGCCAGAACTCCTAGAGAGGATATTAGAACAGCATGTGCATTATAAGAAGAATGGCTTTATGTCCCATGACATGGGGGCATTTCTGCAGGCTAATCAGTCCTATTATCCGCATGAGATGGAGATAGAAGAGAATTGTAACTTTATACTTTTAAACTATGCCTTATGGAAATTCACGGGAAAATTTAAGCATATAAAAAGACATTATTCTATAATTAAAGAACTTTTACAGTTTAATATGGACAGTGATACAACAGGCGACGGCATACCGGATAAAGGAACAGCCAATACCGTTGATGACGCCTCTCCTGCAGTCCAGTATTCCAAAGAACAGGTCTATTTGGCTATTAAGGCGCTTGGCGCATATATTGCGGCGGAAGAAATGGCACGAAAACTTAAAGACAATAAAACAGCCTCTTCATGCCTGCGGTATATCCGACTTATAAGTAAAACTGTGGAAGATGCTTGGTTAGGTGACCATTTCCCAGTATGCCTTGATAAAAGCACAAAGGGTCTGACAGATTCATGGACCGGGAAGCCGTTAAAAGGCAAATCCTTAAGAGGTTGGGATGCTTATACGCTTTATGCCGCTAACGGTCTGTTATTTCCTTTAATGGCGGGCGCCAAAACCCGTGTAGATTTAGATAAATTCAGGATTGATTTAATGAATTCTGCCAAACATTCCCTTACAGAATATGGCTGCACTCACTCCAGCAGTGATAAGAGTAATCTATGGATTTCACAGAACATGTGGCGGGATATTATTGGCGGGTATTTAGGAATTGACCTGTTTGAAATGTCTGATAGATACTGGGCATTTGAGGTATTTGAGAATACGTCAGGCAGGGGTGGATGTTTTGTTGATACATATGGGAATAACTGGCTTGCATATTACCCTCGGGGGGTTGCAATACTTGGTTATTTTTATGCAATGGCAGGCATAAAAATAGATAAAGGGAGAAATATATTTTCCAAAAATCCGGTAAGACGACCGTTGCAGATACCTCTTTTTACATTTGCTGACTGGAGAAGAAAGAAAATTCCATGGTTAGTAGTAAATACAAAGAATTTTCAAGTCAGAGTTGAAGGTAAGAATATTAGGATTAGAGAATTTCTTAAGAGATTCTAATAGCGATGAGTTCATTTAAACGGCTTATGGGAGTAATTCTATTATGTGAAGAGATTTCAGTTATGGCGCCTATGGAGAATGTCATGATAGTCTCACGGATTATCTATGAGGAATTTTCAGATTTCTATCAGGTATGAACTCATGCTTATCCCGTTTTGAAGTTATATCGGGTAGTCATCACATAGGGATTTCATGGAAAAGGGGAATAAGAGTATGGGGTTGACATCTCGTGAGAGGGTAGTACTTGCCTTAAATCATAAAGAACCTGATAGAGTGCCCATTGACCTTGGTGGTATGGCTGCAACTGGGATTATGGTTCAAGCGTATGATAAACTCAAAAAGCTTCTGGGAGTTAATACAGGGACTAATTATGTTTATGATATGGGGCAGATGCTTGCCATGGTTGAAGAGCCCATATTAAAAAGGTTTGGTATAGATATTATACCTCTTGGCAGGAAATCATATTATATAAATGAATGGAAAGACTGGCAATTATTTGATGGGACAAAGGTAAAGATTCCATTAAATTATAATCCTAAAGAGGATGAAAATGGTGATATAGTCCTATTTGATAATAAGGGCAATATAGCAGGCAAGATGCCCAAGGGAGGATATTACTTTGAGGGACTTCCAGGGCCTGATACACATCCAATGTATGAGAGTCAATATAAGAAACCGAGTATTGAGGAATATGAGCCATATAATCAATTTTCTGAAGATGAGTTAAAATATCTTCATGAAAAAGCAGATTATCTTTTTAAGAATACAGACTATGCCATATTGGGTAATACTGGATTTGGTGTATTGAGTGGTTTGGCACTTGGAGGATTTAATGAATGGTGGACAATGCTAATAACTGACCAGAAATACGTCCGTGCAATTTATGAAAAGACAGTGAATGCCTGGATTGAAAACCTAAAACTTTACTATCAGGCAGTTGGAGATAAAGTATGTGCTGTAGTATTTAATGATGACCTGGGAACCCAGAAAGGGGAGTGGATGAAGCCTGAGATGTTTAAAGAACTTATCGCCCCTCATTATAAGATGGTATGGAAATGGGTGCATGAGAATACAAAATGGAAGATCTTTCTACATTCTTGTGGTTCCATATACTATGTGATTAATACTTTGATAGATTGTGGATTAGATATACTGAACCCTGTCCAGTGTTCAGCCGCTAATATGGAACCCGAAAGGTTAAAAAAAGAATTTGGTAATAGATTAGTATTCTGGGGAGGAGGATGTAACACTCAATGGACTTTGCCATTTGGGAAACCGGAAGAAGTTAGAGAAGAGGTAAAGGAAAGGATAAGGATTTTTGCCCCAGGTGGCGGATTTATTTTTAATCAGGTTCATAATATTCAACATGGAACTCCACCAGAGAATACAGTAGCGATGTTTGATACGGTCCTGGAATCTGGCAAATATCCGATTTTTGAATAGATCTGGTCATAAGATGAGAAAAATAAAGGTTAGTTAAAGATGAAAATAATTATGAAGAATCTATATTCTTCTGAACGAATAGGACGCACCAAAGAATTCTTGAGGCGGTTCTGGAACTTGGAAGATGTGGGTAGATATGCCCATGTGAAATGGAATACCAAAGCCAATCTCCAGGATATTGCTTCTCCAGAAGTAATGTTAACACAATTATTAACGCATATTAAGGAACAATCCCAAATAGAAGATGATTATCTTCCCGCACTCTGGCCATGGCTGGGAACAGGCATATTGGCGAGTGCTTTTGGTTGTGAGATTCTCCGGTTTGAAGGAGGGCAGCCCTGGGCCAAACCCGTAATTATCAATCCTGAAGAGGTCTATGAGTTAAAAGTCCCTTCTGTTAGAGATGGTTTATTGGGTAAAACGCTGGAGTATATTGCATATTTTCAGGAAGAGACAAATTATTCTTATCCTATCCGGACAGGCGATATCCAGGGCCCGTTAGGAGTTGCAGGCCAGGTCTGGCAGGATGAGCAGTTATTTATAGCCATGCATACTAACCCAAAAGATGTGCATTACATATTAAATCTTACAACAAATTTAATCATTGAGTTTATCAAGACACAAAAAGATTCAAGCAAAGAATTCTATAGCATACATTGGCCGCTCGTATGGATGCCTGAGGAAATGGGTGTGGGCATATCAGAAGATTATGCCCCGTTGCTTTCTCCTTCGCAGTATGAGGAATTTGGTCTGCCTTATGTGAATCGCATATCGGACGAATTTGGCGGCATATACATCCACTGCTGCGGCAATTTTGAACATAATTTTGATAATTTCCTGAAGATTAGAAAGTTACGAGGACTGAACGTGGGGATAAATTCTGTTTCCTGGGAGAGACTACAGGAAAAATTCAGTGAAAGATGCGTTTTGATACCCGGCCCCACTGAACAAGGGATAGTGGAATTTGGCGGTATTGAAAAGTTCTATCAGTATATTATTGAACATACTTTTTCAAATACCCGTTTATTTCTGATGGATTAAAAACATAGCATTGACTTTATAACAAAAAAAGGAGATAATACTGGCAATGGATGAAATAAAGATAGCATGTATTGGATGTGGTGGGGTTGCAGGTGGCTATGGCCAGGAGCCGGGAGGTCATCTCAATAACCTGAAAAAGATTGAAGGAGTTTCAGTCAGAGGTTTAGTTGACATTAATATAGAAGCGGCAAGGAGAAGATTTACCCAGTTTGGAGGAGAGTATTATACAGATGATGTCCAGAAGGTTATGAAAGATACTGATGTAGATGCAGTGCTTATTTGCACACATCACGATTCCCATGCTTCATTGATAATTCAGGCGGCACAGGCAAGCAAGCACGTCTTTGTAGAAAAGCCAATGGCAATGACTATTGAGGAATGCGAGGAGATAGAAAGGGTTGTTAAGAAGGCGGGAATAAAACTTCAGGTAGGTTTCAGGCTTAGATTTGCCCCTATTGTTAGGGAGGTAAAGAAGAGGATAGAGCATCCATTAGTTATCGTAGGACAGGTGATGGAATCCCCGTGGGAAGACCATCTATGGGCACAGCATCCTGTTAAGGGAGGCGGCAATGTCCTGTCACAAGGATGCCATAATTTTGATTTAGTATGCTGGCTAAGCGGCAGTCAACCTGAATCGATTTTTGCTCATGGAGGGACATTGACTCATAAGGATACGGATATAATAGATAATATTGTTGCCACTATCAGGTTCAAGAATGGTTCCATAGGGTGCGTTATTCAGGGAGATGCAGGGCCGAGTGGGTATACTTCTAAATTTTTCTTTGAGGTATTTGGCGGGGATAAGACTGCGACATTATATGACAGGTGCACCAAGGCAAATTTAAGGGGGTTAGATAAAGAGAGACTAATTATAGATGAGCTCTCAGAGGCAGACCAGGTAGACCCCGAAGGTAATCTTGAAGAGTTGAGGGCATTTATAAAGATGATCCGGGAAGATTTGTCCTCTCCATGCGGGGTGGAAGATGGAAAACTTGCCACTGTGCTGATACACAAGGCATTTGAATCTATTGCTACTGGAAAGGTGCAGAAGATATAATAATCCTTTTGTCAGGATTTGTTCGTTTGATTTGAGAAAATTATTTGAGAAAATTATTGTAGAGATTCAGATAGCATGATATAATGAATATATGGGGAAGAACATGAGCCGGAAAGTAATAATAAGCACTGTTCAACTGCCAACGCCAAGTTATTCTAAGAATGTATCTGTTAAAAGAATGCGGGAAGAAAATCTAAAAGCCGCCTGCAGTTGGCTGGAGGTGGCAGGGAAGAGAATGTCTGATATTGTATCTTTGGGAGAGACATTTACGACCATAGGAGCTCCTGGTAAATATGATTATCAAGAATTGGCAGAGAAAGTGCCTGGGCAAACTGTGGATAGATGTTCTATGATAGCCAGGAAATACAAAATGAACATCATCGCACCGATACTTGGACTATGTGAGAGAAGATTAAGAAATGTTGCATTGGTTATTGACAGAAAAGGGAAACTTATGGGAGAATATTATAAAGTACATTGCACAATGGGTGAGAGGAAGAATGGGGTTGTCCCAGGGGATGAGTTTAAGGTTTTTGACATGGATTTTGGAAGGATTGGGGTTATGATTTGCCATGATAACAGTTTTCCAGAGAGTGCAAGGGTATTGGCTTTGAAAGGTGCTGAGGTCATATTCTGGCCACATGTGCAGGGAGGATGGGGTGAGGTTGCGTGGGAGGCTGTTTTAAGGTCAAGGGCAATTGATAACAGTGTCCATCTTGTATCTTCTGCATATGGTGTGCCAGATGATAGGGCATGGCGGCCTGGAATGATAACTGGAAGAAGTGGCATAGTCGCTCCTGACGGTTTAATTATTGCTGAGATGGGCAGAAAGATAGGCGTCGTTACAGCAGAGGTTGACTTAGACAAGCCCAGAATCGCACATTGTTTTACTATGGAAGGGGAACATGAGTTTAAGAAGGATATGTTAAGGGACCGCCGCCCTGATACCTATAGAGTAATTACTGAAAGAAAAAATTGAGGTTGAGGAATATGATTCGCATTGGAATTGTAGACCCTGACACGTCACATCCAGATGGGTTCATTCCGATTCTAAATGGGTCAGGGAAGGCATGTGTTGTAGCAGTGCAAAATGACTATGCAGTTAAAGATGCTGAGGAGACCAGGGAGTTTGTCAAGCAGCATAATATCCAATATTTATGCAAAACTGTGGAAGATATGCTGGATAAGGTAGACGTGGGTTTTATTCAGGGTGCCAATTGGGATACACATCTTCCAAAGGCACGTCCATTTCTTAAGGCAGGAAAGCCTGTATTTATAGATAAGCCGATTGCAGGTTCTTTGAGTGATTGTCTTGAGATTGAGGAATGGGAGCGGAAAGGTGCGATTATTTTAGGTTCATCATCGCTTCGTTATTGCTATGAAGTGAGGCAGTTTTTATCAGAGCCTGTAGGAGACAGGGGTGAAATCCGCTCAGTTCATGGGATAGTTGGGACAGATGAGTTTAGCTATGGTGTGCATATAGTGGAGATGATACAAGGGCTTATTGGACCGGGTGCAAAGGCAGTGCGGTGGTTAGGTAAGAATAGCGGAGGTGGCGAACTATTTCAGATAATATATCAAAATGGTATATTAGTAACATATCAGGTTGGGGGAGAGGCGTGGTATCCTTTTGTCTTGACAGTGACTACGAGTAAAAAGGTTACTTGTATACAACCTGATACAGGAAAACTCTATAAGGCATTGCTTGAGAGGGTGTTAGATACATTAGAGGGGAAAGGAGGCATTGCCCCTGTCACTGAACTGACTGAGGCGATAAAGGTCTGTTTAGCTGGGCGCATATCACGACAAGAGAATGGGCTAACAGTCAACCTTTCTCAAATTCCCCTAAATGACCCTGGTTATGACGGCGCATCATTTGTTAAGTCTTATGCGATGCAACGTCTTAAATCAAAGAAATAATTTCAATGATGAGAAATGTAGGGTATAAATTTATCTATAGTGCTGGGAGGCTTGCGGCGGCAATGGCTTGGCCTACACGGCGGCTGGATTCATCTGGGAGATGAAGGATTATGCGCTCAAATAGGGTGGGGAATTCTTTTTGTAGGACTTCTTTAGATTTTTTAAGGATGATATTCCCTCCATCTCCTGACGTGACACGCCCAAGGATGAGGACATGTTCAAGGTCATAAAAATCAGCATAGTGTGCTACAGCATATCCCATATAACAGCCTATCGTCTCAAAGATTTCTATCGCCCTTGTGTCTTGCGTGGCAAGGAGGCTCTGGATAGATTTGAGTTTTTCAGCAGGGGTATGGGAATTATCAAGAGTTATACCGGCTGAGGCTGCGAGTCTGATTGCTGCCACTTGAGAGAAATACTGGACTCCACACCCTCTGTCACCAGACCATTCGTCAAGAGGGGCATCTGGATTGTAATCAACAGGGGCAAATGCAAGCTCATTTAGCCACCCGGTTATGTTACCATCTTTATTGACGTATCCTCCAGCCTGACTTGACCCTAATGCGATTCCAAGCACCCGGTTTACATTTAAAGACATAGAGCCGGCAAGTGCTGTAACCTCTCCGTCGTTTATTACCTCAAGAGGGATATTCCCCCATTCTTTCTTAATATCAAGAAATATATTTTTTATCCTCTTCTCAAATACGTCATGAGGAACTCCCCTGAAGAGAGATGCCACCATTACCCTGTTATTGATATATATTCCTGCAGAACTTATACCGATGGCATTAACGCGCGGCAGGTGTTTTGCTGCACTGTGTAATGCATCCTGGATATGGCTATAATGATAATCAGGGTCACTCTGGCTTTTAGGGTCCCATACCACCTCTTCGGTAAAGACCTCTTTCCCGTCTATTACAGCTGCAACCTTTCTGTCACTTGCACCTGCATCAAACCCTATGCGGCACCCATTTAAGTGTCGGCCGAGTGGTGTCGTTTCTTCGCGAGGTGGTGGGACATTCTCAGGGCGAGTTACCTCTACAGTAAATTCCCTTTCGTATACCCGCTCCATCAATTCTACATCAAACTTGCGCTCTCCATTGGGAGAATATACCTTCTTTATATGTTCCCCTATATCCTCTGTGCCACCGATGATAACCTTCCAGCCTCCTCGCTGCCATAAGAGCATCTTTACTAAGCGTTCTACATAGGCGAGATTATCTTGTGCCATCTTTACATCTTTCTGAAAGACCCGGGTATTATAGACAGAGATAAAGCCATTATTTCTTTCAAGCCCAATCACAAGGGGAGTGGATTTTACTGAGGCACGAACTGCATCAAGGAATGTATGGTTTGCCAGCACAGCAGGTCTAAAATTTTTATCAAGCGGAGGAACAATTTTGGGTCTAATAAGGAAGTTTTTCATACAACTTTATATTTGATAAGGGTTGCCATTATGGCAAATCCATCTTTCCATGTAATCTTCTTCCCTTCATGATATGAGCGGCCTCTATAGGATATGGGGACTTCCTGTATCTTTATTCCTCGTTTCAAGAGTTTTGCAGTTATCTCTGCATCTATCGTAAATCCATTGGAACTTAATTTCAGGTTCTTGAGGAGTTCTGCGTTGAACAACTTATAACACGTTGGCATATCAGTGAGGTTTGAGCCATAGAGTATATTCGTGAGGAATGTTAAGACCCAGTTTGCAAACCTGTGTAACCTTGAGGTGACATGCCTTTTACCTAAGAAGCGTGAACCATAGATTACATCAGCACCTTTAGTCTTAATCGCATCTATTAACCTTATGTATTCGGCTGGCTCATATTCTAAGTCAGCATCCTGAATTATTGCCAAATCTCCTTTAATATAGTCAAGGGCAGTCCTCACAGCTCTGCCTTTACCCATGTTTGTCTCGTGAGTAATGATACTTATCTGACCCGCTTTATCTTCTGCAAACTCAAGGAGCCTTTCCTTGGTTTTATCTGTTGACCCATCATCTACTATGATTATCTCTTTGTCAACATCTACCCTTAGTATCTTATCCAGAATTTCCCTGACAGTCTTTTCCTCATTATATACAGGCACTATAACTGAAAGCTTCATGGAATGAAATTATACATTAAATTTAATTGATAAGCAAGGGAAATTCTTGACGAATTCCTGGAGTTGCTTGACAAACCACAGTCAATGAGATAGAATTGTATTGTTATGAATAAGCCTATCTTAAATATACGGCAGGTGACAAATTCTTCTATATGCCTTTCTTGTGATGTCTGCTGTAGATTCCCGGAAAAGGATAGTTTCCTCAGGCCTGTATTTACCCCTGAAGAAGCGAGGGAAGGGGCTAAAGAGGGACGCGTAGATTTAGTCCCACTGGAAGAGGGCTACATCTGTCCTTTCTTTACACCATCTAACAATAGATGTAAGATTTATGATGTCAGGCCTTTTGATTGCAGATTATATCCTTTTGCCTTAATGAAAAGCCGTGAGGGTAAAGAAATAATCTTAGGTATAGATACTAAATGTCCAATAGTAAGTGGTGTTTTGCCAAATAGTGAGATAGGGAATTATATAAATTATCTCATCTCATTTATTGAGTCAGATAGTGTCAAGACTTTTATCCTTAAAAATCCTTCTCTAATAGGACCATTCCAGGAGGATGTGATACCCTTATACAATCTTACCACATCATGTAAAGTAGGAAGTTATAAAGAGGCGTATCAAAGAGAAGGGTTAATTCCTCTAAAATCAGAGGATAGAAAGTTGGTTAGAGAGTATCTCCAGTTAAAAGGGCACTATTTATCAAGTTATTCTTTTGAAGCACTATTCATATGGGAAGGACTGTTTAATCTATTTTATAAACTCATTGATAATAATCTGTGTATCTTTTACGAACAGGATGGTAACTACTTTATGCCCATACTGCCCTTGGGTGAGGATTATAGCAGGATGGCATGCCTTGAAGCATTTGATATTATGAAAAGGCTAAACTCATGTGAGGCTGTGGCAAGGATTGAAAATGTTGAGGAAGAAGCATTGGATTATTTCCATTCACTCGGCTTTACTTCTTATCTGAAGGATGTAGAATATATATGCAGTCAAAAAGACTTGAGCCTGCTTAGTGGAAATAGATTTGCCAGTAAACGTTCTGCCTGTAATTATTTCGCGAAGCACTATAATTATAGCTATTTGCCTTATGAATCACAGATGAGAGATGAATGCCTTAATTTATATAGAGTTTGGAGCAATGAACGTTCCATAAAGTATAAAGATACTTTTTTTAATGCTCTACTTGAAGATTCATACCATGTTCATAAAGAGGCTATGACCGATAGACTTGGGCTTACAGGAAGGGTGGTCTTAATGAATGGCATATTAAAGGCTTACACCTTTGGCTACAGGCTTAATAATGACGTCTTCTGTATATTATTTGAAGTAGCAGACCTTAAGATAAAAGGTCTTGCCCAGTTTATATTCAGAGAATTTTCTAAGGAACTCTCATCATACAGGCATATTAACATAATGGACTCATCTGGATTAGATAACCTGAAAAGGGTAAAACTATCTTACCATCCTTGCATGACGGTTCCTTCGTTTACAGTAACGGGCGGCATAAATGTCGCCCCTACATTTTAAAGGCAAGCAAGCCTAACTTATTGATTTCTCTGCGGTGATAATCGTGCCATTGTTGGGAAGGGAGATATTTAGCCTCTTGACATTCCTGAATCCAGCCTCTTTTAGCCAACCAGTGACTTCATTGAATGTATATGTCCTGCCTTTATCTGTATTGAGGAGCATATTGATTGCAAATATTGAGGCTTGAGAAGGTATCGTCCTGTCCTCATTTAATATAAAATCCTGCAGGATTATTTTACCTTTAGGATTTAGCACATTGAAAAGTTTTCTAAGGATAGCCGTATTTTCATCAAATCCCTCAGCATGGATTATGTTTGATATCAATGCTGCATCAAATCTACCGTCAATTTCATGGACGTTATAATCACCAGCCACAAGTCTTATCCTGTCTTCCATTCGGTACCTTGAAATGACCTCTTTGGCAATAGGCAGTGTCTCAGGCAGGTCAAAAACAGTTGCTACCAGTCCAGGATTCGTCTTACAAAAATAAATAGAATAGGTCCCTGGCCCTCCCCCAAGGTCAAGGAGCGTCTTGCAGCCGGATAATCTTAGCTTCCTGGCTAATATAGGGGCACAGGCAGATGCGATATTGTGCATACCTAATATGAATGGGCGCAGTGAATCTTCTTCTCCTGCTGGTTCTTCAGGGGGATTGCCAGTCCGGACAGTCTCTTCCAATTTTCCCCATGTATCCCACATACCGCCGAGGTGTCTTATTATGTAAAGATAATCATCTCTACCCTCCACCAGGAACCGATTGGAAATTTTAGTGTTTGCATATCTGTCTTTATTCTTCTTCAGCAGTTTTAAACCTACCAGGGCATTTAGCAAAAGCTCTGCTGCACGAGGGTTTAGAGATAATTTGGATGCGATTTCATTCGCAGTCATCTCATCCTTAGAAAGTGCTGTGAATATACCCAGTGATAAAGATGCATGTAATATTCGTGCATGCCAATAAAAACTTAACTCTACCAATGAACGTGCTGTAAGCATATAATTTAGCCCTTCTTAATAGATTCTAACATGTTATTCAGAGAAAGAGTATTCAGAATATCGTCCTTCTCAATCCACCCTCTGCGTGCGACACTTATACCGAAGAAGATGTTGTCAAGTTGGTCCTTGGTGTGGGCATCTGTAGATATTACCATCTTTACACCTACCTCTTTTGCCCTGTGGCAATTGATATCATTCAGGTCCATTCTCTCTGGATATGCATTTATCTCAATCGCAGTATTTGTATCACGTGCCACCTTAAATATTTCTTCAAAATCAATCTCATAGGCATCCCTTACACCCATCAACCTTCCTGTAGGATGGGCAATGCTGTGCACGAATTTGTTTTGCATCGCCTTGATGAGCCTTTTGGTAATGGCATCTTTAGTCTGTTTAAACCCTGAATGTATAGCAGCTACAGTAAAGTCAAGCATTGAAAGGAGTTCATTACTAAACGCTAATTTCCCACCGCTCAATATATCCACCTCAGTACCTGTGAGGAGTCTGAATCCTTTGAATGTCTTGTTTAACTTTTCTATCTCCTTTATCTGCTTTATAATCTCCTCTTCTTTTAAACCGCCTGCAACTGGCAGTGATTTGGAATGGTCAGAGATAACGATATATTCATAGCCGCGCCTTTGTGCTTCCTCTGCCAATACCTCCAGACTCTCGGAGCCATCACTCCATTTAGAATGGACGTGTAAATCACCTTTAATATCTTTCAGTTCTATTAAGTTTGGGAGTCTATTCTTAATGGCAGCCTCAATCTCACCAGCGTCCTCTCTCAATTCAGGTGGTATATAAGGCAATCCGAGAACTTTATAAATCTCCTCCTCTTCTTTACCTGCGATTCTTTTTTTAATCCTTTCATTGAATACGCCATATTCATTAATCTTAAATCCCTTCTTTACAGCCATCTCTCTTAAGCGGATATTGTGGGACTGGGAACCTGTAAAGTATGCTAATGCCGCACCGAAACTATCCGGCTCAACCACTCTCAAATCCACCTGAAATCCTTCATTAGTAAGGACACTGGATTTGGTTGAACCATGTGCCAAGACGTCCATTACCTGTGGCAGTTTTATAAATTCTGACATGACCTTTTCAGGGTCTTTTGATGTAACCAATATATCTATATCCTTTACAGTTTCCTTCATCCTTCTTACGCTACCTGCAATTGAAATGCGCTGTGTCTCTGGCAATTCCTTCAGGTGAGAGATAATATCATTGGCTATTGGCAATGCAAAACCTAAAGGCACACGCTCTTTACCCTTCTTGATAAACTCTATTCCCCTGAGTATATTCTCTTCTGTCTTCTCTTTCAAACCAGGAAGGACTGCGAGCTTGTGTGAGCGTGCCATCTCCTCAAGGTCCTGGATACTCTTGAATTTAAGATTCTTATAAAGGAGATTGGCTGTCTTTGGACCTATACCAGGGATTGTAGTCAATTCAAGGAGCATAGGCGGGGTTTCTTTTTTAAGCCTCTCGTAAAATTCTATATGGCCGGTTGAAAGGAACTTCTGAATCTTTTCTTCAAGGTCCTTGCCGATGCCAGGTATACGGGTGAGTTCGTTACGTTTTGCTATATCTTCAATGTCTTCTGTGAGGCCCTCAAGGTTGAGGGCTGCCCTGCGGTATGCCCTGATGCGGAATGGATTTTCTTCTTTTAATTCTAATATGCTCGCGATCTCATTAAATATATTTGCAATCTCTATATTCTTCATTTAGCCAAGTTTAATACACACTAATTTTCTCTCAGTCATCTCCTCAACTGCATAACGCAGGCCCTCTCTACCAGTGCCGCTGTCCTTTACACCTCCATAAGGCATGTGGTCTGCACGATAGGTGGGCACCTCATTCACCATTACGCCACCAACCTCTAAACGCCGAGCCGCATAGAATGCCTTATTCAAATCCTTTGTGTAGATACCTGCCTGTAATCCGTATCTTGAATTATTGACTAAACTAATGGCCTCATCTATTGTGTTGTATTCTCCTACTACAATCGCTGGCCCGAATAGTTCCATACAGGATACCTTCATATCAGGCTTCACAGATGTGAGGACAGTCGGCTTAACAGTATTGCCCTTTGCCTCGCCCCCTGTTAGAACCTTCGCCCCGCCTCGCTTTGCCTCTTCTATCCAGTCCATAACCCTTACGGCATCCTTATGGGAAATCATAGAGGAGATATCTGTATCATCACTGAGAGGATGTCCGAGTTTTAACTTCTCTACCGCAGGTATAAGTTTAGACAGGAAATCCTTAATGATATTCTTATGGACATATACCCTCTGGACAGAGATACACGTCTGCCCTGAATTGCCAAACCCACCTGCGATAATCCTTGGCACAGCCTGGTTCACATCACCGTCTTCATCCACAATTACAGCGGAATTAGACCCTAATTCCAAAGTTACCCTCTTCATCCCTGCCAATTGTTTAATCCTCTTACCAACCTCAACACTTCCTGTAAATGTGACCATGGCTATCCGTTCATCAGTAACCAATAGGTCACCTATCGTTGCGCCACTTCCAGTAATAACATTAACCACACCAGGGGGTATCCCTGCTTCCTCTAAGACACGAGCTAATTTCAATGAGGTTATGGGGGTTGCTGATGCAGGTTTCAGGACCAGACTATTTCCAGCAGCAATTGCAGGTCCAACCTTATGTGCAACCAAATTGAGAGGGAAGTTGAATGGAGTTATACAGGCTATTACGCCCAAGGGCACCCTTTCCACATATGCAACCCTGCCCTCACCACCTATGGCAGCATCCATTGGGATAGTCTCACCATATATACGTTTTGCCTCTTCAGCAGCAAATTTAAATGTCTGGACAGAACGTGTGACCTCTGACCTGGACTCTTTTATGGGTTTACCACTCTCTTCACTTATGGTCCTGGCAAACTCTTCCATTTGGGTATAGAGAAGGCATGAGGTCTTCTCCAATATCTCTGAACGCCTGTGGGCAGGCATACCTGAAATTACAGGGAATGCCTTTTTGGCAGCCTCAATCGCCTCACTGAGTTCTTCAGGTGCAGCCTGAGGGACCTCTCCTACCAAAGAATTGTCATAAGGCGACCTCACTTCCATATAGGACTTTCCATCAACCCACTTCCCACCGATAAACATCTGATATCTATTAGCCATGCTCCATATATTATCACATATGTCCATTTTTGGCAAGAATTTTCTTGCCTAAAATCTTTTATAGTGATATAATTTTAATATGGATAAAGCAGGGAATAAATCCAAAAGAAATATATATGATTGTATCTATACGAATCAGCCAATTAAGGTTGATGGATTACTAAATGAGCCATCTTGGGGAAAGGCTAAAGTATTAAGCTTCATAGAACCTGTAACGAACAAGAAAACCTTGAGTCCAACAGAGGCAAGGCTCCTCTGGGATGATAAGTATCTTTATGTAGGGTTTAAGGCATATGACAAGGATATATGGAGTTATTACAAGAGGCGGGATGACCCTACATGCACAGAGGATGTCCTTGAGATATTCTTCAAAACAGACCCTAAAAAAGAACCCTATTACAACTTTGAGATTAATGCCATTAACACTGTCTATGACGCCTTTAATGTGAAAAGGAATTCTGCTGGCAGTGACCACAGATGGAGTAAATGGAACTGCAAGGGACTTAAATCTGCAGTCAGTATTAAAGGGACACTAAACAACTGGGAGGACATAGATGAGTGGTGGTGCCTTGAGGTAGCGATTCCATTCTCTTCTCTGCCAACTTTAGATGGGAATATACCTAAAATAGGAGATAGGTGGCTCTTTCATTTAGCACGGTATGATTATTCAGTCTATCTTCCAAAAGGAGTAGAACTGAGTTCCTGTACCCGCCTTTCAAAGGTCAATTTTCATTTGCATGAAGATTGGATGACCTTAAGGTTTGTAGGCTAAAAGACAAAACACTGTCATAGGTTTTATATAATGCATTGAAATAAAATAAGTTACAATAATAAAACATGACGGAGAAGTTGTCACTTACATAACTCTAATATTTTCAATATATTATAACAAAATTGAGACAGATAATTGTCATAATGCTGGTAGATGAGTGCCTTAAAAATGAAGGTGGAAAATTGATTTTAAAAAATTTTTAAAATTTTTTCTCTTAGAAAATAAATAAGTTACGAGAAAATATTAGTAAGAATTAAAAATTTTTTTCAATCGTGGCACGATTCTTGCTATATAATAAGATGAAAGCAAGTAAGAATAGATTAAATTTTTGAGATAACTTGTATAACATCATACAAGCAAGAAGGAGACAAAGATGGAAGTAATGGACCTTTCTACTAAACCAAAGCACATAATCATCCGTGAATCTATAAGAGAGGCGATAAAAAAGGGTGATTTTGAAGAAGGTAAGAAATTCCATTCTGAAAATGAGATCTGTAAACTTTACAATGTCAATAGAGGGACTGTTAGAGAGGCAATAGCTGCATTGGTCCATGAAGGGCTTTTAACACGGAGGCATGGTGCAGGGACGTTTGTGGCGAGTACTGAGTTTAAAGAGGAGAAGATAAAATCATTTGCAGTATTAGCCCCTGACCTTAACAGCCCATTTATATCTTCTATATACAATGGTATTGAATCCACACTCAGTGAACACGGGTTTCATGTAATCCTATCTAATAGCAATGAAAATGTAGCAAAAGAACTTAAGAATCTACAGAAATTCCACAAATCAGGGATAGGAGGCATTGTTACCACACCTGTCCTTGGAGAGGCAGAGGATTATTTTAACAATTATATATCTTGCTGTAAGAAATTAATGGATGACGATATAACCTTGGTGTTGGTAGATATGTATATCCCTGGGTTAGAAACCGATTATGTAGTAACAGATAACTATAAGGGAGGACTTATAGCCATGAGGTATCTGGTAGAACTTGGCCACAGGAGAATCGCCCATATAGCGTTAGAACGGTTTAGTTCTACAAAGGAACGTTACCTTGGATATAAGAAAGGATTGGAGGAGGCTGGCATTGTTTTTGAAGAGAAGATGGTTCGCACTGTTCATTTGAGGGGGACAGACCTAAGTGATAAAAGAGAGGGATATACAGCGATGAAGGATTTACTTAAGGGACAGCCACAACCAACAGCAGTATTTGCAGTGACTGACGTAGTAGCAGCAGGGGCATACAGGGCAGTTCGTGAAGCAGGGCTCAAAGTTCCTGATGATTTTTCTATAATAGGTTTTAATGATGAACCGGCTGCAATTATGAATGAAGTCCCTCTTACTACTATAGCTCAGCCCACTTATGAGATGGGAACAGAGGCTGCACAGATTTTAATTAAAAGATTAAATGCCAAGAAGGGAGAAAAGTCCAGAATTAGATTAGAGCCTAAATTGGTGATACGTGCCTCAACCGGGACAAACTTGCGAGGTTGACACACACACATTACATATTGATTCTTCCTGAAATCTTGAGTAGAAAGGAGGTGGAAAATTAGATACTCTATCAGGGATTTATATAATATGGTAAGGGTAAGTACGCAAAAGGAAAGATAGAAAAAAGGAGGGTAAAAAGATGTTTAAGAAATTGGGTTTAATGGCAGTAGTGATGATTGGTTTGATGTTTGTAACGCCTATTGCCTCATATGCAGAGACTGTGTATGTTGAGGCAGAGGCAGGCGCGGTTAGTGTGTGGCCTGGTGACGGCGCTACTATCGGTGCCAGCAATGAGTCAAATACTGAAGCGTTCGGGGGGACTTTCACCTTCGATTTCACATTGGAAACCTTGCACAACCAGGTCCAGGGGGTCAATCACAAGATATGGTTGAGACAGGACTCCTACCATTGGTTTGATCAGGCTAACATTACGCCTCACGGGATTCCGCATTTTATCACGATTGAAGGCGTGGTCACAAACGATTGGTTCCAGTATAACACCACCGGGTCGTATGCGACGAATGGCTGGGTCTGGATTGATGTGACCGCTGGTATGACCTCGATACCAGGGGGTGAGATTGCTTTAAAGCCTGGACATCACAGGATAACGATCCAGTGCCTGGACGGCTGGATTGTTCGCAGGTATGACTCAATGCTGGTTACTTCGGACACAAGCCTTGTCCCAAGCGGCATGGCGCATCTTGAACCGAAGCCGGATGGGAACCTGTTGTTGGAGGCGGAGGATAATTACAACGGCGACCACGCTACTACTGGGGGTCACGGGATTATAGATGAAACCTCCCACGGTCCGAATAAGAGCGGCGGCTACGCTGTCATAAAAG
>Ga0209514_10000671_pt1 | contig 68006 bp, 55 predicted proteins | sample Subgrocontami58m_FD_187452 | JGI IMG/M metagenome (GOLD analysis project Ga0209514, IMG submission 187452) | Subsurface groundwater microbial communities from S. Glens Falls, New York, USA - GMW37 contaminated, 5.8 m (SPAdes) (version 3) | ecosystem: Environmental > Aquatic > Deep subsurface >... | reverse complement strand
ATCGATATCGCCGGATGTGTTTGAAATCGTGACATTGTAAAAAATCTTGGTACTGCCTGTCCCTCCTCCGTTGAGGTTCTGAGCCGCCGTTCCATCAAACGTAACTCTTCCGCTACGGGCCGTAAATGTCCCGTTATTGGTCCAGGCTCCCCCAACCGTTATGCCATAGTTACTACTCGATGAGACGTCTAATGTTCCATTTGTGATTGTAAGGTTATTGTCAACATCCAATGCATCGGAAAGTGTCCATCCGCCGCCAGATCCATTCAAAGTTAATTTATAAAAACTTGTTCCATTAGTTTGTATAGTTCTTCCAGTAGAAGTGCTATCTAAAGTAACGGTTCCTGTACCAGCCGTAAATGTTCCTCCAGAGACAGCCCAGTTAGTGCTGACGGTAAATGTTCCTGAAGGAGCGGTTAAAGTTCCTGAGGATAAAGTTAAGGCGCCGTTGACATCCACTGTACCAGCAGCTCCAGTAAACGTCCCACCGGAGATGATTACTCCGCCATTAAAAGTAGCTGTAGCTGAACTACTAGCCGTGAAGGTTCCCCCACTAAGGGTAGCCAAACCAGTCACTGTAAGGGCTAAATCATTGGTATCGGCATCAAATGTGCCACCGGAATTAGTAAAAGTTCCGGTGACAGAGACAGCATTCGTTACCAATCGCAATGTCCCCGCCCCAGAGTGTGTTAAATTATTAAATGTTTTACCGGAACCAGTTCCACCAGAATTTAATGTCTGTGTCCCAGAACTTAAATCAAATTCCACAGTTGAGGTTGAAGATGTAAAAGTCTCGGTGACCGACCAATCTCCCTCCATGTTAATGGTAGAGTTCCTTCCCCCTGCAGTTGTCGCATCAAGGATCCCTCCAACCGTAATACCTCCTACTCCAATATCCAAATTGTAACCACTCGTAACCAATGACGAATTTGTGCCTCCAAAATCCGTCAGACCTCTAAAGGCTATATTGGAAGCTAAGGTTAACGTTACACCCCCATCGAACTGGAGATCCCCAATGTTAGCAATGGTAGCTCTGTTATCCGTAAAAGTTAGATTTGCACCAATAATGATGTTTCCACCACCGGCTGCAGCCGCGGTCCAACTCGTGCCTGAGCCAATTGTGATATTTCCAGAGAAACGTTTACTTCCGGAAGAGGCATCAAATGTCCCAGCCGTTTGATTGAATGTTCCAGCTACCGTGAAACCATCCGACTGAGTCGCTAAGGTGCCAGCTCCGGAGTGAATGACGTTGTTAAAGGTAATGCCGCCTGACTGAATGGTTTGAGTGCCAGAACCATTGAAATCAACAGTGCTACTCCCTCGAGTGAAGGTGCCTCCTGTTACGGTCCAGATTCCTGAACTGTAAAGAGTATAACTGCTTAGATTAATCGTCCCAGAGGCTTGGGTGAAGGTGGTAATAGACATATTTGTTGCTAAGGTAATAGTTCCAGTGTAACCAGTAAGAATTTTAAGAGCACCTATCCATGTTCCAACATTGTTTACAGTGACGCTTTTTGTAGATGTTCCATCGAATTGGGCGTCTTCACTCCCACTAGTAGGAGCTGTATCTCCAGCCCAGTTTAGACCTGTATCCCAGTTATTATCCGCACCACCCCCATCCCAAACAGGGTCAATGTAGAAATTGGCATCATTTAAGTTGCTACCGTGGACACCAATGGGGATGGTGATAAAATTGGTGGCATAGGCATCGGAGATATTGATGTAATTTAGGGAAGCATTGTCAGTTTGGCGGTCAAAGATCCATTGGCTGCCTGGTGTCTGGGAGCGCATTTTGATCATTTGTTCGTTACCAGGAAGGTCAGGTGCGCCAATGATCTCTAAGCGGTCTTTAAAGGTGTAGGTTTTTCCAGCCTGGAAATAAAGCTCTTTATCGGGGGTGGTGACACTGAAGTTATAGAAGGTGATGTTTCCATAAAAATAGGTAGAGGAATCTGAGGAAACGGTAACTTTGTCAGCTTTTAAGGTCAATTGGGTATTCTCATTGTAAAGAATTGACCCAAAGCCATCGACCGGAGGACCGCGAATTGAAATGTTTCCTCCTTGGTCTGTGCTTTGAGCAATCTCAATTGTGCCGCTCAAGCGGTGAATCACAAGTTCGTCGGCTGAGATTCGGACCGGTGTACTGTACTCCCCGAACTTGTTAGAAAGAAGACTAACCTTTTGCGCGGAGATGATTGCGGTTCCTGTGGTGCGGATAGGATTGTCGGATTTAAGCGTTAAATGGCTTGTGACAGGATAGGTGATCTTGAGATTATCTCCCTCTAAAGTAATCAAATCCCCAAGAGTTGAGGACTTGCTGATGACAAAGTCATTTAAGGTCTTAGTGACCTCAAGATTAACCGCGTTGGTGCTGATTAAAAATTCCTGGCCAATCAGTTTTAATGTATTGGTTTTAAGTGCGGAAGTTAAATCAATGATTTTTTGACCTTCTAAATGAATGATTCCTTGCGCGGTTAAGTTCGCGTTAATCGTAATATCTTTTTTAGCCAGGATTGTAATATTTTTCTCGGCTTCTAGGGAACCGCCCGCAATTTCAACCTTTTCTGGAATCTTTCCTGTAGAGCTCCCTACCTCTATATTGGTCGCTTTGACCGTGGCGTTGATGCTGACACTCTGGTCTGCCACAATTCTTAAGACCCCATCTTTGTTTTCCAGTTTATTGGCTGTGACATATCCTTGCAGATTAACCCCTTGCTTGAAAATTCCAGAAGCGCTGTCCGCATCCAAAATGACTGTTCCTCCATTGGCTTCGAGGGTTCCTGTATTCTTGATTTGGTCTGTTACGGCATTGCCTTCTGCATCCAAAACATTGGAAGATGTTTCTTTCTGAATGGCTACAGAAATTAATCCATCCTTAGAAATATCCAGCGTGACCGCGTCTCCAGCCGCTAAGACAATTTTACCGGTTGGCGCGATAATTTTCCCTTTGTTTTCAATTCCTCCCGCGATCAAAACTCCAAAGCCGCCTTCTTGAGTTGTGATGGTCCCTTCATTTAAAAGAAGTTTATTTAATTGGTCAGGGGTAAGTTTTTGAAAAAGATAATTACCGTTTGAAAAGTCAGCGTTGCTAATGTCTCTGGTGGACATGATGATGCTAGCCGCATTGATTGCGGCTTTTGGGCCAATGTAAATTCCGGATGGATTGACTAAAACAAATAATCCATTGGAATTTAAATTTCCTAATAATTGGCTGGCGGAATTTCCTAAAACTCTATTTAAGAGTTGCCCATCTGCGGAAGGAAGATTAATGACAACCGATTCATTTTCAGAAATGTTGAAAGAAGAATAATTGATGATGGCGTTGTTGTCCGCTGTGATTTGAAGAGTGGTGCTGTTGGGCTGGGAAATCTGCGCGGTTCCGGAAACGACTTCTTGAACTTCGGGTAAACCAAAAGAAAATTCTTCACCGCAAAGTAAAAAAATAACACCGCCTAAGAGGATAGGAAGTGTTTTAAGATTAGATTGTGTAAGTTTACGTATCATTTCGGCAACTGACTGCCATAACCGTGGGTTCCCTCCACTCGCTTGCGCTCGTTCGGGACTCCCTTCGGTCGTAGGCTCTGTAGTTTTGCGCCCTTAGGTTTCCCTAAGTTTGCCTCCATGCTACGCTCCAAAACTTTCGTTTGGGAGCTTCGCAGGACCCCCGTGCTTGTCCGCCTAAGGCGGACTACGGGGGTTTTATCGGTTTATACGCTTTAAAGAGCTGTTGACTTGCCTGCCTGTCCCGCTTCTGGCGGGGTCTTCTTATTTCTATCTAAAATATAACATATATCTTAAAGCATTTCAAGGTCTTGAAAATAAATTTCTCATTGGACATTTCTCATTGGACATTATTTTTGTAAATCAGCTACGATTTTTATAACGCCATCTTCCATCTCAACTTGGGTCATCACAGCGTAGCCTTCGAGATTGATGGCTTTTTTAATAACTTTTTGAGCCTGATCTTTGCGGAAAAGGCAGATCCTTTGGCTGTTGGATGAATTATTCGAGTTAGAAGCAAAAGAAAATAAAGGGCTAACAGACAATAAAAAAAGACTACCCGCTAAAATGCAGGTAATCTTTTTGAATAAATTTTTTAAGAATTTTTTTAACATTTTCGGCACTCCCATGTTTGGGATTCCGCCAACGTTTTGTGGCGGACCTGGCTACCCTGTACCCTGCGTTAGCAGAGCCGTTGGGCCCTAATAGTTTTCCGTCCTACGGTTACCCGTAGTTTGGCTTTGTCGCTATGTTAACATCTTGTCAAAAGTTTTTCAATTATTTCTTTCTAATTAAAATATAACATATATTTAATAGTATTGCCAATTTATTTTACCTTGAATCGTCCGCCTCAGGCGGATTGGGGTAGGGTTAGATTTGGGATTCTTCTGTTTGATTATCTTTTTGCGCGCAAGGATTAGCGTAAGGTTTCATATTTTCGTCATATTGAATTTCCGCACAAACTTCAGAAGGTTCAGTTAGGCTTTCAACGTTTGAACCCGCTTCTCTAATTGGATCAAGAGTTTCTTCGTCATTGGATTGTTCCGGCTCTTGGCATAAATCAGGGTTAATCTGGCAGGGATCAATTGGTTCGGGTTGCGGTTCAGGTTGTGGTTCTGGTTCTGGTTCGGGTTCAGGTTCTGGCTGTGGTTCGGGTTCTGGTTCAGGTTGTGGTTCAGGTTGTGGTTCTGGTTCGGGTTCAGGTTCCGGCTCAGGTTCAGGAGAATTCCCGAAGAACCAATTTACGTTATTGCTTGAATCAACATTGGTACCATCTGAGGCATCAATAACAATTTCATTGGTATTGTAATTATCTCTGACAGCGACATAGGAAACGTATCTTTGGCCTTGCGGATCAATGGTGGCGTATTGGCCATCTACGGAACTTCTTAAAACAATCATTTGATCAGCGGTACCAACAAGTCTTAAATCCCCAAGGATTCTTTGCGTAGAACCTGTTTGAAGAATTAAATTTTTTCCAGGATCAATGGTTAAATTAAAGAAATCTGTATTGCCAAGAATTGTTGAGGCATCGGGACCTGTGAAGGTCACAGTGTTTGTTCGAGGAATAAAGTTGCCACCCTCTCTTGTCCAATTACCACTTACAGTGATGTTGTAATTATTGGTATCGTATGTCCCTTTGCTTAAAGTGAAATTCTTGAGAGCGACATCTCCTATTTGATTAAGGATCGCTGCGTCCGTATCTTTGGCTAAAGCAAAGTCAGAATAAATTAAATTTCCAACATTCCAGGTGGAGTCGCCTGAACCAATGAATTTGAGAAGTGCGTTTAATATCCCGTTTAATCCTGTAAAATTTTTGGTTACTTGTAATGTCCCATTTTGAACAGTGCCATCTTGCGAAACGTTCGCGGCCGTGACGCTAAATCCCCCAAGATCAAAAGTACTGTTATTTTGTACTGTCAAGGAGTTGCTGCCTAAATCAAGATGGCCGCCGTATAAAGAGACGAATGGGTTGTCAATCACTAGATTAGTCATCAGGCCATAACCGTTGACAAGTACATAGATCTCAGATCCATTCATAAGGATTGTTCCACTGCCGCCGTCGAAGACGCCACCAATACCAAAATCGTTATTGATAAATAGTTTGCCGCTGACGGTTATTGTCCCAGAGTTAAAAAATCCGTTATGAAGAAGTAACTCCACAGACGTTGGATTCCCTACGATGTTTAAAACACCACTTTGATCATTTTTAGCCATAACAAGGCGGTAAAAAGCAGTATTTCCATAAATAGTGGAGTTGCCCGGGCCGGAGAAGACGACATCTCCTGAGCCGGAGTCAAATGTCCCTCCAGAGTGGGTCCAATTATTACCGATTGACATGAGATAGCCATTCGTCTTGTACGTTCCCTGAGAAAGGTAGAAATCCCCGTTTATGAATACTCCTCCCATCTGATATACAGTGGCCAGAGCATTATCTTTTTGGATATGGACATTACGAAAGGATACATTCCCCGGATAGAAATAAGAATTGTTTGAACCGCTGAACAAAAGGGTTGTATTAGGATCCCAATAACCATTCACGCCTGTGAAATTTCCTGTTACGACAATCGTTGAAAAGAGGACAGGATTATTATTTCGGATAGTCCCATTATTCATTCCCATATCAATGGTTGTTAAGATAAATCCACTTAAATCAATCGCTCCTTGATTGAGGGTAAAACTTCTTGTTGAAACGTTACCCTTCAAAATAACACTGGCATTATTTGTTTTATCAACGATGACATCAACGCTGGAAAAATTAATATTACCGGGAATCCATTCACCAAGATCGCTTCCCATAAATTTGATCTTGACGGATGATAGACATTGACCATTTTCCCCAAAGAAGCTTCGACGAATCTCTAATGTCCCGCCATTGGTGCCTTGGACAGTGCCATTTTTCATGATGAAATCTCCAGCAGTGGCCGTATATCCGTTTAGGTCTACGGTTCCATTCAATAATTGAACAATGTTATTTTGAAAATCAATATTGCCTTGGAAATAGACGGTACCGGAAATCTTGTCGATAATAAGATTGGTCATAAAGGCGGTTGTTTGATTGACGTTAAGATTTTGAGCGGATGCGGATCCCGTTAAATAGATCGTGCCAGTTCCGCCATCAAATAAATGAAGCCCATCGTGGGTGTTTATGTAAAGGTCACCCGTGACAAAAATTGTGCCGGTATTAAGATACCCGTCAAAAAGGTAAAGATTGGTGACGTAGGGTGTTGTGCTTGTTCCCAAGACATTGAGAGCGACTTTGTCAGCTTTTTCGATAACGACCCCACCATTGTACGCGATATTCCCAGGACTCCAGAGGCCTACACTAGGGCCAACAAATTTTAAAGTAGCATCTTGTTCCATTGTTCCATTGTTACCATAAAAATCGATGGCAACCGCAAGTATCCCTGTTTTAGTTGTCCCATTGTTGTAAACCACATGGTCAGCGGTCAAGGTATTTCCGCCAAGATTTAATATTCCATTATTCATCGTCAATGTCCCTAAAGTGATACTGCCATTTTTAAAATTGACGGTATTGTTGGTCGCGGATGTTTTATTGATCAGGATATTGGGCATGAATCCGGAACCATTATTGACGAGGATATCTTGGTTAGAAGAATTGCTGATAAATTGAACTGTACCGTTGCCACCATCAAAGTTGAAATTCCCATTGTTGACAGTCACATTACCATTCACGGTAATGGTCCCGCCATTAAGATAACCATCAAAAAGAGATAAGTTTAAGGTGGTAGGTGATCCTGAAATCGTTAAGGAATGTTTGTCATCTTTTTGAATAACAATATTGTTAAAGGCGGTGTTGCCAATTAAAGAAGCATCTTTAGAGCCGATAAAGGTAACGGTTCCCGTTCCTGGATTAAATGATCCTCCCCGATGATCCCAATTGCCCCCCACGGACATATTAAAATTATTTGTGTAATAATCACCTTGAGTGAGAATAAAATTCCCATTGATCATTGCGTTTGACTGCTGCGTAACAGACCATCCATTCGTCCAGGCAATTTCAACGTTATAGTAATTGACATTCCCTGGAGTCCATTTAGCGCTGCTCATAGAAGTATTATAGAATTTAAGAGTTCCAGATAAGAAGGAGCCCTCCTTCCCGACAACATCTCCTGTGGCAATGATCATGCCATTACCTTGAATAAATCCATTATCGAAAACAAAAGCAGGCGTTGTTAAAGTAGAATTAAGTTCAAAAGTTCCCTTGGACATGGTAAAAGTACGACCATTGGCCAGAGTAAGATTCCCTTGTAAAACAACTAGGGCATTTTGAGAGGACTTGTTGATTTGGAGGTTGACCATGGTGGTGGCGTTATTACCGTAGATCGTTTGAGGATTAGAACCCACCATGACGATAGTGGTTGTCCCACCATCAAAATTAGCGCCAACATTTAAGTCGCCAGAAAGATTAACCGTCCCACCTCCGCTTAAAAGACCATCTGTTAAAGTAAGTGTTCCAAAAATATTAGCTGTCCCGGAGATAGTGAGTGGCCATGACCATCCTTGACTTAAAGCGACCTCAACATTAGCATAGCTGACACTTCCGGGAGTCCAGGTTGGGTTATTACCGATAAATCGTAGATTCCCCGACAACCAGGAGCCTGTCAAAGCGGTGACATTGCCGGAGACAGTAATAGTGCCGTTCCCCTGTATTGTTCCAGCGTTGTGAATAAAGGTAGCTGTCGAGAGCGTGGAGTTCCCAAGATCAAAAGTTCCCTGATGCATGGTAAAGGTATTGTTAAAAAGATTAATGTTCCCTTGCAAGATTACCTTGTCATTGGGAGAAGATTTATTGATTTGAAGATGTGTCATGGCAGTGTTATTACTGCTGAAGATATTCTGAAGATTAGAACCCACCAAGATGATGGTGGCGGTGCCACCGTCAAAACCAGAACCAACGTTTAAGTCTCCGGAGAGATTAACAGTGCCGGCATTAAGATAGCCATCTGTTAAAGTCAATGTTCCAAAGATATTAGCAGTCCCTCCTTCCAAGGAAACAATCCATCCATTAGTCCAGGCAATTTCGACGTTATAGTAACTGCCATTACCTGGTGTCCATTTGGCGCTGCTCATAGAAGTATTGTAGAATTTTAGTGTTCCAGTTTCACCATTAAATGTCCCACCATTCTGCGTCCAATTCCCTTTAACGATAATGGTGTTATTCTCGGCATTAAATGTGCCTCCATTTTGCGACCAATCCGTTAATGTTAAATTATGACTATTGGTGGTGAATGTCCCGTTATTTAAAACAAAATATTGAACGCTGATATCATTTTCCATTGAATACGTAGGGTTGAATCCTGTGTTAGTGTTAATAGCAAGCGTTCTTACTCCCGTAATAGTTCGTAAAGTCGATCTCTCAGATGCATAAAGAGTTAGATTTCTGTCATTCCCAGTGATGGATGATCCAATATTCATAATGATGGCACCACTGCCGTTTAGATCGTTATCAGCAATTAAAGTTAAATCACCGCTTAAGGTAACCGCTCCCTGAATGTAAATATGCTCGGGATCCTGCCAGGTTCCACTGTAACTTCCTGGGCCAATAGTCACCGCATGATCCGCATTTTCTACAGTTGCGTAAACAACATCTGCTTGACCACCGAGTGTAAATGAAGCCCCTCGTTCAATGAGTTCATAGGCTTGAAGCATTCCTAAGCTAAAAATATCAGAATCAGAAAGAAGGGTTAACGTATTTTTAGCAATAAGAGTCCCGGTTGAATAAATGGCTTGAGTTGCTATTAAGGTAAGATTGGAAGCTGAAAGTTGAACAGGATTAGCAATGGTAATTCCGCCGTTTGAAGCTTTGAGGGTGAGGTTGGCTGAGGGGCTGTACAACAAAGATCCGAAGCCGTCTGTTGGGGGACCGCGGACTAAGACAAGGTCTCCTTGTAACTCAGAATATAAAATTTCAATATAGCCATTCATGCGATCAATCGTAATATCGTTAGCCGAAATTCTTAGAGGTTCGTCATATGTTCCAAAAGAATTCGAAATAAGAGTCGCTTTGCCAGCTGTCAAAACAGCCCCTTGGGTTGTTCGAATTGGCCCTTCAGATTTAATGGTAATGTCCACATTGACTGGATAGGTAACTTTAATGGAATCCCCTTCAATGGTAACGAAGTCATCGGTTATACTGGACTTGGTGATGATGAAGTCAGCTATTGTTTTATTAAGGGTAAGTGTCTTTGAGTTAGTATTTACAAAAAAACCTTTCGCAATCAAATTAAGATCTTGAGCTTTTAAGACCAGATCACTTTTAATCTGTCCATTCTGAGCTTCAAGGGTTAATGCCCCTTCTTTGTTGTGCATTAAGCGGTCATTACGGGATGTCATCGATGTAATTGTTTTTCCATTTTCTTCTGTTTCGACAATTTCAAAATTGCCTTCAGAATGGACATAGTGAGGATTGCCAATAATTTCTAAAGGAGATTTTCGAGATCCGATTTTGATAGCTCCATCTTCCGTTTTAACAACACCTAATTGCATTTGTTCTGATCCATCAATTTGGACATTTCCAATTCCTTTGGCATGAATGACACCAGCGGTCTGCAAAAATTGTCCTTCACCGTTTCCATCGTAATCCGCGAATAAATCAATATCGCCATTCTCTGCGGTTAAATCAATGGCAGTAACCAAATCATTCTTGGCCGCAATCTCAATATTTTTTTCCGCTTTAATATACCCAGAATCTAAGTGGACATTATTGGCGATATTGCCAACTTCTCTATCTCCAATCTCAATAGTTGTTGCTTCAAGTTTACCAGCAAGGCGGATATCGTTATCTTTAGCTAAGAGGACGATTCGCCCATCTTTGCCTATTTCCACACTAGCGGCGTGGACATATCCTTCTAAATTGATCACTTGAGCAAAAAGTCCTGGAATGGCGTTACCATCAATAATGACTTCTCCGCCATCAGCATTGATTTCTCCATTAATTTTGATTTGGTCAATGAGTGCTTCACCTGTAATGGGATGATACACTTGGTGAGCTACAGCTTCTTGTATTTCAACAGAAATTTTATCTGACAGTGTAATTTTAACCTTGTCCGCGGCTGTCATGACCATTTTGGCTTTAGCAGCGGAGATATATCCTCCCTGGACAAAAGCACCAGCGACAAAGACACCAAACCCCTTTTCAGCCACTTCTATTTTTCCATCCAAAACCATCCCAAAATCTTTTTTATTTTCATCTGTCCGTTCAAATTGAAAAATACGGTTTTTAAAATTGTCATTTGAAATATCTCGAGTGGACATAAAAATGCTATTAGCGCTGATATTAGCACCTGGTCCGATATAAATACCTGATTCATTAATTAAATAGAAAATACCGTTAGCGGATAATGTTCCCAATATCTGAGACAAAGGTCCGTTGATTACTCTATTTAAGACTTGAGCATTGCTTGAAGGTTGGAGGAAAATTACCGATTCATTTGTACCAATATCAAAGGAAGAGAAATTGATGATCGTGTTGTCTGCTTTCTGGGTGATTGTCAGGCTGTTATCGGTATATTCAAAAGAAGCATCACCTTCTTCGACTTTTCCGTCTTGTGGTAAAGCAAAAATGGCAGAAGTATGGAGCAAGATGAAGGAAAATGTGGTTAGAAGAATTTTCCCTATCTTTATATTTATTGATCTATTTTTTTCTTTTCCGAATCTCATGCCGAGTACCTCTTTTTCCATTGGCAACTCGGCATTTTCACAATAAAAAAGCCAGGCTGCCAATCGGTCATTTGATTCGGCGGCCCGGCGATCATAGGTTCGAATTAATTGAGTTGCCCTTTTGACGGCAACTCGGCTATCTAATTTTACCTTTAGACCCGTAGCTTTGCGTCCCTGGGTTTCCCCAGGTTTGCCTTTATCGTCACTTCAAGAATAACATGCCTTTAAGAAAAAACAAGGGATATTGGACAGTTTCGAGAAACCGTTTTCATCGACGAGAAAATTAATTTTAGGGTAAAATTAATTTTAATTGAGTTGACATTTTGAGGGAAAGGCAAGGCTGATTGGACATTAATAAAATTTAAAAATAATTTTTAAAAAATGTCCAATTTAACGAAGGCATTTATCCGCCAATTTGGAACATCTCAACTTTTGCTGGGGTTTGATGGGAGGCTAAAAGTTTGGAACGAAGTTCGGAATAGCGGTCTTCCCTTTTTTTCCAGGCATTTTGAATAATGTCCAAAATGGTTTTGTTGGATTCTCCTTTCCGTAAAGGAGTCTTTAAATCTGTTCCTTTGGATGCAAATAAACAGGTGAAAAGTTTTCCATCCGCGGAAAGCCGTGCGCGTGTACAGGAATGGCAAAAGGGTTGAGAAATAGAAGAAATAAATCCTACTTCTCCGTAACCTGTTCCACACCCGGGGTGGAACAGGTCAACGATTTGGTAGCGTTCGGCCACTTCACCAAAATAGTTGGCAGGAAGATTTTTGAGGGTGTAATGTTTTTGAAGTAAATTAACAATTTCTCGCGTTGTCACCACATATTTTGATTGCCAATGGTTACAATTGCCGACATCCATATATTCAATAAATCGAATGACATGCTTAGTTTTTCTGAAATAATCAACTAAATCTAAAATGGTATGATCATTAACCCCGCGTTTGATTACTACATTGATTTTAATCGAATCAAACCCAGCCTTTTCTGCCTGGCGGATCCCTTGAAGAACTTTTTTTAAAGAACCTTTATGCCCGCTCATTATTTTAAATACATTCTCATCTAAAGTATCCACGCTGACCGTTAAGCGTTTTAGGCCTGCTGTTTTTAAACTTTTAGCATATTCGGAAAGTAAAGAACCGTTTGTTGTGAGGGCCAAATCTTCAAGCGCTGGTATTTGGGCCAGTTGAGCAACAAGTTGACTTAAATTAGGTCTTAAAAGCGGCTCTCCTCCGGTTAGACGAATTTTGGACGTTCCTAATTGAATGAAAATTTTGACAAGCCTGAATATCTCCTCAAATGTCAACCATTCTTCTTTCTCTAAGAATTGATAGTGCTCTTTCTCTGGCATGCAGTAAGGACAGCGGAAATTACAGCGGTCAATAACGGAAATCCTTAAGTCGTGCAAAGGACGATTAAAAGTATCGGTAGCGGGATTTTTCATATGATATTATGTCAAAAATTAATAATTGACAAAATATATAATTCTAGTACACTATTCCCTTAGTTAACGGCCCTGTGGCTCAAATGGATAGAGCTCCTGTCTAACTAACGGGATGGTGCGAGTTCGAATCTCGCCAGGGCCGTTTATTAGAGAATATGCAGGTAAATCAATAGACAGGCAAAGTGTATTCTCGTATTTTTTCTTGACATTTTTTAAATTTGTGACATAATTAAACTAGTTAGACAGGAGCTTTATCTTTAAAGGGTATCGAGAAATCGGTACCCTTTTTTATTTTGTCAGTTATTCCGTTGAAATTTTTTCGGTGTATTCCAGCGCTCCCTTCATCGTGTGCCAGGCCAGGCTCGCGCATTTAACTCGGGCTGGAAAATGCCAGATATGGGAAAAAACGCGCAGGTTTCCCAACATATTTGGATCTTTTTGAGGATTCAAATCGCCTTTAATTAATTGATGGAATTGTTCAAAAAGAACTTTGGCTTCCTCCATTTTTTTCCCTTTTAAGCTTTGGGTCATCATCGAGGCAGACGCTTTAGAAATCGCGCATCCATCCCCGAGAAACGATATCCCTTCAATGATTCCATCTTTATTCACGGCCAAGTAAACGGTTAAATGATCCCCGCAGAGCGGATTATACCCTTCCGCGAAATGAGTGGGATGCTCTAACTTTTTAAAGTTGCGTGGCTTTTTATTGTGTTCAATAATAACTTCTTGGTACAAATCGTTTGAAATGTTGGTCATTGGTCTTGGGTCTTCCGTTTCAGGTTTATTTAAATACCTTTTTTGCTTTTTTTAAAGCTGCGGCTAATTTATCTAATTCTTCTTTTGTATTGTAAAATGTAAGCGATGCCCGGCAGGTGGCCGGAACATTAAAAAATTTCATAATGGGCTGGGTACAGTGGTGTCCGGTTCGAATAGCAATTCCCTCTTGATCCACAAGAGTTCCAATATCGTGAGGATGAATATTAAGGAGCACAAAGGAAAAAATAGCTATTTTTTCCTTAGCTTTTCCGATCAATTTTAATCCCGGGATCCGTTGTAAAACTTTTGTCCCATGTGCCAACAATGATTCTTCATATTTGATTACTTGTTCCCGATTAAATCCTTGGATGTAATCAATCGCCGCGCCTAGGGCGATGACATCCGCTACATTAGGAGTCCCGGCTTCAAATTTGTAAGGTAGGACATTGTAGGTTGTCTTTTCAAAACTGACAGAGGCAATCATGTCTCCTCCGCTAAGAAAGGGCGGCATCTTTTCTAAAAATTTTTCTTTCCCGTAAAGAACCCCGACCCCTGTTGGCCCAAAGAGTTTGTGAGCTGAAAACGCTAGAAAGTCGCAGTCTAAATTTTGAACATCAACGGGAATATGGCCTACCGCTTGCGCCGCATCGACCAGAACAGGGATTCCTTTTTGATGGGCGCGTTCAATGATTTTTTTCATCGGATTAATTGTCCCCAAAGAATTAGAAATATAGACCATGGAGACAAATTTTGTTTTGGATGAAAGAAGCCGTTCAAATTCTTCAAAGATAAGTTCGCCATTTTTATTCATTGGAGCGATTTTGAGGATGCATCCCTTCTCTTGGCAGAGAATCTGCCAAGGTACAATGTTGGAGTGATGTTCCATGGCCGAGATAACAATTTCGTCCCCTTTTTGAAGGAAACGACGGCCGTAGCTGTAGGCGACTAAATTAATGGATTCCGTCGTCCCGCGAGTAAAGATGATTTCATTGGTATTGGAGGCGTTAAGAAATTGGCGGACTTTTTCGCGTGTTTGTTCAAAAGCGGCCGTGGCCTGCTCGCTTAAATAATGCACCCCGCGATGCACATTAGAGGTTCCTGTTTTATAATAAGCAGTGAGGGTGTCGATAACTTTTTGGGGTTTAAAGGTGGTGGCAGCGTTATCTAAGTAGATTAAAGGCTTTCCCCGAACTTTAATGTGTAAATTCGGGAAGTCTTTACGGATTTTTTGGAGATCAAGAGACATTTTATTTAATATATATCAATTAATTATTTTATTGACAAATTTGGATAATTTGCTACACTGCTTCCTAGTTTACGGCCCCGTAGCTCAAATGGATAGAGCTCTCGCTTGACGAACGAGATGGCGTGGGTTCGAATCCCACCGGGGCCGTTTATTAGAGAATATGTAGGTATCACAAGCGAGCTAAACATGTTCTCGAATTTTTTCTCTCAATTTTTCTTGACAATTAAAATTAAATGTGTCATATTATAATTGTTCGTCAGGTGAGAGCGTTTTGAGCTATAGGTTTTAAGGGTTAGGGAAATTTTTTCCTTAACCCTTTTTTATTCACCTTCCTTACCTGCCTGTTCTCCAAGGGTAGCAAAAGCAGGCATAAGTAGTGCATTTAATTTTAAACGGATTTCCTTGGAGGAAATCCGTTCAATAATATCGTTAATAAAACCTTCAGCCAGTATTTTGACGGCCATTTTTTTAGGAATACAGCGTGTCTGCAGATAAAAGAGCTCTTCTTCGTTGAGTTGTCCGATGGTTGCTCCATGGGTGCATTTGACATCATCCGCGCTAATTTCCAGCTGGGGTTTGGTGTCCATCCTGCAATCTTTCCCTAAAAGAAGATTTTTATTTAACTGATACGAATTTGTTTTCTGGGCGATGGAACGGACAATGATTTTTCCATTGAAGATTCCCCGCGCCGCGTGATTTAAAATTCCTTTGTAAAGTTGGTTGCTCGTACTGTTGGGGTAGCGATGGTCAACGGACGTGTGATTGTCTACAAGTTGGGTGTCGTAGGGAGCGTATAATCCATTTAAGAACGCGGAACACCCTTCTCCGTTTAAAGAAATGTCTAAATTGTTACGGGTGATCTGTCCTCCCGTAGTTAAAACAAAACTATGAAAGGTAGAGTCGCGTTCCTGGGCGACCCGCGTGGCGTTGATATGGAATGCTTTGGAGCTTTCTTTCTGGGCTTTGCAGTAATACAGGGTAGCGTTTTCTCCTAAGGCAATGTCGGTGACGGCGTTGGTAAAATAAATATCGTTGTCGTTTAAACAAATATGGCTTTCTAAAACATTGGCTTGCGCACTTTTCCCGATGCTAATTAAGCTCCGAGGGCAAGTAATAATTTCTTTTTGCGAAGGACTTGTCACGTGAACAACATGAATAAGATCAGGACAAATAGTATTATCTGCAAGGGTAATTATGGGGCCATCTTTGAGCATGATTTTGTTTAGCAGCGCAAAAATAGACTCTTGTTGCGCGTCATAAGTGGTTAATATTTTTTGTAGAGGAACGCCGTTGTTATTGCGTAACGTTTCGGCTAAAGAAGTGACGGTTACTCCTGTGGGGACTTTTGATAGACGAGAATATTGAGCCGAAAACTGTCCGTTGATAAAGACAATGAGAATAGAATCTGTATCGGTGTAAGTCTGAAATTCTTCAGTTTCTAGGAGAGTGGTTTGTGTAGGAAATTGGTAAGTTCTTTGCAAAAGAGAAGAAATATTGGTATATTTCCATTCTTCATCCTTGGTCGAAGGGAAACTCATTTGGTTTAGACGCGTTAATCCTTCTTGTCTTAGTTGATTAAACCAAGGCGGAGTTGTTTTTATAATTTCCGTAAAATTTTGATCAAATTGATCAATGAAACTTATCATATCCTTGAGCCTCCACTTCTAAGGCAAGTTCTTTCCCTGAGGAACGCACAATTTTCCCATCGTAGAGGATGTGGACAAAATCAGGAATGATGTAATTAAGAAGTCTTTGGTAATGGGTGATGACCAGAAGGGCGTTATCTTTGCGTTTAAGTTTATTGACGCCGTCAGCGACGATTCGCAAGGAATCAATATCCAAGCCAGAATCTGTTTCATCCAACACCCCCAAACGAGGGTTAAGGATGGCCATTTGGAGAATTTCGTTACGTTTTTTCTCGCCGCCGGAAAAATCGACATTAAGAGGACGGCTAAGAAATTTTTCGTCCATGCTTAAAAATTTTAATTTAGTTTTAATATGTTCATCAAATTCTAATGGATCCATCTCTTCGGCGCCTTGATGACGGCAAACCTCATTGAAGGCCGCTCGCAAGAAAGTGGAAGTCGCGACGCCAGGAATTTCCACCGGATATTGGAAAGCTAAAAATATTCCTTCTTTGGCCCGCTCTTCCGGTTCTAGCTCCAGAATATTAATCTTTTTAAAATTATTTTCATAAATAATTTCACCCTTTGTTACTTGATATTCGGGATGTCCGGCAATCACTTTGGCTAATGTGCTTTTCCCCGACCCATTAGGCCCCATGATCGCGTGAACCTCACCGGAGTGAATGGTTAAATCAATCCCTTTAATAATTTCTGTATCGTTAATAGAAACATGTAAGTTTTTGATTTGTAACATTGTTACCCCACGCTCCCTTCTAATTTCATCTCTAACAACCTAACCGCCTCGACGGCGAATTCCATGGGGAGTTCCTTAAAGACATCTTTGCAGAATCCGTTGATAATTAAGGAAACAGCCCCCTCCATATCAAGCCCTCGTGAACGTAAGTAAAAAAGCTGTTCCGCGTTAATTTTAGAAGTAGATGCTTCGTGCTCCATGACAGCGGTAGGATTCATGATCTCTATATAAGGGAAGGTGTTGGCATGGCATTTATTGCCTACCAGCATGGAATCGCATTGGGAATAGTTACGCGCCCCATCCGCCGAAGGGAGTATTTTGACTAACCCGCGATAATTATTGTTAGATTCATCCGTGGAAATCCCTTTAGAGATAATCGTGCTTTTGGTATTTTTTCCAATATGAATCATCTTCGTTCCCGTGTCCGCCTGCATCCGATGATTGGTTAGAGCCACCGAATAAAATTTTCCAACGGAATGATCTCCTTGGAGAATAACGCTAGGATATTTCCAGGTAATGGCTGACCCGGCTTCTACTTGAGTCCAAGAAATTTTAGAATTTTTTCCCGCGCATTTGCCTCTTTTGGTAACGAAATTATAAACGCCTCCCTTACCTTCCTTATTTCCCGAATACCAATTTTGAACCGTGGAATATTTTATTTCGGCATTGTTAAAGGCAATAAGCTCAACGACCGCCGCGTGAAGTTGATTTTCATCCCGCATAGGCGCGGTGCAACCTTCCAAATAACTGACATAACTGTCATCTTCGGCAATAATCAAGGTGCGTTCAAACTGTCCTGATTCCGCCGCGTTAATTCTAAAATAGGTTGAAAGCTCTAAAGGACAATGGACGCCTTTGGGAATATAACAAAAGGATCCATCGCTAAAAACAGCGGAATTCAGTGTGGCAAAAAAATTATCGCTGTAAGGGACAACTGATCCCATATATTTTTTGACTAAGTCAGGGTGATTTTGAATGGCCTCTGACATCGAGCAGAAAATAACCCCTACTTTGGCTAATTCTGATTGGTGGGTGGTTCCAACGGAGACACTGTCAAACACAGCATCCACCGCGACCCCGGTTAAACGTTTTTGCTCGGTTAAGGGAATACCAAGTTTTTCAAAGGCTTTAAGTAACTCAGGGTCCACTTCATCGATAGATTTGGGTCCTTTTTTTTGTCCCTTAGGCGCGCTGTAATAACTGATCGCCTGGTAATCAATGGGCCCATATTCAAAATTAGGCCACTTGGGCTCCTTCATGGTTTTCCAATGCCGATACGCCTTGAGTCGTCCCTCCAGCATCCAGCTAGGTTCATTTTTCTTCTCTGAAATGAAAGCGATAATATCTTCATTTAAGCCCTTTGGAGCCCGATCCATTTCAATATCGGTATAAAAACCGTATTTATAGTCGCGGCTAGAGAGAATATTCTCTTCGATCGTTTTCTCATTCAATAATTTTTCATTGGCGGCTTTAGTCATTCTTCTCTTTATTTAAATACCCCCTGCTGATTTTCTTCGCTTACGCTGCGAAAACCAAAACGCTGGGGGTTAATCACCAATCTTCCGCATCTCCGCCAAAGGCGGATCTGCGGGGTGATTAAACAATCATGGGTTTCCCTCGGATGCCTTTTTCTGCTTGATGCCTGGACTCAATTAAATCGGTAATTACAATTTCCCCAAACAATTTATTGAGCCTTTCGTTGAGATTAAGCATGGGAGATATAATATTGCAACTGGCCGTTACTTCACAGTGGGAATTATTTCCATGAAAACAATTCGTAATCTCAATAGGCCCTACAATCCAAGAGGACAATTCTCGTAAAGTAATTTTGGAAATATCTTTTACCGTTAAATATCCCCCGTGGGCCCCTTGCACAGCCTGTAAAACACCGTGTTGCGTCATAATTTGCAGGACGCGTGAAGTTGGATCAAACGGAGTAGTATAAATATCACAAATTTCTTTCGCTGAAGTTAATTGTCCGGGCTGTTTACGGCTCATATGTCGTAAGGCAATCAAGGCGTATTCGATTCTTCGGTTAATTTTAAACATTTAATAATTCTCCGCTAATTCAACTACCACATCCGGATTAAATTGATCTTTGAGAATGTTTTCAACCGCCTTGAGCGTTCCCATCGCTGAGCTAGGACACGATCCGCAGGCCCCTTGATAAAAAACCTTAACGGTATTATTTTGGTAAGCCACCACCTGAATATCCCCTCCGTCCATCTGCAACGCCGGCCGTACGGTTTCATCTAAAATAGAATTAATTTGAGCAATTTCTGGCCCTTGAGACACCGTCACTGGGTGAGGAGACTTCGTTTCGGACTCTTCCGTTTTAAAATTGGGGTCATGTTTCTCTATATTTTCTAAAATCGTTTTTTTAATTTTCTCTTCTAATTCATCCCAATCGGCCGTTCCATCTTGAGTCACTGTAATGTAATTATCGAAAAAATACGCTTCTTTGATAAAATTACTTAAGTCAAAGATGGCCTTCGCCAATGGATTATAAGTGCATTTAGCCCCATTTTTGAAGCTTACGTTTCCTTCCAATCGCACAGGCACATTTAAGACGAATTTGAGCGCATTTGGGTTGGGGGTGCTTTGCACCATTAATTTTATATCCATAGGATCTCCTTTAACTCGTCCCGCCAAGGCGGGACGCCCGAAGGGCCGCCAGGAAAAATCTCAGGGAGATATTTCCTTTTCGGCGGGGTTAATAAGATTAGGTTATATCAATTTCCCGATTAAAGTATACTACATAAACTAGGCAGAATGTCAAGAAATACTTTAGAAAATGACGTATATAAAAGCTTGCTAGAATTTTGTATCACGAGGGTTTAAAGCGGCCTTCAATGTTTTTTTCTTGAGGGGCGGTTATGGATTTGAATTTAATACTATGGCGGTCGGTAAATTCCACAGAGAGAGTCTTCCAGGCATGAATTTTTTCAAGCCCTCCTTTTTTTATTTGAAAAAAAGATTCTAGGTCATCGGAAGAAACATCTCGGACATTTTTTCTACGATTGGCATTCTTGAATTTAGTAGAATTGTAAACATTCCAGCCGCGTACAAGGAAGAAAATGAATAAAATAATACTCAAAAAAAGGATACTTTTTTCAAAAAGACCCGATATCCCCTTGAGGGTGACCATGTGGTAAAGGAAAAATTTAACACCCAGCATCCACAACAAGAGAATAAGAAATGGCCGCAGCATAAAAAACCACACAATTAGCCCCAGGAGCATAAAACTGAATTCGCTCCCCTTGCGGAAAGGAGTCAACAGCTCTTTTTTATTAATAATAAAGGATTCCTGTGTCTCTCTACGCATTAAGCAAGCCCCCTGTCCGGATGTTCCCAGACGGCTAATGTCCCTTTGCGTTTAAATAAAGCTAAGGGAAAAGCAATGATTGTCACCAGGGCATTAACTAACCAATAAATCATCGGATACCAAATGAGCCAAAAAAAGAGTTTATACATACCTTTTTCAAATTGGCTGTCAACAAGAAGTCCGATGATGAGTTGTGTCAGACAGATCATAGCCAAAATAACCCCTGTCCAGCCCGGAAGGATACTGCGGACAACCATATTGGCCGGCAGGTCAAAGAATCGGCCAAGCAGGAACATAAAAACCGTTAACCAAAAAGCGTAAGCCCAGAAAATACTCAGGCAATATTCTAGATAAATCGGCCAAATACGTCTTTGCCGCCAGTCTAAAATAGCCTTTCGGTATTTTTTAAGGACCTCGCTTCCTCCCTGCGCCCAGCGTAAACGCTGACGCCAGAATCCTTGAAACGTTTCTGGCATAAGAATCCAGCACAGGGCCCGCGGTTCATAATGAATATTCCAAAATCGCAGTTGAAGTTTCCAGCTGACATCAATGTCTTCGGTCACCATATCGTTGCTCCAGAATCCAACGGACAGAAGGGCTCTTTTGCGGAAAGCCGCGACAACCCCGGAGACGGTAAATATTTTACCAAGGACGCGCTGAGTACGTTTAATCATCCCCACGATGGATGAAAATTCCCCAACTTGGATTTTTCCCAGAAGGCTCGTACGGTTACGGACACGCGGATTGCCTGTAATAGCGCCAACCCGCGGGAATTTCAGGAAATGCCATATAAAATATTTAACAGCTTTTTTATCCAGAATGGCATCAGCATCGATACAGACAAGGTATTCCGCCCGCGCGGAAAGCGCGCCCATTGTTAAAGCCGTCCCTTTCCCTCTATTGCTGGTTAAGCGGATCACCCTTAATTGGGGAATCCGCGTGCTTAATTTTTCGAGAATCTGTGGTGTTTTATCTTTGGAGCCATCATCGATAGCAATAATCTCGTAATCGGGATAATCAATCCGCAGTAAATATTGGATGGTTTCCGCGATACAGCTTTCTTCATTGTGGCAAGGAAGTAGAATTGAGACCATGGGGTAATCGCCCAGGTTCTCAATATCCGATTTCCCTTCTCTAAAAAAATGGTAAATCAGCCCTCCGAAAATCAAGAAGAAGGACATTAGAAGCGGATAATAAAAAACGAAATTATAAATAATTGGCATACTATTTATCTCTTTTGAACGGGAAATCCTCTGTTGCCATCATGCGTCGGATGATGGATAAACGCGGTTGATTTTCAAAAAGGTCATCAGGATAATAGGCTAAATTTTGAGCGCCAGTTTTGACGAGCGTTCTTAACCAATGATCAAGCGTTGAACCTTTAATCCATTTTTCTTTATCCCAATTGTAGGTTTGAATTTTAAAAACAGTTTTTTGAAGCCCGTTTGGAAATAAGAGGGATTGTTTGACGAGGTTCTCAAGCCATGCCCGCGTGTCACTCTTTAAAATTCCCTCCATGGAGGGATAGGCCATAATCACGACATAATCGTAGGCGTCTAAACTTTTTTGATAATTCTGTGCCAGCCATTCCTCCGCATCCGGATCAGTTAAGACAGGCGCGTAGAAAGTGCGGGCAAATTTAATTTCAGGGCGATAAAATAGGACCGCCTTTTTCAATACTTCCGTGAGGGAAATAAGCTGGTTTGTTTTGGCATCTGTCCATTTTTGTCTTTGTTCTTTTGTAAGTTCTTGAGGATCTTTAAGGTCTCCTTGGGTAATGTTTAGGTAAAAGGGTAGCGCGTCTTTCTGGAAATCTTCAAAATCGTTGAGATAACCGTCATCCTGAAAGACGACTCCGTCCATGGAGGAATGAATAGCCAAATCCTCGTAAAGCGTTTTTAGAATCTCGTGTGTTTGAGGACTAAAGGGTGAAAGCCTGTTATACCAGGATGAACTTAAGCGAATGGTTTTATCTTTAAATTCTTTCACGCGCAAGGAATCATTGAATTTCTGGTCCGGCAGGACGATGCTGAGCATCGGCATCCAGGCGTACACCTCAATCTCCAGTCGTGTTTTAATCTGATGGGCAACACGGGTAAACAGATCGGATCGCATGGGAAGCACGCGGTTAGGGAAATAGACTTCTTTAATATTTCCTGTTCCCTCGGGGTCCGCGAAGGCTTGAAGATAGACGGTGTTTACTTGCAGAGCCTTAATGCGTTCTAAGAATTCATTAAGATTGAGTTCTGTCTGTTGCGGATCATCATCGTAGATTAAATCTAGATCCATTTGAACAATTCGTTTTTGGACAAGCTGGTCTTTAGCGAGCCCTAAGTCTTTGAGAAGTTGTTTCAGTTCGGGATTTTTGTAAACAAGGAAACGGGGCATACCGTCAAGGCGGCGGCTGTCAGCGCGTTGATCATTTAATCCTAAGCTAAGAGAGAATCCTATTTTTTTGGCTTCCTCGAGGGTGATCTGGTTGTATCTGCCATATGGCCAGACGAGGGCGCGGATTTTGGTCTGCAGTTCTTTTTCTAGAATGGTTTTGGATAACTGAAGATCAGCGGCAATACGTTTTCGATATGCCGGTTCATCTTCGTAAGTATTCCGCGGTGAATTGAAAATACGGCTCGTCCCCGCGGATGCTAAATTCCCTTGCGGGTTGTACAGAATCCCTTCATGGAGGGCATGGGAATGAGAAGCTATTTCAATCAATTGGTTTCCGGCGACTTCGCGCAGTTGCTGCCAGGTCATGATTTTTTGAGGGATATCTTTAGGAGGATGTTCTAACCAGCTTGTGACCACCGCCAGCACGCAAGGAATTTTATATTTTTGGAGCATGGGGGAAACGAAATCATAGAAACTGGCATAAGCGTCATCAAAAGTTAATAAAATCGGCTTCGCGGGCAATGGCTTTTGACCATCACGGGCCTTAGTGATATCATCGAGACTGACGAAGTGAAAATCGTGCGCGCGGAAATATTCAATGGTGTTAATAAAAGTTGCTTGATCCACGCCGTAATTATCTAAGTGAACTTCGGCTGGGATATCATGGTAGCAAAGAATAATGAGTTGGTTCTCTTGAGCGCAGACGTTGTGAGGAAAAGCCGTCTCCGCGAGGTTGACGAGAAGAACAACCCAAATCATTTTTAAAAATTTCAACACAAGGGTCCCCCAATTTTAAAATTTTACGTTAAGTCGGCTATACAGGCTGAATTGATTCACGTCCGCCCCATCGTAATTGGTTAATCCGTAGGACGTTCCAATCGCGGCGGTCAATCTATCCGAAAAATTATAATTTTGTTCATAACGAATGAATCCGATATTATCCGCGCCGAAGTGACGTTGGTATTCCTGCCCAACGCCTAATTCCAATCGATCGGTTATAGATTTTTCGTATCTTTGAAACCATTTGTGTTCAACGCGGGGAATAATATAAAAATTATATAAATAATCAGGACTGAAATAAGCCGCGTTGGTATCGCTGAACGAAGACCGGCTGAATTGGGTCGCTACAAAAAATTTCCAATAAGCGGTTTTTTTAAGAGCCGTATCCGTATTCCAAGAATAGACAAGATTTTCATTGTCATCGGAATAGTCTTGGTAAGATAATCCGAACTGGGTGGCAAACATGTCGCTCTCACGGGTGGTGGTCAAAAAGGAATATTCTTTCGCTTTCAGTCCCTCCACGCGGGATCGGTAAGGCACGGACAAAATGTGTCCATCAAAACTCCAGTCAAATGTCCAGTAATCATCGGGCGTAAAAATCATTTTCCCAAGACCATCAACATCGTCATTGGAAGAGACGTAATCAAGAGAAGCCCCGCCAATAACTTTGAGGATGTTGTTGGGCTGCCATTGATCGCCAAAATAAACACGATTTTCAATATCTTTAATATCCTCCCTCCCTGTTTCTCTTCGGATGAATTCCGCGAAGAATATGTTGTAAAACCCTAAGGGTTGTTCAAGTCGTCGGGATAACGTGAATTCACTATCCCCGGGATATTCTTCAAAAAGTGTTGTATTGACCTGAAGGTTTGTCATTTTCTGGAGTTGCATAAAACGTTTTGTCTTTTGAAGATATTTTTCAGTGGGATGTTGCTGAAGGAGAGGTTCGATGCGATTTTTGGCTTCTTCTTTTTCGCTATTAGCCCATAATGCCAAAATTTTACCATTTTGTGTCTGTGGATCAGATGGATCAAGAATCTCAATGATTTGAAATTCTTCTAAAGCTAAGCGAGGCCAACCTCGCCAGAGATAAATATGCGCTAACGCGTTTCGAAAGTTCGTATTATTCGGCGCAATCGCTAAAAGATCGAGGACATAGCGCTCGGCTTGGGCTAATCGATCTTGATACATCAAGAGCCAAACTTGATTTAAAGCCGTATCGGCTTTTTGCCAATTATCCCGCAGAATGCCGCGTTCGATGATCCTCGGGAAATTTTTTTCATCTAGTTGGTTTAATATTTTTCTGGCTTCCTGATAACGGCCCAAATCGACAAGGGTATGATAAAGCCCAAGCTGGGATTGAAAATTGTTCGGCGCGGCTTCTAAAACCGATTGGTATAGGGCTAAAGCTTTTTCAGGTTGTTCAAAATAAAGAGTGGCACTCGCCGCCGCGTCTTCTACCCAAAAGGGAGGTTTCTCAGATTTTTTTCGAAATTCTTCGGTGGCGTCAATGACTTCTTGCCTTTTGTTAAGAGCGCTTAAGGCCACGATACGGTCCGCCTCTAAACGTAAAAGAAATTGTTCTTTTTCATGCCCGGGAGTATCGGCTTGGGTTACTTCCGTTATTTTTTGTTCTATCAGATCAAGCGCTTCCTGAGGTTCATTCCACCGGAGGCGGACCATGGAACGGTTGCCTTCAGCCAGATCCGAAAGAACAGGGTCAAATTTATCTGGATTTTCTTCCATTTCGGAGAGGATAAGACTGTTAGCCGCCATATCCATTAAAACGCGGATGCGAAGATTCTTCGCGGCTTGGTTTTGAGGATTTTTCTGTAGAATTTTATCGTAAATGGCTAATGCGTTAAAAAATTTTTTTTCCCATTCGGAAATTTCAGCTTTGAGAAAAAGAGCCCGTGTGTCTTGAGGATAACTTGCCAGAAATTTCTCATTAAGATCAACGGCCTTTTCCCAATGCCCGTTTATTTTATAGGCTTCGGCTATTTCCGGCAGGACATAATCAGGAAATTTGATCTGAGAATTTTTTTCGTAGATCGAAATAGCTTCCTCCCAATGTCGCGCTCGACAAAGGATGACGATATAATCAGCCACGACATTAATATCGTTAGGCTGTGCCTTGAAGACCTCCTTCATAAGAGCTAGGGATTCATCCAGTTTGCCATCTCTGGCCAGTCGAACAGCTTCTTTGTAGGCCAATAAGGTGTCTGTTGACTGCTGGAAAGGGTATCTTTGGGCGTAAACAGAAATAGCAAAGGAAAAGATTACGGTAAAATTTAAAAAGAATAGGTATATGGTCTGTTTTTTGAACATGAGGAGGCCTTCGGATTGCTTATTCTGGGGTAGTCTAGCAGATTTTATCTTTATTTCATTATTTTTTTGGTAATTATTTTAAGAGGTAACAAATTTTTTAACCACATACTCCGCGAATGGGAAGGCGCAGGTAAAGGCGGGAGACACGGCGTTAAGGATATGCGTGCTTTGAGCGTCCCCTTCAATTATGAAATCCTGCGTTAGAGAAAGGGTTTTCTTGTCTAATAGCTGAGCGCGAATCCCCGGCTTGGTGTATTCCGTAAAACCTTCCGGATCAATGTGCTGAACCATGTTTTGCGCGAGGCCGACAAAATATTTTTTGTTATATTTTTTGGTTTCTTCTAAAGCTAAATCACGAAAACCAAAGGCATTCGTTAGAAATAATTTTGTTTCGTAAAATCCGATGTTCAATAGTTCTTGGAGATTAAAATTGGAAGAGGTCGTATAATTTTCACGCCAAAGGGCTGGAATGGCCGTTGGACCGATTTTAATCTCTCCTGTAACTGTTTTAGTGAAGTGGACACCTAAAAATGGGTTTTTAAGATTGGGAACCGGATAAATGTTGATTCGCACGTCTGTCGTGTTTTTGGTGTACTTTAAATAAAGTCCTTTGAAAGGGATCATGGTATAGCGTTTGCCGAAGTCAAAGCTCTGAGCGATTTTATCCGCGTAAAGCCCGCCGCAATTAATTATTTTTTTCCCCTGAAAATCTCCTTGGGTTGTTTGAATCACATTCCCCGTGTGTCCAAGATACCGCGCTTCAAAGAGAAATTCAACCCCCTGTTCGAGGAGGTCTTTTTTTAAAGAGGCGCACACTTGTTTGGGATTGACACTGGCTGTGTCAGGAGAATAAAGTGCTTTTTTAAAGGTGCGGATATTGGGCTCAATTTCTCGTGCTTTTGCCTCTTCAATAATTTCAACATTAGAACCGTTTCTCTTGCCACGTCGTTCTAATTCGTAAAGTTTTTCAAGCTCAGCTTCATTCTGCGCGACCACCAGTTTCCCGCAGGCGTTAACGGGAATATTTTTGCTTCGGCAGTATTCTTTAAGGCCGCGATTGCCTTCTACTGTAAATTTTGCTTTAAGACTGTCGGCCGCGTAATAAAATCCCGCGTGTAAGACACCGCTATTGCGGCCCGAAGCATGGGTAGCCTCTTCTTTTTCTTTCTCAATGATTAAAATTCGGGTTTGGGGTTGATTTTTTTGGAGAGTTCGGGCAATCGAAAGCCCCATAATCCCTGAGCCAATAATCAGGTAATCGTATATTTTATTCATGATTTTTCCAATAAATACATCCCAATATTGGCAAAGAGATTAGGAAATAGAAAAATTTTTTTGCCCGTTGAAATTCCTTGTTCTTTAAGAATTTTAATATTATTTTTTTTGCAGAAATAGCGAAAATCTTTAATGCTTAAAAATCTTAAATTGGGCGTGTCGTACCATTGGTAAGGAAGTTCTTTGGTAACGGGCACGCGGCCTTGAAGAAATATCTGTAAGCGGGCGCGAATATGACAGAAATTAGGGATGCCCACAATGACTTTTTTTCCTACCCTTAAGGCTTCCAGAATGACACTCTCAGGGTGGAGAACTTGTTGAAGACTTTCGTTCAAGATAACGTAATCAAATCGTTTGTTCGAATAATCCGAGAGTCCGGTATCAATGTCACTGTGGGAAATAGAAACACCGCGGGCGACACAGCTGTAGATGGCCTGTTCATCAATTTCTATGCCTGTTCCCTGGCATTTTTTATCTTCAATTAAAAGGGAGAGTAACGTCCCATCCCCGCAGCCTAAATCAAGGACTTTGGATTCCTCTCTCACCCATTCTAAAATCAATCGATGATCTGGACGGATATTGTTTAAAAATATTTTATCTGGCATGATTACCTTTGTTTTTCTGCGCGTTTTAAAAAATGGGAAATTAATTTGGACTGGCCTTCCACCTCGACTAAAAAAGCATCGTGGCCATAGGAAGAATTGATTTCAATAAAAGAGACATCTAAGTCACTGGTTTTCATGGCTTTAACCATCTCCCTGGATTGATGCGATGGATAAAGCCAATCGGAAGTAAAAGAAATAACAAGAAATTTGGCGCAAGCCTTGGAAAAAATTTTTACAAGGTCTCCCTTCTCGGCTAAATCAAAATAGTCAAGGGCCTTCGAAATATAAAGATAAGAATTGGCATCAAAGCGTTGCACAAAATTATCACTGCGATATTTAAGATAATTCTCCACCTCAAAATCGTGCGAAAAATCGTAACCTAAACGTTCTTTGCCGATCAGTTTGCGTCCAAATTTTTCCTCCATGGATTTTTCGCTCATGTACGTAATGTGTCCGATCATGCGGGCCACCGCTAATCCTTTAGCGGGAATGGATTTGCCGTAATAGTCGCCTTTTTGCCAATCAGGGTCAGACATAATCGCTTGACGGGCCACTTCATGGAGCGCGATTTGTTGGGCTGTGTGGCGTGTGTTGGTCGCTATCAAAATCGCGGAGTCAAGTTGATCCGGATAAAGTAACGCCCAGAGTAAGGCCTGCAGTCCTCCCATGGAACCACCGGCGGCGGAAAATAATTTTTTAATTCCTAGAGAATCGATTAGATATTTTTGGGCGATCACCATATCTTCGATGGTGACAAAAGGGAAACTTAAGCCGTAAGGCTTTCCTGTCGTGGGATTAATCGATGAAGGGCCGGTGCTTCCCTTGCATCCGCCTAAAACATTGGCACAAATGACAAAATATTTATTGGTGTCAAAGGCCTTTTCGGGTCCGATCATCGGATCCCACCAGCCGGGTTTTTCATCGCCTTGGTGAAGCCCTGCCGCATGGGCGTCCATGGAAAGGGTATGAAAAATAAGGATAGCGTTAGATTTATCTTTATTGAGCTCTCCGTACGTTTCATAGGCGAGCGTGATGGGCCCGAGCTTCTCTGTGCTCTTGAGTTTCAATTCATGAGGAGGCTGGGCGAAGGTAAAATGTTTTGTTTCAACGTATTCCATGATTGGAAAATATTAGCATAGGCAGCAAGCAGTGTCAATCTTTGGTGTTGCGATGTTCTCTATCTGATGGGGAACTATGTCCTGTGATCCATGTCCACTTCATTGGATATTCATCCGGATCAAACATAACAAAATATCCGTGCCAGAGGATGATAGCCAGAGAAGCTAAAATGGCCTCGTAAAAATGGATAGCGATCACGATATCAAAAAACCATTTTGGGAATATTTTTAAAAACCACGCTTCCTGAAGCATCAAAGATCCTGTGATCGTCATGACAATGCTTCCCCACACTAAAGCCCAATATTCTATCTTCTCTATATAACTGTAATGTCCCAAGGCAGGTCGTTTAGAACGTTTGCCGAAAAAGTAAGAGAACATTTGAATCAATTGAAGAAAATCATCCCGTCTAAATAAAAGAGCGTTGAATTGCCAGCGGCCTCGTTTTGTAAAAAAGAGAAATTTAATATGATAAAGAGTTAAGAGGCAAAACAGTAAAGCCGCGCCACGATGTCCGAAACTGCGCCAATCGACTCTGCCTACAAAGGGAATAGACCACCAGGCTTGAGGGTATTTTAAAGCAAACCCTGTATAGGCTAAGACAACAAAAGTAAATATCAAAAGACCATGTTGCAAACGTTCGTTAGGATTCATTCGGGTCTTTCCCTTGATCTGTTTCATTTTTAGATAATGAATTTTTAATTTTTTAAAAAAATCTAAACAATTGTGGATCAACATCCCTCCCAACACGGTAATTATCAAAATAAGATAAAATTTGCGAACAAAAGAAACACCTAAATTTTCGTTTTTTGTCCCAGGGCGCGTTCCGGAGTGAATCTGTCCCTGCGCAACTTGGGGGCCTACGCCTTTATGACACTTCCCGCAAGTTTGAGGAAGGTTTTGCGGATAAATCATCGAGCGAGGATCTGTCCGCGGTAAAATATTGTGAGAACCATGACAAGAGGAACAATTCGCCGCTAGGACAGAACCTAATTGTATCGTTAATCCGTGGACACTTTCCATATACGTCTCAACCGCGTATGATGGAAGTTTATACTTGGTTGTAATACGCTCAGCGGAATGGCATTGTCCGCATGTTTCTGGAATATGGGAGGGAAAGACGTTAGAGGTGGATAATTTAATGGCTTCAATAGAATGTTCTCCATGGCAATCCGTACAAACGGGAGCCTCCCTTTTTCCAGCAAGCATGGCTTTGCCGTGGACGCTTTCTAAATAAATCATCTTGATGTTTTCGTGACATTTTCCGCAAGTTTGAGGAATATTTTGCCAATAAAGTTTGGAAGAAGGATCTGTCGCTGTCAGTTCATGGGGAATATCCGTAATATCGTCATGACAGCTGGTACAGCGTTGGTTTCCATGAACGGAATGAGTATATTTTTCTGAATCGATAAATTTATTTTCCGCGGGATCCCCATGACAACTCAAACAAGTGTCATTGTCAATGTCTTCAAGGGAAGTAGAACTATTTTGGGAATGGGCCAATGATGGGATTAATAAAATTATATTCAAAAGGCAAAAGCAGGCTAGAGGGACAGGAAAAAAATAATTTTTATGTTTTATCTTTTCTCGCATAATAAAACATGGCTTCCAGAGATTTCAGGGCGCGTTCACGGGTCTCTTGAGGAATCAAGACGCGGTCTCTGTCTACGGGGTTTTTAAGAACGCGCAGAATATTTTCGAGGGAATTCGATTTCATATATTTGCACATGGTGCAGGACCCAACTAATTTTTTGTCAGGGAATTCCACTTGGAGACGCGAGGAAAGGCCGCATTCAGTCAGCATCAAGAATTCCCGCGCGTCGGTCTCCCTCATATATTTAAGCATTTGTTCGGTGCTTCCCACAAAATCCGAATGGTCAATGATGGCGGTGTTGCATTCGGGGTGGCTGACAATTTTTGTTTCAGGATATTCCAAACGGATTTTATAAATTTGATCGATATTGTAATCTTCGTGGACGTAACAAGTCCCCGTATAGGTACGGATATCTTTGGCAATCCCGCGGCGTTTCATGGCATTTTCAAGATTTTGCCCCATGAATTTATCCGGGAGAAAATATATTTTATCGTTAGGAATGTTTTCCACGATTTTGTAGGCATTCGCTGATGTAACGCAGACGTCGCACTGGGCTTTGACTTCAGCGGAGGTATTAATGTAGCAGACAAACGTATATCCAGGGAACTCCTTGCGTAAAGCCCTCACCTGGCTGGCCGTAATCGAGTCCGCCAGAGAACATCCATCCAGCGATCCTGGGATCAAAACTTCCTTTTCTGGATTTAGAATTTTGGCGGTTTCTCCCATAAAACGCACGGCGGCAAAGACAATTATATCAGCCTTGGTTTGCATGGCTTTTTCGCTTAAATAATAGGAATCGCCGACAAAGTCCCCTACGCCGTAAACAATTTCAGGGCTGACATAGGAATGAGCCAAAACAATGGCATTCTTTTCGGCCTTTAATTCGAGAATTTCATTGATAATGGGGGTTAATTCCTCGCATTTTTTAAAGGAATATTGACACACATTTGCCCCCACCTTAATGTTTTTCAAGGTTTGATAGAGCTTCTCAGTGGATATGTGTTGCGTGGTTAGCATGGTTAAAGGTTAAATATATCCTAAAATGAGGGAAAAATCAAGAAATTATGCCTTTTAAACAATTGGTGGCGGCGTCAATAATTTTCACGGGAATCGTTTCCCCCCGTTGGTATGGGCCAGATGGAAAGACGACAATTTTGTTGCCATCACTGCGGCCTTGAAATTGATTTTTGGATTTGGGGGTCTCTTTTTCCTCAATCAAAACATCAAGAGTTTGGCCGATGTGAGCGCGATTTTTTTTTAACGAAATCTCTTTTTGAATCTCATTGAGTTTGACAATCCGTTCTGTCTTTTTCTCATCGGGAACATCATCCGGATATTTTTTGGAAGCGATGGTATTCTTGCGTTCTGAATATTTAAAAATAAACGCGGAATCAAATTGGACTTCGTGAATAACTTTAATCGTATTCTCAAATTCTTCATCCGTTTCAGAGGAAAACCCGACAATAATATCGGTTGAAAGCGTGACACGCGGAATAAGCTTGCGGATTTTTTCGACCAGCTTTAAGAATTCTTCTTGAGTGTATGTGCGATCCATTAAATTAAGAATACGGTTATTGCCCGCTTGTAAAGGCAGATGAATATGTTTGCAAATTTTAGGATTGCTGGCGATTGTCCGCAGGAGTTTTTCAGGAAAATCTTTGGGGTGCGGCGAGGTAAAACGGATACGTTCGATTGCCTCGACGCGGCTGACCGTTTCGAGAAGATCAGCAAAATCAGCCCCCCGCTCTTTTTCCCCTTCAGGGAAAAACAAACTGCGGGGGTTACTATTATCCATTTTTTTTGAAAATGGATAATAGTAAGAATTAACATTTTGCCCTAAAAGAGTAACTTGTCTAAATCCTTCCTGGGCTAATTTTTTCACTTCTTCCACCACATTTTCTGGTGAACGACTGCGCTCTCTCCCTCGGGTGTAAGGCACGACACAAAAGGTACAGAAATTGTTACAGCCCCGCATGACGGCAATCCAGGCATTCACGCCTTTTTCGCGAGTTGGATACACATCGGAGTACGTCTCAAATTCCGAAAGGGTTAAATCAAAAGTTTTTTCTCCAGTCTCGCTGGCTTGAGAAATGAGTTCCGGCAGACGTTTGTAGCTGTCGGGGCCGGCGATAAAATCAATTTTTAAATTTTTATTTTCGAATAATTCTTTGCGCAGATTCGTCGCCATACAGCCAAGGATACCAATTAAAACAGGCCGCTTGATTATCGCGTTTTGTGTCTTGTGACTTGTGTCTTGTGACTTGTGTCTTGTGTGCAGAATCGAATGCACCCTTCCGTAAACCTTGTTATGCGCGTTCTCACGGATGGCGCACGTATTCAAGAGTATAATATCCGACTCATCCTCGTTAGGCACAAACGTGTAATTCGCCTTCGTCAAAATCGCTTTCACGAGTTGGGTATCATACTCGTTCATCTGACATCCGTAGGTTTCTATAAAAATATTTTTCATTTAGCGTAGTGCCAATTCCTTATTTTTGTTTAGATAATTTGGCCAGCCGTAGGTCTTAATAAATTTTTTTTAAAGTACCATTAATCATACTGCTCAATGTCTAAACTAACCTGCCAATTCTAACCAGATTAGAATTACTTTTTATCTGTTTCCCGGCTGTGGCCAGACTAAATCATAATGCACGCTACGGCCTTTGCCGGGTAATGGACGCAGAATCTTCTTCGCGAGCATATACGAAATCTCGCGAAATGCCGTGGCACGACTGACTTTGGCGATACTTACATATTTACGCGTTGTGAGGCCTCCGGTAAAGTTACCTTGTCCGGCTTCAAGTACACGGTTAATCACTTTCTTCTGGCGTTCGTTCATGACCGTTTGAGCATGTTGCTGCCAAAAATCGGACTCGGATAGCACATCTCTGATAATTCTGTCAGATCTCTTGACGGCGCGCTGGTAGCATCCCAGGAACCAAACCAGCCAGGTTGTTACATCCGCATGATAGGATTTTGAGCATTTTTCCAGCGCTTCATAATACTCATCCCTTTCTTCCATGATCTGTGAAGAGATGCTGTAGTATCGCGTACCGAGCTTTTCATCCTGCGCAAGAGCCATATCTGTTAAAGCGCGCGCAATACGTCCGTTTCCATCTTCAAAAGGGTGGATAGTCACAAAATAAAAATGCGCCAGCCCAGCACGTAAAATGCCATCTATTTTCCGTGCATCTGATTTCCACCATGCAAAGAAATTGCGCATTTCGGTATCGACCATATCCCCTGGAGGAGCCTCAAAATGAATTTTTTCGCGGCCAACGGGACCCGATACAACGCGCATTGGCTCATTGCCGCGCCATTGGCCAACACGAATTTTATGTAACCCCGAATGCCCTGATGGGAAAAGTGCCGCCTGCCAGCCTTTTAGTCGTTCAGCAGTGAGAGGCTCATCATAATTCTGCGTCGCATTCAAAAGCATTTCTATAAGGCCGTCTACCGATCGAGTAGTGGGGCCTAAGCCAGCCGTTGGAAGCCCCAGATGCCTTGCTACCGAAGAACGAACCGCTTGACGGTTTAATCGCTCCCCTTCAATAGCGGAAGTTTTTATGGCTTCTTCCGTAAGAATATCCGCTTGCGCTTCTTCGCCAAGTTTAAAACCAAGCCTCTTAACTCGGCTCAGAAGATCCCCCTGCGAGAGTCTCGACTGACCGAGGAGAGACAGCAAAGGATCGCTATTCCATGTTAATTTCGGCCAAGATTTACATTGCCAGATATACTTCATAATCGCCTCATATTCGCTTCTTTATACGATGCAATTATACATGATAATCGCTTTACTGTCAAGTTACCCCAATCATCGCATTTTGCTCTATCATCCAAGGAACAATTCTCATAAGGAATCCATTTATTTCAGAATCGCTTTTAATCGGTACAACATAAATTGTGTTGGATTCATGCGCGTGGGATGGAAGGAATTCATGAGGAAATAAAGCTGTCTGAATTTTAAGGACATCGGCATTAAGCATTTTAATTGTCCAACCTTTTAATCTCTTTTTAAAGATACTACAAATTTAGCTCAATCTTACTTTTGTGGCCGAAATGGGTTATTCCATCCAATTCTATTTTTTTATGGCTCAACGAAATATAAATAATCGTTGGGTCCACCGCAACTGCCGCCACGGTCACATTTGTAGAAATAAAGGCGTTCGGGATTCGCTGTCCAGTGCACATCATAATACACATTTTCGGCTATATATGTGATAGCATAATTTTGGATATCAATGACATAAAGTTTAGGCGGGGACACAAAAGTTGATCCATATTGTACCTGAAATGCAAGGCGCCGGCCACTTGGAGAAAGGCGTAGCCTACCGATATTTACTTTCCTGTATATTATAAAACCCGGAGATTTGAATCGGGCTAATTTTTGTCCCAAAGGTTTCCCAATCTGTGTTGCATAAATAGCGGCTGTGCCCCCTCGTTCTGACTTCACTTCATAAATTGTTTTCCCATCAGGTGTGGTTATTGCGGGATCAGCCAGATAAGAGGAATATCGGATTCTCTTTCCGCTTTTATCGCGTGGTTCGGAACCATAATGACAGTCGGAACAACCAAACGGCCGATTAAAATCCATAAACTTCATGGGTGCTGTTTGATTAAAATGTAAAAGGGTTTGATGCCTAATTTTAAGCAGATGAGAATCGGATATATCTATGACGAATTCTGGGCTAACCGTTGCGTAAGCATTTGGGGTAGCTCCAGGCACGGGAGCAATACAGAATTGGCTATCCTTGGTCCAGCAATCGTTCGTTAAATTTATCCATAAGTCCATGGCTTCATTATATTCTAGTTGCTGTTGACGAATTTGGCCGTTTTGCAGGTCTAGAACATTGAGACGGTAAGTTGGATTATGGGATGAATTCTCCTTATTAATTAAATCTTTGCTAAAGAAAAGCAGCTGTCTGCCGTTAGGGGAGATTGAAAAACTAAAGTCTTGATCGATTTGGATTCCTTTAGTTTGTGATAGCCCTGTCAAAGGCAAGTTGGATAGGCTGATATGTGTTTGCGTAATTGCGAGAATTGCACTCGTTACAGTAATCCAAATTATTAGAATGATCCATAATTTTATTTTCATGATTCTATCTGTACTTTGTTAAAAAATATTTTTTCTTCGAATATTTTTTATCTCACCCCATAAAGGTGTTGGGTACTTTTAATTTTTTTCTTTTTTATGAATAAAAATAACAAGCCTATGGGGATTATGAAATCAAAATAGTTTAAATATCCATATTGATAATTCCCAAAAGCTATTAACAGGTGGAAAAACAAGATAGGAAGAAAAATTAATCCTTGGAATAGTTTTGGTAAAGGAAACAAGAACAACATCCCGCAACCCAAATAAAGAATCCCCAATAATCCTCCTGTGGAATATCTTTTCGAAGCTGCTATAAATAACTTTTCAGGCATCACAGGTTTAATAATTTCAGGCAGGTCACCAAGGTAAGGAGCCATCTGGTGCCCATGCCATTTCTGACACTGCTCATAATCCTTTCTACTTAGAATCTCTGTACAGCCTTTAGGCCCTTGAAGGCTTCTAGCAACATAAATACCAAAAAAGGAAAAAGCAGCATAAATGAGCATCAAAATGGTGATTTTAGATATTTTCATGTTTTAAGGCCTTTAGAAATTTTTCCAAAGTCAGCAGAGAGTGCATCCATCACCCACCCGTAAGTTTCGAGAAAGATTTTGTTTTGTGTGATTTCGTTAGCCATAAGTTTAAATAAATTGTTGAATAAATCGTATTATCCAAAATAAAAAATTCAAAATTCCTGGCAAGAAAGCGAGAAACATAGAGAAAATAAGTCCTAAACTAAAAGCAATAGGCCCAAACGATCCAGCCTTTTCTTCCCATAATTTTCGAGCGATGAATTCAAATAACCACCCTCCCGTAAAGAATATATTCGCCAGTATGGCAAAGAAAATGAATGAAAGAGGTTCCAAATCGCGTTGCTCAAATGAAAGCTTTGGTGGAAGTTCATCAGCAATTGCAAGAATCAGGAGACTCAAGAAACCACAAACACCAACAATGAGGTTGTAAGGTATTCGTCTAATCTCCCACCAGAAAATGACACAATACCATGGTCTCTTAAAAGGTGGGGTTGAAAAAATTTTATTCAAAATTAGCATGATATGTTTCTCTACTTAACAAACGCATTGATATAATCCCTAAGGAGCGCTTTGCCTATTTTTAGGTCTCCGGATAACATACATTCAATGCTTTCGCGAAGCATCCCTTCACGAAATTCAGGGTCGTGTAAAGCACGTGCCTGTATCGTTTTTTTAAAATTTCGCGTAATGGTCATAAGTCCCACCGCCCAAAAGGATAATCAAGGTGTTCCTCTGCTCTGATCATAAGGCAACATATATGTTACTAAAATGCAAGTTTTATTTTAAATTTAATCTGACTGTTTACTTCAGCAGATGTCTTTACGAGATTTAACACGTTTTTTTGGTGTCATACTCGTTCATTTGACAGCCGTAGGTCTCGATAAAGATTTTTTTTAAAGGGCTATGAATCATAGTGCTATCAAGAAATTATACTATTCATCGGCTATAAAGCCTTCAATGGGTTCATATCCATCATAACAACCATCCTCAGAGCCATAAAATATATAAATTCCTAACTTATCAGGCAATTCTTTCGAGCAATAACAAGGAACTAATTTAATCTCAGTCTGGTTTCCTTTCATTATATTTAATATTTCTGATTTAAAGGTTCCAGCATCCCGTTGATTACATTTTGTCATATCTTCGGTGTAACAATTCTCATAAGGAATCCATTTATGATGAATTTCAGTAATTCTCACCTTTACGGTCCAGTCTGAAATTTCAATCCATTCCTGGAGGCTTCTATCTGGATTACTGTAATAACTTTCAGGAGAACATGATGGTGTGGCGAATGAATAGACTATTAAATAATTTATAAAAATTGCTGTTAAAATTATTATTTTGTTTTTAAGCATATAGAGCTTTTTGTATAGAAATTTTTTTAGTCATTTTCTAGAGTGTTCCATTCATTCTCTTAGTCAGTGACAACTTGCGTATTCTCTAAACGGTCATAGACATAGCACGCGGCAATCGAGCTGATTGATATGGTAAAAAATAATCCAATCACCAGGCACAATAATCCGCCTATATTCAATAATACTAGCAACAGCCCAAAAACGGCCAGGCGGCCTCGGGATCCTTTGGTAATCACGCAGCTGCGCTTAAGCGATTGAATGGGACCAAGCCCTTTATCAATAATTAAATAAGGGTACATTTCAAACATAATCATAAAAATAATCCCTGGAATAATAAGCAGAATGAAACCTCCCAGAATCACCAACCCATAGCAGATGCTAGCGAGTAAGTACGGAATAAAGATCCGTCCGTTTGAAAACAATTCAGCGATAGACGGCACTACATCACGCGACATCATTAAACACGCTTTGATAAATCCTATTGATATGAGCATATTGATCACCCATAAGATAACGATTAATCCATAAAATATTGGTTTTGGAAAAGGCAGGCGATAGCGGTGTTGGTTCAAGAAATCGTAAATGTCATCGCGTTTGTCTTCAAAATTCGACGGCAGGATTAAATCATCCCGAGTGATTAGTTGTCGTAGTTTATCTTGGGTCTGGCCGTATTTGTTGATATAACCAGCTTCTTGTAAATATTGGGTGAACAAATCTGCCTGAGCAGAATCTTTGTACACTTCAGTGACTTCATGACGAGAAATGATCCCGCCGCCGGCGAAGTTTTGCAGCATTCCGGTTATTACGTTAAACAAAATATAAATAACGGCAAATATAAAAAGCGTTTTTAAATATTTTTTGGTCATCTTCCAGCCGTGCGCGATGGCTTCTTTGTAGGAAAACTTTGTTTGCGTCATTGATCCTCCTTTTTTTAGACTCCTTTTATTTCCGATCACCGAATATTTTTTTGTCTAGTGAAAATTTGCCTGGTCCAAGCGTCAAGATGAGGATGGCAATTGTTAAATAGACCAAGGCGAGCTCGTAGGACGACCCTCCCGAAGAATTCACGAAAGGATCCTTCCTCAAAATCATATGCATGTGGACGGCGACCGTCATCGTAGAGCCAATGCCCAGCGCCGCGATTGGCGTCAAACTCCCAAGTATCCAGCAAATCCCTCCGCCGAATTCCGAGATGGCCGCTAAAAACTGAAAGAAGCCAGGAATCGTCGCTTGGGGACCCATCCAACTCAATGGGCTCTGTATTTTTCCCCAGCCATGAATGACGAACGCGGATCCGACGACTAAGCGAAGCAGAAGCAGAGCACCGGAGGCAAAAGTTGATTGAGAAACGGGTTGAAAGAAGCGTTTTACGTTTATTTTTATCATTTGGACTCCCTCCTTGTTAGGTTGATCCTTGTTAGGTTGATCCTTGTTAGGTTGATCGCCGTGACAGAAAAATTAATTCTTTTTTTTCTTTTCTCATTAATTTTTTTATCTCCCGCTCGCCTTTTAAAGCGTTTTTGTAATAGCGGTACTCTCTAAAATATACCAATTTTACGGGCAATTTTCCATTTAAATATTTCGCCCCGTGTCCTTTGTTGTGCCTTTCAATCCGTTTTTTTAAATTATGCGTGTAACCGGTGTAGAACGTGCCATTTTTGCATTGGACGATGTAGACGTAATATTTGTCATGGCGTTTGAGCATTTATTTTACTTCGTCATTAGTACCGTTACATGGAGAGTCCTCCAAGAATCCTACAACGGATTGCCAATCGATTTTTTCTAAACGCACATTTAATAATTGATTAGCCAGGACATTATTGCTTTTAACTTTAACTCGAATATATTGATCCGTCAAGACACAAACATTCGATTGCCTTTTTCAACCCTTCACACGTTGCCTTGACTCGCAGATCAAAATGCCGATTGCCTGTGCTGCCGTTACGTTGGTATGTCTGAATTAATTCGGCGTTATGTTCAGGAGAGGGTTGGGTGAGGGGTCTTTCTTCAATTTCAACCGTTTTGCCTAAGAAATTTTCCGCGTTAAATTCTATTTCGTGTCGAGCGTATGTCGTATCGGATTTTCTTGCGGAACAAAGAATCTTGACCGCTCTTTTTAATGGAAAGGCGATTGTCCCTTCCATCCCATTGCGGACAATAATAGCCGCGGGAAATCCGGCGCGTTCACAAAGGTTGAGCATTTTTTCTCCGTAGGGTGGATGAAACGCTGAGGCAATAATAATATCGGCCTTCAAAGGATTGACAAACCGTTCAAGGGTTGCTAGAAATGGACGTTTAATAATTTGTCGGCGAATGTCGACCCAACGATCCATCGGCTTAGAGAGATCCTGTTGGTTAAGAAACCAGCCGAAGGGTGGTTTTGGATCAGACAATTGTTGATTTCGTTTCAAAAAACATCCATCCAATTGTTTCGCCACATCCAACAAATTGTAAACCATCTTCGGCCCACTGTTACGACCAACCAAATGGACGACCCGATAATTTAGTTTTTGCAAATATTCCCCCACTAACGGCGTAATCATATTCGATTGGTCAACGCCATCGAAAGGTTCCGCGATCTGAATAATGGGCTCGCCTTCAGGAACGGATTCACGGAAAGGCGCTTCAAAAGTTTCTTGCAAACTTAAAAGAAGCCCTGCATATTCCTCCGGCGTTTCGTAGCGGACGCGGAGAATACTGGCGGCTAATCCTCTCGCCGCATCCCCAGGCTGATTGGAAAATAAAAAGTCACCTAATTTTTTGGCTGTATTTTTGTCTAACGTTTCTCCACGGAGAAGTCGATCGCAGATTTCCTGAATAGGGTAAGGCGCGTCACCGCAAACATTGGACTCTTTTAAAATTTTTTCTAAATTTTTTTCATCTTCCGTGAGGCCTTTAGAGAGCCCTTTCATCACCAAAGCGCCAAAAAACGCGCCTTTGGCCGCTTCAGTGACCAGATTATTTTTAAAATCAGAGATAAGCTCTTCAATTAAAAGGGGCTCTAAAGTTTTACTGCCCTTTTTGCCAATGCCAACAGCCTTAATGGCGCGGATAATCGGGGATTCTTTCTGAGGCAACATTTTCTTGAAGAATAAGTGTTGAAAGGATCTCATTCAACGCCTAAAACAATTCGCATGGCTCCTTTGATATCTTCCATTTCTTCCAAAGACAATTCACACAATCTTTCTTTAAATCTCGATTTATCGACAGCACGAATTTGATCAATTACAGCCACAGCTTTCTTCTGATCGCAACTTACTTGAACTGTCAAAGGCGGCCTAATGTTGCCCGCCGTGGATAGAGGAATAACAACAACCGTTCTTCTTTCCCGATTAATAGGATTTACCCCTACCACAACGCAAGGTCTTACTTTTTGAATTTCTGAACCTTGGGTGGGATTCAAATCAATCCAATATACTGAACCACGTATTATCTCCATCGCAAATCATCCAATCCGTCGTTTAACGTAGTGTCCCACTGAGCCATTTCTTTATGGAGAGCTTCGTCGTTTTCCACTGCGCGGGCAATTTCGGTAAGGGATTTCTCTCTTCGTTCAATTTCTTCTTTAAGGAGTTCACTAATAACTCTGCTTCTCTGGCGCTTAGGAATTATAATTCGGAAAGCGTCATAAACGTTTTCAGGAAGGGTAAAATTAACTCTTACACAGTTTATTTTCATTGTTTTTCACCTCTTTATAAGCTCTAAGTTAAGTATATACTACACACTACGCAATGTCAAGTGTGTATATTTATTACTTAGAATTATAAAGTGCTGCGGGCAGTTAACTCCTCAGCTTCTTTTGACTTTTCCCGATAAAATTTGTTTTTTTCTGTATCGGATCCTAATTTATTGGCTGGGGTTTCGGTGTCTTTTGTATTGAATCCCATGAGAAGGGGCAGGTTAATGGGAGTGACGTTAATGATCACCGGAAAAAACCCTTCAATCTTCATGTCGCCAATCGGCTGCATCGGTAAAGGCAAAGGCACACCATTACCGTCTCGTTTAATCTGAAGATCAAGCATGGCCGGATTAAGATTGATCCCACCAACGGCCGTTGCCTCTTGATTTCTCCGTGCCGCGGGGCTGCCTCCTCCCGGATGCATTTTCTCGCCTTTCGCTCTCCCTAAAGCGGTGGCGTCGGGAACTTCTAACTTCGCTAAAAGGTCATCAATTTCTAGAATTCTTTCGCGAATAGATATCTCTTGGTCCCACAAATCCTCAAGACGGGTGTCTCCATTCTCTATCCTGCGAACGCGTTCCTCATCCGTAATGAAGGCAGGCATTTTTTCTAATTCTCTTAGCAAGTCAACTTTCTCTTCCCTTAATTTCTGAATTTCTTCCGCGGTTGATGCCTTGTCCCCCCGCGCTGAGGGGTTGCTGGCTTGTGAATGGCTTTTTTCGCCTTCCGCCGAGGATCCTTCCTTCTTTGCTCCCATCGCCGCGGGGTTGGGAGGTGCGTTAGCTCCCAGCGCAACAAGACGATCTTCCAGAGTCTTCTTAGCCATTCTAAAAGTCATTGCATCGTTTTCAGCCTTTCCATAATCTGGATTATCTACCAATCCTGGATAATAGTTTGTGTGCACATGGTCTCTATCACTCCACCATTGATCGCCTACAATTCCTTCTATCTGTTTAGGAATTATAGAAAGCCAGTTTTCTTCATCACTAATGGCCAAATGAATATCATTAAGAGCTAAGCGAATATTTCCTGGGGTATCCATAGCTACGATAATCCTAGCAATTTCTTCGGCGTAATCGGGATTGGCGACTAACGATCTTCTATCTTCAAACTCTCCTAATCTTGCCAGGGCTGGCGCAATGCTTCGACTATTTCTAGTCGTTATTGCCCTTCTAATAATGGGCAGAATAGTATCTCGATCACCTAACGCCAATAATGCCTCTACGGCTTTATCAGGCCTTTCCCCATGCAGGGCCTTAGTAAAGGCCTTAAACACTTCCTCGTTACTGGCTCCTAAGTCTCGGGCTGCCTGTGCAGATTCTTGTTCAGAAAATTTAGAAACCCTTTCTAAGAAAAGTTGTACGCTTTCAGTGTCACCTAACTCAACCAAAGTCTCACGAATAGATTGAGGAGCTAGACGACCCGACCCTTGGGATGCTAAAGCCTTACGATAAGCTTGAGCTAATTGTCCTTGTGAAGCTCCTAATTTTCTTATGGTTTCAAAAAATTTATTAAGATTTTCAGGTGAAGGATAGCTAGCGCTTATTCCTACATTAATCAAATCATCAATGATGCGATTATCCCCCAAGCGCCCTATTTCCTGGAATAAGAATGATACAAAATTATCTCTATCTTCCCAACTGTAAGTTTTAACAACTTTTTTAAGAATTTTTAGATAAGTTTCAAGTATTTGTTGATCTGTTGCCCCAAGTTTTTTGCAGCTTCAACTGCTAATTGAACCAATTCTGGATAATCGGTTTCTAACATAAAAGATAAGAGGGTTTCAATGATTTTTGGGTTACCGGGATGCTTAGTCAAAAAATTAATTCTACTTTTATATAATTTTTTATCCCCAGCAGGATATTTTAAAGCAGCCATACTGCCTCTGACTGTATATCGACTCCAAAGAAAATGTGAGGTCATTCGTATGGTATCTCCTACTATTAGTACTATATTTAAGATCACTAGAAAAGAATATACTCCTAATACTCCTACTCCTATTTGGATTGCTTGTTCTCCAATCTTAGAAGTCGTGTATTCTGCCATCCCCAAAGTCATAGGAAACAACGCTGTCATTACTGTACGATTGCTGAATTTAAACTTCGCCCTTAGCGCCGCCCGATCATCCGCTTCAGCGGATGTCGAGGCCTCGCCCGAAAGGCGGGCGGGGTTGCGGGCTCCTCCCGGATGCATTTTTTGCTTATCTTCTGAACCTTGGGGCGTGGCGGGGTCGCCTGCTTCTGGTGTCTTAGGGAGTCTAGCGACGGCAAGATCAGCAGGCGTGGTATTCTCGAATATCACCGTATGTACGCTTGAATCAGGACCGCCAGTATCTTCTTGAATGGATTCTAACTGGGCTGGGGACGGCTTTCCGCCCTCATCGTCTTCAATCGCAACAAGAAGTTCAGATTCTTTTGTAGAATCCCATCCTCCCGAAAAATACTGGCGCGGGATAATTTCCTGAGTTGCCGGATCAAAATCTTCCTTAATATAGTTGTAAACGCCTTTTTTGAAGGCCTCCAAATATTGCTGGTAAATTTTTTCTTTGGTTTCTTTATCCTCAACATCCACACCTTTAATTTTATTTTGATCCGCGTACACTTGACCTAAGAGGGATTCCTTTAGATTCATTTTGTACCACGTAGCCAGAATCAGAGAATTGTGAATTTGTCTTAAGTTGGCGAAACTTTTTCCTTCATTGACTTCCTTTTCAATTTCAGGAATGAGAACTTCCCGCACAACATCGGAAGAGATTTTGTTGATTTCTTGAGCTTGGCTTTCTTCCATTTGGTCCATCGCCAGCTCTTCATTGCCCATATTTTTTTGCAGGGCAAGGTAGTCTTCCTCGAGCATAACTTTTAAACGGCTTTCGATGACAAAGACATGGTTATCTTTTTCATAAACAACGGCCTTACTGGGGACAATCCAAATTTTATTGAAAGTATTAATCGGTATTTCGGTGGTCCCGAAAAGTTTTTGCGCCTTCGCGTAAATCCTCTGCCAGAATTCTTTACCCAGGTTATCTTCCGGATACATTAAAGAAGCCGTTAACTGCTTGAGGACATAGTCCTGGGCTAAAAGGTTCATCCCCATTTCCGTAACCCCGAATCCTTGAGGGATAATGCGATCCTTTTCGTAAGGAGAAAGGTTGACCCACAGATCTTCTTCCGGAACGGTTAAAGACGCCAGGAAATATTTAATCAGCTTATTGGCTTCCTCTTTAAGGGCTTCGCCTTCCAAATCAGAGTTGCCTGAGTTAATCAGAAAATCAAATTCTAAAGGATTATTGGGATAAAGGGTGAGTCCTTTAATCAAGACAGGATTGTAAGGAGCTGTTAAGGAAACCATACTGCCAGGAGTGGGTAAATTGAAGAACGTTTGGGGAATGGCTTGAGCAAAAGTTTTACTAGGTAGATTGAAGTTAAGAGTAAATGTTAGGATGAGGAAAGAACAAAATAAACGGTAACAAAAAGATTTTTTTTGAAAAGATAGGGACATCTTGAGGTCCATCGATTTTTTAAAAAAAACGTTTTCTTGAATTTTGTTCAAAATATAACATATAAAAATGAGGTTGTCAAGGGAGGGGGTTTTAGGTATAATGTGCGCCTTATGAAAATTGGATCTATCCCAATCGATAAAGCCATTGTTTTAGCGCCCATGGAGGATGTAACGGACACGTCTTTCCGGATCATTTGTAAGCGTCTGGGAGCGGATATTGTCTACACGGAATTTACCAGCAGTGAAGCGATTATCCGCGATGCCGCCAAGGCCCTGAAGAAAATTCAAGTGACGGATGAAGAACGTCCCATTGCCATTCAGCTGTTTGGCGGCGTTGAGAAATCCATGGAAAAAGCGGCTAAAAAGGCTGAAAGTTTCGGCCCTGATTTTATTGATATTAACTGCGGCTGTTGGGTGAAGGATTTGGTCTCGCGCGGTGAAGGAGCGGCGCTTCTCAAAGACCTCCCTCGTTTTGAAAAAATTGTCCGTTCGACGGTGAACGCGACAAAATTGCCCGTGACGGTGAAAACGCGTCTGGGCTGGGATGAAAAAAGTATTGTCATTCTGGATGTGGCCAAGATGGTTGAAGATGCCGGTGCTCAAGCTTTGGCGGTGCATTGCCGCACCCGCGCTCAAGCCCACGAAGGAGAAGCCGATTGGAGCTGGCTTCCAGAAATTAAAAGTGTGATTTCTATTCCTCTCATTGGCAATGGCGACGTGAAAACCCCTGAAGATGTTAAAAAGCTTTTCGATTTAGGATGCGACGGGGTCATGATCGGCCGTGAGGCGATTAGTAATCCTTGGATTTTTCCGCAGACAAAATATTTTTTAAAAACGGGTGATCATCTGCCCGAGCCTTCCTTAAAAGAGAGGATTGATCTGTGTATTGAACATTTGAAATTATCCGTTAAGTATAAAGGTCCCCTCTGGGGTGTAATCACATTTCGTAAACATTACGCGGGGTATTTTAGAGGAATTCCGCATACGGCTCAATTACGATCGGATTTGATGCGGTTGGAGGAGTTGGAAGAAATTGTGAACAGGCTGGGTTTATTTTTAGAAGAGCAACAAGCAGAATTTCTAATATCTAATTGACCTAATGTCTAAACACTACGACATCATCGTTATCGGTTCCGGTGGCGGAGCAAAAATTATCTCCCCTGCCGCTCGGTTAGGGCTTAAAGTCGCTTGTATCGAAAAAGAAGCTTTAGGCGGCACCTGTCTTAATCGCGGCTGTATCCCCTCCAAAATGCTTATTCATCCGGCGGATGTGGCTCTTCAAATCAAAGAAGCTCATCGGTTTGATATTCAAAATGATCCTCATTTTGAAGTCAATTTCGCTAAACTTATTACTCGCATTTCGAATACCGTGGGTGCTGATTCAGCAAGCATCGAAGCTGGTTACAAAAAAAAATCCAATATCGATTTTTATCACAGCCAAGCCAGATTTGTGGCCAACAAAGTTGTGGAAGTTTTTGGGGAGCAATTAACCGCCGATAAAATTTTTATCGCGGTGGGAACGCGGCCACAGATTCCTCAAATTTCTGGTCTGGAAGACACGCCTTTTATGACGAGTACGGAAGCCTTACGCAACACAAAACTGCCTAAAAAAATGATTGTCATTGGCGCTGGGTACATTGCCGCGGAATTAGCGCACGCTTACGCCGCCTTTGGAACAGAAACCCATATTTTGGTTCGTAGCCGTTTGTTAAGAAAAGAAGACGCGCAGGTGGCTGAGGAGTTTGCCCGCGTTTTTGCTCGATATCACCATCTTTATCTTGGCGCGGTTCCTCAAAAAGTTGATTACCAAAAGGGTGAATTTACCGTCATTTTTAAAGATCAGAATCAACAAGAAAAGCAAATTCAAGCCGACGCGCTTTTAATAGCCACGGGCATTATTCCTAATACCGACACGCTGGGTTTAGAAAATACGGATATTCAATTAAATGAGAAGGGGTTTATTAAAGTGGATGATCGTTTGCGGACAACCGTTCCGGGAGTTTATTCTTTGGGTGACTGTATCGGAAATTATTTTTATCGGCACAGTGTCAATTTTGAAGGCGAATATCTTTTCAGGACATTATTCGAAAAACCAAGCGATGAATCGATTTCCTATCCTCCCATCCCCCACGCGATTTTTACCTATCCACAAGTGGCCGCTGTCGGCAAAACCGAAGAGGAATTAAAACAAGAAGGCGTGGATTATGTCGTCGGTTTAAATCCTTACGCCAAAAGTGCCATGGGCATGGCTCTTCTCTCCGATCATGGATTTTGCAAAATTTTGATTGACCAAAAAGACCATAAAATTCTGGGCGCGCATATTATTGGCGAAGACGCATCCAATATGATTCATCTGTTGATCGCGTTTATGAATAAGCAAGGAACGCTTGAGGATTTACTCAATATGGTGTATATTCATCCAGCGTTGCCTGAGATTGTTAGAAACGCGGCAAGAAAGGCAAAGGAGGCCTTGCGCGGTGCGTGATTCCGAGAACGCCATTTCTATTCAAAATTTGACCAAATATTACAAAGGCAATTTTAAGGCCTTGGATGACGTTGGTTTTAAAGTCAAGCGCGGCGATTTTTTTGCCTTTTTAGGGCCCAATGGCGCGGGAAAAACGACGACGATTAACGCCATTACCGGGCTTTCTAATTTTCAATCGGGAGAGGTCAAAATTTTTGGGTATGATGTCCGCCGAGATTATATTCAAACGCGGCGTTTGATTGGACTTTGCGCCCAGGAATTTAATTTCGATCCTTTTCTCTCGATTCACAATTTACTTGTTTACCAGGCCGGTTATTTTGGGATTCTTCCAAAAGAAGCGTCCGCGCGAACCGATCAATTGCTCGAACGATTTCAATTAATTGAGAAACGTAACGTTAAGCACCGCGCTCTTTCAAGCGGAATGAAAAAAAGGCTTCTTTTGTGCCGAGCTCTTATTCATGATCCGGAAATTCTTATTTTAGATGAACCAACGGCGGGCTGTGATTTAGAATTAAAATATCTCATTTGGGATTATTTGGCTCAGCTTAACAAAGAAGGCAAGACTATTTTTTTGACAACGCACAATATGGAAGAGGCGGAGAAACTCTGTAAAACAATCGGCATTATTCATCAGGGACGCGTGGTACGTTTCGGCGATAAGAAACAGGTCATGCAAGATAAATCATTAGAGGCGGTATTTTTGGAAGTGACGGGAGTAGAATGATCACTAACCCTATCGGCGTTTTAGCTTTATCTCGCAGAGAAATTCATCGCTTTCTATCGGTGGCCAGCCAAACGATAGTCCCTCCGCTGATCACCTCATTTCTTTTTATGTATATTTTTGGAGTGGCCATCGGCCAGCGGATTGATTTTAGTTCTACGGGGCTGTCCTATTTTGGCTTCCTTGTCCCGGGACTCATGACCATGCACCTTATTTCAAGTTCCTATGAAAATACAACTTCCTCCCTTTTTATCGGCCGCTGGCATAACCATATTCAGGAAGTGCTTCTTTCTCCCCTGTCGTATTTTGAGATGGTTTTAGGTCTTTTGGCGGGAGGATTAACGCGGGGGGTGATTGTCTGCGTGGGAGTTTATTTTATTTCTCTTGTCTTTGGTCCTATGGCCATGGCGCATCCTTTTTGGCTCATTTTTTTTATGGTTACAATTTCTGTTATTTTTTCCTGCGCGGGGATGATGGGCGCTTTGTGGGCGGAAGATTTTAATATGTTGAGCGTCTGGAATATTTATCTAATCGTTCCTTTAGTTTTTTTAGGGGGCGTCTTCCATCCTTTAAAGATGCTTCCTCCCATCGCGCAAGTCATTTCTCATTTTAATCCGATGTTTTATCTGGTTCAAGGAATCCGTTACAGCGTCACGGGTATTTCCGATGTCAGCGTATGGCCATGCGCTTTTCTCTCATTTATTCTGGCTTCTGTTTTTTTCTTTTCCACCGTTTATTTATTTAAAATCGGATATAAATTAAGGACGTGAACAACCTGTTCCACACCCGGGGTGTTCCACCCCGGGTGTGGAACAGGTTACCCAAATATGATGATCCAGACTGATTTTATTGAATTAATCAAAAATAAACAAGAAAGAATTCACGAATGGCTTCACTCTCAGGAATCTTCCGGAGAATTGCCGTTGTATACTTCGTTTGATATTCGGGATTCGGGATTCAAGATGGCTATCGTTGACACGAATCTTTTTCCCGCGGGGTTTAACAATCTTTGTGAGCATGGGCTTGAAGATTCGGTTCAATTTATGCGGGAGGCCATTTTAAAACGCGTCCCTCATTGTGAAAATATTTTAATTATTGCCGAAGAACATACCCGTAACACGTGGTATTTAGAAAATGTTCGGATTTTACAGCAGATTATTGAGAAGGCTGGCTTTGGCGTAAGAATCGCCACGTTTCTGACAATTCAGCCTGACTTCTGTCAAAGAATGAATTACGCAGAACTTGAAACAGCCGCGGGCTATCTTGTTAAGATTTTTTGTTTTAAACGAATTTTAAGTGAATTACAATCCGGCCGTCAATCTTACGATTTGATCATTTTGAATAACGATTTAACCACAGGGATCCCCGAGGTTTTAAAGAATTCACATGTTCCTATTTATCCTTCGATGCAGGCTGGCTGGCACGCGCGGCAGAAGTCGGTTCATTTTGCTCACATGGAGGAACTGATCAAAGAGTTTTCTCGAATTGTTGGATTAGATCCATGGATGTTTTCCTGTCTCTTCGATATGGAAGAGGGCGTGGATATTAATAACGCAAAACATCGAGAAAAATTAACTGTCCAAGCCGGCAAACTTTTTAAAAGGATTGAAGCTAAATATAAAGAGCATGGGATTAAAGAAAAACCCTATCTTCTGCTTAAATCGGATTCGGGGACGTATGGGATGGGTGTCTTGCCTGTTGAAAATCCTGAAGACATTCTTAAGCTTAATCGTAAAAAACGCAATGAATTGTATAAAGGAAAAGGCGCTCAATTGATCAACAGGATATTGCTTCAAGAAGGAGTCCCAACTATTTACCATACCGAGCAGGCGGCCTGCGAGGTGTGCATTTATCAGATTGAAAATAATTTGGTTGGCGGATTTTATCGTTCACACGCCTCAAAAAATTCTCGGGAGAATTTAAACGCTCAAGGAACGGAATTTAAGAAAATGTGCCCACATCTTAAGAAATATGGCGATTGCGGAGTGCATCACGATATGAATATTTTTGATGTTTATCGGATTTTAGCCAGAATCGCGGGAATCGCGGCGCAGAGAGAAATTAAAGAATTGGAGGCTGCTAAGAAATGAATTTCGTATTCTTAATGGATCCGTTAGAAACGGTTGTTTTCAGGAAAGATACTTCTCTAATATTGATGGTGGCTGCCAAACGCCGCGGGCATCGCATTTTTTATCTTCCCAGCGGAGGGATCACATTTCAAGAGAATCAATTTAAGTTTCATGTTGAAGAAGTCAATCCGCGATTGATTGAGGAAAAGCCATTTGTCCGTCTTGGCGCGAAAATTTTGACAGAAAAAGACGTCCATGCTATTTTTATCCGTACTGATCCCCCCTTCGATGGGCAATATCTTTTTAATACCTGGCTTTTGGATCAGCTTCCCAAAAAGATTTTTGTGATGAATAGTCCTCAGGGGATTCGCTCCGCGAATGAAAAATTGTGGGCTTTGCAATTTCGGAATCTCATCCCTCCTACTTTGGTGGGGCGGAACAAAGTAGAAATGCTTGAATTTATAGCCCGAGAAAAAGATGTGATTGCTAAACCAACCGATGGCCATGGTGGTAAAGGGGTTTTTCGGATTAAAAAATCGGATACGAATACTAATGTCATTTTGGAAACACTGACGAAGGATGGGCGAAAAGATATCATTTTGCAGCGATATATTCCTGAAGCTCAACAAGGAGATAAAAGGATTCTTCTCTTAAATGGTGAACCTTTAGGGGCCGTGTTACGCGTGCACGCAAAAGGCGATCATCGTAACAATTTTTTCTCAGGAGGGAAGCCTTATCCGACCAAAATGACAGTCAATGATTTAAAGATTATTCGTATGCTTAAACCTAAACTGAAAGCCTTAGGACTCTATTTTGTCGGGATTGATATCATCGGAAATTATTTAATGGAGGTTAATGTCACCTCCCCTACCTGCCTTCAAGAAATAAATCGATTTTACAACTGCCATTTAGAAGATAAAATAATAAAATTCGTAGAGAATGAGGTAAGAAAATGACACTCAACCAGATTAAGCAAATTATCGAAACCAACGTGTCGCAATCGACCGTCTATGTCCTTGATCCGATGAACGACGGTCAGCATTTGGAGGCGATTGTGATTAGTCCTATTTTTAAAAGTATGATGCTCATTAAGCAGCATCAGATGGTGATGAAGCCATTGAAAGAGGCGATGCGGAACGAAGTTCACGCGTTGGGATTAAAGACGTTTACGCCGGAAAAATGGGAATTAGTGAAAGGAGAATTTGATGGAAGAATCAATTCGTAAACAAATCGAGAATCAAATTAAAAATAATAAAATTTTTTTGTACATGAAAGGAACGCCGGAAGCGCCAATGTGTGGTTTCTCAGCGAAGGCCGTCGAGATTTTAAAGACGCGTAATGTGTCTTTTCAGTCGTTCAATATTTTTGATAATGAAAATATCCGTCAAGGCGTCAAAGAATATTCCGACTGGCCAACCTTTCCTCAACTCTACGTCAACGGTGAACTCATCGGTGGCTGTGATATCATGACCGAACTGCATGAAAATGGTGAGTTAGAAAATATTTTAGAGAAGGCGAAGTAGTAAAGTCTAAGGATTTTTTAGGGTGGAATCGTGAGGACCAACATTGCGCAAGATTAAAAAATCTTTAACTATTTGAAAAGTTAGGCGGTAACTTAAGGTAACTCGTGCCTCCCAAATATTTTTGGTTCCTTTAATCTTTTTGACTTGAAGAGACGGATAGCGTAAATCCGCGGCTAATTTGCGTAACGTTTCTTTGACTTGAGTTTGAATATTCCAAGGAAGAGATTGGTAGGCTTTTTTAAAATGAGCGGTTTCAAGAAAATTCATTGATCTAAATCCTTAATCAACGCTTCAATATTTTTGAATTTTTTAACTCTTCCAGCATGAATGTCAGAGTCCGCTTCCTTTTCAGCCTGTTGCCATTCTTTAGACCAAAACCAGGCCTGATCGGCATCCACGGTTTTCTTAGGGCTAAAAATAATTTTTCCGTCTTTAACCAATGTTTCTAAAATATCCCCTTCACGTAACCCTAGTGTTTTGCGGATAGAAACAGGCAGGGTCACTTGGAAATGACGTCTTATTTGGGTAACCATAAATAAGTACCTCCTTAGGATTTAAGAATTTCTGATTCTCTTAAATTAAGAATAACATAAAATTAAGTGATTTTCAAGTTGTTTTAAGAAATAAGGCTTTTTATGCTTTCGTAGGGATAAATGCCTGAGGAGTGATTATCGGACCAGCTAATCCCAATCGCGTAGTTGCCTAAGGGGATGATTTCTTTAGGGGCGATATCGGTGGGGATGTCTTTTCCTTGAAGCGTCTTCTCTCCTGTGATTTCATTAGCGCACAACGCGCAGCGGCAGCTTAAACGAAGATCGCGGTTATTTATTTTCCAGACCGCGCCATCTTTCCAGCTTAAAATAATTTCCTTTTCATTAAATTTTATTTCAGGAACTTCTTTTTGAAGAATACTGCTTTTTCCTAAGGCCATCATCACTTTGTCTACGGCTTGCTTGATAAAAAGATTACCGGTAAATTGATCCACTTTAAGTGTAAATTCCGGCATTAAAGGAAGTTCAGCGAGAAGTTCGATACCGAAACGTTCTTTAAGCGATTGAGCGCCTTGAGAGCCAAAAATGGAATGTTTTTTATTGCATTGGTCGCAGATAAAATAAGACATATTCTCAATGACGCCTAAAATGGGGACGTTAACGCGTTCAAACATCAAGATTCCCCGCGCGACATCAATCAAAGAAAGTGTCTGAGGAGTTGTAACAATGACCGCTCCGTTAAGCCGAACGGATTGAGTGATGGTTAGTTGAATATCCCCGGTTCCTGGCGGCATATCAATAAATAAATAATCTAATTCTCCCCAGGCTGTGTTAAAGAGAAGTTGTTGGACATAACGGGTGAGAATCGGCCCGCGCATGACCGCCGGCGCGTCGCCTAATAAAAAACCAAACGACATGATTTTAAGATTATTTTTTTCTAACGGAATCAGTTGATTATTTTGATCCGCATAAATTTTGGTATTGTCAAAATGAAATAAGGCTGGGACTGATGGCCCGTGAATATCGGCGTCGAGTAATCCGATTTTAAATCCTCGGTGGCTAAGCTCCTGCGCTAAATGCGCGGCCACGGTTGATTTGCCCACCCCTCCTTTGCAAGAAGAAACGGCAATAATCGATCCGATTTTGCTTAATGGATTAGGTGACGATGATATTTGTGTTTGAGGAGATTGGCTGGTCATATTGACAGAAACAGAGGCCACCCCCGGAATACGGCTGACATTCTCTTGGGCTTTTTGCTGAAATTCTGATTTGACTGGACACGCCGGAGTCGTTAAAGCGATATCAAAACTCACATGTCCCCCGTCGATTTTAATATTTTTAACAAAGCCTAAAGAAACGATATCCTTGTTAAAGTCAGGATCGATAATTGTTCGTAAAGCGTTTAAAATATCGTCATTGGTCATTGGTCTGTGGTCTTTAGTCTATATTTTTATTTTTTCGATTTCTTCTTCTTTTAATATTTTTGCCGTTACAAATTTTATTTCATTTTTATTGGCTGTTGGCCAATATTGAACCTGCTGTGGCGCTTGATCTTTTAATTTGGAAAATCGCTGAATTAATCCCGCGGCTGTCGCGAAAATTTCTTCCGTGGGATTGTATCCTTTTAAAATGAGCGTTGGCCCAAGATGATTAACAAGCTGCAGAATCCAGTCGTCTTTGTGCGCGTAGCGTAGAAGCGATGCGTTTTCTTCTTCATCTCGTCCCAAAATAATTTTAAAATTTTCATTTATTCTAAAATGTCTTCCCCATTTAAGAGCGATTGTTTCGCGGAAATCGCGGTAGCCATGTTTAAACGTATCCTTCATTCGGTTAGCAAAATTTTGATCGGTTAAAAGGCATCCACCGGCCGGAGGACTAAAATTTTTAATTTGAAAATTGTCCGCTAACTGCAATTGTTCTTTACGTGAACGTCCGTTAATTTTGAGAAGTTTTTCGCGGTCAATCAACCCTTCTTTTTCAGGAATCGTTGGCTCAAGAAGTTGAGCGCATAAAGGCCGCAGAAGACGGCCTTCCAGACCGCTTCCCTCTTCAATCCATTTGAGACTTTTACTCAACTGTGACATGGGTCTCTGACCCAACACTTCTCCCGTAAAGACAAAATCAGCCTCAATTTGACGCATGTAATGCGCCGCGCGGGAAAACATGTGAATTCGGCAATCCACGCAAGGATTGAGAGCGGATCCATAACCGTAATGAGGATTTTTTACCATTTCCAAATAACGCTCATCAAGCTGTAACACAATAAAATGGATTCCTAAATTCGTGGCCGCTTCGATGGCTTTCGTTTTGTCACAGCATCCCCAGGGCATTGAAAAATACACGCCATACACCTCCACCCCTAAATCTTTGATAATTTTTGCGGCAAGCGTACTATCTAAGCCCCCCGAAATAAGTCCAACGCCTTTAGGTTGTTGTCTTAAATGTGAAGAATCGGTCGTCATAGCTTATTAATAAAAATATTTAAACTTTTAAACAATGTAATGGGGAATGCTGTTCGATTATATTGAAATCTTCGTCATTATGCAGTAAATGAACATTGTGAGTGATAGCACAGGCGGCAATAATGCAATCTATTGTTTTACGGATAATATGGCCATGAGAACGAGCTTTTCTATAAATTTCAGCGGACAGCGTAAAACATTGTTCACTTAAGGGCAGGAATATAAGGCGGCCAAGAAATTCTTTGGTTTTTTTAAATTGATTTTCATCAATAATGCCTTGTAGAACCTCTGTTAAAATAGGGCCGCAAATACAAATATCCTCTTCTTTTTCCAAGGTATTTGTCAGATAATCAACCTGCGCGGTCATGCGTCCTCGAAGAAAATCTATCCAAACGGTTGAATCAACAAGAAGCATCACGCGTTACGCCCTATCCTTGAGGTCGCTAAATTCCCTTCCCAGATTACCTTGCCCTTAAGTGTAAGCAAATCTTTTTGTCTTTTATGACGGACGAGTTCCTTTAGAGCGTAATGAACAACGGCCCGCGTTGTTTTAAATCCTGTTAAATGTTTAGCTTTCCCCAAAACCCCGTTATCTAACACGATATTTGTGCGGATCATCTTTTATCCCTCCATACACATAGTATAGCACTTTTATGTGTATAGTCAAATTTTTACTAAAAGGTAAAAACAAAAGCGTGATCAAGATAAAATGGCTTTTGGTCGTCTCTCCTCAAATATTTGCTATCTAAAGTTATTGACCCATCGTCAAATCATGCATGTAGATGTCAGAATTACCATTTCTTTTATCTGCCCACACAATTTTATCGGCGTAGATGGCAGGCCCATATTGACTAGCCGTATTGGTGGTAATTGGGGTCTCTTGGCCTGTCGTCAAATCGTACATATAAATATCAGCATATCCATCATTTCGGTAATCTGCCCACACAATTTTATTTGCGTAGATAGCAGGATCATTTTGACTAGCCGTATTGGTGGTAATTGGGGTCTCTTGGCCTGTCGTCAAATCGTACATATAAATATCAGCATATCCATCATTTCGGTAATCTGCCCACACAATTTTATCAGCGTAGATGGCAGGCCCATATTGACTAGCCGTATTGGTGGTAATTGGGGTCTCTTGACCTGTTGTCAAATCATACATGTAGATGTCAGAATTACCGTTTCTTTTGTCTTCCCACACAATTTTATCTGAGTAAATAGCAGGATCATATTGACTAACCGTATTGGTGGTAATTTGGGTCTCTTGGCCTGTTGTCAAATCATACATGTAGATGTCAGAATTACCGTTTCTTTTGTCTTCCCACACAATTTTATCGATGTAGATAGCAGGATCAGATTGATCAGCTGTATTGGTGGTAATTGGGGTCTCTTGGCCTGTCGTCAAATCGTATAGATAGATGTCAGAATTGCCGTTTCTTTTATCTTCCCACACGACTTTATCGGCGTAGATGGCAGGATTTTCTTGATAGTCTGTATCAGTTGTAATTTGCCTCTCCTGGCCTGTTGTTAAATCATACATGTAGATGTCAGAATTGCCGTTTCTGCTATCTTCCCAAACGATTTTGTTCTCATAAATACAAGGATTAAATTGTTCTGCTGTATTGGTAGCGATCGAAACTATTTCTTTTTCCTCTTCAGGCTCCGGGTCCTGCTCTGAGTCTCCACCAAATCCAAAAATCAATTTATCCTGTAAATGATATTCTGATGAGGGAACAAGGTCAGCCTCTAGAGTTAAATTATCAACAAAATTTTCTTGGCCATCCCATTGTTGTTGTAAAAATTGGAAAATCAGAGGATCGTATATCTCCCCAGATATGATTTTAACATCACCGCTGGCAAAATCTCCCAATTCAACTGTTGAATCATGAATATCAGGAAAATGAGCTATGACATTAGTTAAAGAAAAATCGCTGTAATTCTTAAGCTCAAACTCGGCCGCCACTTCTAAATCTGTTGGGCTGAAAGGCGTAATTTCCTTCGCTGAGATAACCAGAGGTACAATATCCCCTCTCTTTTGAATGAATTCTTTCATCAGATAGGTATTGTAGAGAAAAAGGAAATTATCTCCTGTACAGAAAAATTGGGCTCGTTCACCATTCCCTTCAAGATGATGCCAGAGCATAGGCCCAGTTTGGCCGTCATCAAAATAAAGTTCGTTTTCTAAATACTGGGAAAGACGGATCGTTCGAGTGATGAAACTGAGATCACCGGATGCCCCATACATGTCCACAAGACTTTTTCCCAAACCCACATCGGCTGATAGATATAAATTATAAGTCTTATAATTATTTTTCCATGACCACTTATCCAAAGCCGTAACAATCTCCTGGGCTCTATTGACATATTGATCATTGTTAGTAAATTCATATTGTCGTGCTAAGGCTGTCAAAATAGCTGAAGATGAATAAATATCCAAATCTTCCAATGAACCTTTAAATACCTCTCTAATTTTTCCCGTTTGAGGATCAATCTGTTCTTCCCACAGGTTATCTAAAATAGATATACTGAAATTAGCAAATATTTTTTTACCTGTGGCCAGGTAGCATTCCATATCCAACATGGCAATCATTCCCACTAAAAATTCATATTTACCAAAACCACCAAGATCTACTCCGAGGATCGACTGTAAATTCCAGATTAAATCCTCTGACAATTCTCGGTCTTTTAGAATGAGGGATGTAAAACTCAAAAGAAGGGAAGAAGTAAAAATATATTTTGGTTTTTGAAGATATTTAGCTCCATAAACAATAGCCGGAAAGGCCAAAAAAGAAAAATAATAATCAGGATCATTGTAGGCGGGATCTGTTGGATCCATTAAATCAACTCGACCCGATAAAATATCATTCCAAACTTTTTCTTGCCACATCACTGTCTTTTGAGCTAAAGTCCAATAAGAAGCCACCAAGGCTGGATCAGCATTGGGTTCTTTAGCTAAATCTTCACTTAAAGTAAAAAAATACGCGGGGGCAAAAGTTGTTGAATCAGCCATCAAATCTGCTTCCCAATCTAAGACTTCCTCCCCCTTCTCATTTGTATCGTAGCGTTGATAATTCTCAATAAGATTTTTAAGGATAGTCTCGTAGGTCTCAGCGAATAAGGTATTTCCATCTACAATAGAGGGTTTAGGAGGATTAAAAACATCAAGATCGGGTAATTTGATGTTCAGATCGTTGGGGCGCAAAGGAACAGCTTCTTCAAAGGAAAAATGTTTCAATTCAGAGATCACTTGTTCAATTTCTTTCTTAGTTTCAGGATTATCCGTTAAATCTTGTAAAATTTTTTTAAAATTTTTTAAAATAGCCTTTTTATTTTTGAGAAGATCATCTAAAGATTCTACCTTAATACCTTTGAATAAATTATTTTTAAGTTCCTGTTTTAAATTTTTGGTCTTTTTTACATCACTTATTTTACGGATCTGCTGGGCAGGATGAGTTTCATGAGCTAAAGCAGAATTTGGAACCAGCATAATCAAAGAAATGGCTAAGCTAAAATAACAAAGCCTTTTTAAAAAGAACCTTATCTTTTTCATTCTTATTTCGCCTCCTTTAGGCTAAAAAAGCCCATACTCTCTTAAATTTTCTTAAAGTATGCCACATCGGCTCTCTATTGTCAAATTTTTCTGTTGCTTGATCTGAAAATGATACCATCTTTTATTGAGAATTAAAGCTTTTGAAGAGCCAGGTTTTATCTATTTGAATAAATTCGATGTGGGCGCGCGAGGAAAAGGTTTCATTGTTAACAAAGTAGGAGATATTTACGCTAACGGAAGGTGTCCCCTCTACCATTTGCCAATTTTTTGCTTCCCAGGAGACTTCTATTTGATTTTTCTGAGCAGCCAATTTTTCAAAATCTTCTTTGAGCTCTTCGGCCATGGACTCTTTATTTAAGACTTCATTGTATTTAAAATTTTCATCTAGTTGAGCTAAACAGCCTTGAAGATCACCTTTAGCAAAAGCTTCAAAGTATTTTTTTAAAGTTTTCTCGATTTCTTTTTTTATTTTTCCTTCAACAGGGATAACTTCTTTAGGCGGCACTGGAGGTTTTTGGGTGGACCAACTTTGTTTAAGCGCTCCCGCACTTTCCGCGATTTGTGTCTGAGGGAATTCTTGAATGATACGTTCTAAATAACCCCGAGCCTCTTCTGCCTTGCCTAACTGCCAATGCCACTCGGCCAGATAAAAGAGCGCCTCCCGCTGAAGCTGAAACCCCCTGACATCAGCCTGTTTTATCCAGGTAATGGCTTTTTCAAAATTGGATGATTTGCCGCTTAATTCGGCAGATTCTTGATGAGCCAAATAATATCTCCCATACGGAGCGAATATTGATTTAGGATATTTTTTGATTAAATTTTCTAAACGCTGCGAGATGTTGGAATCCGTGGAAAATCGGCCTAGAAAATCGACGGTTTCTTTTTGACTAAAAAACTCCTCCCATTTTTTATCGTTAGAGGTATTGGGAATAATTTTAATCAAAATTTCTGCCGGTGGGGGTTTTTGGGCGGAGATATAACCCAGATATTCCACCTTAAGCGTGTATTCTCCTTCTTGAGGAAAAGCTAAGGTGTTTTTGTGGTAGTTTAAAAAAATAGTTTCCTCCGTCCGAAAGGTTTCACCGGGTGCCAGTGTCAATACTGGCAAATTTTCAACAACATAATTAAGCCGATATTGTTGGATAGTTTTATTTTCCTCCTGAATCCAAAACCGCAATGTTTGGGTGGCTAAACCTGGCTCTTGCAATTCAATAGCCTGCTTCCTTAGATTTATCATTCTTAACTCGACAATCACGGGTTCCCCCACACGGAATTCTTTTTGCCGAAGATTCAAACTAAAATCAATATCCTGCGCAAATACTAAAGAGCCAGAGGATATAAAAAGAAAAACTAGAGTTAAAATTTTGATTAGTCTTTTTCTATTCATGAATAAACTCCTCTTAAGGTAAACCCGGATGAGACCGCGCCCTGATTTTAGAAATACTTCTTTCCGAAAATGTACTCGCTCCCCTCGTATTCATCGCTGGATTATCCGGTGGGCAGCAGGTCGGATTCATGACTCCCCCTTGGGGGTCGTGTGGATTATTGATGATCTGTCCATCGTCATGTTCTAACCCAAAAAGATGCCCAATTTCATGATTTAAAATTTCCTGTCTTCTCCACTGACGGGCAGCGCCAGCAGCGCCTCCTGCGGCAGGATCTACTCCGCCTGGCCCATTGGGAGCCGGTCTGGCAATCCAATCTCGTATCGATTCTTCTCCCATGATAACACCATGAGCATCCACGGCTTGCCAGGCAGCGGCACGGCTGGTTCCCTCACGATCGGGATCGTTATCACCTCTTCGTGGAATGGCAGCTAACCCCAATGCGCCTGCCGGAGGATTGTATCTATCTCGATCCATTTGATAAGCCCCCAGAACGGACACTATCCAGCATTGGTCTGTGCTTAATGGTGCCCCTCGGCTGCTGCGAATTTGATCCAATTGCTGCCCCCAGTGAGAATTTACTGTAAAGGGCTCCAAAGGAGTTTCATTGCCTGTATCAAATAACGGAACAATATAGACGGGCGCATACGTTGTTTCAATACCCCTTGCATCAGGATCAGGAATATCCCCAACGATTGTATCATCATCTTTTAAAGTATAAGGAATGCGGAGATCTTTGACTTCCGCTTCGATATCGACTTTGGAGGTATTAGGAATCGCCATCAGAGGGCCTCCTCCAATACTTATCGTACCGCCGATAAAATCCGGCCAATCAACGGCGCCAGGATTTATTACATTCAGAGCAAGAACCCAATTGGTGTTATTATGCGTTATGCCTGTTATTGTTCCAGCCATAGTTGAATTTCCGAACCAATCATCATCGGTAGCAGTAAAAGATATCGGCGTGATATTTAGCACGGCCGCGCCTTGAACAAAATCATCTCCATTCCCTTGAATATTAAGTACCCCTAGCCGAGTCGGGATCGTTAAAATTCCATTTTCAAATTGGCCATTTTGCGCGGGAGCATCCGATAAATTTCTTGAACCATCATCTAAATTATTACTTACAAAGAACTTGTTGGCTGTCGCGCTGTCTTTTGGGGTCATATCAACAATTTCTCCAGAGACCTCATTCCCCGTGACGACACCCATCGAATCTACCTCAACATGCAAGAAACGCCAGACAGTTAAAATATCACTAGTGTAATGTGTATGATCCCTGACTTCCTGATCGGGTGGTAAGCCTGTCACATGAGGATCGATAATCCTGAGTTTGTCCGCATTATTTGCCCCCAGTGTAGCATCATCATTTCTTAACTCCGACAAAAAGTCCCGATCGCCATTGCCGACAACTCGAAAATTATCCCCTGGGTGATGGGTGGTTATTTGAAATTCAAACGTCTCCTCCTGGTCATCAAAATTTTGTTCTAAAATCCCTCCAACCTCACCGGTAAATTGTCCCGGTCGCAGGGCTACGACTAACTCACGATTATCTTCCGGAATAGCTTCATCATCCACCGGTGGACGGTCTTTGGAGGGATCATCCACGTCAAAAGAATCAAAATAAATTTTCACGGCCTCAATGGGTTTAACCGTCAAAGTTGCTTTCACATCGACTTTGTCTCGAGCATTTGCTTCTATAGCCCCGCCGATCAATCGGGCATCCGGGAACACGCGCCAGGCATTGACTCCAAGTCCCGCCGGAAAATTAGTATCCGCGGTGAGATTATTATCGTCATTGAGGCTGTTATTTTTACCTAGCCACTCAATTTTTTCAATGCCAATAATCGTGAGCGCCACTTTATCAAAACAATCCGGTACTTGGTCGTAAATCATTTTTAACTGTGTCTGGCGCTGATCAGCGTGGGGTTTAATTCCTTCCACATAAAGATTGGTTATCAAAAAATCTCCCTCCACTCTGAAATCATTGGGGACAATTAATGGTGAACCTAAAACATATTCTGTTGTTTTATTAGCCTCTCTCCATACCTTAATATATTCAGCGCCCGTGATCGCTTCTAGTCGTACGGCTCCTCTATCCAGAGTATTTGGTTTGAGCTTGAGAGTTAATTTTGCCATTTCATCTTCGCCGGCAACAGAGACATCCGTTGTCCCGGTATCAAAACGCACACCGTCGTCATCGTTATCCAGATTCACAAACGTTTGTGATCCTTTTTCAAATTCCTCTTCTTCAGGAATTTCGGATTCCCCCGGATCAATCACCGATGGTTTATGAATGACTAAATCTAAATCCGCAATGATAATCTTCTTTTTATCTGGTTCGGGTTCATCATCGATGAACTGCCGGCCGCTGTCCTTTGTATTGAGTATAACCACTTCATTAGGGATCGGCCCTGCGGGGACATTCTCCGGAGCTTTATAAAGAACTTTGCGTCCCGTGTTGCCATCCAAATAACTTCCGAAATTGGCCGCCCAGCTATGAATCCATACATCCACAATGGGAAATTTTTGAATATCCTCCCCGCATTCAGGATCCGCGCATTTGACTTTTAGACGATCCACATCGGAACCATTTCCAATCCAAATATCGGTACACTCCGGGCAATACATGGTGCCTTCCGCGGGGAGAACAATATTGTGAGAAAGCGGAGCTTCTTCTTCCCATTCCGTAGAAATTTCACAGGCGCAGGGCAGCTCCGGAGGCATGAAACCACCCGGATCATTAAAAGGGGTGATACCGAAATCGATAAAATAGAAATCAGGTTCTTCTTCCCGATGTTTGATGAGCATTCGAATTTTTCCCTTATTTTCTTGATCCGGAGCTTTGCCGGGGACATCATCAATGGTGGTTTCAATGACAACAACGTGTTCACCGAATGGCAAATCTTCCGGTGGGATGTAAATCACAGCTTCTCCTTCATCAGAGCGTCCGCCGTTCTTAAAAATTCCCGGCCCTGCTACAATCTCCCAGTTGTATTTAATTAAATCAGGAGAAAACACATTTTTGGAACGTACGCATACCCGTTCACCATTTTTGGTTTTCTCGGCCCGCAGAACGAGAATATCTTCATCGGATCCCTCGGCCTTTAATTCAACTCTGCGTTTGTATCCCTCGATGGGAATTTTATATTCTATTCCAGAATCCGGAGGAACTGGAATGTAGGCATAATCCCCCTTGATTGTCTGCCAAATAACCCATTCTTGATCGAGATATTTACAATCACATTCCTCTTCTTCTTTAGGCGGAGGATAATCCACTTCCTTGGGCGGTTTATCGATGTCTTTGGTTGTATCTTTGTCGACAATTTTGTCTTTTGGCTTATCGACGATTCTGTCTTTTGGTTTGTCCACAATCCGATCTTTGGATTCTTCTTTAGGGATCGTTACCTTCTCTTTAGGCTGTTTGGTAACTGTCTCCTTAGGAATAGTAACTGTTTCTTTGGGGATCGTTACGGTTTCCTTTGGGATCGTTACGGTCTCCTTGGGAATGTCCACCGTTTCTTTCGGGATCGTTACGGTTTCTTTTGGGATCGTTAAGGTTTCCTTAGGCACAGTGATAGTTTCCTCTTCCTGGATCACAACATCCTCTCGGGACGTAACAGTCTCTTTGGACGTTTCCGGCGGTGCTTTTGGCTTTTCTGTTCCAAGGAAGATTGATATTACTTCTTCTGAGCCCTTAGTTGACAAGGGAGACGGCGCATCTGGTGACAGCGGCGTCACCAAGCGAGACCTCATATCTGATATTTCGTTATCAAGAGAAATACATTGATAATAAATCCCTATTCTGGTTTTCATCCCTTCACTGACACGCCCGCTGGTTGGATCAAAAGAAAGATTCTCAGGGTAAATATCCTCTCTTTCTACGGGTTTATCACCGCAGGGAATAGAAAAAGCGCACCCTTTATCCGCGCAAGTTTGCTGACAGATCCCTTTGGCTTGATTAAAGGCCGCTTCTTGCCATTGACTTTCGAAGTCGTCAAAAGGAGACTGGGAAAACGGCACTTCAACCACCACTTTAAAACATTCTTCGCATTTAGATGGCTTCTCTGAGTCGGGTGTTTTAGGATGCTCTGGCGCAGGCGTTCCTAAAGACACTTTAGGTGGTAAGGGATTCTCCGGAGTTTTTGGAACATCTGCTGGCCCTTGAGGGGTATCTGGAGTCTTGGGAGCATCTGGTGTCTTAGGAGTATTCGGGGTGTTGGGAGTTCCTGTAGGTGGCTCCGGAGCGACAGTCCCATCAAAATCTATATCTTCTTCTTCCTCTATAATTAGAACTCTCGGCCCTGAAGGTCCGACTCCCTCACCGGAACTACCCGCTGGAGGCTGGCTTGGAGGTGTCAATGGAATACTTGGCCCTCCTGCCGTTCCAGAACCAAAAGGAGATTCCGTCGGTTTAGGAACGCATCGAAAATAAATTCCTACGGTTGTTTTAATGCCCGCCGTACGCGCATCCCCATCGTTAGGATAAATATCCTCAATCTGTTCCGTTACGACTTGACGGGGCACATCACATGCGTAAGCCCAGGAACAATTATCTTTGCCAAATTTTTCTTCACAAATGTCGACAGCTTTACTAAAAGCCTCTTTTTCAAACTGCCTATCCCAAGGAAAAGATTTGCCTTGAGCTTTTTCGCTTATTTCCGCATTGGAAGTTAGGGTCTCAACCACGACCAAAAAACATTCTTCGCATCCTAAAGGCAATGTCGGTGTCGGTTTTTTGGGGGTATCTGGTGAAGGCTGAGGCTGGGGCTGTTCAGTAACCGGAGTCCTCGGCGTTGAGCGAATTTTATCCATTAATCCTTATATTTTGGAATTTTAGGAACGGCATCAACCCAGGTTTTTCCTGGCTGATAAACTTTAGGGCTAGATGGTCCTGAAGAAGATGGCTCAGCGCTGGGTGAACTCGGCGAAGAAGGTTCTGAAGGCGAAGATTCGGGAGTAGATGAAGTTGGTTCAGATTCTGAACTAGGCGCATCCGCAGGGTGGCCGGGAAGGCCGCAGTTAGCTTGGCTGTAAAAAATCCATCCCGCCAAACAAGAGAGGATAATAAAAGCAACCAAAAAAATTTGAGAAAAATTTCTCATCAAATGGTTAAAGTGAATCCCTTGTATTTATTTATCGATTAAATGGATTATCTTCCGTATTTTTTTCCTCCGGATCCATTCCATCCACAGCCCCTTCAGCCACGGCTTCGGGGATATTCATTATTTTCCCAATAGGTTTTCCGACTTCTTTAGCGCCTTCAGCAGTTTTATCTAATCCTTTATTAATGGTTGAACATCCCCCAAGGGACAACAATCCGATGATCAAAAAAGATTGTAACAGTGATCGCATTTTATCCTCCTCTTTATTCTCCTAATGTCATTCCTACAACGAAAGGGCCGCCTTGGGCCGCGATGGCCTTTGAAAATTTATCTTCCGTTGAAGTAATTTTTATAACACCAATTTTTGATTTTTCTGAGCCAAGATTTTCGCCTGTCACGGGATCAAGAAGGTCTTCTCCTTTAACGAAAACATTAAAAGTGTTTTCTGCCGTCGCGCCATTCCTTGCTCCTATATTGGTAAAAACTGTATCCCCTTCCATTTTAATAATACGTCCTTCAAAAGGAATCGCTTCTAGTTTCTTGGCAATCTCAAGAACAGCTTTATCGATGGCGATTTGCGTGGCCTCGCCTAAGGGAGTCTTCTTGAAACTCTCCGTGCCAAAATCAACACCTCCCTGCGCGACCCCTATTTTCATCCCCTTGGCCTTGGCGTCTCCTTCGACACGCACAGAATCCAAAACTTCCCCTGAGGTTGAATCAACAATTCTTAAGATAACAGCCACGTGGGCCGTTGCTTTATTGGAACCTAAACTAATCCCGCTGATACTAATCCCTGTTCCCCCTTTTTGCGCTTCCGCTTCGAATTCAGTGACGGCTCCCTTAATGAGAATTTGAGCTGGAATTAATTTTCCCGTCTGGGATGTTTCAGACACGGCGGCTCTGCCGCTGGCGGCAATATCTTGTTCGGCGATAATGTCTTCAAGGCCCTGACGCTCAATCACCACAAATTTATCGCTTTGAATAAGCGCGTCAGCTAATTGATCCGCCATCCCTGTCCCAATCGCCGCTTGGCCCGCGGTATCCGTGCTATTTTCAAATTTTGAAACAGCGATTGTTTTTTTTAGTTGAGCGGCGAAAATTTCAGATGGTAACAGGAAACAACACACGTAAAATAAAAAAATAACCCAAAAGTTTTTTTTATTTTTCATCCCCTCTCCTTTTTCTTTAATATGTTTGTTAATTATTCAGAAAGTTTTTTAACTAAATTTTGCGCGATATTTTTAGAGGCTATTTTAATGGCCTCTACGCCGGCGCTTAGTTCATCAATAGCCGAGGCCGTCGCGTCAGCGCTTTCGACCGCGACGATTTCGCCATTACCAACTTTAATGACGCGGACATTAACATTCGCGCGGGCTGACTTTTGTAAAGACCCTTTCAGCCCCGGTGTTCCCTTAACGACAGCTTTCCCGACAATCACGTAATCGGCCTTCAAATAATTCCCTAGGTTCGCGGAAGTTAAATCATCGCCTTCAATAGCCTTTAAAATTTCGTCTTTAGAAACATTCCCTTTGGTTGTATTGGCAATCCCAGCTCCAACCACGCGAAACCCATTCTCAAGAAATGCTCCCATTAAAGTGATATCCGCCTGCGAAACACTGGTCCAAATGTTCACGACGTCTTTTAGATTCCCGTAATAGTCGTAAATAAGGCTATCGTTGACAAAAATTTGTTCGTTAATTTTGACCATGACGATAGGCTGGGACTTTTTTTCTTGGGCATAGGCTTGGGGCAGGAAGAGAAGACTTGTGAGGCAGAGAGAAAGAAGTTTAATTTTTTTCATTTGAAAAACTCCTTTGTTTGGTGGTTGATGGGGATACAAATCAATTGTATCAAAAGGCGATCATTGATCAATGAAAAAAATGTTTTTTTAGCGAACTAGGCTACTCAATTTCATAGCAAATTCCAACCGGTTAATCGTTTATATGCATTTATGTAGGCCGCTGTCGTTTTTTCTACGATATGTTGTGGTAAAACAGGGCCTGGCGGGGTCTTATCCCATCCAGATTTCTCCAAGTAATCCCTTACGATCTGCTTATCATAACTTAGCTGATCTTGGCCTGGATTGTAAGTCTCTTTAGACCAAAAACGAGAACTATCTGGCGTAAACACTTCATCGATGAGAATCAGCCTATCGCTAAGAATACCAAACTCAAACTTTGCATCGGCGATAATAATTCCACAGGTTTTGGCGTATTCCAAACCCTCTTTATAAAGCTGCAAAGTTAACCTTTTTACATCCCTTGCTAACTCCTTTCCGATAAGATCTATTACTTCATCAAAACCAATATTTTCATCGTGTCCAACCTTTGCCTTAGTCGATGGAGTAAAGATGGGTTGCAACAACTCTTCACATTGTTTAAGCCCTGGTCTTAAGGCCTGACCACACACCTTTCCCGTTTTTAAATAATCCTTCCAGCCGGAACCAGCTAAAAACCCGCGAACAACACATTCAACGGGCAACGGATTTGCACGATGAACAAGAACTGATCTGCCCGCAAGAATACTTCCCAATTTATGTAAAAAGTCTTGATCAAAACCCATCCTGTCCAAGTCAGCCGTAATAACATGATTGGGTATTAAATCCTTAAATTTCTCAAACCAAAAGAGGGATATTTGATTTAACACTTTTCCTTTATTGGGAATCGGTGTAGGCATTACCACATCAAAAGCGCTCAAACGGTCTGTCGTAACAATAAGAAGTCTGTCGCCTCCCACGGCATAAATATCACGGACCTTCTCTCGATTAACCAATGGTAAAGATAAATTCGTCTCCCATACCGTTTCATATTTTTCCGTCTCTGCCCCCATCAAAATACCTCCCTGAAAATTTACTACAGACTATTAACCCATGCTCTTCATCCCGAAAGCAATGCCATTCACTGTTAAAAGAAGGGTTTCGCAAACAATCATTTTAATTGTTGAGATAGTGTTTTCTTCTTTTTTTTATCAATGTTTGATCCTGCCCAAGATTCGCAATACCAAAATCACAAGGAGAATAAGTAAAACAATAATTAGGATACGTATCACGGTCGCGCTTACCTTTCAGCCGGCTCGCTTGCAGGCAAGTGGGACTTTTCCAAATACTTTAGTAGATCGGAACCCGCGTCCAAAACAATCGTGGTGCCCGCGCCCAGTGAGCGCTCGTACGTCTCAAGACGGCGCATGAAAGAATAAAACTCCGGATCTTTCTCGTAGGCCGAAGCGTAAATCGCCGTGGCTTGGGCGTCCCCCTCACCCATCAGTTTCTGGGCCTGCTCGTAACTCTTGGCTAAAACGATTTGCGCCTCTTTATTAACATCAGCTCGGATCTCGCGAGCCTGCTCTTCGCCTTCAGCCCGGTACTTTTTGGCGATGCGCTGCCGCTCCGCCTGCATTCTGGCAAAAACACTGGCCTGAACCTCTCTTGGCAAATCAAGCCGCTTAATACGAACGTCGATTAATTCAATGCCAAACTGCTCCTTCACCGATGCGCGGGCATCTTGGCTTACGGCTTGAACAATGGCCTCGCGCTTCTCCCTGACAAAATCAATAAAAGAATGCTTGGCGATCTCTTCCCTTAGACGTCCGGATACAACATCGTTTAATCTGATAAATGCCCCTGCTTCCGTCCGAACAGT
>Ga0209514_10000668_pt1 | contig 68135 bp, 69 predicted proteins | sample Subgrocontami58m_FD_187452 | JGI IMG/M metagenome (GOLD analysis project Ga0209514, IMG submission 187452) | Subsurface groundwater microbial communities from S. Glens Falls, New York, USA - GMW37 contaminated, 5.8 m (SPAdes) (version 3) | ecosystem: Environmental > Aquatic > Deep subsurface >... | reverse complement strand
CGTGCAGCAGCAGCGTGGGCGCCTGGATACGGCGGAACACGGCATCGCTGGTCGTCGCGCGCCCGCCCTCGATCTGTGCGAAGGCCGCCTTGCGGTCCCGCTCTTGCGCACCCGGCAACCGGATGGTGTCGAGCCGCAGTCGAGCGACCGTGTCCACCTCGGGGTGCGCCGGGTTGCAGAAGAACGCGGTGCTGGTCACCCGCATGTCCTCCAGCGTCACCTCCGGCTTCGAGAGCACCGTCCGCACCAGGTCCATGCGGGCGGTGCGGCCCAGCCGCGGGGTAATAGCCGCCGCCGCTGGGGTCGCCACCCGCGGCTCGCCGCCGCTCAGCACCAGGCTGCGCACCCGCTCCGGGTGCTCCGACGCCAGGGTGACCAGCGCCATGCCACCGCCGGAGTTGCCCAGCAGGTGCGCCCGGCCCACGCCCATGGCGTCCAGGAACGCCAGCAGGAACGCCGGGCCCGTCACCGGCCCGCCGTCCACCACCACCGTCTGCCCGAAGCTCACGTTGTCGGGCGCCAGCACGCGGTAGCCCGCCGCCGCGAACGCCGCCAGCGTGGGGTACCAGCACATCCACGCCGAGACGGCAGCGCCGCCGGTGTGTGCGAACAGCACCGGCGCGCCGTCGGCCGGCCCCAGATCGTGATAGTGCGCCCGCACCTGCGACGTGCCGACCTGCAACGTGAGGTCTCTGCCCTGCGCTGGCTCCATTAGACATCTCCCTTGGTAACTATCTCAAAACGGTCGGGTAGCTCACGTCTTCAGGGGCATGAGCGATAAGGCTCTTCCCCAAACCCCCTCAAGGGGGTTCAAGGTACCCCTTCGGGGTGAGTGAAAATGGGGGGACACCCCCCAAACCCCCTGCCAGGAGGGGACGGCCGTCCCCTCTGGACTCCCCTGCCGAACCTCCACAACACCGCTCTGCTCGTGAGCCCGAGAGTGGATGGTGCCTGAGCGCAGCGGCCGCCCCAAGGTCCGCTGCGGTGCCCGCCGCGAAACGCAATGTCCACATCCCGCCAACAAAAGAGGCCCCGCTCCGCAGCGGGGCCTCTTCGTAACTCGCTCAGGTTCCCTCTCCCCCTGGGAGAGGGCTAGGGTGAGGGTGCAGCTACAGCTTGCCGAGGGTCCGCATGATGCGCTCGGCCGTGACCGGGATGGTGTCCACCCGGGCGCCAATGGCGTTGAACACGGCGTTAGCCAGGGCGGCCGCTCCTGGGGCGATGGGCGGCTCGCCCATGCCCTTGGCGCCGAACGGGCCGGCGCCCTCCACCGGCACTTCCACTATCTTCACTTCGATGTTCGGCATGTCGAGCGCGGTCGGCAGGCGGTAGTCGAGCAGGCTGGGGTTGCGCAGCACACCCTTCTCGTCCCACACGATCTCCTCGGAGTAGCCCAGCGCCAGGCTCTGCACCATGCCGCCCTGGATCTGGCTCTCCACCGCCAGCGGGTTCACCGCAAAGCCCACGTCCTGCACGCAACAGGCGTCCAAAATGTCCACCAGGCCGGTGTCGGGGTCCACCGCCACCTTGACGGCCTGCAAAGCGAAGCCGGGGGCCATGGCCGGGCTGCCCGAGGTGCCCGCGCCATAAATGACGGGCGTGGGCGAGCCGTAGCCGGTGGACATGGCGCCCAGGGTGGCAAAGGTGACCGACTTGTCGGGTGAACCCTTCACCCGTACCGTGCCATCCATGCACTCCAGGTCCTCGGGGCTGCACTCCAGCCGCTGCGCCACCAGCTTGAACATCTGGTCGCGCACGCTCTCTGCGGCCTTCTGCACCGAGAGGCCCACCGTGCGCAGCGTCTTGCTGCCGGCCGACATGCCGGCGTAGGGAGCGCTGGCGGTATTGCCCTGCTGCAGCGAAATCCTGTCCATTGGGGTGTTCAGCGTCTCGGCCACAATCATGGCAAAGGACGTGAGCGTACCGGAGATGTCGTTGGAACCGATGTCGACGTTGATTGAGCCGTCGCCGTTCAGGAAGACCGCAGCGCTGGTGGGGGCGCCGCCGCCCAGCCAGCCGCCGATGGCCCAACCCACGCCGATCTTCTTGTTCGCGTCGACCGCCGGCTTCACGTCCTTGTTCTTCCAGAAGGTGGTGTCCTTGAAGGCGGTGAGCACCTGCTTGAGGCCGATCACCCCAAAGTTGCGGCCGTTGGCCATGGGGTCGCCGGCCTCTACGCCATTCTTCATGCGGAAGGCCCACGGGTCGAACCCCGCTTCGTGGCACAGGATGTCCACGGCGCTCTCGATGGCGAAGGTGGCCTGCGGCGTGCCCGGCGCCCGCAGCGCGCCCTGGTTCACCCGGTTGGTGATGACCTCGACGCCTTCGATCTCCTGATTGGGCGTTTTGTAGTAGCTGCCCAACAGGTTGCCGCCGGCCATCAGCGGGCTGCCGGGGAAGGCGCCCGAGTCGTACACGGCCTTTGCCTTGAGGGCGGTGATGGTCATGTCCTTCTTGGCGGCCAGCTTGATCTCGAAGTAGCCCTGAGGGGCGGGGTTACCAGCCCGGATGTCTTGGCTGCGGCTGAACTGCAGCCGGACCGGCCGGTGCAGGATGCGGGCCGCAACTGCGGCATAGGTGGCAGCGTACGGCTGGATCTTGCCGCCGAAGCCGCCGCCCATCTCCAGGAACTCGATGACGATCTTGCCCTCGGGCACGCCCAGCAGCTTGGCCAAGCCGTCGCGGCTGGAGAAGCTGCCCTGGGTGCTGATCCACACGTGGTAGTTGTTATCCAGGTCGCAATCCACCGTGGCGGTCATCGTCTCGATGTAGCCCTGGTGCACCCAGGAGGCGTGGAACTTCTTTTCCACGATGTAGTCGGCCTCGGCAAAGCCCTTCTCCACGTCGCCGCGCGCCCATACCAGGCGGTGCGTCACGTTGGGGGGAGTCTTGTCCTCTTTGGGGCCCTCGTCCTCGGTCACCACGCTGTGGGCCGCCAACTCCGAGTTATCGGCGCCACCCATGCCAGAACGCACCGGCGGGGCGTCCATCTTCAGCGCATCCAGAATGTCCATCACCGCCGGCAGCGGCTCGTACTCCACCTCAATCAGGTCCAGCGCCTCTTCGGCGATCGAGGGGTCTTCGGCCACCACACCGGCCACCGGCTGGCCGAAGAACACCACCTCGCGGTGGGCGAACGGCGTCATCACCCGGGCGGCGGCATCGCGCTGCACGTGGGCCGGCATGTCGTCGGCCGTGAACACGCCGGCCACGCCGGGATACGCGGCGGCCTTGCTGGTGTCCAGCTTCTTGATGATCGCGTGGGCGTGGGGCGCCAGCAGCAGCTTCATGTGCGCCAGCCGCGGCAGCTTCACGTCGGCCGTGAAGGTGGTGCGGCCGGTCACCTTTGCAACGCCCTCCAGGCGGGGCTGCTTCTTGTTGACGAACCGGTAGTTGGGACGAGCGGTGGTGGTCATGGCGCCTCCTATGCTTGTGCGACCGACTTGATAGCGTCAACGATTTTGGTGTACCCGGTGCACCGGCACAGATTGCCGGCGATGCCGTGCCGGATCTCGTCCTCGTTCGCCGTGGGGTTGTCGCGCAGCAACGCCGCCGCCGACATCAGCATGCCAGGGATGCAGTACCCGCACTGCATGCCGTGGTGCTCCACAAACGCCTGCTGCAGCGGGTGCAGCACACCGTCCGTCGCCAGCCCCTCGATGGTGGTGATCTGGGCGCCCTCCGCCTCGCCCACCAGCACCAGGCAACTGGTCACGGGAGCGCCGTCCAGCCAGATGGTGCAGGCGCCGCAGTCGCCGGTACCACAGCCCTCTTTGGTGCCGGTGAAGCCGATGTCGTCGCGGATGGCGTCGTGCAGGCACTTGTTCGGCTCGGCAAACACCTGGTACGTGCCGCCATTCACCTGGAGCGTAAAGCTTTGTTTGGCCATGTGGTCTGTGTCCTTCTCGTGGTGTTAGCGGCCGGCGCGAATGGCGTCGACGGACGCGGTGAGCATACGAGCGGTGAGCGTGTGCACCAGCAGGCGGCGGAAGTCGGCGCTGCCGCGCTGGTCCGAGATGGGGCGGGCATCAGCGGCGGCCGCCTGAGCGGCCTTCTCGATGGTCTCGGCCGTAGCCGGCTGGCCCACCAGCGCCGCCTCGGCCCCGGTGGCCCGCAGCGGTACCGGCGCCACGGCGCACAGGCAGATGCGGGCATGCGTGAACCGCTGCAGCGCTTCGTCCAACTGCACGTGCACCCCAACGCCGGCGATGGCGATATCGAGTTCCTTGCGGGGCACGTGGCGCACGTAGTTCGCCGCGCTGCGGGGCAACGGGGCAGCCACCTGCACCTCGGTCAGGATCTCATCGGCCGCCAGCGAGGTCTGGCCCGGGCCGGTGATGATCTGGCTGAGGGGCACGGTGCGCGAGCCGCTGGGGCCGTGCACGGTTCCGGTGGCATCCAGCGCGATGAGGGCGGGCACCGCGTCGGCCGAGGGCGCCGCATTGCAGATATTGCCGCCGATGGTGGCCAAGTTCTGGGTCTGCAGGCTGCCGATGAGCTTGGCGCCCTGCACGATCACCGGGTAGTGCCGCATCACGTTCGGGTCCCGCTGCAGCGCCGACATCTTGGTGCCGGCCTTCACCTTTAGGCCCGATTGCGGGTCGAAGCTGATACCCCGCAACTCGGTGATGTTCTTGAGACTGACAATGTACTTCGGGTGCCTGCCGCGCTCTTTCATAGCAGGCATCAGGTCGGTGCCGCCTGCGAGGATCTTGCCACCCGCGCCCTTGCTGCGCAGCAAGTCCACAGCTTCGGCGACCGTCGCCGGCGTGTAGTAATCGAAACGATGCACGAAAACGCCTCCCGCGTAGGACTACAACCCATCCCCCAAGAACAAGCGAACACGCCTGCTCCAACGGGCACCATTCTACCTATTCGCGAACAATCGCTGCAACCTGAGGCATGCTTGCCACTAGGACCGCAGTGTTGGTAGGACCACCCCAGCGCACACTATCTGCCCCAACGGCGGCGCCGTTAGTCCAGAGGGGGGAGGAGGGCGAAGCTGGAGGCGGGGGCCTGAAGCGGGGGCCTGAAGCGGGGGCCTGAAGCGGGGTTTCTGTCGCCGGTCATTGCAAGAAACCTCGTAGTGCGCCATTAATGATTGGGTAGAGGCGCTTGAGTTTGCTGCGGGCAGCGGCGGTGGTGAGGCGCCCAACAGTCTGGATGGTCCCCCTGGAGAGAACGCGCGTCACCCCGGCGCAGAGCACCCATAGCCCCGTGGCGGACTGCTAGCCATGCAACGCACGCCGGGACAGTCGCTGGCGCAGGTGAAGCAGTACCGCACCGTCTGCGCGGTGTGCGGCGGCGGCAGCCTGCAGCAGGTCATCGACCTGCCGGGCCTGCCCCACACCGGCTACTTCGTGCACGAGGGCGAGATCGGGGCGGGGTTCCCCAGCGTCGACCAAGCGCTGCTGTGGTGTCCGGGATGCGGGCATGCACAACTGGGCAGCATCATCGCCCCGGAGTTCCTGTACGACCAGTCGTATGAGCACCGCACGTCGGCCAGTCCAATGGCGATGTCCGGCAACGACTTCCTGGCCCGGTTCGTGGAGGAGTTGGCCCCCGGCGTTACCTTTGACACTGCGCTGGAGGTGGGCTGCAACGACCTGTACCTGCTGCGCCAGTTGAGCACGCGGGCGCGGCAACTGGTGGGTATCGACCCGTTGTGGCTGACGGCTGCTGCCCCGCCGGCGCCCGCCAACGTGAGCGTGGTAGGGGCATTTGTGGGCGACGGGACGCTGCGTGCCGCGGTGACGGGCTCGCCCGGCCTGGTGGTGTCGGCGCACACCTTCGAACACCTGGAGCACCCGGCGGCGGCGCTGGCGGAGTTGATGGACCTGGCGGCGGCCGGCGCGCTGTTCGTCATCGAGGTGCCGTGCTTCGACACGCTGCTGACGAACATCCGGTTCGACCAGGTGTTCCACCAGCACCTGCACTACTACAGCGTGGCCTCGCTGCACCGGCTGGTGGCCGCGGCGGGTGGCGACTATGTGCGCCACGTGTTCAACTACGACTACTGGGGCGGCACGCTGCTGTATGCGTTCCGGAAGCCCCTTGCTGGTGCGGCCTCCCTAGCCGGGCCGGCATGCACCGTGCCCACGGCCGGCGACATTACCCGGCGCTACGGCCTCTTCCGGGGCCAGATGCGGTCGCTGATGGACCTGGTGACGGCCCTGGTGGATGAGCCGATCTACGGCTATGGCGCCGCCCAGATGATCCCGGTGCTGGCCTATCACCTGCAGAGCGACCTGGGGTTTTTGCAGTGCATTCTGGACGATAACCCCGATAAGGACGGCCTGGGCTATCCGGACCTGCCGGTGCGCATACGGTACCGGCCGCCCGGCATGTCGTTGCGAAACGCCGCAGTGCTGATCACCGCGCTGGACAGTTTTCGGCCTATGCTGGAACGGCTGCTGCCGGCGCGCCCGCGGCACCTGTTTGCGCCGCTGCAGATGGTATGGCTGTGACGGCGATGGTTGGCGGCGTGCGAGCGACACCCGAGACAGGAGTAGCGCGATGGACCTAGGCATTCAGGGGAAGCGGGCGCTGGTGACCGGAGCCGGCCGGGGGCTTGGCCGGGCGATCGCCCTTTCGCTGGCGCGTGAAGGGGTGAAGGTGGCCGCATGCTCGCGCACCCAGGCCGACCTCGACACGCTGCTGGCCGAGATGGGCGGCGCCGCCGCCGGCCACGCCACCCACGCCATCGACCTCGAAGCGGAGGGCGCGCCTGAGGCCCTGATGCAGGCGCTAACGCCCGCCTTCGGTCCGGTCGACATCGCCGTCCACAACCTGGGGGGCACGCTCGATATCCGCGACCCGTTCTGTTCGGTGGCCGACTGGCGCAAGGTGTGGCGCTGCAACGTGGAGGTGGCCATCGAACTGAACCTGCTGCTGCTGCCGCATATGCGGGCGCAACAGTGGGGGAGAGTGGTGCACATTTCATCAATTGCAGCGGCCGAGAACCAGGGGCCCATCACCTATTGCGCGGCGAAGGCCGCGCTGTCGGCGTACACCCGCAGCTTCGGCCGGGTGCTGGCGCCGGAGGGCGTGGTGCTCACGTCGGTGCTGCCGGGCGCCGTGTTCACCGAGGGCGGGTATTGGGACTGGGCGTCGCACGAGCAGCCGGAGCACGTGGCGAAGTACCTGGCCGAGCGCATGGCCATCCGGCGCTTCGGGCGGCCGGAGGAGATCAGCGAGTTGGTCACCTTCCTCTGTTCCGAGCACGCATCGTTCTGCATCGGTTCCGCCGTACCGGTCGATGGCGGTCAAGGGCGCACCTTCTTCGGTTAGCCCCGCCCGGCCGGCTCAGCACAGAAAGACGAGCACATGAACCATGACCTCCGGCGGAGCATCGCCCAGATGGTGCACGACAGCAACGACGGGCACATCCCCAGCGCCTACTCCATCGTGGACATCCTTGAGGTGTTGTATCGCGCCGTGCTCAAGTTCGACGCCCGCAACCCGGAGTGGCCGGAACGCGACTACTTCATCCTGAGCAAGGGGCACGGTTGCGTGGCGCTGTACACAGTGCTGCACCGCCACGGGTTCCTGACCGACGAGGACATCAAGCTGTTCTGCCGGTCGGGCGGCATTCTGGGCGAGCACCCTGACCGCACCAAGGTGCCGGGGGCCGAGGCGTCCACCGGGTCGCTGGGCCACGGATTCCCGTTCTCGGTGGGCATTGCGCTGGGGCACCGGCTGCGCGGCATGCACAACCGCGTGTTCGTACTGGTGGGCGACGGCGAGTGCCACGAGGGGACCATCTGGGAGGCCGCGAACGTTGCGAACAACCTGCAGTTGGGCAACCTGTGCGTGGTGGTGGACTGGAACGGGTCGGCGGCGCAGTTGATGCCGCGCGACGACCTGCCGGCCAAGTGGCGGGCGTTTGGGTGGAACGTGACGGAGATCGACGGCCACTCGACCCCGGCCATCGAGGCGGCGTTCCGCGGGCTGCAGATGCAGCCGGAGGGGCAGCCGAACGTCATCATTGCGCACACGCTGAAGGGCAAGGGCGTGCCGATGCTGGAGGGCCATGGCCCCTGGCACCACCGCACCCCCACCGATGAGGAGATGCAGGTCATCATGGAGGCCCTCCGATGAGCCCGAAGTCCATCCGGCAACAGTTCGCCGATACGCTGCTGGCGGTGGGCCAGGAAGACCCGAACCTGGTGGTGCTGGTGGGTGACATCAGCCACTTTTTGCTGCAGCCGTACGCCAAGGCGTGCCCGGGCCGCTACTACAACGTGGGTATCTGCGAGCCGACCATCGTGAGTATGGCGGCGGGGCTGGCGCGCACGGGGTTCCACCCGGTGGTGCATACCATTGCGCCCTTCATCGTGGACCGCTCGTTCGAGCAGATAAAGCTGGACTTCTGCTACCAGCAACTGGCGGGCAACCTCATCACGGTGGGCAGCGCGTTCGACTACTCGAACCTCGGCATCACGCACCATTGCTACGACGATTTCGCGTTGATCAAGGCGCTGCCGGGCACCGAGATCGTGTACCCGTCCACCGCACTGGAGTTCGACGCCCTGTTCCGGCAGACCTACAACGACCGCGCGCTGACGCTGCACCGTGTGCCCGGAACGTCGCACGAGGTGGAGTTCGCAGGCGGCGACATCCAGGTGGGGCGCGGCATCAGGGTGGCCGAGGGGCGCAACCTCACCATCGTGGCGACCGGGCCGCAGTTGCGCAGCGCACTGGACGCCCGGCCCGGCCTGCTGGCGGCCGGCTGGGACGCCGAGGTGCTGTACATTCACACCATCCGGCCGCTCGACACCGCGCTGATCCGGGCCAGCGTGGAGAAGACCCGCAACGTGCTGGTGGTGGAGGAGCATATGACCAGCGGCGGCCTGGGCGACGATGTGCTGCGCACGGTGACCGGCATTCCCGGCCTACAGTACGCCTCGCTCTCCATCCCCGACCGGTTTGTGACCGAATACGGCACCTACGAGGAGCAGTGCGAGCGCCTGGGCCTGACCAGCGGCGGGATCGAGCGCAAGGTGCGCGAGCACTTCGGCGCGCGCCCGCCGGTGAAGACCGCCTAGCGATGCCGCGACCATGACCACCGGGACCGATCGGGCGCACGACCTCACGGTCATGGTGCCGGCCCTCAACGAGCAGGCGAACCTCGAAGCGACCGTGGACAACGTGCTGCGCGCCGGGCGCGCCGCGGGCCTGCGCCTGGACGTGGTGATCGTGAACGACGGCAGCACCGACCGCACGCCCGAGATGGCCGACCGGCTGGCGGCGGAGTTTGAGCCGGTGCGGGTGCTGCACCACCGGGTGAACCTGGGGCTTGGGGTGTCGGTGCGCGAGCTGCTGCCGCTGGCGTGGGGCGAGAAGTTCATGATCGTGCCCGGCGACAACGATATGTCCTATGAGCTGGTGCTGGCCATGTTCGAGAACTGCCACACCGCCGACCTGGTGCTGTGCTTTTACCTGAACCGCGAGATGCGGGGCCGGGTGCGCAACGCCCTGTCGGCAGCCTTCGGGGTTGTCTACATGACCATGTTCGACCTGTTCGTGCAGTACATCAACGCGCCGTGCGTCTATCCGACCCGCGTGCTGCAGGGCCTGCACCTCATCTCGACGCGCTTCACGATCCCGCCCGAAATGACCATCAAGACGCTGAAGCAGGGCGTGACGTTCTTCGAGGTGCCGGGCTACATGCAGACCGGGGCGCGCAACAGCAGCTCGCTCAACTTCCGCAGCCTGCGGGAGGTGATGGGCACTTTCGTCCGCTTGGTGTGGGAGATCAACTGGAGCCGCCGCTCGGCGTACGCGCGGCGGCCGGTGCGGCAGCTCATACCGTTGCAGACCCGTCAGGCCGCCCCGGCGGCGTGCGAGTGCTGACCGGGGTGGCCGCGGCAGGGGTGGCGGCGGGCGGACGCCGGCTGCGGCGCGTTGGGGTGCTGGGCGTGAGCGGGCTGGTGAGCGGGGTGTGCCTGTACCTGGCCACCCGCAACGTGCTGCTGGAGGAGTTCTGGAAGGCGTTCGCCTCGGCCTCGTTGGGCTGGCTGCTGTTTGCGTGGCTTATGCAGATTGGTACCCTGGTGCTGCGGGCGGTGCGGTGGCAGCGTATTTTCGTGGAACCGGTGGGGTTTGGCCCGCTGTTCTGGAGCCAGAACGTGGGGTATCTGCTGAACAACGTGCTGCCGCTGCGGGTGGGCGATGTGGCGCGGGTGTTCGCCGCGCAGTACCTCACCAAGCTCGGGCTGTTCCGGATTGGGTTCACGCTGGTGGTGGAGCGGCTGGCGGACGTGGGCGGGTTGCTGGCGGCGTTCTTTGTGGCCGCGCTGTTCGCCCCCATGCCGCCGGCCGCCCGCGATGCCGCAGCGTTGCTGACGGGAGCGTTTGCCCTGGCGGTGGCCGCCGCCGCCGCCGGCTACGTGGCGGCGCGGGTGGTGCTGCACCGCGCGACGTTCCCCCTGGTGCAGCACTTCCTGGCCGAGTTCATCCGCACCGTCGAGGAGCTGTCGGTGGGGCGGCTGGTGTGGCTGGTGGTCTGGACGGCGCTGGGCATGGCGGCCGCCATCGCGATGACATGGGCGGTGATGGCGGCGTTCGGCGTGCGCGCCGGGTGGCTGACCGCGCTGCTCATCAGCGTCACCGTGTCGTTCATCATGGCGGTGCCGTCGGTGCCGGGGTACTTCGGCGTGTTCCACCTGGGCGCACAGGTGGCGCTCGCGCTGTCGCTCGGGGCCGCGTACGACGCTACCCTGGGGCTGGCGGTGGCGGTGACGCTGCACGGCATCTCGTACGTGGGGCAGACGTTCTTTGGACTGATCGGCATCTGGTTCCTGCGCCGGTCGAGCCGCGTGCCCGTGGTATCCACCCTGTTTGCGAGGGTGGGCGCCCAACTGCGGGGCGAGGAGCCGCCGGTGGCCGGCGCTGCCTGAGCGTCGAGCGTTTCCTACCACAAGCTCTGAGTATGATCCAAGGAGGACAGCCGTCCATGGCTGAAGTGAACCTGCTCGACCTGTACCCGAAGTCGGCGCGGCCCATTGAGCAGCGCGGCAACACCGTGACCGCCGCGCACCGCGACATCGCCAAGCAGTTTGGCAAGGAGTACTTCGACGGCGACCGCCTGACCGGCTACGGGGGCTATGGCTACCACCCCCGGTTTTGGCAGGCCACGGTCAAGCGGTTCCGCGACTATTACCACCTGGCCCCGGACGCCAAAGTGCTCGACGTGGGGTGCGCCAAGGGGTTCATGCTCCACGACTTCAAAGAGCTGATGCCCGAGATGACGGTGGCCGGCATCGACATCTCGCAGTACGGCATCGACCACGCCATCGAGGACATGAAGCCCTACCTGCAGGTGGGCAACGCGAAGGCGCTGCCGTTCGGCGATGCCGCCTTCGATCTCGTCATTTGCATCAACACCGTGCACAACCTGCCGCTGGACGAGTGCAAGCAGGCGCTGGGCGAGCTGCAGCGGGTGGCGCGCCACGGCTTTCTGACGGTGGATGCCTGGCGCAATGAGGACGAGCGCCGCCGCATGGAGCAGTGGAACCTGACGGCCCTGACGTACATGCACGTGGACGGCTGGAAGCGCACCTTTGCCGAGGCCGGCTACACCGGTGACTACTACTGGTTCATCGCCGAATGACCCAGCAGCCGCCCGCGCCCGCCGGCCCGCAGCCGGTCAACCATCGGCCTGCTGTCCTATCGACTTTCCGGAGGTACCCAGGGCAATGAGTCCTACTCGTTCAACCGAAGCCGCTGTGCTGTTCTCCACCACCGAGCCGTTGCGGCTGATCACGCTGGAGTTGCCGCCGCTCGCGCCCGGCCAGGTTTTGGTGGATGTGGCGTACTCCGGGGTGTGCCACACTCAGCTTGGCGAGGCGCGCGGCCGGCGGGGTCCCGACCGCTTCCTGCCCCACGCAATGGGGCATGAGGCGGCGGGCGCCGTGGCCGAGGTGGGCGCAGGCGTCACCAAGGTGCAGCCGGGCGACCCGGTGGTCGTCTCCTGGATCCGGGGTAGCGGCGCTTACGTACCCTCCACGGTGTATCCCAGCAGCGACGGCCCCATCAACTCCGGGGCGGTGACCACCTTCATGCGCCGCACCATCACCTGCGAAAGCCAGGTCACCCGCATCGACGCCGCGATGCCGCTGCGGGCAGCGGCGCTGCTGGGATGTGCCGTGCCCACCGGCGCCGGCGCCGTCCTCAACAACGCCGGCGCCAAACCCGGCGACAGCGTGGCGGTCATCGGCGTGGGCGGAGTGGGTCTGTGCGCCGTGCTGGGGGCGCGGCTGGTGCATGCCAACCCGATCATCGCGGTGGACATTGTGGAATTGAAGCTGAACCAGGCGCGGGCGGCCGGCGCCACCCACGTCATCAACGCCCGCGAGCAGGACCCGCTGCAGGCCATCCGCGATATCACCGGTGGCCGCGGCGTGGACTACGCGATCGAGGCCTCGGGGCGGGTGGAGGCGATGGAGATGGCGCTGGCGGCGGTGCGCAACGGCGGCGGGCTGTGCGTGCTGGCGGGCAACCCGCCCTTCGGCCAAAAGATGAGCGTTGACCCCTTCGACCTGATCCGCGGCAAGCGCATCATCGGGAGCTGGGGCGGCGGCGCCCAGCCCGACCGTGACATCCCGATGTACGCGCAGTTGCACCTGACGGGCGAGCTGCACCTGGAGGCGTTGGACACCCAGGAGTTCGCGCTGGGCGGCGTGAACGACGCGCTGGAAGCCCTGGAGCAGGGGCGGCTGGGCCGCGCACTGCTCAACATGGGCGCCTGATGGCCCGGCCACCGCGTTTGGCGGCGTAAAACATGCCCAGGTACGAGAGCAGCACGTTCGTCCCGGCCCCAGCGGCGTTCTTGCGACTGTTGGGGCGGCCGGCCGTGTTCCTCGACCGGGACGGCACGCTGAACGAGGAGGTGGGGCATGTGCTGCACACCGGTGCGGTACGGCTGCTGCCGGACGCCGTGACCGGACTGCGGTTGCTGAACCAGGCAGGGCTCACCACGGTGGTCATCACCAACCAGTCGGGAGTGGGGCGAGGGCTGTTCACCGAGGCGACGCTCGCCAGCGTCGTGGAGACACTCCTCAAGCTGCTGGGGGCCGGCGGGGCGCACCTGAACGCCCTGTACTACTGTCCGCACCACCCGGACGATGGGTGTGCCTGCCGTAAGCCCCTGCCGGGCATGCTGTACGACGCAGCGGCAGACCTGGCGCTCGCGCTGCCGCACTCGTATGTCATCGGCGACACCCTGCGGGACCTCGAGAGCGGCTGGGCGGCGGGCTGCCATACCGTGCTGGTGCGCACGGGCAACGGCCCGGAGACGCTTCGAAACCTGACCGGGTCGGCCCAACAGCCGGATGCGGTGTGCGCCACGCTGGCAGAGGCGGCCGAGTGGGTGCTCGCGCACCGGAGCGTTCACGGCCCGGTGGCGGGAGCCGGCGCAGGCTAGCGGGGAGCCCCCTGCCCGGCACGGTGCAACGCGACGATGGCCGGAAGGTGCGCCGCCAACGCGTGAAACCGAAAGCCGGTGGCGGCCGTCAGCCGGTCAGTCCGCAGGCTGTTATCGAGCGGCCGTGGCTCGGCGAAGGTGAAGTCGCGGATGGAGCAGCGCTCGACCAGGCCGGGCCGGCCCACGGCCGCGGCGACCGCGACGCCCAGCGAGAGGCGGGTGAAGCGTTCGGGCGCGGCCACGTGATAGGTCCCGGTGGCGCCGGCCTGCAGCAGCGCGTGCACCGCGCGGGGCACGTCCTCCACCCACGTCGGGCACACCACCTGGTCGTAGGCGCAACGGATGCTGTTACCCGCCAGCAGCGCCCGCACCATCTGCGCGATGGGTGAGGTGTCGTCGAGGCCGGTGCTGTACAGCTTGCTCATGCGCAGGATGAGCGACGGCGCTGCCTGCCCGAGCAGGAAGTCCTCCACCACCTTCTTCTGGCGTCCGTATTCGGTGGCGGGCTCCCGCGGGTCGTCCTCGGCGTAGTTACCGCGGTCGCCCAGGAACACCAGGTCGCTGGAGCAGTAGACCGGCTGGACGCCGCGGTCGAGCAGCCGGCGCAGCAGCGCGATGGTGTTGTCGACGTTGAAGCGGCCGGTCTCGACCGGGCGCCGGAAGCACTCATCGATGTTGGTGATGCTGCTGCAGACCAGGGCGTGTGTGACGGCGGTGGGAATGCGCAGCGCCGCCACCGAAGCTGCATCGGCGAGGTCGATGTGGAGGCCGCCGCCTGGGTGGTGGGACGCGGTGGCGACCTCGCCTCCTACCCCCCTGAAATAGGCTACCGCTGCCCGGCCGACCAGCCCGCCGGCCCCGGCCACCAACAGCATGCTACTCGTGCTTCTGGGGGATCAGCGGTTCGAGTTCGCGGAACAGGCCGGGCTGTGCGTACAGGTCGAGAAACGACTTTGGACCGTCGTAATCGGGGAAGAAGCGGTAGAAGGTCTTCTTCGAGTACTCCCGCACGATGTCCAACTCTTCGGCGCTGAGGCCCACCATCGTGGCGTACTTGTCCCGGCGCTCCTGAGTGGCGAAGTTCACGTTGTCCCAGTCGAAGGCGCGGATGATGCCCATCTCGTAGGCGTGGAATGCGTCGGTCTCGTACAGGGCCACGGTGCGCTTGATGACGCGGTTGATCTTGTCCTGGTCGTCCAGCCGGCCCTGTTCCGTCACCTGCTTCATCAGGCGGGTGCCGATCATGGGCGTGGCAATGGAGAACACGCTGTAGTCGACCTGCGGGTGGGCGTAGGCGAACGTGACGGTGTCGAGGATCTCCGGCCGGGTCTCGCCGGGCAGGCCCACCACGTACATGCCGATGATCTCCAGGCCCAGGTCGTGCGCCCAGGTGATGACGTTGTGGTGGTGCTCGACGGTGGAGAAGCCCTTGCCGATGACGGACTTGAGCACCCGGTTGCTTCCCGACTCCAGCGGGCAGATGAGCCGGTACATGCCGGTGGCCTGCATGGCGGCCAACGCGTCCTTGGTGAGCGGCCACATGGGCATGCCCTGGCCCACGAACCAGTGGAACCGCAGGTTGCGCCGGGTCAGCTCGTTGGTGAAGGTGAGGATCTGCTCCTCGCTCTGGGCGAACAGGTCGTCGAAGAAATGGATCTCTTCGATGCCGTCGGCCAGCGCGTCCTCAATCTCGTTGATGACGAGGCCGAGCGGCTTGCGGCGGTAGCGCTGAGTCTCGCCGCGCAGGTGGGCCACGCTGCAAAAGCTGCAGCGCAGGATGCAGCTACGGCTGGTCATGATGTCGCGGTAGTGCGGGCTCTTGGCCGGATAGCGGATCTTGGCGCGCTCCAGAATGGTGGAGTAGCGGTCCTTCTGCGCGGGGTCCAGCAGGTGGTAGGCGGGGCGCGGCAGCTTCGCCACGTCCACTGCGGGGTACACCTCGGAAACGCTGACGTTGCCACCCTTCGTGCGGTAGGACAGTCCTACATGGCCTGACAGGTCGCCGTCGCTGTTCACCGCGTCCAGCAGATCACCCACCGCGAAGTCCACCTCGCCGCGGATCGAGTAGTCGGCGATGCCCGCCTGAACCGCCTCGCCGGGGTAGTTGGTGGCGTGGCCGCCGGTCAGCACCGTCACCACACCGGGGCGCACGGTGCGGGCGATATCGAACACACGCTTGCCGTCCCAGTCCTGGGCGGTGGCGAAGGTCATGATGGACTGCACGATGACCACGGCGTCGGGCGGACGGGCGGCCACCCGCTCCTCCAGCGCCTCGAACCGGCCCTCGGTGTAGGTGCCGAGGTCGATGACGCCGGCGTCGAAGCCGCGCCGTTCGAGGTCAGCGGCCACCGAGGTGGGCTCGATGGGCGAGACAAGGCGATACGCCTCGAAGTCGGGGCGGCTGGGGTCGAGGTCCTCCTCGCCACTGTTGACGAGGGGTGGGACGACGATGAGGACGTTCCTGATCACGGCGTTCTCCTGAGGTGTCCCCGGCGGGGCGGGGCCTTCCTAGCCCGCTGCAAGGCCAATGTGTAGTCGTATGGTAGGGTATCGCCCAGCCCAGAGTAAATGCGGTGGCGTACACCGGGTGTACCAAAGGTGTACGGGTGGGCATCGGCGCTGGTCGCTGAGCCTGTCGAAGGCTCCCCTGAGCTGGACGAAGGGAGACCAACGCCGATGGAGAGTTCTGTTGCGGTCTGTGTGCGGAGGAGCAGCGGAGCGTGAAGGCGGGCAGCAGAACGCCCCAGCAACGATAACCGTTGCTGGGGCGTTGCGGTTCGGCGGGTGACGCCGGCCGGGCTACCGCTAGGCGGCCGTTGGTACAGGGGCCGGAGACTCGCCAAGGGCCATTCTGTCCAGCCAGTTCCCGCGATGCGCCAGCGCTGCGATGCCTTCGTGGTGCTCGGGTATCTCCGCCGGAAGCGCGGCGCGTAGCCAGGACTCGTACACCTGGTGCGGGTAGGGCAGATCGGGGAAGAGTACGACGTAGACGGAACCCTCACCAATGGGATCGCCTTGCAGGCCAAAGGCCAACGACCCGGGGCCGCGCCGCCGGATCTCGAGGGCAACCCCGCGCACGATGCCGGCCAGCCCGCGCACCTGTTCGGGGACGTTAGGGGTGTTGAGGGCAACCACCCAAGTGTGGTCGGTGAAGTTCATGGCACTGCCTCTCCGTCTGGAGACCGGCTGTACTTAGCCCGTCCGCATAAGGCAGTGGGGTCGCCCAGGCACATTTCATCGTACCATAAGGAGTAAGAAACTTTTTACGAAGAAGTAATGCTTAACTACTCCGGCAGTTGATCGTCGCCGGGGCGGTTGGCCTCTATCTCGAAGCCCTCGGCCACCACGCCGAGCATGAGGTAGCAGCCAGTTAGGCCGGTCAACTCCACGATCCAGGGGATGCCGTAGCGGTCCTTCAGGCGGTCGAACAGTGACGGGTTGGTGCGGCTCATCCGGCAGAGCTGTTGCACGTACAGGAACACGTCGGATTCGTCGGGGGTGAGGCCCACCGGCGCGGCGCGGTTGCGCACCGCCTGCACGAACTCGTCGCGTACGCCGGCCTTCTGGGCGGGCACAATGTGGTCGGCCCACACGAAGCGGGCGGTGCGCTCACGCGCTACGGTCAAAATGACCCACTCCACCTGCTCGGGGGTGAGCTGGCCGTGGAACCGCAGATAGGCGCTCACCTCAAAGATGCGATCGCACAGGGCCGGACTGTGCATGAGGATGCTGGAGGGGCCGCGCACGTGGCCGTAGGCGCTGCCAACCTTCTCGAACACCGCCAGTGCGGCCGGGTCGGACACGTCCTCTTTGGTGACGAACTGCTTGACGCGTGGCATGGCTTCCCTCCGTGGTCTGTTTGTGCTGTGGCCGGCGGCGCGGCTGACGCTGGTGGCTAGGTCTGGGCCGCCAGCACCACGCGAAACGGTGAGCGGTCCTCTTCCTGGCCGTTGATGCGGGCCACCAGGGCGTAGCCGCCCGCCTCGGTGATGTTCAGGTCGAGGTTGGCGGCGAACTGTATGCGCTGGTCCTGGCCGGGCATGGCGTCGGGCGGCTGGGCCACCTGGATCTCGCCGTTGAGGGTGGCCAGCACGGCGCCGTCGTCGTGCACCACCTGAAGCTCCATGGTGTGCTTGCGGTTGGTCTCGTGCCACCCCACGCGAATCGCCACGGCGATCGCGGCCCGGTGCACCACCGGCGGCGGCCCCTGCAACGTGATGACATCCCACCCGCCGCCGAGCAGAAACAGCTTGTTGCCTATCACCTGGGCGGCGTCGGCCAAAATCAGCCAGTCGATGCGCATGCTTACTCCCGAAACCGATTGAGTTGACGTTCGAGCGCGGCCAGCCGGTCGCGCTCCGGGGGCGCCGCTCCGCCCGTCAGCGTCCAGGCGCTGCCCCAGTAGTCGGCCGCCCGCAGCAGGGCCGCCGGTTCGCCCACCGCGTCCACCTGCTGCAGCAGGTACTGGAACACCGGCGCCGGCACCTCGGGCGGCGGCACGCTACGCGCCCTGGAAGTGGTCGCGCAACACGCCGGCAACCACCTCCGGCCTGTGGAGCTGGATGTCGTGGACGCTCTCCGGCACCCAGTGTACCCGCGCTTGGCGCAGCAGTGCGGCAGTATCGGCCACCGCGGCCTGGCGGGCAGCGCGGCGTTCCGGGGCTTGGGTCGGGTTGTCGGCGGGCAGCAGCAGCGTGGGACAGGCGACGCGGGCATACACCGGCAGCGGGTCGTGGCCCCAGCCGGCGCTCAGAATGAGCTTCTGGTGCTCGCGGGCCAGCCGCTCGCGCACGCTGCCGTCCCCGTTGTGCTCGATGGCCGCGAGGGCGATGGCCTCGATCTCGGGAGACCAGTGGCCGTTGAGGGTGCGGCGGAACTCGGCAAAGTAGGTGTGCACCGTCTGGTAGATCTCGGTCGGGGCCAGCATCGCCTCCAGCCGTTCGGGACTGGGTTCGCCGGTGCGGCGGTTCAGAAAGCCGCCGTCGGCCAGCACCAGCCGCCGCACCCGCTGCGGGTGATCGGCCGCCAGCCGCAGCGCCACGCCGCCGCCCCACGAGTGCCCCACCACGCACGCCGCCGTCACGCCCAGCGCCTCCAGCGCGCCCGCCACGTCAGCAGCCACCGTCGCCTGGTCATAACCGTGGTCCGGCTTGCCGGTCTCGCCGTGGCCCCGCAGGTCCAGCGCGTACACCGGCCGGCCGGCGGCCAGGCGCGGCGCCACCAGGCTCCACGTCTCGGCGCAACTGGTGAGGCCGTGCAGCAGCACCGCCGGCGCCGCCCCGGCCGGCCCCGGCCAGTGCAGCGCCTTCATGCGCAACCCGTTGGCGGTGACGAAGTGTTTGGTGGGGGTCATTGGTCCTAGATTACGACGCGTTCTGAGGCCGCGATTACCCGTCTATACACGAAATCGGGGGTGTTGGGCGGAATGGTAACGAGACGAGACTCATACGTCCACCCCATCTGAGACTCGTACTGTGCCCTTACTTCATAGTCTTTTTGCGAGAAGGGGTTGCCACCATCCTTCAGGTCAACGAAAGTTGCCTCGCCCTTCCCGAGCACCGACTTCGTATACGCGCAGTTGTTGTTTCGCCAGTAATAGTTGCCCCAAGGGTCATGAACCCAGATCCTGACGTTGATGGCTGCTCCGAGGCCGAGGTTAGTCACACGGACGTTGAGTATCTGGTTTGAGTTCCCGGAGAAACCGGTGTCCGTGAGCCTCAGAAGTGGGGCGACTACGTTGTATTGTTGTTCGGCTAGCAGATCACGAGTTTTCGCTGTCTCGTCCGCGTAGAAGGCAGTAACCGCGACAAGGATTAGTGTCACCCCAAGCATTATCCATTCGGTTGCCTTAGCCGGTTCAGTGGCACCCCGAACGACTAAGAGTGCACAACACACTACAAGCGCCGCCCAAAGAGGGCGAAGCCAAGCATCCCTCATTTATTTCCCCTACAGCGCCAGCGCCCGCCCGCGGCTGGCGTGCTCCATCACGGTGGTGTCGGTGCGCCACAGCTCGGGCTGCACGTCCACGAACACCTCCAGGCGGTTGCCGTCGGGGTCGCGGAAGTAGGCGCTGTGCGTCAGGCCGCCGTGGTCCACCACGCTGTCCACCGCCACGCCGTGCGCCTGCAGGTCGGCGATGGCGGCCTTTAGTTCGCCGTCGCTGGCGCCGACCTGCCAGGCGATGTGATTGAGGCCGATGCGGGACGGCGTGGCGTCATCGCCCTGCTTGGCGGGGATGAGCAGCAACTCGTGATGGGTGCGGTTGTCGGCGCCGCCGAACATGTAGCCCACGTTCTCCAGCGTGACCTGCTTCAGCCCCAGCACCTCGCGGTAGAAGCGGGCCGAGGCCTCGATATCTCGGACGTTCAGCACAACGTGGCCCAACTGGCCGATGCGCATTTGTGTCTCCTTGTGAACAGGGCAGGCATTCGCCGACCTTCCTCCAGTCGGGCAAAGGTCGAGGGTACGCCGGATCGCCCCTAGAGCGTGAGTGGCTTGGCGCCCTTGCCGGGGCCCTTGGTGGCGTCGGTGCGCCAGTATTCGGGCTGCACGTCAATATACAGCTCCACCGAGTTTCCGTCGGGGTCGCGCAGGTACGCGCTGTGGGTCACATTGCCGTGGTCCACCAGGCGCTCCACCCGCACCTCCTTCTGGGCCAACTCGTCCAGCACCAGCTTCAACTCCTCATCGGTGGTGCCCACCTTGAGGGCGAAGTGGTTGAGGCCGATGACCCCGCGCTTGGCGTCGGGATCGCTGGTCTGCTGGATCAGCAACTCGTGGTGGGTGCGGCCGCCCTCGCCCACGAAAAAGCGCGACGTGCCGCCCATCTCGGCGATCTGGCGCAGGCCCAGCAACTCGCCGTAAAAGGCGGTCGACGCCTCCAGGTCCTTGACGGTCAGCACGATGTGGCCCAGTTCTCGAATATGCATGGCGAACTCCTTCTCTGCGCTCTGCGATCGATGGCCCGGCGGCGCGCCCGATCACATCATTGCGTACCCGGCCCTTATTCCGGTGTGCACGTGCATGGCTTCTCCTCCCCCGTTAGCGCTGTTTATGGGACGGCGCGGCTACGCCTGAGCCGTGGCCGGCAGGGTGAGCGGCCGGGTGCTCGTTCCCATGACGCCGGCAACCCCCGGGGTGTCGCGCCATAGCTCCGGCTGCACGTCGATGTACAGCTCCACCGCGTTCCCATCAGGGTCGCGCAGGTAGATGCTGTGGGTGATGTCGCCGTGGTTGGTGACGTGGTCGATGGGCGCCTGCGCCTGCTCCAACTCGTGCAGGGCGGCCTGCAACTCCTCGTCGGTGGTGCCCACCTTCCAGGCGGTGTGGCGCAGGCCGAGCTGGCCGAACGTGGCGGCATCGGGCGCGGTGGCGGCATCCGCGCTCACCTGCACCAGCAGCAGTTCGTGGTGGCTGCGGCCCTGCCCGCCGATGAACATGAGGCCGGTCTCGCGGATGCGGGCGACATTGCGCAGCCCCAGCACTTGGCCGTAGAAGCGGGCCGACCGCTCCAGATCGCGCACGCCGATAACGATGTGCCCAAGCTCCCGTATCTGCATCGCTGCCTCCTGATTGGTGTCGCTGACCACGCTGGTAGGGGCATTCTACCGCCGTGCGGCGCGCGATGCGAGTCGGTGTATACTCCGCGCTGCAATCACCCCGAACCCTAGGAGAACACCATGGCAGCCCGCATCCCTGTGCCCCGCAAAGAGGACGTGCCGGCCGAGTACCACGCGCTGTATGAGGAGATGCGCAACGCCGCCACCGGCGTGGTGGGCGGCCCCTACCGGGTGCTGATGCACACGCCGGAGGTGGCGCTGCCCTGGCGCCGTTGGATTGAGGACACGCTCCGTGGCGGCCTCAAGATGCCATTGAGCCTCATGGAGCTGGCGATTCTGGTGACGGCCCGCGAGGAGCGCTGCGAGTACGTATGGGGCGCGCACCAGCGGGCGGCCGAGCGGGCCGGCAGCCGCAAGGAAGCCGTGGCGGTGGTGCGCCGCGAGGCCCCGGCCGGCGACCTGACCCCTGACGAAGCGATCGTGGTGACCTACGCCGAACAGGTGAATGCCAAGCAGGTGACCGATGCGGCGTTCGATGCCCTGAAGGCCCGTTGGGGCGAGAGCGACGTGATCCGGCTGACGGCGATCATCGGGTGTTACCGGCTGATCGCGACGCTGCTGGCGGGGTTCGCCATCACGCCGGAGACCGAGGGGCAGGTGAACACCTTCCCGAAGTAGCGGTGCAGCGCGGTGGCACTCGATGTTGCGGGGGTTGTGACCGCCGCCGTGAACGGCGGGCCACCGTTGGGTGCCGAGGCGGCGGCCGGCCCCCACCCACTGGGTGGTCGTGGCTCGCGCGGTCGCGTCGCCGCGTGGAGCCGTGAGCGCCCTCGCAACGATGCGGGGCTGCTTCATGCGGCCCCCCGCGCCGCCGATCGACGCCACGATTGCCACGCCGCCTCAGAGGCGGCTCGCAATGACGCGGGGTTAGGTGCGCGCCGTGACGATCGGCTGAATGTTGTGCCGGGCAACCAAAGAGGGGCGGCCATTCGGCCGCCCCTCTCGCGTGGGCGCAGACTGGGTGGTTAGACCCGGGCGGCGGCGAGGTCGCCGTGCTTCTCGTAGAGCTTCACGAAGTCGCCCTCGTCGGACACGATGTCGATGGGGCGGACGTGGAACGCCTGGTGGTTGTGGGGGGCCATGGGCTCTTTGCCCTCCTGCAGTTCGCGGGCGAGGCGCAGCAGGATCTTGCGGGCGGTGATGATGGCGATGTCGGTGGTGCCCAGGTGTTCACGCCACCGCTCGGGGATGGCCCCCATGCCGTCGGTCATCGCCATGTCCTGCTCGCGGCCGCTGGCGATGCCGGTGTAGTTGATGGTGCGCTGCATGTCGCGGTCGATGAGGTAGTCGTTGCCCTTCTGGCGGCGCGGGCGCCAGGTGTCGATGATCGTGCTGTCCTTCAACTCGAAGGTGGTGCGGTAGAGGGCCTCGGGGCTCGACTTGGCGCGCAGTACCTGCTCCTCGGTGAGGGCGGCTTCGGGGTTGCAGGTGTACTGGAACACCATGTTGTGCTCGTCGTCCACGGGCACCCAGCAGCGGCCGCCGCGCGGGTAGATGGGGCCTGGGATCAGGCTGAAGAACGGCAACAGGAACTGGGTGACCCGCCAGTAGAACTGGCCGTCCTCAAGCTCGCGGCGAGAGCCGTATACGAAGCCGTACTCGGTCTCCTTGACGGTGAGGCGGGGCGCGCCGTCGACCGCGGTGGCCACCCGGCCGGTGGCGCTGAAGCGGTTGAGCTGGCCACGGTTCTGGGGTTGAGCGTCCACCTTGAACCAGCGGTGGTTGTAGCTGACGTGGGCGGAATCGATCTCGCCCTCGGTGGCCTGCAGGTAGTTGCTGTCCTGCAGCCAACTGCTGACCACGCGCTGGTTGGCCGGCACACGCGCCCACTCGAAGTGGGGTAGCTCGGGCTGCTGCTCGGCCGGGCCCATGTACACCCAGATGACGTCGCCGTACTCGGCGGTGGGGTAGCTGGTCATGCGCACCTTGTGCTTGTAGCTGCTCTCGGCCGTCTCGGTCGGCATCTCCATGCAACTGCCGCTCACGTCGAACTTCCAGCCGTGGTAGGCGCAGGCCAGGCCGCCGTTCTCGTTGCGGCCGAACCACATGTCGGCCAGGCGGTGCGGGCACTGGCGCTCCAGCACACCCACCTTGCCGTTGCTATCGCGGAAGGCCACCAGGTTCTCGCCCAAGACCTTGAGGCGGACCGGTTCGCAATCGGGCTCGGGCAGGTCTTTCTGGAGCAGCGCCGGCATCCAGAAGCGGCGGAACAGGTTGCCCATGGGGGTGCCGGGGCCGGTACGACAGATCAGTTCGTTCTCTGCACTCGAAAGCATAGGAGCCTCCTCGGTGTGGTGGTGGTGATGGCGGTTGGCGCGGTGGTTTCTTGCCGCGCGTTGGATGGTGGCGAGCCTAACGCTTAAGGGTGCGAATGTCAAAAAGAGCGCCTTGCTTAAGGGATGCAAGGAAGGCTACCTTTCGTAGAGGTAGCGCCGGGTGAGGATGCCCGTCGGGTGGCCGGCCAGTTGGGTGGATGGTCTGGGGGTCTCAACGTGGCGCCCGGAGTAGCCTGATCCTGTCGGGTGTACGCTGGTGGGTAAAGAGGTGCGATGGTTCTTGCGTATCGCAACCATGCTCTGCGGCGGATGCGGCGGCGGAAGTTCACTTCAGATGATGTGGCCTTCTGTCTGGCGAACGCTGAGCGAGACACGGTGGATATGAAGGGGAACCATCGCTTCGATGCGATGTTGCTCGACGGCCGGCGGATTCGGGTGGTGCTGGATATGCGGACTGCCCCGGCGGAAGTTATCACCGTGATACAACGAGGAGGGCAACGATGAAACGGCGGCTCAAGCTCGAGCACGATACCGAAGCCGATGCGCTCGTGATCATCGTGCAAACCGGCGAGTTCAGCTATACCAAGGAATTGGACGCCACCCGCCTACTGGACTACGACAGCGCAGGTACCCTGTTAGAGATCGAAGTCCTCTATCCCTCCCTTGGCGTGAACATGGAGGGGATGCCGCTCGCTGCCGAGGTTGCCGAACTGTTGTCCCGTCACGGCATCAAGGTCTTGACCGTTACCACACCCTGACACGGGGAGCGCAGACGAACGAGCCCCGCTCATGCGAGCGGGGCTCTGGACGTGCGGCCTGGCGGAGCTAGCGGGCGGTCTTGATGGAGTCGACGTGGGTCCAGGCGCCGGAGATGGAGCCGGGGAACACGTAATCGCTGACGAATTGCGGATTGACCACCGCCTCGGTGGTGGTCCAGAACAGCGGGATGTTCACGTGCTGGGTGAAGAAGATCTCGCCCATCTGCCGGTAGATCTCCGCCGCTTTGGCCTCGTCGAGGGTGCCCCGGAGCTGGCCGAACAGCGTGTCGAGTTCGGGCACATAGGGCTGTTGCTGGGTGAGGCTGCCGCCGTACTTGTAGGTGTGGAACACCCAGATCGCGAGGTATTGGCTGGAGCTGCTGCCGCGGATACGGACGTGGTTCACCGACGAGCGGGAGCGTGTGAGGGCGGTGAGGGCGGCGTTGTCGCTCTGGTCGAGCACGAGGTTAATGCCGATGTTGCGCCAGTACCCGGCGATGGCCTCCATCATGTCGGTCTCGCTGCCCTGCAGGCTGCCGGTGGCGTTCAGGTCGACCTTGAGGTCCACGGTCTTGCTGCCGCCGGGGCCGTAGCCCGCGTCGGCCAGGATCTTCTTGGCGGCGGCAGGATCGAAGCCGAACTCGTCGTTGTAGCGCTTCTCCCAACCGGTGTCCCAGCCGGGGAGCGAGGGCTCGTAGTGCACGGGAGCGTAGACCTTGCCCTTGCCGCCCAGGAAGGCCTTGTTGAGCGCCTCGCGGTCGATGGCCTTGTCCATGGCTTTTCGCACGCGGGCGTCGCCCAGCGCCGAGCTGTCCATGCCTTTGGCAGGGTCGTTGAGGTCGATGAACGAACCGCCATAGAGGTGAATGAAGGTGCGGGTGCCGGGCAACTGGCTCTTGATGATCTTCATGCCCTTGCCCGTGGCCTCCTTCATGAGGTCCTCGGACAGGCCGGTGATGTGAATCTCACCGGTGACCAGGGCCGCCAGCCGGGTGGAGGTCTCCTTCATCCAGCGGTACTCGAACTCAGGGAAATCGGGTGTGTTGCGCCAGTGTTTGTAGGACGTGCGCTCGTACACGATGTTGCTGCCCTGCTGGCGAGACTTGAACTGGTAGGGGCCGGTGCCGGCCAACGGGCGCGTCTGGAAGCTGGGGACGCCGATCTTCTCGAAGTCCTTCTTACTGCGAAGCTCGAAGCCGCCCTCGTTTTCCGAGTGGGCGCGGATGAAGTTGCCGTCGGGGCGGGTGAGATGGAAGACCACCTCGTTCGCACTGACCACCTCGATGTTCTTGGTGACCTCGGCATAGTAGCCCTTCTGGCCGTGCTGCGACTCGGGCAGGATGAGCTGGTCGCGCGAGAACACCACGTCGTCGCCGGTCAGCGGGCCAGCGTCGCTGTGGAACTTTACGTCGGTGCGCAGTTTGAAGCGGACGGCGGGCTCCGCCTGGTCGAACTTCCACTCGGTGGCAAGCTGGGGGCCGAGTTTACCAGTCTTGGGATCGACGCCGATGAGGTATTCATACATCGGCCGCAGTTCCCACACGTCGGGCATGCCGTGGATCTTCAGGTCGTTGGTTTCCAGCGGGGCCACCTGCCCCATCACCAGACGGTTCACCTTGGGGGTCACCGGCCCGCTGTCGGCCGCGGGGGCTCCCCCTGCCGGCGCCGCGGGACCGGCGGCCTGCGGTGCGGCACATGCGGTGAGCAGTAGCGCCACGGCCCCCACAGCGGTTGCCAGCGAACGAAACGCTCGTTGGACACAGAGCATGAAACCCTCCTTCTCAACGTCGACGATCTCAAGGCGAGATTAGGGTGTTATAGCAAGCCTTGTGGTGAGAGTCAAACAGAGGAGTGCGCCATCCGCTGGGCTACCCCGCACCACAATGCAGGGTAGCCCAGCTGGGGGCGCTTAGACGGCGGCCTCGCCCCGCTCCCCAGTGCGCACGCGCATCACCTCATCGACGGGCAACACAAACACCTTGCCGTCGCCGATCTCGCCAGTGGTGGCAGCTTCCTTGACGGCGGTCAGCACACCCTCAAGGAGGGATCGAACCGGGCACGGGCATAGCCCCGCCGCGTCGTGCGGTGGGCGGATTCCGGTACACTCATGGGAACGCCGATGGTCGAAGCAAGCCTCACCGAACAGACCTCGCACCTCGTCATCCAGTTGGTGGCCATTCTGGTGGCCGCCAAGCTGGGGGCGGAGCTTGCGGTGCGCTGGGCCAAGCAGCCGGCCGTCATCGGCGAGCTGGTGGCGGGCATGCTGGTGGGGCCGTTCGCGCTGGGCGGGCTGACCGTTCCGTTCTACGGGCAACCGCTGTTCCCGATGCCCGTGGGCGAGGCCGGCGGCTTCCCGGTGTCGGCGTCGCTGTTCGGCTTCACCCAGGTGGGCGCGGCGGTGCTGCTGTTTGTGGCGGGCCTGGAGACGGACCTGCACCAGTTCGCCCGCTACGGCGCCCAGGCGGCGCTGGTGGCCGCGGGCGGGGTGCTGGTGCCGTTCGTGCTGGTGGCGGGGGCTATGGTGCTGCTGGGCATGGCGCCCACACTGATGAGCCCGGCCGCCCTGTTCATGGGCGCCGTCGTCACCGCCACCTCGGTGGGCATCACCGCCCGAGTGCTCACCGACCTGGGGGCCGTCCGCAGCCCGGAGGGTACCGTCATTCTTGGAGCCGCCGTGGTGGATGACGTGCTGGGCATCCTGGTGCTGGCCATCGTCATCAGCATCGCGGGCAGCGGGTCGGTGGCGCTGTTGGATGTGAGCTTCGCGGCGGTGAAGGCGCTGGGGTTCTGGGTGGCGATGGTGGTGGTATCGGCGGTGCTGGGCGAATGGCTGAGTCACAAACTGCTGTGGTTCCAGTCGGACGGCGCGACGGTTGGCCTGGGCCTGGCGCTGGCGCTGTTCGCCGGGTTCGTGGCCGAACAGGCCGGGCTGGCGTTCATCATCGGCGCCTACTCGGTGGGGCTCGGCCTGTCGCGCACCGACGCCGCGAAGCACTTGAAGCACTCGCTGGAGCCGGTGGCGCACGTGATGGTGCCGCCGTTCTTCGTGGTGATGGGCATGCTGGTGGACTTCCATGCCGTGGCCGGCGTGCTGGGGGCTGGGTTGCTGTTCGCCGCGCTGGCCGCCATCGGCAAAATTGTGGGGTGCGGGCTGCCGGCGCTGGCCACCGGGTTCGGACGGCGCGGCGCCACCCGCATCGGGTTCGGCATGCTGCCCCGCGGTGAGGTGGCGCTGATTGTGGCGGGCACCGGCCTCACCAGTGGGCTGATCGACAGCCAGTTGTTTGGTGTGGCGGTGCTGGTGACCGTGCTCACCACGTTGCCGGCCCCCATGTTGCTGATGCGGCTGTTCGCCGATGATGCGCCACCCGCTGCGCCGTTGCCCGATCCCGCTCCGGCCGGCTAGCCCGCGGTTACCGCCGCGAGCGCGGCGGCGTCCGCCGTGTCGGCATCCAGAGCCTCCTTTGCCCGCAGCGCGGCGTCGTGACGCGAGTCGTGCGACCACAGTTCGGGCAGCTTGAGGCCCAGGACTGTGATGCCGGCGAGGCAGCCGATGCTGCCGTAGACCAGCGCAAAAGTGGCGCTGGTGAGCTGGGCCACCGTCCCCACGTGCAGCGCACCCAACTGGTTGGCGGCGCCGATGAACACGAAGTTGACGGCGTTGACCCGGCCGCGCAGGGCGTCGGGAGTGCCCATCTGAATGATGATGTTGCGCATCACCACGCTGATCTGGTCGAACGCGCCGGTCATGGCGTAGGCCAGCAGCGACAGGTAGAAGTTGCGCGAGACGGCGAACACCAGCGTGGCCAGGCCGAACATGGCGACGGTGAGCACCATGGCCCGCCCCACCCGCCGGATGGGCGGCAGGAACAGCAGCAGCACCGACATGCCGAGTGCACCGATGCCCTGCGATGAGCTGAGCATGCCGTAGCCCTCGGACCCCACCTGCAGCACGTCGCGGGCATAGATGGGCAGCAGTGCCTGCGCGCCGGCGAACATCACCGCCACCGTGTCGAGCCCCATGGCGCCGATGACCGGCTGGTGCTTCCACACGTAGTGCAGGCCTTCTTTGATGAGACCGAGGCTGAGCTTGGCGCCGCGGAATGTCATGGGATAGAGCGGCTTGATGGGCAGCATGAGTGCGGCCGAGAGCGATGTGAGCAGCACGGCTATGCCGTAGCCGCCCTGCACGCCTGCGGCAGTGATGGCGAGCCCAGCCGTCATGGGGCCGAGCGCGAACGCGAGCTGACCAATGGTGGAGCTGGTGGTGACCGCCGCCTGAAAGGTATCGCGCCGCACGAGCTGGGGCAGCAGGGCCTGGCGCGCCGGGTTCTCGAAGGAGTTGGCGACGCCGAGCAACGCCACCAGCAGGTAGATGACCGGCATGGTGGCCAGGTGGGCCACGGTGAGGCCAATGAGCAGCAGCGTGGCGAAGATGGGCACCAGTTGCGCCACCATCACCGTCTTACCGCGGTCCGACGTGTCGGCGACCGCGCCACCGATCATGCCGCCGGCGAACCCGGCCACGAACCGTACACCGCCCACCGTGGCCAGCGCGAACGCCGAGCCGGTGAGTTCGTAGACCTGCCAGGCGAGGGTGGCCTGGTGCATGGTCTGCGCGATGCCTGAGGCGAGCCGGCTACCAGAGAAGAACAGGAAGGGCGCCTGGGTGAGGACTGAGGCCGGACCGTGGCGCCCGGAGGTTGGGCCTGGCTCTGAGGGTTCTGACAAGGGATTCCTGAAAGGCTTGGAGACCTGCTAAGGGAATGAATGTGAGTATAGCACGGGCGTGCGTACTGGACAGGCTGGTTGGGCCTTGGCGCGGCCGGCCGTAGCAGCGATGCGGGCTGGCGCGCGTTGCTATACTGAGCCCAGGAGGCCCGCCATGAATGACCGCATACAGCGTAGCGATACCGACAAGCTGATTGCCGGCGTGTGTGGCGGGCTGGCCGCCTATTTCGGCATCGACCCCGTGCTGGTACGGCTGGCGTTCGTGGTCGTGTCGGCCGTGTGGGGCTCGGGCCTGCTGGTGTATGTGGTGCTGGCGGTCATCATGCCCCGGCCGGGCAGCACCGGCTCCACCGCCGAGACGGTGCGCCGCAACATCGACGAGCTGTCGGACCAGGCGCACGAACGGGCCGACGCCCTGCGCCAGACCTGGCGTACTGCTGACCGCCGGCGCCGGCGTACTATCTTCGCCCTCGCCCTCATAGCGGTGGGCCTGCTGATGCTGGGCGGGCAGTTCGGCGTGTTCATGCTGCTGACCTGGGCGGTGGTGGCGCCGGTCCTTATGGTGCTGCTGGGCATCGCCATCCTGCTCGGCGTGTTCGGGCGTCCGGACGCCTAGCCCGGTGGAACGTCCGAAGCAGACGCTGTTCGACCACGCCTTCGAGGAGCGCGCCCAGCAATCGGCGCCGCTGGCTGCCCGCATGCGCCCCCGCACCCTGGCCGAGGTGGAGGGTCAGGAGCACGTGGTGGGGCCGGGCACGGTGCTGCGCCGCGCCATCGACGCCGACCGTCTGCCCTCCATGATCCTATGGGGGCCGCCGGGCTGCGGCAAGACGACGCTGGCCCAGATCATCGCCGGCGCGACCCGCTGCGCCTTCGAGCCGATGAGTGCGGTGACGGCCGGCGTGGCCGACCTGCGCCGGGTGGTGGCCGAGGCCCGCGACCGGCTGCGCCAGACCAGCCAGCGCACCATCCTGTTCATCGACGAGATCCACCGCTTCAACAAGAGCCAGCAGGATGCCGTGTTGCCGCACGTGGAGAACGGCACGGTCATCCTCATCGGCGCCACCACCGAGAACCCGTCGTTCGAGGTGATCGGCCCGCTGCTGTCGCGGGCGCGGGTGTACGCGCTGCAACCGCTCACGCCCGAGCAGATGACGCTGATTGTGCAGCGGGCGCTGGCCGACACCGAACGCGGCCTGGGCGAGCTGCACGTGTCGGTAGACGACGATGCGTTGGCCGAGCTGGTGCAGCTCTCCAACGGCGACGCACGGTCCACGCTCAACACGCTGGAGCTGGCGGTGGCGGGTACCGCCCCGGACGCCGACGGCAACCGCCGGGTGACGCTGGCGCTGCTGCAGGACGCGGCCCAACAACGGGCCTATCAGTACGACCGCGCCGGCGAGAACCACTACGACGTCATCTCGGCCTTCATCAAGAGCCTGCGTGGGTCCGACCCGGATGCCGCCCTCTACTGGCTGGCCCGCATGATCGAGTCGGGCGAAGACGCGCTGTTCATCGTGCGGCGCATGGTGATCCTGGCGGCGGAGGATGTGGGCCTGGCCGATCCGCAGGCGCTAGTGGTGGCCATCGCGTGCCAGCAGGCGGTGCACTTCATCGGTATGCCCGAGGGTTTCCTGCCCATGGCCGAATGCGCGGTGTACCTGGCGACGGCTCCCAAGAGCAACTCGGCCTACGCCGCCTACCAGAAGGCGCTGGACGACGTGCGCAAGCGCGGCTCGCTGCCCGTGCCGCTGCACCTACGCAACGCCCCCACCGGACTGATGAAGAGCCTGGGCTACGGCAAGGACTACAAGTACGCCCACAGCTACGCCGGCCACTACGTGGAGCAGCAGTTCCGCCCGCCCGAACTGGAGGGCCACACCTACTTCGAGCCGGGCAGCCTTGGCCATGAGGCGACGGTGAAGGCATGGATGGATCGGCTACGCGCCGGCAAGGCAGAATAAGCCTCCACCGGTCCTCTTACACACGGCGTATGCTATTCCGGCCCCGTACCCTCCCCCAGGTTGCCGCGCCACGCCAGTTCGATGCGCGCCAGGTCCTCGGCCGACAGCGGGGTGGCCGACAGCGCCCCCACCATCTCGTCCACGTGCTCCACGGCGGTGAATCCGCCCAGCACGGTGGTGACGGCCGGGTGGCGCAGGATGAACTGGACGGCCGCCTGCGCCAGCGTCCGCCCATCGCGCGCCAGGAATGCCAGCGAGCGGGCACGCGCCAGCCGCCGCTCGTAGCCGGCGGGGTTGCGCATGACGGCTTTGCCCGCCAGCGGGTGGCGCGCCCCGCCGCCCACCGCGTGGTCGGTCAGCACGCCCGATGCCAGTGGGTTGATGATGGCGCACCCGGCCCCCTGCTCCGCGGCGTAGACCATGAGCTGCTCCAGGTCTGCGTCCACTTCCAGGCCTTTGGGCTTCGGCATGCCGGCGGTGGGGTTCAGCAGGTTGTAGTGCACGTTCTGCAGCGTCACGTCGCCGGCCGCGTAGATGGCCTTGGGGAGCGGGCTGGGCCCGGTGCCGGCGTACCCGGTGAAGCGGGCCTTGCCGCTCTCGCGCAGCCGGCGCAGGCCCTCGGTGGCGCCGTTGGGTCCCAGGTACTCTTCGACGGTCATCGGCATCCAGGGGCCGGTGGGGCCGCCGGTCCAGCCGTCGGGACGCCGGTAGGCCGGGCTGTTGTGGATCTGCACGATGTCCAGGTAGTCCACGCCCAGCCGGCGCAGGCTCGCCTCCACCGAGGCCACCACCGCGCCCGCCACGTCAGCCGTCTGGGCCACCACCACCTCCACCTTGCTGGTGAGGATGGGGCGCGCGCGCAGTTGCCGCAGCACCTGCCCCAGGTTGGTCTCCGACACCGAGTCGCCGTAGCCGGCCGCGGTGTCCACGTAGTTCACGCCCAACTCCAGCGCCCGCCCCAAAATGCGGCACTGCTCGTCCACCGTCCCCGAGATGAACAGCCCAGCGTTGTCGCCGGTGCCGAACCCGATCTCCGAGAGCTGCAACCCGGTTGTGCCCAATGGTCGATAGTTCATAACATGTCTCCTCAGCCGGCGGTTCGGGTCTCCGCCCGCCTCGTATTAGTCGTCATTGCGAGGCCCGTCCGACGGGCCGTGGCAATCGCCGCGTCGAAGTTGCCCCATGCGGTCCAACGCACCGCTGCCGATCTGACGCCGCGCCACGCTGCCCCGCCACGGTTGCCACGTCGCCTCCGGCTTCTCGCAACGACAGTTGGCCGGCGGCTGGGCCGGTCCAACCTTAGCGCCACAGGCGTTCCGACGCCAGTTTAGCGCCTGCCACCAGCGCTTGGAACTTGGCCCACATCACGGTGGGATGCTGCCGCTCGTACAGCGCGCCCTGGGCGAAGCCGCAGTCGGCGCCCGCCATCACCCGCTCACGGCCGACCACGCTGGCGAACTGCATCAGGCGTTCGGCGATGGTCTCGGGGTGCTCCACCACCGCGGTGGTGTGGGCGATGACGCCGGGTATCAGCACCTTGCCGTCGGGCAGCTTCACGTCCTGCCACACCCGCCACTCCCACGAGTGCCGGGGCGTGGCGGCCTCAACCGAGTAGGCCTGGGCGTTCACCGACAGCACTAGGTCGATGATGTCGCGCAGCGCCAGGTCGCCCACGTGCGGCCCCTGCCAACTGCCCCAGCACAGGTGGTAGCGCACCCGGTCCTCGGGAATGCCCGCCAGCGCGTGGTTCAGCGCCTCCAGGTTGGTGGCCTGGGTGCGGCGGTACTCCTCGACGGTGGGGGCCGGGATGGTCATGTCCCACGTCTCGCCCAGGCCGGGGTCGTCGATCTGCAGGATGAACCCGGCATCGACAATGGCTCGGTACTCGGTGCGCATGGCCTCGGCGATGGCGAACACATAGTCGGTCTCGCTGGCGTAATGGCGGTTCTGCCCGCGCCCCACCATGGCGGGCGCGATGGCCGGCACGAACGCCTCGGCCACGTTCACCCCCTGCAGGCTCGCCTTCAGCACCTCCAGGTCGTGCTGCAGCAGCGCCAGCCCCTTCGCGCCGTAGCTCACCGGCCCCACGCAGGAGGTCGGCGGGACGGCGGGCGGCATCGCCTTGGGCAGATAGCCGGCGTAGTAGTCGCGGAACGCCCGCCACTCCCGCCGGGTCTCCAGCCGCCGCGCCCAGCTCACCCCGGTGGCGGTGGACGGTGCGGCCGGGTCGTCGAGCGCCAGCGGCTCGAACCCCGTCAGCCGGTCCTCGGCGTAGGCCAGGAACCCGCTCTTGCTCATCTCGCCGTCGGCCACCACATCCAGGCCGGTCTCCGCCTGCCGCCGCACCACGTCGTGCACCGCGGCGTCGCTCGCCGCCGTCAGCGCGGCGTCGTCCACCCGCCCGCCCGCCAGCCGGGTGCGGATGAGCATGCGCACACTCTCGGGCCGCGGGATGCTGCCGACATGGGTGGTGAGTATCCGGTCCGTGCTGGTTTTCATTGTGGTGGCCTCCTGGGGAGCGGGTGGTGCCACGCTAGCACTGGCAGGTGGAGGGCGCAAGGGCGCCTTGGACTGACCACCTCCTGCCCACCCTACTCCCCGTCGCGCCCCAGCCACCGAGGAGGCCCACCAGACAACGGTGATGACGGTATAATCGGGCATGATCACATCGCGGCTCCCCAAGACCAAGCGTTCTGAGCGTGCCGCGTTGGCGGTGGTAGCGGCCTTCCGTGACTGCTTTCCCGTTACGGTCGAACCCCATGCGACCGAGCGGCTTTCAGAGTCGGGGTTGGCCGCCTTGGAGCGGGTGCTGGCGATTATTGCCAGCCAACACTCGGCGGCAGCCGAGGCTCGGCGGGTGAGCCTGGAACGCTTCGTCGATGTCGATGGGGGTGAGCCGCCCCGCACCCTGGTGGTGGTGTACGTCCACGCGACTCCCGAGGCGGGCAGTGCGGCATGGGACGAGAGCCTGGCGAGCATTGACGCCTCACAGGGCGAGGTGGAGCCCCCGGTAGCCGCGGCGCTGGATGACGAAGTGTCGCTGATCTACAACTGGCGCGGGGTGTAGGTGTTCGACCCGCGCGACTTCCTGGTAGTCGCGCACGCCCTCGCTGAGACGCCTGCATTGGGGGAGGCCGAACTCCGCACGATCGTGGGGCGGGCGCTGTATGCCGTGTTCCTCTACCCAGAGAGGGCCTTACGGTGAACGGCGTAACTGTCAAGGAACTCGACCCCGAGCGGATGAGTCTCGAACATAGCAACGTGCGGAGGGAGTTCAATCCGCGGGGCCTCAGCGGCGCAGGTTCGCTCACCGCGGTCTGCACGAACGCCTGGTAGCGCTCTACCGGCTCCGGTATGCGAGCGACTACGAGCTGAACTCAACGGTGACGTGGGAAGCCGCGCAAGAAGCCCTTGATCATGCGGAGAACTGCCTGGCCCATTTCCAGCAGGTGTTTCCGCAGCAGCCTTCGTTCTGATGCTGAGCGCCCTGGTTGCCCTTGAACGGTCGCGCCGCTGACCGCAGCCCGGCAACCGCCCGTGCCGCCCCCTGCCCCACAAGCGCCCACTCTTCGTACCCCCGCCCTACCCCACCTATGAGGCAGGTACCCGCCAGTTCCCCACGCTTGCCCGTTCGGTACATAATGGCTACCTTGCACACGGGTGGCAGCGGCGCGACCCTGTCAACCGTCTGTCACCAAGGAGGAACCATGGAGCAGCCATCGCTACCGCTTGCGGGCATCCGCCTGCTGGACCTGACCCGCGCCCGCTCCGGCCCCACCGCCGTCCGCCACCTGGCCGACTGGGGCGCCGACGTGATCAAGATCGAGGAGTCGGCCGGGGGCGCCGACGGCTTGGGCGGCCCGCGCGACGGTTCCGACTTTCAGAGCCTGCAACGCAACAAGCGCAGCATGACGCTGAACCTCAAGGAGCCCGAGGGCAAGGAGATCTTCTTCAAGCTGGCCAAAGACGCCGACGTCATTGTGGAGAACTATCGCCCCGACGTGAAGTTCCGCCTGGGCATCGACTACGAGTCGGTCCGCAAGGTGAACCCCCGCATCATCTATGGCAGCATCTCCGGCTTTGGGCAGGAGGGGCCGTACCGGGACCGGCCTGGGGTCGACCAGATCGCGCAGGGGATGGGCGGCCTCATGTCCATCACCGGCATGCCGGGCCAGGGCCCCGTGCGGGTCGGCATCGCCATCTCCGACATCAGCGCCGGTATGACGCTGGCGATGGGCATGATCCTGGCGCTCTACCAGCGCGAGCATACCGGCGTGGGCCAGTGGGTGTACACCTCGCTGGTGGAAGCCCAGATCCAGCACCTGGACTTCCAGGCCGCCCGCTGGCTCATCGACCACGAGGTGCCCGAGCAGATGGGCAACGACCACCCCACGCTGATGCCCACCGGGGTCTTCCCCAGCGCCGACGGCTACGTGAACATCGCGGCCGCCGGCAATGCTATCTATGTGCGCCTGTGCGAAGCCCTGGGCGTGCCGGAACTGGTGGACCACCCTGACTACAAGGGCTCCCGCGACCGCTCGCGCAACCGCGAGGCGCTGAAGGCGGCGCTGGGCGAGCGCACCCGCCGGTACAAGAGCGTGGAACTGGTGGACATTCTGAACAAGGCGGGCGTCCCCAGCGGCCCCATCTACAGCGTGGACCAGAGCCTGAACGACCCGCAGGTGCAGATGCTGCACATGTCGGCGGGGGTGGAGCACCCGCGCCACGGCCATCTGGAGTTGCTGGGCCAGGCGGTCAGCCTGTCCGGCGCCGGCGGCAAGCCCCCCATCCGCCTGCCCGCCCCCGACATGGGCCAGCACACCGACGAGGTCTTGGCCGGGCTGGGCTACGACGCCACCGCCATCGCCGGCCTGCGGGCCCGCGGCGTTCTGTAACGGCCAGGGCTATCGCATCTCAATGTGGTGAAAGGACGCCGGGACCCTCTGGCGGGTGAGTGCAGAGAGGGTGCAACCCTCTTTGCCAGGGGGTTTGGGGGGTGTCCCCCCATTCTTCAATCACTCCGAAGGAGTACCTTGAACCCCCTTGAGGGGGTTTGGGGGTGAAACCGCTGGGACGGATCGGCTTTTCAGGGTGCACTACACTGGCAAAAAAGATGCGATTGCCCTGCTGTAGCGGCGGCCCGGCCTCGCATCGACTGACGACAAGGAGACACTATGGAACTGAACACCACCCAAATGCTGGCCGAAAAGTCCGACGGCATTGGCTGGGTCACGTTTAACAACCCCGAACGGCGCAACGCCATCACCATCGAGATGCAGAAGGCGCTGCCGGTCATCATGGCGAGCTTCGCTGCCGACCCAGAGGTGCGGGTGGTGGTGCTGAAGGGCGCCGGCGACAAGGCCTTTGTGTCGGGCGCCGACATCTCGGAGTTCGACAAGCGGCGTGCCAGCCCCGAGGCAATGGAAGAGACGGGAGCCATCGGCCGCCGGTCGAACGAGAGCTATGCCGCCCTCGGTAAGCCGATCATCGCCATGATCCGCGGCTTCTGTCTGGGTGGCGGCCTGCTCACCGCCCTGCGGGCCGACCTGCGGGTGGCGTCGGAGGACTCGCAGTTTGGTATCCCGGCGGTGCGTTTGGGTGTGGGCTATGGCTGGGAGAACGTGAAGGCAGTGGTCGATGTTATGGGCGCCACCCACGCCCGCGAGATGCTGGTGACCGGCGACCGCTTCGACGCCCAGACCGCGCTGCGGTGGGGCCTCATCAACCGGGTGGTCCCAGGGGACGACCTGGAGAACGAGGTGCGGCGCCTGGCCCGCACCATCGCCAGCAACGCCCCGCTCACCGTCAAGACCATCCGGGCCGCCATCGACGAAGGCCTGAAGGATCCCGAAAGCCGCGACTTGGCGATGGTACAGACGCTGGCGAACGCCGCCAACAACAGCCAGGACTTCCTGGAAGGCCGCCACGCCTTCCTCGAAAAGCGCCGGCCGGCATTCAGCGGGCAGTAGCGCGTGCACCGCACGGCGCGCCCAGGTCGCAAGACCCACCATGACCGTTGTTCACCACCACCGATGAAGAATGGGGACGCCATCCGCATCATCAAGGAGCCCTATCAGGTACCAACGGCGGTCACACTGAATCTGTAGAGGCGATTCACGAATCGCCCTGCCGCGTTGGCAGAGACGCCTGTGGCCATTCCACAACGGGCAGAAGGGCGATTCGTGAATCGCCCCTACCCTATAACCCGAGGACGGCGGGCGCAGCCTGGAGGCGCCAGTTGCATCGGCCATCCTCATCATAGGCGTCCGGCGCCGTGGCAATCGTGGCGGAATGCTGTGCCCGTGGGGCGAACCACCGGCGCTCCGGCGGCGGCGGACGAGCCCCCACCCTACGCGCCGTAAGGGCGCTTGGCCGTGCTACTTCGAGGTCTCGTGAGCACAGAGGAGGTCCTGATGGTTGGGAGAACACTGGCAATCCTGGCGGCCGGGCTGTTGTTGGCGGGGTGCTCGGCGCCGTCCGGCGGCGCGCCCACCGGTGGCGGGAGCGAGGCCCCCAAAGCCGGCCAGCCCAAGCCGGGCGGCGCGCTCAACATCACCTACACCTCCGACCCGTTCGACTGGGACCCGACCACGGCCGGCATCTCCATCGGCAACCGCGAGGGCTGGCACACGGCCTACGAGGAACTGCTGGCGGTGAAGGCCGGCCCAACGGTTGGCTACAACGACATCGTGCTGCAGCCTGCGTTGGCGGAGCGCTGGGAGGTCTCGCCTGACGCCAAGTCCTACACCTTCCACCTGCGCAAGGGCGTGAAGTTCGCCAACCTGCCGCCGGTGAACGGGCGCGAGGTGACGGCAGCCGATGTGAAGTGGAGCTTCGAGTACTCGTCGCGCACCGGCGAGTTCAAGGGCTCCAAGCTGGCGCCCGCCAAGTTCGCCTCCTACTTCGAGAACCTGGACCGGGTGGAGGCGCCCGATGCCGCCACGGTGGTGGTCCGCTTCACCGAACCCTTTGCGCCGTTCCTCAGCTACGCCGCCGATTATGCCAACCCCATCATGCCGCACGAGGTGTTCGACCGCGAGGGCAACCTCACCAAGACCATCATCGGCACCGGGCCGTTCCAACTCGACGCCACCGGCTCGCAAAAGGGCTCGCTCTGGATGTTCAAGAAGAACCCCGACTACTGGCAGGCGGGGCGTCCCTACCTGGATGAGTTGCGCTACCTTGTGCTGGCCGACGAGAGCACCATCCAGGCTGCCTTCAAGACCAAGCAGATCGACGTGATGGACGCCGGCAGCGCGCCCAGCGACATTGCCGAGAACCGCCAGAAGGCCTACCCGGACGCGGTGGTGTTCGCCTTCGAGAACTCCGGCGCCATCAACCTGTACATGAACATGCGCCGGCCGCCATTCAACAACCTGAACGCCCGCAAGGCGGTGGCGCTGGCCATCGACCCCGAGGAGATCGCCCGCACTATGCAGGGCGGTAAGGCGGCCTATGCGGTAGGTGGCGTGTTCCCAGGCACCTTCACCGACCAGGAACTGCGCCAGATGCTGAAATACGACCCCGCCGAGGCCAAGCGCCTGCTGACCGAAGCGGGCTACGGGGCCGGTCTCGACCTGGAGTTCCTGTATCCAGGCAAAGCCTTTGGCGAGGCCTACATCACCGAGATGCAGCTCTTCCAGTCGCAGATGAAGCGAGTTGGCGTCAATCTCACGCTCAAGGCCATGGACCTGGCGGAGTACCTGAGCCGCACCCGCGGCAACACCTATGACCTAACGCTCCGCAGTTCGTCGCCCGGCATGGATGTGGACAGCTACCTTTACGGCTCGTTCCACCCCTCGTCGAACCGCAACTACAACGGCGTGGACGACCCCAAGCTGACGCCCCTCATCGAGGCCCAGCGCCGCGAGCCCGACCCGAAGAAGCGCATGGACATTGTGCGGGGGGCAGGGCGCTACATCGCCGAGAACGCACTGGGCATCACCAGCCGCAGCGGCCTCACCTATCAGATGTGGCAGGGCTACGTGAAGGACTACCAGCCCAACCTCGGCCGCCGCTATTTCCCGGCCACCACTACCTGGCTCGATAAGTAGCCTATGCTCCACGGCTCCAGCGAACCACCTGCCACCCAATCCCACGACCAGAGGTGAACCAATGAAAGCAGTCCGCATGCACGCCTATGGCGGCCCCGAAGTCCTGGTGTACGAGGACTCGCCCGACCCGGCGCCCGGCCCCGGCCAGGTGGTGGTGAAGGTGCTCGCCTCCGGCATCAACTTCTCGGACGTCGGCGCCCGCCGCGCCAACAGCAACAACACCGTCAGTGACCTGCCCGCCATCATCGGCAGCGAGGCCGTGGGCCCCATCGTGGCCGTCGGCGAGGGCGTCACCGGGTGGCAGGCCGGCGACCTGGTCGCCAGCCAGGGCCCCCGCGGCTGTTACGCCGAACTGGTGGCCCTGCCCACCGAGCAACTGCTGCGGGTGCCCGCCGGCATGGAGCCCGCCCAGGTCATCTGCGGCCTGCTCCAGTCCCGCACGGCGTACGCGATGTCGTATGGGGCCTACGCCGCCGCGCCGGGCGAGCGGGTGCTGGTGCACGCTGGGGCCGGCGGGGTCGGTTACCTGCTGATCCAGATGGCCAAAATGCGGGGCGCCCACGTGTTTGCCACTGTGGGCAGCGACGCCAAGGCCGCCATCGCCGCCGAGGCCGGTGCTGACCAGGTCATCAACTACTCCACTCACGACTTCGCCGCCGAGGTGCTGCAGGCCACCGGCGGCGCGGGCGTCAAGGCCATCTACGATGCCGTCGGGCAGGCGACGTTCGAGGGCGACCTGAAGTGCATTGGCAACCGCGGCGTCATCGTGATCTACGGCTCCGCCAGCGGCCCCCTCGGCCCCGTCGACATCTCGCCGCTCAACCGTGTGGGCGCCTACGTCACCCACACTGCCGCCCGCCACTTCGCACCCACCCGCCCAGAGTACCTGCGCCACTCCAACGAGGTGATGGGCTGGGTGCACAGCGGCAAGCTGAAGGTGCGCTACACCACCTACCCGCTCAGCCGCGCTGCCGATGCCCACCGCGACCTGGAAGGCCGCGCCACCACCGGTAAGCTGGTGCTGCTGCCGTAGCGCACGTGAAGCCCGTTTCGATGGTTCATGCTGTTGTCGCCGCATGCTACCATGCAGGCGTCATGCCCCGTCCGCCGCTGCCCAACCTGCCCGAACTGCCCGACCTGCTGGCGCCCGGCCTGCGGCTGGTGTTCGTGGGCTACAACCCCAGCGTCCCCGCCGCCAAGCTGGGCCACTACTACGCCGGCAAGCAGAACCACTTCTATCCCATGCTGGCCATGAGCGGCCTGACGCCGCGCCTGCTGACGGCTGAGGAGGACGTGCTGCTACCGTCCTTCGGCATTGGGCTGACCGACCTGTGCAAGACGCCCACGGCGCAGGCCAGCCACCTGCCACCGGGCGCACTGCGGGCAGGGCGGGCGGCGCTGCGTGAGAAGTTGGAGCGGTGCGCGCCCGCCTGGGTGTGCTTCAATGGCCTGGGGTTGTACCGGGCGTTCACCGGGGAGGCGCCGGCCGGCTACGGCGAGCAGCCGGACCGCATCGGGTCCAGCCGGGTGTTCGTGGCGCCATCCACCAGCCCCGCCAACAACGGACTGATGGCCGAACGGGAGGCAGCGTTCCGGCTGCTGGCCGAGGTGGTGAAGGGCTCCTAGGGCCGGTGGTTCGCATGCACCGCTTCGGCCGGACGGTCGCAATGAATTGCGCCCCTACGCACGAAACGCCCATTGTTGGTAGGGGCGGCATTCATGACGCCCGTCCGGTCCGAGGGGGAAGGGGTTACTGGCGCATTGCGGCAGTGTCCCCCGTGAACGCGGCCGGGGCTAGGCCAGCAGCAACGGCCGCGTGGTCATGTCCACCTGGGCCGGGTCGTTGCGCCACGCCTCTGGCTGCACGTCGATGTACAACTCCACCTCGTTGCCGTCGGGGTCCTTGATGTAGAGGCTGTGGGTGACGCCGTGGTCGCTGGCCCCCACGATCTCCACATCGTTCTCGGTGCAGGTGCGGATCGCCTCCTTCAGCTCGTCGTCGGTGGTGCCCACCTTGAAGCCGATGTGGTAGAGGCCCGCCCGGTGGGTCTGCCGCACCGGCTCGGCCTGCTGACCGACATCGATGAGCAGCAACTCGTGGTGGGTGCGGCCGGACGAGAAGGCCACCGCCCGCCCGCCGAAGTCGGTGACCGGCTGGAAACCGAGCACGTCGCGGTAGAAATGCACCGACTGCTCAATATCGCGCACCCAGAGCACCACGTGCCCCAGTTCTTTGATTTGCAGCGCCATCGGTTCAGCTCCTTTGCCTTACGCTGTCCAATGCGTCCATTTTAGCTTACTTAAGGTAAGTATACAACTCGCCGCAGCGGCTACCGGCGCGCCCGTCCGGAGATGCTAGAATACGCAGGCGCTGGCTCGCCCGCTCTTTCCGCGGGCAAGCACCGGCGAACCTTAGTGGAGGGACCCATGCGAGAGAACAAGACCAAGAACAAACTGAACGCGGGCGGCACCGTCTTCGGCGCATTTGCCAACGTGCCCGCCCCCATGACGGTGGAGATGCTGGGGTGGCTGGGCTTCGACTTCGCCATCCTGGACGGCGAGCACAGCTCCGTCGAGCAAGAGACCATCGAGAATATGGTGCGGGCGGCCGATGTGGCCGGCATCACGCCGCTGGCCCGTATCGCCTTCAACCACCCGCAGAACCTGCTGCGCTACCTCGACTCCGGCTGCCTGGGCGTGGAGATACCGATGGTGAACACCCAGGAGGAGGCCGAGCGGGTGGCGAGCGCCGTCCGCTATCCGCCCCGGGGCATCCGCGGCCTGGCCGGCGTGCGCGCCAACGAGTGGGCGCTCACCCGCAGCCTGGCCGAGTATGTGAAGGTGGCCAACGACGAGATCCTCTGCATCGTGCAGATCGAAACCAAGACCGCCTTCGAGAACGTGAAGGCCATCGCCGCCGTGCCCGAGGTCGACATGGTGTTCGTCGGCCCCACCGACACCTCCAGCGCGCTGGGCTTCCCCGGCCAGACCACCCACCCTGAGGTGCTGGCGGTGCTGGAGCGCATGGGTAAGACCATCCGCGATGCCGGCAAGCACGCGGGCACCATCGGTTCCAACGGTGAGATGGTGGGCAAGCTGAGTGCCTGGGGCTACAACTACTTCGCCACCAACATCTCGGCGTTCATCATCAACTCCGGCCGCCAGTACCTGAAGGAGACGGCGGAGGCGATGAAGAAGTAGGGCGTTGGTTGGTTGGGGCGCAATGTAGCACTTTGGTCTGTTGAATCGGTCGGGCTTACCCCCACCTAGCCTCCCCCTAGGCAGGGGGAGGGATCGGCTTCCACACCGCCACCGCTTTGCGGTGGCGGGTGTGGTCCACACTCCCCTCCCTGCCTGGACGGGCTACAGAACGCCCGCACAGCGACACCCGGGTAGCGCACGTCGCCGCCGGCATCCGCGAGTTCGGGTGGACCGGCGCGGAAGCGCAGACAGCAGCGGTGTGCGAGAACCTTCGGTCCGCTTTGCCGAGCGCGGGTCTCCGCCGCGACGACACCGTCCGGGTCCACGCCTGGCTGCAGGACCCGGCACTCGGCGAGGCGATGGTGCCTGCCTGGCTCGAGGTGCTCCCAGACCAGGCGGCGGACCCGGTAGAACGGCCCAGCGGCTACCTTGTCGCCACAGGACCTGCTCGTTGCGATTCGCTAGTGCTTGATGGCCTCGACGAAGAGGGGCTCCTTCGTCTTCGCGCTCTCGGGGTACACGAGCTCGGGCACGCCGTTCTGCCACTGCGCCACGGGGAAGGTCGCAATGGGCAGGCCGTTCTCGGCGAAACGCATCGCGCCCATGACCGTGCTGAACTCGTTGCCCAGGATCACCGCGCGGATCTTCTCGTTGTCGAGCGTCCCCGCCTTTTCGACTGCCTGCGCCAGCACCTCGCCGCAGGCGTAGCCACCCGCCGAGTGGTACTCCGGCTCGGCGTTCCACAATCGCTTGAAGTCGTTGTAGAACTTCTGCGATTTCGGCGAGGGGTCGTTGGGGGCCCAGGTCACGCGGCTGAACAGACCGTCGACCTCGCTGCCGGCCGGGTTAGGCTGCTCCGACAGCCAGATCTGCGAGGGCGAAAACCCGGCGTCGCAGACCGCCTGGAGAGCAGCCTTCTTGGCGGGGCCGCGTGCTTCCATGTCCCAAAGCAGGATTTCGGCGCCCGCGGCGGCGGCTCCCCTACCAGCCACCGCGTAGTCCGGCTCCTCGCCGATCTTGCCGTCGAAAACAACCTCGAGGCCGAGGCGCGCCGCGTGGTCCCGGACGCCCTGAGCGTGACCGAGGCCACGCGGCCGGTTGCCGTAGATCATGCCGACCTTGCTGACGCGCTTCGGATTGTTCGGCGCAGACATCATCTCCATGAAGCTTTGCATATAGTCGCAGTCGGCGCCCCAGACTAGGAAGAGGTACTTGCGGCCCTTGCGGAACATCTCAGACACGGAGCCGGACCCCTCAAGGAGGACCATTTTGCGCTCCTCGGTGACGTGAGCCATCGGCTCAATGATCACGCTGTGACACGGACCGAGCAGCAGGTCGACCTTGTCCTCGTCGATGAGCTTGCGGTAGTTTTCCGCCGCGTTCTCGCCCTTGCCGAAGTCGTCGTACCACTTGAACTGGATCTGGCGACCCATGATGCCGCCGGCTGCGTTCTGGTCGGCCACCCACTGGTCGTAAGCGCGCTGGAACTGCAGGAACTGCGTCTCAGCATACGATCCCGTCTTGGGCAAGCTCGCCCCGATCACGATCTCGTTAGGCATAGTCGTTCTGCTCCTGCGGTGCTTGAACTGCGGCCCATGTGCCTCTCCAGCAGCCTACGCACGTCCGCGGGGAGCACGGCGCGGGAACATCTGGACAGGGGACGGTCGCAAGCTACACCCCACCGTTCGCCATGTCAATCTTGCGATTGTTTCAACCATCGGGACGGGAAGCTGGTACTATCGGAGCGCTCACAACGAAGCATTTCGCGCACCTCGGTCGATGCCGCGGGGCGACCGTTTCGCTGCTAGGCGCCCACCGGGAAGGGAGGTCGTATGGCAGAGGCCGTTATCGGCATCGGCGTTCCGCACGGGCCCATGTATCCACAGTTGGTGGCGGAGCAGGGGCCAGAGTCGGCACTGGGCAGGCGCTACGGCGCGGTGCGCGAACGGCTGGAGGCTGCCGCCCCCGACTTGGTGGTGGTGCTCACCGCCGACCACTTCGTCAACTTCTTCTTCGATAACCTCCCCACCTTCGCGGTGGGCATCCTGGACCACGCGCACGGGCCGCACGAGCGCCACATGCGCATCCCGCGGTACGACGTCGAGATGGACGAGGCCGCAGGCGCGGCATTCCACAGCTTCGGCATCGACCAGGGGTTCGACCTGGCGGCGTGCCACGAGCTGCGCATCGACCACGCGCTGATGGTGCCGCTGCACTTCCTGACGCCGCGTATGGACGTGCCGGTGCTGCCGGTGTACATCAGGGGCCTGCAGCCGCCGCTGCCCCGGGCCGAGCGGGTGCTGGCGTTCGGGGGCATGCTGCGGCGGTTCATCGACGAGCGGCTGGCGGGACGGCGGGTGGCGGTGGTGGCCAGCGGGTCGTTCAGCCTGGAGGTGGGCGGGCCGCGCATCCCCTGGCTGGACCCCGAGTGGTGCGGCGTGGTGAACGGCGCGATGCAGACGGGGGCGCTCGCATCGGTGGCGCCCCAGGCCAGCACCGAGCGCATGCTGCAGGCCGGCAACGTGGGCGGCGAGCTGCTGAACTGGATCGCCCTGTTCGGCATGCTGGGCGACCGTCCGCCCGACCACCTAGAACCGGACGGTGGCCATAGCTTCGCCGTGTGGGAGCCCCGCTGATGACCGCGTACCGCATCAACCGCCTGTGTTGGGGCCTGGACGAGGATGAGGACCTGGCGGAGCGACTGCTTGCCGACCCCGCCGGCGAGCTGGCCCGCTGGGGCCTGACCGCCGAGGAACGGGCGGCGTTCGTGGCCGGCGACGTGGCGGCGCTGTACCGGCTGGGCGGCCACCCGTTCCTGCTGCAGTACCTGTCCCGTCACGGCTTGTTCGGCCTGAATCGCGACGTCTACCAGCAGCGCATCAAGACCGCGGCGCCTCAACTCCAGTAGTGGCCGACACACTCAGCGCAGGGTTATCGCTCGTGGTGAGCCCTTCGTCAAGCTCAGGACGGCGCCTGTCGAACCACATCCGAAGCCCCGCCGCATGACCACCCCCAGCTTCATCCGCAACTTCGACGCGCTGGCCACCACGCCCGCTCGCTCGCTCGCGCTGACCGTGGCCGCCGAGGCCGTAGCCGCGGTGACGCCCGAACGCCTGATGGCCCAGCACCTGCGGCTCGACGGCGACGTGGTGGTGACCGGCCGGCGGCGGCTGGCCCTGCACGGCCGCCCGGTGTGGGTGTTGGGGGCGGGCAAAGCGTCCGCACCCATGGCGGTGGCGGTGGAGCGGGTGTTGGGGCCGGAGCGCATCGCTGGCGGCGCGGTCATCAGTCACGATGTGGCGATGGTGCCGCGGCCGGCGCGGGTTCGGGTACTGCAGGGCAGCCACCCGGTGCCCGACGACCGCAGCGCGGCTGCCACCCAGGAACTGCTAGCACTGGCCGGCGACATCCCGCCCGGCGATGTGGTGCTGTGGTTGCTGTCGGGCGGGGCGTCGGCGCTGCTGCTGGCGCCGGCCGAGGGGCTGACGCTGGACGACAAGCGGGCCACCACCCAGGCCCTCCTGCGCAGCGGCGCCACCATCGACGAGATGAACACGATGAGGAAGCACCTGTCGGCGGTGAAGGGCGGGCAGTTCGCCCGGCGGTTGCAGGGGCGAAGGGTGGTGACGCTGGCGGTGTCCGACATCATCAGCGGACGGCTGGACATGATCGGGTCGGGGCCCACACTGCCCGACCCCACCACCTACGACCAAGCGCTGGCAGTGGTGGCGCAGTACGGCCTGCAGCGGGCCATCCCACAGGACGCGCTGCTACACCTGCAGGAGGGCGCGGCCGGCGACCAGCCCGAGACCCCCAAGCCGGGCGACCCCTGCTTCCGCGGCAGCTCATTCACCCTCCTCGCCAACCCGGCCATGGCGGCGCGGCAGGCGGTGGCGGCGGCCCGCCGGCAGGGTGTGCGGCAAGTGGCGGTGCTCACCGATGAACTGGCCGGCGAGGCCCAGGATGCCGCCCGCTTCCTGGGCGGGGTGCTGCGCTACCGGGCGTGCACCGCCCGCAGGACCGAGGTGTTGGTGGTGGCGGGCGAGACCACCGTCACCGTGCGCGGCACCGGCCAGGGCGGCCGCAACCAAGAGTTGGCGGCGGCGCTCGTCACCGAGCTTGCCGGCCTGCCCAACTGCACCGTGGCCTGCGTGGCGACCGACGGCCAGGACTACGTGCCGGGGGCGGCGGGCGCGCTGGTCGACGGCGGGTCGCTGGCCGAAGCGCTCCGCCGTGGCGTGGACCTGGCGGCCCTGCTCGCCAACAACGACGCCTACGCCCTACACCAAGCCCTCGGCACCCTCATTGAGGGCGCACCCACCGGCACCAACGTGTGCGATCTGGTGGTGTGCGTGATCGGGTGACGGCCCGCCGCTTGCTCGTGCAGCGCCGCACCCGCCGCGCAGTCCAAGCCCACGCCGCGCCACCTCGTAGCTGCGCAATTCATTGCGCCCACGCGTTCAGGCCATCGCGGCGAGCGCAATGAATTGCGCAGCTACGGGCCCGACGAGGTGCTCCATTCGGACAGCTCACGTCGCCTGCGGCTCTCGCAACGACGATCGGGCGGGCGGGCCTTACTGCAGCCCCACCATCTCGGCCAGCACTTCCAACTGCTCCTCCGGGCGGGCGATGGGGTGGAGCAGCAGGTGGTTGGCGCCCATGGCGGCCAGTTCCTCCAGCCGCTCGGCCACCTGGGCGGGGGTGCCGGCGATGCACGAGCGCTCGGCCAGGTCGGCGTTGCGGTAGACGGCGCCCATGTAGTGCCGCACCTCCTGCTGGGCCACCTCCTCCCGTGCGTGCACCGACATGAACACCCGTTTAGAGATGGGGAAGGTGGCCGGGTCGCGTCCGGCGTCGGCGAGCGCCTGCTGCAGCAGCGCCACCTGGGGACCGAAACCGGCCGACGACGAGTTGCCGGAGCCCATCCAGCCGTCGGCCAGGCGGGCGGCGCGCTTGATGGCGTCCGGATGGCCGGCGCCCATCCAGATGGGCGGGTGCGGCTTCTGCAGGGGCAGCGGCAGCACGCTGGCGTCGTGCAGGTCGTAGATCTGGCCGTGGTAGGTGACCGACGGCTGGGTCCACAGCGCCCGCAGGATCTCGACGCCTTCGGTGAAGCGGCGCACCCGCCGCTCCAGCGGCACGCCGAACTCGGCATAGTGGGCGTCGCGGCCCAAGCCGATGCCCAGGGTGGCGCGGCCGTCGCTCACGTAGTCCAGCGTCTGCACCTGGCGGGCGATGTGCGCCGGGTGGTGCACCGGCAACACCAGCACCGCTACGCCCAGCCGGATGCGGGTGGTGACGGCGGCAACGTGGCTGAGCAGGATCAGCGGGTCGGGGCACGGCACGTGGTCCAGCGTGTTCTCGGTGAGCCAGAGGTCGGCGAACCCCAGCGCGTCGGCCCGCTGCGCCACGCGGCGGACGGTGGCGATATCGGCGGCCGCCTCCGGGTAGCGCTGCGGCAGCGCCATGCCGAAGGTGAGGTCTTTCAGGGGCATGGTGGGGTCTCCTTTCAGTTTCGGCTTCAGGTTCAAGTGGGTAACACCCCGGAGTCAAGCTGCATCAGCGGAGCCGCTGGTAAGGATAGGCCTATACGGTTTAAGCCGCAATGCGCGAGATATGGAGAGTTGCATGATGCTGTATACTCGCGCGCATGACGAGCTGGATAATCTTGGCGGTACTTGATGTGTTCCTCCTTGGAGCAGTCTTAGTTCGTTTTGGAGTGACGTTCCAAGAAGGTATCCTGAGCCAGGCTGCGTTAGTCCTCCTAGCCCTGACCCGTCATTGGGTCGAAAGCCACTTCCCCGGTTTTGCAGGTGGAATGGTGCGTAAAGCAATATCCATTCGTGCCATAAAGGCAAAATTGGCTTGCAACTCACTGACCTACGATGACAGCGATAGACTACTCACAACCTGGTATGTCGAAATTAGTGTCCCGGATGCATTTTGGGACAAAATGACGATTGTCGACGTACCCGAGGTGCGTGCCTATGTGTTATTTGTAACCCCCACTGGCGCGAAACAATATCAGAGCGAGTATCTTGACCTTGATAGCAGGGAGGCAATATTCGGATGTGGTACCCGCCATCGAATTCTAGTTGCCAACTCGCTTAGGGGCACCAATTTTAAAGCTCCTATATCAGATGATATCGTGCCAGATGATTGCACGATAACAGTGCAATTATGGACACGAAAGACATTACTGGTCAGTTTCATGTTCTCTGACGCAATTCAGGATAAAATTTGGAGACAACAGGTTCTCCCACATGCCATTATATCAATTAGTTAGCGGAGTCAATTCAAGAGGACTATAACATGAATCTCTCGCAGGTCACCAGAATCGCCCTGGCATCAACGCTAGCTGTAAGTGCTCTGCACTGGCAACCCATCCGAATGGGACAGGCCGCTGGTGCGCCGCGGATCACGCTCGCGATGCCTGGTCTTTGCAACCCCAACCCTTTCGTTATCGGAGAGTGCGGGTTGCTCCAAAACCCGCAACTCATCGCATCTGAGCCACAGGGTGGGCTGCCAGACGCTGAGAGCCCTGCCTATCTCGAAGCAGCAGGGTCGAAGGTGCTGTCATCGTTCGGCAGAGCCATGGATACCTTCTCTTGCGTGCAGTACTCCCCATGTCTGAGCAGTTACCTACCCAGCAACTCTTTTATGGTCGGCTTCAATTATGCCAAGGATTGGCAAGCCCATCCAAGTTGGTACCACGGGCGGGACACTTGGCAATCCATCAGTATTTCGGCTACCGCATTGAGTGGTCAAATTAGGGCATTGCGTACTCAGTACGGGGACAACGTCATTGTTGATATCGTTGCGCACAGTCTTGGTGGCAGCGTGGCGACCTATTGGGCAGCGACGGAATCCGACCCTCAGAACCTTGGTGTTGTGCGCAGCGTCGTTACGTTCAGTAGTCCAGTCGGTGGGGTTGATTCCACCTTTAAGAAGTTCATGCAGTGGTTAGGCTGCGTAATCATCATCCAGTGTGTCGACGTTGTAAGAGAACTGGAGCTCCCCCAAGTCAAGGCTCTCATGGCAATTGGGACTACGCAGGTTGACGTCGCTAATCTAGGCAATGAGCAAGATGATGTGGTTCCGGGAGTTTCTGCTGTCCTAGTCGCGGCTTGGCAGCATATTCGTGGATTGTTTGGCTGCAAACCAGACTGCCATGGAGGTATTCTTCACTCAGAGTTAGCGCTTACGGTAGCCAGTGCTTCATTTGTCGCTCAACCTCCGCTCTGGACGGGAAGGCAGTTCTCAGGCGCACGTTCATCTATGGCCTTAGTGGGTAGTGATCGCGCCAACGCGAATGGAGGCATGGTCCGACTGTTAGTCACTGCGATCGATGGGGTCGGGCATCCCATTGCTGGTCGTTTCGTCGCGGTAACATCAAGCAGGAACAGTCCGTCTGTAGTGGATGTTATTACTGTTGCTCCTGGCTACGGTGTTAGCGCGACATGCCAATGCGGGGTAACCAACGTGTTGGGGCAGGTCGAGTTCCGGATTGCTTCCACGGTCGCGGGGAGTACCACCGTGCAGGCCTATTTCAGCAACGGTGAATGGGTGCAGTTGGGGGCACCTACGCTCCTAACATTCCTTGCTGCTGGGGCTTCGATACCCACCCCTTCACCCGCGGCGGGGTCACCAAGCTCCCCTGGTACACCAGCTACCGCCACGCCTGCGCCCGCTGCGGTCCCGGCAGCCACGATACCCCAGCCCGCGCTACCGCTCAACAACAGCCAACTGCCCGGTCTTAGCACGTCGCTGAGTTGGGCCAACGCGGCCGGGACAACCCAGGTGCAGGTGCAGGTCACCCCACTGGGCGGTGATGGCCCTGGGCTTAATGTCATCGTAGGCAGCGCCGTCACCAGCTACGAGGTTCCGGCTCCCGTCTTCGGGCGCGGGCCGTATCTGATGCTGCCCGGAGCCACCTACTCCTGGCGGGTGCGCACGTCGACCGCCACCGCATCGATCGGGGAGACGGACGCCAGTTGGGGGCCGTGGTCGGATGCGCGGTCCTTCACGACGGCGCGGCCGAATGCGGGCACGATCGAGTTGGTAGCTCCGACCGGCGGGGGCATCGTCGCATCGAACACCCCGACCGTATCGTGGCGAGACGCCAACTCGGCGATGTTCTACTACGAGGTGCAGTTGTCGTCGGACCCGAACTTTGGCGAGCAAGGACCCAAAGCGTCCGTGTATAGCAACCTCGTCCATGCGGCGATCGCGAACCCACCGGATAGCTGGCGGGTGCCGAACTCGGCTGCGCTGCCTACGGGCATCTATTACTGGCGGGTGCGGCAGCGGCTGCAGGCCACCGCCGCCGGGGCTGCGGAGACTGGCATCGCCTGGACGCCGGCGGCCTGGTTCGTGGTGCCCTAGCTCGCCGTCCCTACCCCACCTTCAACACGCGGATGGCGAAGGGGGCCTCTTTGCCGCGCAGCTCGACGGTGCGGGCTTCGAGGTTGGGGTAGTCGGCGGCCACCACTTGGTACAGCTCCTCGCTGATGACCACCTCGCCGGGCTGGGCCTGGGCCTGCAGGCGGGCGCCGGTGTTCACCGTGTCGCCCAGGGCGGTGAAGTCGTGCACGCCGTCGGTGCCGATGCGGCCGCAGAAGGCGTTGCCGGCGTGCACGCCGATGCCCACCGGCAGAATGCCACCCTGGGGCGTGCCGTAGCCCAGCAGCTTCAGCAGCCGCACGGCGGCGTGCACCGCGTTAGCCCGGTAGGTGGGGCTGCCGCAGGGCAGGTAGATGGCGAACACTTCGTCGCCGACCATCTTATCGATGATGCCCTGGTTGGCCAGCAGCGTGGTGTTGGCGGCCTGATAGAAGCGGTTGAGCAGGCGGACAAAGGCGGTGGGGCCCATCTTCTCGGCCAGGCTGGTGGAGCCGCGCACGTCGGCGAACAGCACCGCCAGGTCGATCTCGGCGCCGCCCATCGGCAGCAGGTCGTCGCACAGGTTGCACAGTTGGGGGTTCTTGCGGGACTGATGCAGGCCGGTGGCGATCTTGATGAGCCCACCCGAGACGCCGGCCAGCGAGATGGCGCACGTCATGCAACGGCGGGCGCCCGGCAGGAACGACAGCCGGTGCTTGTGGCCCCCCACCAGCACCCCCCGCCACATGGCCTCGATGGCGGGATCGACCTCCGGTATCTGCTCTAGCTCGGCCATGGCACACCCTCCGGGAACCTGCGCTTGGCCGTAGTATAGCCCCGATGCGGTCACAGCAGCAGCGGCCAGGTTGTGCCCGCTAGCTAGAATGCGAACGCAAGGTTGCTGGCCCCCGCTGTGATATCGATGCGCGCAGCACCCGGGTTCACGCCGTTTATCTGGGACGGCGCGTAGAGCCGGGCGTACCCCGAGGGGGCCATGTCCTGTTCCAGGTCGGGTGGCAAGCCCTCTCCCGTGAGCACCGCTTTGAAGAGATCGCCCACCGGTACCGCGGTGGTCGCGCCCGTGGTGGCGTCGAACTGCATGACACCGCGTTGAAAACGCTGGTAGACGACGTTCGGGTTGTTCAGGTCCCGCGCCGGCTGGCTGGTGGGGAACCCCCACAGCTCCAGACCCGCCAGCACCGGGTCGGCTTCATCGGCCAACGCTCCGGACGCCAGGTAGCGCTCCAGGAACCGCACTGGCATGTCTTCCCACGTGTTAGGAACTACGGCGTTGAGGTGTTCCTGCACGGCGCCCGCGTAGTCCCCTGTGCGCCAGGACGGGGCTGCCCACGCCACCGCGCTGTCGAATGGTGGGAACGACTGACCGAAGGCGTGATTCGCGCGCAGCAGGCTTATATCGAGCAGGTTCGCCGGCCTGGGCCCGGGGTCTGACGACCCGCCCACCTGAATAAGGTGGCGCTGGAACAGTTGTACCCAGCGGCTCCCTAAAACGAAAGCGCGGCTCACGGGCATGCCAAACGTGTCCACCCCACCCCGCTGCTGGAAGTAGTGCCAGATCCCATCATCGTCGACCCGGTACCCGGTCTCCCCGAAATACCGTTCGTCGTGCGGGGTCTCCGGCAGCACCAGTCCCAGGTCCACGCCGTCGATACCGTCGGCCGGCACGGTCACTTCGCGGGCGGGCGATACCAGGGCAGGGCGGATGGGCGAGCCACTCCCTCCTTCGAGCGGGACAGGGATATTAATGACCGCCTGCACCGTACGAACCTGCTCTGGGCCGCCGCTGAAGAGCGTCACCGTGTACCTGCCGTCCACTGCTCGGCTTTGTGCCGTGAGTCCGCCTGTGCGGCTGGCCAGGATAAGCACGTCACCGGCCCCTCTGCCGCCGCTCAACAGGGGTTCATCCTCCTCACGTACGCCATTTGCATTACGGTCGTACCAAGCCATTCCCCTAATGGAAGGTTGCGGCTCAGCATGCAGGCTCGATCCGTCAACAAGGGTGAAGAAAACGGCAACCACTGCTAGACACGCAACACGGTTCATAATCTTGAGCATTCGGATCCTCCTATCCTATAGCGCCTCGCCAGTGAGTCACCTCCCGCCCGCCTACGGCGTGTTGTATTTGGCACGGAGGTAGGCCTCTATACCGAGGCGCTCCAGCGATGATAAGACCCGGTTGTACACGATGATTTCGTTGGTCAAAATGCCAGTGAAGGACACATAAGTATAGCAACTTCGCTACGCCAACGCTGGCGTGCGTGTTGACTCATTTGTTACTGTTACCCAACGGTGGGTGCTGAACCCGCACCGCCTATGCCTTCTCACGCCCCCAGGGGTCGGGTACCATGAGGCCCATGGAACACACGTGGTCCCCCGACGCCTCGCTTACCGACGACCTTGACCTGCTGGTGTACCGCTCGCGCTTGCTGGGCGCCGACAGCGCGCTGGTGAACCGCGGCGGCGGCAACACCTCGGTCAAACGCACCAGCACCGACTTCCGGGGCCGTCCGGTGGCGGTGCTCACGGTGAAGGGTACCGGGGCCGACCTGGCGGGCATCACCACCGCTGGGTTCGTGGACCTGCGGTTGGACGACGTGCGGGCGCTGCGCGAGCGGCCGGCCGTGAGCGATGAGGCGATGGTGAACTACCTGGAGCACTGCCAGCTCGAGCCGGCGGCGCCCCGGGCCTCCATCGAGACCACGCTGCACGCCTTTTTGCCCTACCGCCACATCGACCACACCCATGCGGTGACGGCGCTGGCCATTGCCACGGCTGCCACCGGACGGCAGGTGCTGCACGACCTGTTCGGCGACGAGGCGGCCTGGGTACCCTACGTGCGGCCGGGCTTCGCGCTGGGCAAGCTGGCGGCCGAGGCCATCGAGCGGCTGGCGCACCCCCGCTTCGCCATTCTGCAGAAGCACGGCCTGGTGACCTGGGCCGGCGACGCCGGTACCTGCTATGAGCGGACCGTAGAGTTCGTGCAACGGGTGCAGGCGCATCTGGACGAGCGGGCGAGCGGCCGGCGCAGCTTCGCCGCCCCCGCCACCCTGTCAGCCGAAGCGGTGACTGCCGTGCTGCCGGCTTTGCGCGCCGAGTTGACGGCCATCGGTGATGCGACGGTGCTCCACGTGGACGGATCACCCGAGGCGCTGGCGTTCGCGGCCTCCGCGGAAGACCGGGAGCTGGCGGCGGCTGGCCTGGCCTGTCCCGACCACGTGCTGGCAACCGGGGTGACACCGGTGGTAGTAGACACGCCGTCCGAGGCCAGCGCTGCGGCGGTGACGGCGGCCATCGGCGAGGCGGTCGCCGGCTACCGCGTCTCGTACGACACCTGGTTCCAGCGCTATCGCACGTTTGATGAGACATCGCTGGGGGATACCCCGAAGGTGGCGCTGGTGCCGGGCCTCGGCCTGGTGGCGGCTGGGCCGGACGCCGGTGCGGCGGCGGCGGCGGCCGAGGCCTACCGGCGGTCGATGACCATCATGCAGGGTGCCGCGGCGCTGGGCGGATTCACCCCGCTCACCGAGCGCGAGGCGTTCGACGTGGAGTACTGGCCCTTGGAGCTGTACAAGCTGACGCTGCGGCCGCCCCGCCGGGAGCTGAGCGGGCGGGTGGCGTTCGTCACCGGTGCAGCGGGGGCCATTGGCCGCGCCATCGCGGCGCGGCTGGCGGAGGCCGGCGCCCAGGTGGTGCTGGCCGACCTCAACGGCGAGGGTGCGGAGGCGCTGGCGGCCGAGCTGAACGCCGCGCACGGGGCAGGCTGCGCGTTGCCGGTGCAGGTGGACGTGACCAGCGAGGCCAGCGTACAGGGCGCGTTCGCCGCCACGGTGCGCGCCTACGGCGGCGTCGACATAGCGGTGTGCAATGCCGGCATTGCCTACTCGTACGCCATCGAAGACATGCCGCTCTCGGCGTGGCAGAAGACGCTGGACGTGCTGACCACCGGTTACTTCCTGACGGCGCGCGAGGCCATCGCGGTGATGCGGCGGCAGCGGCGGGCCGGCGGCGACACGCCGGGCGGCAGCGTGGTGTTCGTGGCGTCCAAGGCCGGGCTGGCGGCGGCCAAGAACGCCTCGGCCTATGCCACCGCCAAAGCCGCCGTGCTGCACCTGGCCCGTTGCCTGGTGGAGGAGGTGTCGGCCGACGGCATCCGCGTGAACTCGCTGGCGCCCGACGGCATCATCAGCGGGTCGGGGCTATGGGCGGGCCAGTGGGGCGAGGCGCGGGCGCAGGCGCACGGTGTGGACAAGGAGCGCCTGGCGGAGTTCTACCAGGGCCGCAACCTCATGCAGACGGAGGTCACGGCCGCCGATGTCGCCGAGGCCACGCTGTTCTTTGCCTCAGACCGCTCTCGGGTGATCACCGGGGCGATCCTCACGGTGGATGGAGGGTTACATGATGCCTACGTTCGGTGACGACCTGGACGGCGAATCGATTGAAGCGGACCTCACCCCGGCGACGCTGGACACCGTCGAGCAGTTCAACCTGGCGTTCAACCGGTTGGACGTGGAGGGGGTGATGGCCCTGATGGCCGACGACGTGGTGTTCGAGAACACCTATCCTGCCCCCGATGGCGAGCGGTTCGAGGGCGCGGCGGCGGTGCGGGCGTTCTGGCAGCGGTTCTTTGCCGCCACGCCCCAGGCCCACTTCACCACCGAGGAGGTGTTCGCGAGTGGCGACCGGTGCGTGGTGCGCTGGCGCTTCGACTGGGACGACCAGGGCGGCCATATTCGGGGCGTCGACATTTTGCAGGTGCGCGACGGCAAGGTGGCGGAGAAGCTGTCGTATGTGAAAGGGTAGCGCCGGGAACGCGGGCGGCGCATTGGGCTTGACTGCAGGATGGATCCGTCACGTCGTATCCCACCCGCCCACCCTCTATCTCTCCTTACCGAGGGGACACCCCTCGGGGCTCCCTGGCAAAGAGGGCCATGCCCTCTCTGCACTCACCTTCTGCCGACGGCGACCACCAGTACCTGGCAGCCTGCACTAGGTCATGCCCACCACGGCCCGCCGTTCACTGCTGCGGCGTACCCTGCCGTCGCTCATGGCCAGCAGCGCGCGGCTTTACTTTCAAGACCCGGCAGATTTGCCCGGTTTGCGGTACCCGCCGCTCTGCTGCGCTCACCCGCCGTACCGACGGTCAGTGGCTCATCACCCGGCGGTAGTACTCGAAGGCCAGCTTGAAGCTCTCGTTGGAGTTGATGATGGCCCGCTTCTCCTCCAGTTCGTCGTCGCGGGTCCAGGCGTAGGGTTGGCCGGTGGAAAGCGCCATGAGCTGAAGCTGGCAGGCCCGCTCCAGGAACACGGCGCGGATGACGGCCGACTGGATATCGGGGCCGGTGACGGCAATGCCGTGGTTCTGGAGCAGCACGCCGTCGTTGGCGGCCAGAGTGTCGGACAGCGCCTTGCCGAGTGCTGGCGTGGTGATGAGGTTGCTGGTCTTGGTGAAGCGGGGGAACTCGGGGGTGGAGAACCGCAGCGCCTCGTGCGACACCGGCCGCAGCGGCACGCTGAGCGCGCCAAAGGTGATGGCGTAGGGCGGGTGGGTGTGCACCACGCAGTTCACGCCCGGCCGGGCCAGCATCAGCTCCGTGTGGATGGGCCACTCGTTGTGACGGCGGCCGCGGCCCTCGATCACCTTGCCGTCGAATCCCACGTGCAGGATGTCGGCAGGGGTGATCTCCTCCAGGCCGAGGGTATGGCCCTTCATCCAGATGCCCTGGCCGTCGGGGTCGCGCACCGACACGTGTCCCCAGATCATGTCGCCCTGGCCCTCGCGCGCCAGTATGCGGCAGCCCAGTGCCAGGTCCTTCAGTTGCTCCCGCAGGCTCTCCGCCATGGTGGTCTCCTTACGAATGTGTGGTGTCGGGCGATTCGCCCCGGCCGTGCTGCTCCAGCCGCTGGCGTGGCGACATGACCCGGCCCCAGAGGCCCGCCAGCAGCAGCAGCACGGCCGCCGCCTGCAGCAGGCCCGAGAGAGCGCTGCCCGTCCGGATCACCACGCCGCTCGGGTCCAGCAGCAGCGGCTCGGTGACGAAGCGCAGCAGAAGGCCACCGTTGAGGCAGGCGTAGACCGCCGTGCCGAGCCGTTCTTGCGGCCGGCCCGACGGCCGGGGGAACATCCAGTAGGCCACGCCGGCCACCATGTTCACCAGGAAGCCCACGGTGAGCACATGGGTGTGGATGACCACCAGCGGGTAGGGCGGCGCCAGCAGCGTGAGGGCCTGATACACCAGCATCCCGCTGCCCAGGAGCACGCCGGCCACCAGCGAAAGCAGCGCAGTCTTGATGAACCAACGCGACGAGCGGGGCACGCTGCCTCCAGTCTGTGCAGACTCTGCGGGGGAGTGTAGCACGGCGGCGTAGGCGTGGTCGCGTACGGGCCGGCCAATCATTGCATGCGCCTCCACCCTGGTATCTAATAGAACCCCAAGCACCTTTCTGCAGGAGTCACATAGTATGGCCCGTCGCTCCATCGACATCCCAGGCGTCGCCCACACCGCTCCCATCCCCATGGGCTGTCGCGTCGGCAACATGGTGTTCTCGTCCGGCATCATGGGTGGCGACCCCGCCACCGGCGAGATCCCCGACGATGCGCAGCGGCAGGCCGAACTGGCCTTCCAGAACCTGCGCACCTTCCTGGATGTGGCCGGCGCCAAGCCCGAGCACGTCGGCCGCATCACTGTCTATGTCAAAGACAACAAGTACCGCGAATTCATCAATGCGCCTTGGCTCGAGATGTTCCCCGACGAGCACAGCCGTCCAGCCCGGCATGCCGTCGAAACGAACCTCGCCCGCAACATGCTCATTCAACTCGAAGTCATCGCGGTAATCGAATAGTGGCTGCTCCACAGACGTGGTAAGACCTCAAATGGTAGACTAGCTACCGACGTGGCCCCCGGCAGCGCACGGGGCCGTCCGGAGGCTGAAACGGCGTGATACGACGGCGGACATTCCAGCTCGCCTTTGTGGTGCTTTCCTTTACGACGATTGTGTTCACCATCTCCAGCGCGCACGATGGCGGTACCCAGCACTGGTACCTGTTCTTCTCGCCGCTGATGCTGGCCGCATCGTTCTATGGCACGCGCGGCGCGCTGGTGCTGGGCTTCTGCACCCTGGTGACATTGGTGTTGCTGTACCAGAACGCCCTCATCATGCTGCAGTCGCTCCCGTTCGACCCCATCACCATTGCCGAACTCATCGGCCGTTCGCCGGCCAGCCGGCTGCTGGGCGGCGACCTCAACAACTCGCTGTTCGGCACCACGCTCATGCTGGTGGTGGCGGTGGGCATGGGCTATATGGGTGATCGCAGCCGCCGCCTGGAGCGCCAGATCGCGTACATGGCTGACCACGACGCCCTGACTGGCCTCTTCAACCGCCGCCGCTTCACCGATGAGCTGGACCGCGAGATCCTACGCTGCCGCGCCCAAGGGACCTCCAGCATCCTGCTCTACCTCGACCTCGACGGCTTCAAGCAGGTGAACGACAAGCTGGGCCATGCGGTGGGCGACATCCTGCTCAAAGACATCGCCAAGCTCCTCTCGGCGCAGACGCGCGGCAACGACTTGGTGGGGCGCATGGGCGGCGACGAGTTCGCGCTGCTGATGCCGGGCGTCACCATGCCGAACGCCGAGGTGGTAATCCAGCGGCTGCTGACCTCGGTGGCGGCGTACCAGGCGCCTGACAACGGCCTGGGCCTGCAGGTAACCGCCAGCATCGGCGCGGCCCTCATGGACGGCGCCAGCACCCCGCCGTCCCAGGAACTGCTTATCGAAGCCGACCAGGCCATGTACGGGGCCAAGCGCGCCGGCAAGAACCAGGTCCGTTTCGCCGGCTCGCCGGCCTAGCCAACAGCATTGCCGTAGGGGCAGTCCCAGGTGACTGCCCGAGGCCGTGGCGCACGAACCTCGCGAGGGGGGAAAGCGCGCGCGGTGTGCAGGCACTGGGCGCCTTCCCCTGCAACGGGCGTGAGCGGGCGGGCGTGGCCCCCTCACCCTAGCCCTCTCCCGCGAGGGGAGAGGGAACCGGAGGGTCCGACCGATACCCGAACCGCCCGCCTACGCGTCCACCAGCTCGCTCTCCAGCCGCACCCCGCCCTTGAGCGCCAGCGCGACGGGACACCGCCCGGCAATGCGGTGCAGGCGCTCACGCTGGTCGGCCGTCAGCGCGGGGCTGGGCGCCACGATGCGCTCGTGGATCACGTCCACCAGCACCTGCGCCCCGTCGGCGGCCCGCTCCGGCACCCGTTCGTGGGTCACATCCACCCGCAGGTCGCCCAGTGGCCAGCGCTGCCTCTCGGCGTACAGCCGGAGCGTGATGGCCGTTCAGGTGCCCAGCGCCGCCAGCAGCAGCTCGTACGGCGTGGGGCCTAGGTCGGCGCCGGCCGGGGGTGGCTCGTCGACCACCATGCTGTGGCCGCCCACTGACACCGCGTGACGAACGCCGCCCAGGCTGGTGATGATGGCGGGCCGGGTCACAGCACCACCCGGCGGATGCTTTCGGCCACCATGGCGGGCTTGGCCTCGCCTTCGATCTCGACGGTGTGCTCCACCATAATGTGGTGGACGTTCGGCGCCACGTCCGTGACCTCCACCAGCTTGTTGTGCAGGCGGATGCGCTTGCCCACCCGCACCGGGGCGATAAACCGCACCCGGTTCAGGCCGTAGTTGATGGTCATGTGCGGCTGCAGGTCGATGCGCACCCCCTCCCAGTCGCGGTTCAGCAGGCTCTGGATGGATAGGGTGAGGTAGCCGTGGGCGATGGTGCCGCCGAAGGGCGACTGGGCGGCGCGCTCGCGGTCCACGTGGATCCACTGGTGGTCGCCGGTCACCTCGGCGAAGGCGTCCACCCGCTCCTGGGTCACCTCGAACCAGGCGCCCTGGCCTAGGTCGTGGCCCACGAGGTCTTTCACCTCGGCAATAGTGGTGATGGTGCGGTTGGTGGTCATGGTATGGGTGGCCTCCCCAGCGGCTGCCCTGCCTGACCGCAGAGCGCACCGCCAGTCTACCCGCTGCGCTCCGCGAGGGGAACCGGCGAATCCTGCCCGCGCTACGAAGCGGGCAGCGCTGCCTGGAAGGCCTGCACCTGTTCATGCACTGCCTCGAAGCCGGTGACGCCGGTGGCCAGCAGGTCATTCAGCAGGGCGGTGCGGGCGGCGACGCCGGCGCGGAAGGCTTCGGGCGAGAGGCCGCACCAAGCGCCAAGCTGCTCCCAGGTCTCGGGCGAGGAGAACAGGTGCCACACGTCGTCCTGTGGGTTCCAGGCGGCCAGGCCCTTCACGCCCAGGCCCGCCGGGCCGCGTGGGTTCGGGTACACCCAGCTCACCCCGGTCACCCGGCGCTCGCCGATCTCCTCCACCATGTTCTGCATCAGGATGATCTGCAGCGATTGCGCCACCTCGTTGGGCAGCAGGCTCACCGGCGGCTTCACGAGCTGGGCCAGCACGTCCTCCACGCCGTTGCCGTGCATGGTGCCGGCGAAGGTGAAGCCTTGGTTGCGCAGGCGGAACACCCGAGCCGCCGCCGGGCCCCACACATAGGCGGGCATGTGGTCGCTGAACTCCGGCACCAGGATGCTGGTGGTCTGCGGCGTGGCCTGCGCCACCCAGTCGAAGTCCTCGTAACGTCCGCGGGCGATCACCAGTTCGGTGCCCGGTGGGTAGAAGCTGGTGAGCGCGGTGAGGGTGGTGGTCTTGCCGGCGCCCGAGTAATAGCCGGCCACCGCCAGCGCACTGGCGCGGCGAGCGAACAGCGCCCACAGCAGGCCCGCGAGGTCGGTGCTGAGGATGTGCTGCTGGATGAGCGAAACGACGGAGTACTCGGGGGCGATGGGCGAGCGGCTCATCATCCCCCACCAGTAGGCGGGAAACTCGACCGGCATCAGCGCACGTTTCGCTTTTTCGACCCGAGGTAGTCGACCAGCACGTACTCGCCCAGCTTCTCGGGCGAGCTGTAGAACACCCGCCCGCCGTTCAGCTTCGCCATCTGGCTCACGAACTCCATCAGGTAGTAGCTCTGCTCCAGCATGAAGGTGTTGATGACGATGCCCTCGCGGGTGCAGCGCTCCACCTCCCGCAGCGTCTCGCGGATGGTGCGGTGGGTGGGCGGGTACGCAAAGTAGGCGTAGCCGCGCTCCAGGTGGGCGGTCGGCTCGCCGTCGGTCACCATGATGATCTGCTTGGTGCCGCCCTTGGTGCGGTTCAGATGCTTGCGGGCCAGCATCAGCGCGTGGTGCATGTTGGTGCCCGATGACTCGTAGCTCCAGGTCACCTTCGCGAGTTCGTCGGCCTTGATCTCGGTGGCGTAGGCCGCAAAGCCGATGACGTCCATCTGGTCGCGCGGGAACTGGCTGCGGATGAGGCTCTGCAGCGCCAGCGCCACCTTTTTGGCGGCCAGCCAGCGGCCGGTGTAGCCCATCGAGCGGCTCTGGTCGAGCAGCAGCACCGTGGAGCACTGGGTCTGGTGTTCGGTGCGGTACACCTCGAAGTCGTCGGGCGTCAGCCGGATCGGCACACCGGCGCCCTGGCGCTCGATGGCGTTGCGCACCGTGCGCTCCAGGTCCAGCAGGAACGGGTCGCCAAACTCGTAGCGCTTCGCCTCGTCGGAGCGGTCGCCCATCTGGCCGCGGCGCTCCATCGCGTGGTTGCCCACCCGGTCCTTCTTCAGCTTGTCGAACACCTCGCGCAGCGCCTTCTGGCCGATCTTGCGGAGCGCGCGCGGCGTTACCTCCATGCGGTCGCCATTGCGCTGCACGTAGCCGGCGTCCTCAAGTTTCTTGGCCAGGTCGCGCAGGTTTTCGAGTTGCTGCGCCTCCTCTTCGCCCAACAGCTCGCGCACCTGGTCGATGGTGGCGTCGGGGATTTCGGGGGCGTGCTGGGCGGCGCGCAGGTCCTGCTCCAACTCTTCCAGCTTCGCCATCTCCTCCATCAGGCGCATGGCCTCTTGCATGCTCAGGTCGTTGTCGCCGCGGAAGGGGTAGCTCTCGGGCCGCTCCATCGGATACAGCTCCGACAGGTTCTGCGCCAGCTCCTGCATCTCGTCCTGCATGCCCATCTGCTCGTACATGGACTGCATTAGGTCGTCCATCTGGCGGCGCTGGTCGGGCGCCAGCGACTGCATCAGCGATTGCAGTTGCTGGCTGCGGTCGTGGAGCTGGTCCAACAGCTCATCCAGGCTCTGCGGGGCATCGTCGCCGAAGTTCTGGCCCCACTTGTCCATGAACTCCTGAAAGTTCGGCTGGCCGCCCTCCCGCTGCTCCCGGAGCATCTGGTTCAGGTCGCGCAGCATCGCGCGCATGCCCTGCATCTGCTCTGGGCTCATCCCCTGCATGCCCTGCATGCCCTGCATCATGTTCTGGAACATGTTCTGGGCCATCTGCTGCTTGAGCTGGTCCATCAACTCGTCGTACTTCTGCTTGGCCTCGCCGTCCCAGAAGTCGTAGTCCTGCAGGTCCTTCAGGGCGCCGCCGATGTCTTGTGGCAGCTTCTCCAGCCGCTCACGCTTGGCCTCGGCGGTCTTCTGCAGATACTCCAGCAGCCGCTGGGCCTGCTCCGGGTCCAGCCCGCCCGGCTGGCCGGACGGCTGGCCGTCCTGCCCCTGCTGGCCGGATGGGCTCTGCTGGCCGGATTGCCCGCGCTGGCCCTGCTGGCCCGCCATCGACGGCGGCATCTGGCCGGGCTGGCGTCCCGACTGCTGGGAGCCCTGCTGGCCATCCTGGCCGTCGCCATCCTGCGACTGATCGTTCTGGGCGCCGCCGTCCTGGCCGCCGGAGGGCTGGCCATCCCGGTTCTCGGGGGTGTTGCCATCGGCGCGATGGCGGGCGTCCTCCACCCGGCGGTCGATGCCCTGGCGCTCCAGCTCCAGGATCTCCTCGAGGGCCTGTTGGAACTTGTCCATAAACGACCCAAGGTTGTACTGGTCCAGGCGCTGCTGCCGGCGCTCCTTCAGGCGCTGCTGCATCTGCTGCAGGCCCATCAGGTTCTGGCCACGCATGCCGCGCTGCATCAGCCGGCGCAGAGCCTGGCGAGGGTCTCCCCGCTCGAGCAGGTCTTCCGAGATGGCGTCCAGGATGTCGTCGGCAGTGATGTCGAGCGACTGGGTGCCGTCCCAGAATGAATACTTGTAGGAAATCATGGTTGACCCCGCGTCAGTGAAACGAGCGGCAGCCGGCCGGCGGGCGCCGGTGTGAGGTACCGCCAAGTATAGCACCGGCCCCTCGGCCGGACGAAAAGCGCCCAAGCGCCACCAAAAGGCATGGCTAGTACATGCGCTTCCGGAAATGGCGTGCTTCGCGCGGCGGCCGGGGCGGCTTGGCCACCTGCACGTACTCGAAGCTCTGGCGCACCAGGTCCAGCAGGCGGCCGGCGCCGGCCGCCACCCACTGCGCCGGCGGGATGGCCACCCACTCACCGAACGACGCGCCCCGTTGCGGCGAGAAGGGCCCCGCGGTCCCTTCGTCCAGTAGCGGCCCCCTCACCTCTTCGGGCAGCTTGAGCAACAGGCCCATGGGCCCGACGGCCGCGAACATACGCCCCCGCACCAAGTACGCCTGCGCGCCGAACATTTGGCGGGTGTCGATGCGGGAGGGTGGGCCGCCTGCGTCGGGCGCCGGCGGCTGCCACCCCAACAGTTGGCTGTTGAGCCAGCCGGGGAAGGCGGCGGCGAGCGACGCTGAATCGGTCATGCGCTGCCATCCGTTTGCGACGCGTACCAGTCGATGATCTGGCTGCCGGTGGTGCGCCATACCAGCGGGTGGGAGCAGATGTAGGCCAGCGCCTCGTCCAGGTACCGGATGCGGCTGGGGGTGGCGATGATGAACGGGTGCAGCGCAATGCACATGACCCGGCCCGTGTGCTCGCCCTCGCGGTACAGCGTGTCGAAACTGTCGCGCACCATCTGGCCGAACTCGGCCGCGCTGTGGCCGGCCGTCCCGATCACCGGCAAGTCGTTGAGGTCGAGGGTGTAGGGGATGGAGTGGATGCCGTTGCGCATCCGATAGGGCTGGTCGTCGTTCGCCCAGTCGCACACGTAATCGATGCCCGCCGCCTTCAGTTCGGCGAGCGTGCCGGGCGCCTCGGCCAGCCCCGGACCCAGCCATCCCCGCGGCGAGCGGCCGGTGGCCTCGTGGAGAGTGGCGACCGTCTCCTCAACCACGGCGCGGGCCTCGCCGGGTGGCAGGCCGGCGAGTTGTTCGGAGTTGGTGAGGCCGTGCCCCATCAGCTCCCAATCGCGCTGCAGCGCCGCTTCAACCACTCGCGGGTAGTGGCGGCACACCGACGCGTTGAGCGCCACCGTGCCCCGCACCTGATGCCGGTCCAGCACCTCCATTAGGCGCCAAATGCCCACCCGGTTGCCGTACTCGCGCTGCGAGACGTTGCGCACGTCCGGCGCGCCCCCCGGCCCCAACAGTTCGAAGTGCTCGATGTTGGGCACCACCCACAGCGCCACCCGTGCGCCGTTCGGCCACCGCAGCGGCGGGCGGTCGATGATCGGCGAGAAGTCGAACAGGTCGTGATAGTCGCCCTTGCGCATTGTCCGCCTCCCCGGTCGTGTCAGCGGGTCAGTCGGCCCGCCGCTTGGCCGGCCGCCTTCTGCCAACCGCTATGGTAGCGAGCCGGGCCGGTGAACGCACCTGGCCTGCGGCCTAGCCCAGCGGCCCGATACCGGCTGGCCCCAGCAGCAGGATGGTGGCGAACACCGCCACGATGACCAGTTGCAGCATGCCGAAGCTGGCCGCCGTGATGGCGCGGTTGGCGGCGGCGGTGCGGGCACGGGCCACGGCGGCCGGGCGGACCGCGCGGGCACGCTCGTTGGCGGAGCGATGGCGCCGTGGTAGGAAGTACTGGGTCTGCTGAGCGGTGGTGAATGCCATGGTGTGCGTCTCCTTCCTCGGTTAGCCCGCCACTGCCAGAGCAGGGGCGCGGCCGGCGACGGCGGTGGTGTCTCCCCATAGGGTGAGCGCCTTGTGGTTGGCGGCAGCGGCCTCGTAGGGGCTCAAGGTTGGGACCTCCAGCGGGTCCGGGGTCAGCGCGCCGTCGCGCCGCCAAGCCTCCAGCAGTTGCTCCGGCTCGCCCAGATACTCCGCCGCGGTCTGCACGTGGCCGGTCGCCAGCACGTCCTCGTGCAGGCGGCGGAAGTTGCGGTCGCGGGTGGCGTAGTGGTCCAGGATGACCTGGCAGCCGGTGTACTTGATGAGGGTGCGCAGGTTCTGCTTCGCGGCCCGCAGGTCGGCGAACGTGAAGGTGTCGGCATCCTGCTCGTCGCGGTAGTACAGCTTGTAGGTGGGTGCTCCGCTCAGGTACACCACGTCGGGCCGCTGCTGCAGCAGCCACGCGAACGCGGCGCCGTGCAACGGGCCCTGCACGTCGGAAGCGTGGATGAAGCAGCCCTCGTTGGACGTGATGGCCACCGCCATCACGCTGCCGGCCTTGCAGCCGCACTTGCCGTGGGGCAGCGGCTTCGAGAACGTCAGCGACACGTCCCGCAGGTTCACCGACGTGCCGTCCACCAGCGCGAAGGACCGGCCGGTGCGCTGCAGGCGAGGGAATAGGTCCTGTGCGTAGCGGCGCTCCTGGGTGGTGCTCGGCGTCTTCAGGTACACGGCGGTGGTGGAGAGCACGTAGGGCAGCAGATTGATGTGGTCTTCGTGGTAGTGCGTGACCACCACCGCGTCCACCTGGCACAACACGCCGACGATGCGGTTCACCGCGGCCTCCAGCGCCGCCCGCTCCTCGGCGGTGGGCGGCAGGCCGTAGCGGGACTCGGCCAGCGTCACGCCGGGATCCACCAGCACGCGCACGCCTGCGGTCTCGACCAGCGTCGCCATCGACCGCACGCCCATGGAGTCGGCCGCCAAGGGAGTAACCCGCATTTCCGCACCTCCATCACCAGAATGCATGTTCTAACTAGGGCAAGAGTAGAACGCGTATTCTAGTCTGTCAAGCACTTTCAGAAATTTTGTTCTATTCCTATCTGGCAGAGGTACTCATGCGATCTTCATGGGCGATAGGGGGGTGCTCACGGCCCTCTCACGAAGGCAGCGGCATGCTAGCGATGTCAAAAGGCAACGGTTACCGGCCTTGGCGCCGGTACTGGAAAAGAGAAGGCCATGCAACGGCGTATGAAGCGGTACTGGTTTAGGGCTTGCCCCAAGTGTCACGGCGACATCGCGTTGGAGCAGGACATCTACGGATGGTATGTCCAGTGCGTGCAGTGCGGCTACCTGAAGGAAGTGCCGAAGGTGGTCAAGCCAGCCGCCGAGACCGCCGCCCAGAAGGTGGCAGCGCCGATGGTGAAGCAGGCGGCCTAACCGCCGCCGCAAACGGGCAGTAGCCGGAGGAGGTGTGCGATGGCATGGGACCTGGGGATGACCGACCGAGTGACGCTGCTGGTGCTGAGGGACTTCGTGACACTACTGGTGCTCTTGGCACTGGTGGCTGGCGCCGGTACCCTCGTCTTTCGGCTGCTGGCGCCGCAGCCCGACGAACCGGGCAGCGAGCCCGATGAGGTGGTGTTCGAGCAATTCGCAGAGGGCCGCATCTCGCTGGTTGAGTACGAAGAGTTGCGCACCGCGATGGCGCTGCGACACGCCGCAGCCTAACAGCGAGGTCAAGATGATGTGGGGCTGCGGCTGGGATGGGGCCGGGTGGTGGGCAGTTTTGGCTCAGAAGTGACCCAGGTCACCCAATTTCCAAAACTGTGCCGAAATTGCCCGCAATGCCGTGTAACGGGCGTGCACAGCACGTGTTCTTTTAGATAGCAGAGCATTCTGTTCGCACCCGCGAGCAGAGCGTCGAACTCCCATATGGGAGACGGGGGACCGATTATTAGGGGTGTATCCGCCAGGGCCTGCGGGCCGCAACGGACGGGTGCTTCCAGCCCGAACCCGGCACCTAACCTCGTAGACGCAGGGAAGGCCTTGCAACCAGTGAGGCCTTGCCTCCCAAGCTGGGGTTCACGCCTCGGCCTTCCGGAGACGCAAGGAACGCCGGCCCGATCGTAGTTGCTCCCACCGGAGGGTGGTATGTCGTTCCCGCGGATCCATCTCCAGACCTTCCCCAGCCCATTCGAGGCGCCGTTTCACGCCATTGCCGAACACCTGCATCCGCCGGCGCTGCTGGGCGCCCTCGCCGGCTTCTCGTTTGCCGCCGCTGGCCTGCTGATGAATGGGGCCTATTTCAGCGCCGTCACCAAGGCCGCCCCGTCCAGCACCGAGATTGTGAACACGGTCACCAGCTACATCAATCAGTGGCAGGAACAGTCCGACCCGCTGGTCAACGTGGCGGGCGTGGGCCAGGTGAAGAGCAGCAACCTGCAAGGCGTGGAGATAGGCGGGCAGCGCTACTACTATCGCTTGGTGGGTGGCGCCAGCTTCGACCCGGTAAGCCGCGGCGAGGCCGGCCACTTCAACACTGTCGCCGTGCTCGACTCCGGCACCCAGTTCGAGGTGCAGATCTACCGCCTCGACCAATAGCGGCCACCATCGCGCTCAAACGCCCCAGGGTGCATACCTGGGGCGTTTTCCGTTGCGCACTCGGGCGTGATTGCCTCGTCGTCGGACTCCTTGCAACCACGAGCCATCCGGGGCGCCTTGCCCGGCTCGGGTAACCCACCGCACCGCACGGCGCGGAACGCTACACGGCGATGCGGTAGATGCGGGTAGCCGTGTCGTGGAACAGCGCGGCGCGCTCGGCGGGGGAGTAGCCCTTCGACAGCCGCTTGAAGGTGTTGAACAGCACGTTGTAGGAGTACGACACCTTGTCGACGGGGAAGTTGCTCTCGAACATCCCCCGGTTGGGGCCGAACTGCTCGATGCAGTAGGTCATGAAGGGGGCCATCGACGCCGCCAGCTCTTCGGAGCCGGCGGGCTTGGCGCGGGCGTGCCAGTCGAAGCCGGTGCGGGGCATGCCGATGCCGCCCAGCTTTACGACCACATTGGGGCACGCGGCCACGGCGGCGATGCCGTTGCGCCAGGTGGTCAGCACCTCATCGTCGCGGTCGGCATAGGGCCCCACCCGCAGCAGCCCGCCGATATGGTTGAGCACGATGGTCAGGTCGGGCACGGCCTGCGCGAAGTCGGCCAGCTCCATAAGTTGCGGGAAGAACAGCCAGGCGTCGAACGAGAACCCCATGCGGGCCAGCACCCGTGCGCCGGCCCGGAACTGCGGGCTGGCCAGTTGCCCCGCCGTGTTGTGGGCGGCGGTGTTCTCCACCTCCGGGTGCGGATCCCAGGTGACGGAGTGGCGGATGCCGCGAAAGCGGTTCGGGCTGGCCGCCTGCAGCGCGGCCAGCACCGGCTCCACGCGGTCGCCCAGATTCAGGTCGGCGTGGCCCACGATGGCCGCGGCCGCACGGCTGGGGCCGTACAGGCCGCTGGCGCTCGCCGCCGCCAGGCCTTGCACGAACTCCACCTCGCCCACCGGCTTCAGTTCCGCGGGCCCATCGGCGCGGTACATCGAGCGCGCTTCGATGAAGACCGTCGACCGCACGTTGTGGCCGCTGTTCAGGTCGGCGGCAAGCTCGTGCAGCAGGTAGCGCTGGTGGGGAATGCGCTCGCTGCGGCCGTCCCAGAAGTGGTGGTGGGGATCGCAGATGGGCAGGTCGGGCTCCAGCGTGGGCTCAGTGGTCAGGGCCAGCCAGTCATTGCCTCCGAATGGCACAGGGCACCTCCATTGTGGTGGTCAGTTGCGGGTACGACTGGCTCCCT
>Ga0209514_10000666_pt1 | contig 68239 bp, 59 predicted proteins | sample Subgrocontami58m_FD_187452 | JGI IMG/M metagenome (GOLD analysis project Ga0209514, IMG submission 187452) | Subsurface groundwater microbial communities from S. Glens Falls, New York, USA - GMW37 contaminated, 5.8 m (SPAdes) (version 3) | ecosystem: Environmental > Aquatic > Deep subsurface >... | reverse complement strand
CGCGGTCCAGGGGCCGTGCCCCTGGTGGGTTCGAAGGGCGAAGCCCTCGCGGGGTTTGGGGCAGCGCCCCAAGGCTTGCTTTCCCTCACCCGATTGCCCTGCGACGGGGGCGCGTCCTGTTGCGAGTGCGCCCCGATCCGATCTAGCCTGCCGGGCATGCCCCCTCACAAGAGCCGCCGTTGATCACGCTCCGGATTCGCCACGTAACAACCTATTGGTATCGCCAGCCGGTGAGCCTCGGGCCGCATCGTTTGATGGTTCGTCCGCGAGAGAGCCGCGACCTTCGCCTGATTTCGAGTGACGTGACGGTGAACCCGCTCACAGTACTCACCTGGGCGCAGGATGTCTTCGGCAACACCATCGGCACCGCGACATTTCAAACCATGACCGACAGCCTGGTGATCGAGAGCCTCGCGGAACTCGAACTCAATGCTGTCGCCTGGCCCATTTTCGACATTGCCGCAAGCGCCATCTTCTATCCCTTCCATTACTCTAACGACGACTGGATCGACCTCGGCGCGCTGACGATCCAGCAATATCCGGACCCGGCCGGACAGTTGCGGGATTGGGCACGAGGCTTCGTCCGAACCAATCCGACGGACACGCTTGCCCTGCTCAAAGACCTCTGCGCCGGCGTTGCAGGGTGGATAGCCTATCAGAGCCGGGAGAGTGAGGGCACCCAGTCACCCACCGAAACGCTGGATCGTCGAGCGGGCTCCTGCCGGGATTTCGCGGTCCTTTTCGCCGAAGCGGCAAGGAGCCTGGGCTTCGGGACGAGGATTGTCTCCGGCTATCTCTACCATCCGGATCGGAACAATGTGGCATTCGGCGACCCCGGATCGACCCATGCGTGGGCGGAAGTCTATGTGCCAGGTGCGGGTTGGATCACCTTCGATCCGACGAACCGCGGTGTCGGCGGGTCCAATCTGATCCCGGTGGCCGTCGCGCGCGGCATCCAGCAGGTCATGCCAGTCGCCGGCAGTTTCGTGGGGGCCAGCGACGCCTTTCAGGGGATGACGGTCGAGGTCGACGTTACATCGTAGACCCGTATGCAGCGGCGAACCGCCTTCAAAGCATGGCCGGGTGACACATATCGCCTCCGCTTCAGTCGAACCGGCGGCCCAGGTCCATGATGTCCGCGGCTGTCGGTGGCGCCGTGATGACAATTGTCGACATGCCAGTGCCGTCAGGTCGGTGGGAATGGCGAGCACAGGCTGATGATCCAGATCAATGGATCGGTTTGCCATATGTGGCAAAGGGTGATTGTTTGGCTGGTGCCGTTGGACGCAAGAATCGAGTCGCGTCACATATGGCCCAGCCTGCCCCCTCTATCCCCGGGGGCAAGATGGAAATCGGGGAGCGGATCTGTGGAAGGATTCCGGCATGTACAAAATGCTGCTGAACGGTCTGACTGTGCTCGCGCTTCTGGCTACGGCGCCACTGCTGACGGCCTGTCACACCGCCGCGGGGGCGGGGCAAGACCTCTCCGCCACGGGAAAGGCGATCGAAAAATCGGCCAAACAGAACACGCCCTGACTGCCGGCCGTATCCTTGGCGCGGGCGCCCGCGATCCGATCCGGCCCGCCTCCGACAACACAGAAAGGTGACCCATGGGTACAATTCTCATAATTATCCTGCTGATTCTGCTCCTCGGTGGTGGGGGTGGGTATTATGGCTATAATCGCTATGGCGGGCGTGGACTTGGTGGCGCTCTCAGCCTTGTTTCGATCGTCCTCCCTGTGCTTTGGCTGCTCGGCGGCGTGCAGCTCAACCATCCGTGACCTGATGGCTCAGCCGCGCGAGCGCCTTTCGGCTCAGCAAATGGCTCGTGCGGTGGGTCCTGGATGGCTCCGATCCGCCGTCCATGATCCGGCCCCATGGTCCGTGGTCAGCCAGTTCCCGATGTCGACCTCGGCCTGACATGCATCATCGGGGTCTATAGCCCCCTCAGGCTGAGGATATAGGCCGTCACATCGCCGATCTCGGTCTGGGTCAGATGCAGGTCCGGCATTCGGAAATGGGGCGTCTGCAGGAAAACACGGAGCGAAAGCTGGGTTGTCGATTGCATGCGCGCGATCCCCGAGAATGTGGGCACCCCGTTCGCGAGGGCGTTTTCTTGCGCCGCGCTGATCATGTGACAGGAGGAACACCAACGCTGGGCCAGGGCTTGCCCGGCCTCCGGGTCGCCGACAATCTGTGCCCCGATGGTCTGTGCCCCGGCATCGGGGGCACCGAACAGGCCCATCCCGATCACGCCCGCGACGATGGCCGCATGGACGGAACGGCGGATCCGCTCTGGCAAATGACGCGTCCCCGATGTCCGACGACCGGAGTCCAGACGCCGCGGCGTGCCGCGGTCGCTCATCGGTTCGTCGTGTCCCATCTTGCCCATCGTCGGTACCTCACAGTGGTCGCGCGGAACGGTACTATCGCGATTGCCAGGAGAATGCCCCCAACCGTGGGGGCGACGCAACGGCGCGAAGGGCCACGCCACCACGTGGGTCGTCGGCGCGGCGCTTCGACTGCCCCATCAACCGAAACGTCCGGTCACGTAATCTTCGGTCCGTCGGTCCCTTGGGTTGACGAAAATTCGTTCGGCGGCATCGAACTCGACGATTTCGCCCAAATACATGAAGGCCACGTAGTCGGATACCCGTGCCGCCTGCTGCATGTTATGCGTTACTATAACCACACAATACTGGCTGGCCAGATCTTCGAGCAGTGCTTCGATTTGTGCCGACGATATCGGATCAAGAGCGGAGCAGGGTTCGTCGAACACCAGGACCTCCGGTTCCAGCGCGATGGCGCGCGCCACGCCCAACCTTTGCTGTTGCCCACCGGAAAGTTGGTTGGCCGATTGGCGAAGTTTATCCTTCACTTCATCCCACAGCGCGGCTTTCCGCAGTGCCGTTTCGACCTGACCGGCAAGTTCGGATCGGCTGAGACGACGATGCAGTTTGATGCCGAAAGCGATGTTATCGAATATCGACATCGGCAACGGCATGGCCTTCTGATAGGTCATCCCAACCCGCGCTCTCAGTCGTGTCAGGTCGATCCCCGGATCCAGGATATTCACGCCACCGATCCACACCTCTCCCGTCGCTTTTTGGTCGGGATAGAGTTCATAGACCCGATTGAGGATGCGAAGCAGAGTGCTCTTGCCGCAGCCGGACGGACCGATCAGGGCGGTCATGCTGCGATCGCGGATATCCAGGTTGATATTCTTCAATGCCTGGACCGCTCCATAATGGAAATTCAAATTACGTATTCTGATCTTGACGTCATTGGCGGCAACGTACGGATGCATCTGTCCGTGGTTATGGGCCAACTCGGACAGCGATCCGCTGGCCCCTCGTGGCAGAGTGCTCTGATGTGCCGACATTCGCCCTCCATGCGCGATCCGACGCGGCGTTCGCGCCGAACCGCGACGCGGACGCACGCCCACTTGTTGTTCCTCGTTCACGCCTTGAACAGGACCTTCGGCCACCCGACGTTGATCTGGGTCAATGATCAGCAGTCTCCTGTCTTGTTACACTATGATGTCATGTAATTGTCATGTTATGCATGCTACAATATTCCAGACGCCGAACCGCAAGGCCTTTGCCATGAACCGCCTCTCCGCCCATGAGTTGCTGGAACGCATCGAACTCCTCCGAAAATCGGTTGAACACGACGCGCGAGACACGCTGAAACAGTGGGCACGCAACCTCGGCGGCATGGAAGACCTGCCCGGCGCATTGAACCTCGCTGCCTATCTGGCATTGCGGCACCACGATATCAGCGACCTGCAACCGGCCCTTGCCGACTATGGGCTTTCCACTCTTGGGCGCAGCGAATCCCATGTCCTCGGGTCCTTGCAGGCCCTTGCCGCGACATTGGCACGCATCGCCGGCGTTCCTGGCCACCGCTATCCACCGCCCGATGACCGCATCAGCGCCGAACGGGCTCTGCTGGACGCACAATTGCGCTTTTTCGGCCCGGCCGCCATCGCCGCCCGAACCCGCATCATGGTGACCTTGCCGTCCGAATCGGCCACCGACCAGGCGCTGGTGCGGTCGCTGATCAAGGCCGGGATGACCTGCGCCCGCATCAACTGCGCCCATGACAATGCCGAGATGTGGCAAGCAATGGCCGACATGGTTCGGGCCGAGGTGACCGCCGCCGGCGTGGAATGCCGGATTCTGATGGATATCGCCGGACCCAAATGCCGGATCGAAACCGTGCATGCCGCGGAGAAGATCCGCCTGTTCCGCGGCGACCGCATCGTAATAGTGCGCGACATGGCCAATGCGATGGTGTCCGATGCCGTTATAGCAACAATCAACTTTCCGGAGATTTTACAGACCCTGGTACCTGGTCACCACATTTGGATCAACGACGGCAAGATCGGCACACGCGTCGTCTCATCAAGCGACGGACGCGTCGAGCTTGAGGTGTTCAGCGCCCGAACGAAGGGAGAGCGGTTGCGCCCGGAAAAGGGCGTGAATTTTCCGGACACGGAACTGCATCTGGCGCCTCTGACACCGAAGGACCACAGGGATCTCGACGTCATCGCATCGATCGCCGATGTCGTCGGATTTTCGTTCGTGCAACGACCCGAGGATATGCGTCTTCTTCGGGGCGAGTTGTCCAAACGGAGCACACGACAAACGCCACTGCCGATCGTCATGAAAATCGAGACCCCGGTCGCGGTGCGGAACCTGCCCAGGCTTATCATTCAGGGCATCGCCACCGGACCGGTCGCGGTCATGATCGCGCGCGGCGACCTTGCCGTCGAAATCGGTTTCGCTCGACTGTCCGAAATCCAGGAAGAAATCATGTGGCTCTGCGAGGCGGCGCATGTCCCGGTCATCTGGGCAACGGAAGTGCTGGACAGGATGGTGAGCAATGGCATGCCAAGCCGAGCGGAGGCGACCGATGCGGCGATGGCACAGCGCGCGGAGTGCGTCATGCTCAACAAAGGGCCGTTTCTGGCCGAGGGGATGCGGTTCCTTGGCGACGTCCTGCTGCGAATGGACCGCCACCATGCGAAGAAAACCGCGCGCCTGGGTCCCTTGCATTCCTGGCCGCTTTCCGACCTCGGGCTGACGAGCACCTGAACCGCCCCGCGCGAGGCGAGCCGTGCGCCAGGTTGGGTGGCGGGGCTATCGGGTGAAGGAAGGCAAGCCTCGGGGCGCTGCCCCAAACCCCGCGAGGGGCTTTGCCCCCTCGACCCCCACCAAGGCTGGGCCTTGGATGCCATTCGTTGGGGTCAGGGAAGAAAGGGGGCCGACACGGACGTTGCAACGCCATGGTCGGCCCCCTTTCGTCCCTGACCCAAAAGATCGCGGTCCAGGGGCCGTGCCCCTGGTGGGTTCGAAGGGCGAAGCCCTCGCGGAGTTCGGGGCAGCGCCCCGAGGCTTTCTTCCCTTCACCCGATTGCCCTGGGCGAGCGCCCGCTCTCTCACCCTTCGGGGTCGACCCCCAAGCCGGTCAGTTCCACGAGCACTCGGTCCTTGTGCGCCTGGAGCTCCTCGACCGCCAGACGCTTGAGACTGTCCAGGAAACCAACCGTCGCATTGATCCCGCGCGAATGCGTCGTGCTGGCGCCTTCCATTGACATGCGCAGGCTGGCATCCCCCGGTGCCTCGATAAACAACTGGAACGCCATCGGTTCGGCCCGTTCAGCCATATCGATCAACGATTTGATGTCGGCGAGTTCGGCCACCAGGTGGTTCACCCGGTCGAGGTCCTGGAGTTTCATGGCTGGTTGCTTTCGGTTCACCCTGATTGAATCTGGGAGTCAGGCTACAGGTGGACCATTGCGGCGCGCATGACATGGATCAAGCCGGGTCAGCCTCCGATCTTCTTCCGGGCGCCATTCTTGCGCAGCAGGAACTCCCGCCCGACTTTTACCATCGGCGTGCCGTCATACTCGACGATATCGGCGGTGGCATAGGTCTCATGCCAGGAGTCCGGGATGAAACTGCCGGTGCCGACCACGTCGATCGGCGCCTTCGCATCCGCCATTACCCGGCATTTATCCACCCCGAACCCGGACGAGGCGACGATCCGCGCTTTCGGGAATCCGGCGCGATCCAGCGCTTCCCGGGTGAACCAGATGGCGGCAGCGGAGACACCGGTGCCAACCAGATACCGCAGCTCGGTCTCACTGCGGTAGCGGCGGATCGTGCCGGGCGCGCGTCGTTCGAGCACGGCATAGCTTTCCGCGGGATCGAGCCCTTCCAGGAAGCGCCCGCCATGCGTGTCCAACCGGAACGATAGCGCCCCCGCCGCCGCCAGATCGGGGAAACGCCGGCATACCGCGATCGCGTCGGTGATTTCCTGGCCGAAATAGTCGACCAGGACGGTCATCGGCTCATCGGGGAAAGTTTCCCGGAACATCTCCGCCGCGCGCACCGTCGATCCGGCATAACCGATCAAGGAGTGCGGCATAGTGCCCATGCCGCGCCCGGCGCCGAACCAGTGCGCGGTGCCGTCATTGGCATTGCCGACGAAGCCTTTCGCGCCCTCATGCTGGGCGGCCGCACTGCCGACCGAGGCGGCATAGGCCATCATGTCCTGCATTTCCGCCCCGGCGCAGTGGCGCGCATCCATCGCCAGGAAGGCGACATGCGGCAGGGCCAGGCTCATTTGATAGGCGTTGTGCGCGGCCACGCAGGCGGCACCGAGTTTCTGGAGCAGGATGGTTTCGAGATCGGACAGTTGCACCATGCTGCCGGTCAGATAGACGATGGGCTCTCCGGCGCCAACCCAATCGCCTTCCCGATAGATCAGGTCGATCCCGATCGCCACCCCACGTTCCCGCGCCGCCAGACGCAGCCAGTCCAGCATCAGGCGGGGCGCGCAGATGACCGGTCGGCGCAGGAAGATCGCGTAGACGACCTGCTTGTCGCCGAACCGGGCGACGATGCGCTTGGTACGGTTGAAGTAACTGTCGGTCCTGGCGGCAATATCCGCCCCCAGACCCGTCAGGCCCTCCATCCCGCCCGCATCATCGCCGTTCGCGGCCATCCGGCTACTGCGCGGCGAGCGCCGGTTGCGCGGCCGGGGACCGCCGCCGCTTGAGCTCCTCGGCCACCAGGAACGCGAGTTCCAGGGACTGTTCGGCGTTCAGCCGCGGGTCACAGAATGTCTCGTAGCGAGCGGCCAGGTCGGATTCACCCAGCCGATGCGCGCCGCCGGTGCATTCGGTGACGTCCTGGCCGGTCATTTCGACATGCACGCCGCCGGCCCAGGTGTTCTCCGCCGCATGGACGTCGAAGAAGCCGCGCACCTCCCGCAGGATGGAGTCGAAATTGCGGGTTTTCAGCTTGTCGCCTGTGGTGATCGTGTTGCCGTGCATCGGATCGCACAGCCAGACGACCTTATGCCCAGCCCGCTCCACCGCGCGGATCAACGCCGGCAGGCGGGCGCCCACCTTATCGGCCCCCATCCGGCTGATCAGGGTCATGCGCCCGGCCTCGTTCGTCGGGTTCAGGATATCCAGCAGGCGCAGCAGATCGTCGGGTTCCTGGGTCGGGCCGACCTTCATGCCCAGCGGGTTCTTCACGCCACGGAGGAATTCCACATGCGCGCCGTCCGCCTGGCGCGTGCGATCGCCGATCCACAGGAAATGCGCCGAACAGCCATACCAGTCACCGCTGGTGGAATCGACGCGAGCCAGCGCCTGCTCATACGGCAGCAACAGCGCCTCATGGCTGATATAGAAGTCGGTCTCCCGCAGGTCGCGCGTGGTGGCGCTGGTCATGCCGCAGGCGGTCATGAAGGACAGCGTCTCATCGATGCGATGCGCCAGGTCCTGGTAGCGTTCCGCCAGCGGGGAGCGCTCGACGAATCCGAGATTCCAGCGATGCACCTCATGCAGGTCGGCATAGCCGCCCGAGGCGAACGCCCGCAGCAGATTGAGCGTGCTGGCGGACTGGAAATAGGCGAATTCCATCCGCTTCGGGTCGGGAATGCGGGCGTCTGGGGTGAATTCCGGCCCGTTTATGATGTCGCCGCGATAGCTGGGCAGGGTGACATCGCCCACGGTTTCGTTGTCGGATGAGCGCGGCTTGGCGAACTGCCCGGCCATGCGGCCCATCTTCACCACCGGCAGGGAGGCGCCGAAGGTCAGCACGACCGCCATCTGCAACAGCACGCGGAAGGTGTCGCGGATGATGTTCGCGGTAAAGTCGGAAAAGCTTTCGGCGCAGTCGCCGCCTTGCAGGACGAAGGCCTTCCCCTCCGCGGCCTGGGCCAGATAGGCCTTCAGTCGGCGCGCCTCTCCGGCGAACACCAAAGGCGGATATTTGCCAAGGCGGCGCTCCATCTCTTCGAGTTTGGCCTGGTCGGGATAGCTCGGGACCTGGCGGATGGGGCAGGCGCGCCATGAGTCGGGGGTCCAGCGGGCTTGGGATGTTGTCGTCATAGGGGGCACTCCTTGGCGCCCTTATGTCGCGAAACGGGCCGGAATGCTACCGGGGGGCTGATCCTGAGTCCGGGTGGCCAGCGAGTGGGCCGACAGGCGGCGAGGGCCGGTGTTCCGGGCACGCCGATCCACCATCCTGTTCGCCCCTGCCGCGGCCAGGACACCACCCCGGTGGCTGCCGGTCAGACGGCTCCCGGGTACAGTCCAGACATCGCCCCGGGAGAACCGAACGCGGCAGGCGACTGTCTTGCCTCCGTATCGCGGGCCGGCCCTGGCCGACGGGCCTGAGGCGGGTGTCGTGGCCTCCGTCGAGCGCGACAGGACGCGGATCAGGCCATTATGCTTCTCACCCGATCCGCAACAATCTCGCACCATGCCTGCGCAGCCAGGGGACCGCGGTGGGACGATGGGGCGTCAGTTGCTCGACCAACGCCCAGAACAACGGACCGTGGTTCATGTGGCGCAGATGCGCGACCTCATGCGCCGCCACGTAATCCTGCACGAAGTCCGGGGTGAAGATCAGCCGCCAACTGAAGGCCAGCGACTTGTCCGGCGCGCAGCTTCCCCAGCGGCTGCTGGTGTCCTTCACGGTCAGGCGGCGCGGCACCACTCCGGCGGCCGCGGATTTCGCCGCCACCATCTCCGCCAGCCGACGCTTCGCCTCCGCCCGCAGGAAGTCGCCGACGCGACGAGGCAGGAACTCCGGCGCGCCGGTGACGTGCAATTCGCCGTCGGCCAGCCAGGCGCCGCCCCGCGCATCCGGGCGGTGGCGGATCCGGTGGGGAATGCCGGATACCGGAACCTCGGCGCCATCGGCGAAGGTGAGTTGGTTCGGCAGGGCCGCCAGCCGTTGCGCCACCCAATCGACATGATGTGTCAGCAGGACCAGCCCGGCTCGCCGGCTGGCGCGCGGTGGCAGGGTGACGACGATGGCCCCGTCGGAGGGGTCGATCCGCAGGCTGATGCGGCGCGCCCGCGCGCTACGCCGCCACTCGACGCGCGCGGAACCGGATGGCAGGGCGATCAGCTCGGGCGGAGGCACGTCCATGCGACCAAAGACCGCGATGGGCGCCGATTCGTCAACCATGGCCTGGTTCGGGCCCGGTGCCGGCCTGCCCGCGCCCGCCACTATCAACCGGCCAAAACGGTCGTCGGATGTCGCCGCTTGTGCGCACAACTTTGGTTCGCACCCGATGGGCGTTTACTTGTTGACTCGTTCGCGCGAGTACCCGTAGGCTTGCGAAAATAGTGCCGTGCGACCGACCAAGTGCACCTGAACAAGACCGGCCTGACATCCGGCGAGCAGGGAGACGAACGGACATGAGGATCACAAGTCGTCGGAATGTATTGGCTGGAACCGCGGGCCTTGCGGCGGCGGGAGTCCTGGGCCGACCCTATATCGCCAACGCTCAGGCCAAGACCGCCACAGTCTGGGTCGGCCAAGGCTTCGTGCAGCCGGAGGACGTGGCGTTCAAGGAGACGGTCGCCAACTACGAGAAGGAGAGCGGCAACAAAATCGACTTCAGCATCATGCCGTTCATGGCGCTGTACCAGAAGTCTATCTCCGCCTTGACCAGCGGCGACGTGCCGGACCTGATCTTCTCCGACGCGCCAACGGTGATTTTGCCAGTAAACGCCTTCAACGACCGTCTGGCAGATATGACCGACGTGGTCGACACGCAGAAATCCAAACTCACCGAAACCGCGCTGCTTTCGGCCAGCTTCTACAACAACAAGATCAAGAAGCGGTCCTACTATCTGGCGCCGGTGAAGCAGGCCAGCGCGCCATTCCATGTCTGGGCCGAACTGGTGGCCAAGGCCGGGGTCAACCTGGCGGAGGTACCAAACCGCTGGGACCAGCGTTGGGAGTTCTTCAAAAAGGTGCAGGAGCCGTTGCGCGGACTGGGTGGGCGCAAGGTTTATGCGTTGGGCCTGCAGCTTACAACGGTTGGGCCAAATGACGGCAACAACCTGTTCTATCACTTCCTGATCGCCTATGGCGGCAAGGACATCGTCACCAAGGATGGCAAGCTGCAGACCGGCAATCCCAAAGTGAAGGAAGCCGCGATCCGTGCCGTCGAACAGATGACCCGGGCCTACAAGGAAGGCTTCGTGCCGCCGGAGGCGCTGAGCTGGAACGATGCGGACGACAACAACGCCTATCACGAGAAACTGTTCGTGATGAATTTCGACGGCACGCTATCGCCGGAACTGGCGGTGATCACCAAGCGGCCGGACGACTACAACAACAATATGCGCATCCTGAACATGCCGAACGCGGTGGACGGCACGCCAATGCCGGCACAGGTGGGCGCGGGTGGCGGATTCTGCCCCAAACTCGGGAAGAACACCGTGGTCGCCAAGGATTTCATGAAATACTTCATGCGTCCGGAAGTCATGAACACTAACCTGAAGGGTGGCCTTGGCCGGTGGTGCCCAGCGATTCCGGACGTGGTGAAGAATGATTCGTGGTGGACGGATCCGAAGCTCGATCCGCATCGCTCGATCTATGTGCAAACCACGGTGCTCGGGCCGACCATACCGAATTATATCGGCTTCAATCCGGCAATCGGCCAGGTGAACGCGGAACAACTGTGGGGCAAGTGCCACGCGGATGTGATCAAGAACAATATGACCCCGGCGCAGGCGGTCGATCGAGCGTTCAAGCGCGCGGAGACGATCTTCAACAAGTTCACCTTCACAGGCTGAACGCGCATGAGCATTACGCAGCCAACCCTCACGGTCGATCAGGCCGTGGGGGTAATGCCGCGCAGGAGGCGCGCCTGGGGTGGCGGTGTGCAGGGCGCCGACTTCTATTGGGCGCTTGCCTTCGCGGTGCCATATACTGCGGTGTTCTTCGCCTTCGTCGTCTATCCGATCCTGTATGGTTTCTGGCTCGGCAGCAGTCCCGCGCTGTACGTGGAATTGTGGGACGATCCGACCTACTTGACCACCGTCGCCAACACACTGATCTATGTGGTGATCGGTGTGAACCTGAAGATGATCGTCGCCTTCCTGCTTTCCGGCTTCTTTTACCGAAAAAGCTGGTGGACGAAGTTCCTCCTGGTGATTTTCATCCTGCCCTGGGCGATGCCGGCGCTGCCCGCTTTTCTTTCCATTCATTGGTTGCTGATGGGGGAATGGGGTTTCCTGAACGCGCTGCTGTTCCAGTTGTTTGGCGTCGAGGGACCGCACTACCTGACCGACCGCTGGCCAGGGGTGCTTTCCAACGTCTCCGCCTACAACTGGAAGAACACGCCGTTCTGGACAGTGATTTTCCTCGCCGGGCGGATGGCGATCCCGACGGACCTGTATGAGGCCGCGGCCGTGGATGGCGCCGGTCGCCTGCGGATGTTCCGCCACATCACCATGCCACTGATGGCTCAGCTTTATCTGGTTTCCACACTGCTCGCCACGGTCTTCGCGCTGGGCGATTTCAACTCGGTCTTCTTCGTCACCGGCGGCGGGCCCGCGATGTCGACGGAAGTCATGGCGACATTGGGCATCCGCTACGCCTTCGTCCTGGGCGATCCGCCGCTGGGCGTGGCCGCGGTGCTGACCACCCTGCCGCTGTTGCTGCCGCTCGTGTTGCTGCTGATGCACCTGTTGCGCAAGCAGGAGATGCAGCTATGAGACAGCTCGTCGCATCGTATGTCACCGGCAGGAACAACCATCGGTTGGTGGAGTTCTTCATCGAAACCGGATGCATTATACTCGGTATCTGGCTGGCGATCTGGTCGCTGATCCCAGTCTACAACATGGCGCTGATCGCGTTCAGCGAACACAGCTCGGTGTTCAGCGGCCAGACCTATCCCGCGAAGCCGTCCCTGCACGCCTTCGTCGTAGTGTGGAATCAGAGTTTCTGGTACCTGGAACGGTTCTGGCACCAGTTCGGCAACAGCTTCTTCATTGGCATCACGACGATGGTGCTGACCTTGCTGATCGGCACCATGACCAGTTTCACCATTGGGCGGCTGAAGCTGCGCAACGGATGGCTGCTGTCGAATGCGGCGCTGATGACCTATATGATCCCGGCCTCGTTCCTGGCGATCCCGTTCTACCGGATCATGAATATCTATGGGCTCAGCAACAACCCCTGGGCCGTCATCTTCGCCATGGTGACGTTCGCCTCACCCTATTCGATCTTCATCTTCCAGAACTACGGCAAGTCGATTCCGATGGAGTTGGACGAGTCGGCGCGAATCGACGGGGCGACACCGCTGCAGATCTATTTCTGGATCTATCTGCCGCTGATGGCGCCGGCGCTGGTGGCGGTGGGGACATACTCGCTGCTGCTGGCGTGGAACGAGTATCTTTATCAGTTCCTGCTGCTCTCCTCGAAAGAGACCATGACCGTCTCGGTCGCTCTGGCGCAGTTCCTCAACAGCGATGAGGCGCCCTGGAACTACATGATGGCCACCGCCATCGTGTATGCCGTGCCGCCGATCGTCATCTACTATGCGTCGCGCCGCTTCATGGCCTCGGGGATGACCATGGGTGGCGTGAAGGGGTGAAGGTACGGCACCGCCAGGGATAAGCGCGATGAGCCAAGCCCAACAGACGCTGGGGATGATGCGGGTAGGACGCGTGGCGGTCCCGGCGTGGTTGCCACCATGGAAACTTGGCGGTCCACGCGGGTCCGACGTTTCCTGGGCCGTTGCCTTCCTTGTTCCCTATGTTGCGGTGCTGGTGGCCTTTGTCATCTACCCGATCTGTTTCGGCTTTTGGCTGGGAAGCCAGGCGGACGGTTACTGGGACCTGTTCGACAATCCGTTGTTCTGGACTACGGTTTTCAACACCTTCATGCTCGCCGGGGTGGGCGTGAACGTGATGCTCTTCCTGGCCTTCCTGCTCTCGGGCTTCTTCATTCTGCCGGGTCGATGGATCAAGGCCCTGCTGGTGCTGTTCATGCTGCCCTGGGCTCTGCCTGCCCTGCCCGCCTTCCTGTCGATGCACTGGATGTTCATCGGCTACGGCGGGTTCCTGAACAGCGCGCTGGAAATGATCTTCGGCGTGGAGGGGCCGATTTGGTTCAATTCCTATGAGCTGGCGATGGCCCTCAATGTTCTGGCCTATATCTGGAAATGGATGCCATTCTGGACCCTGGTATTCCTGGCCGGACGACTGGCCATTCCACAGGACATCTACGACGCAGCGGCGGTGGATGGTGCAAGCGGGATCAGCCGTTTCACCTTTGTGACGTTCCCGTTGCTCGCCAATCTCTATCTCGTCTGCACCCTGCTTGCCACCCTATGGGCGGTGGCAGATTTCGTGACGGCCTATTTCGTCTCCTCCGGCGCGCCGGCGCTGGAGACTGAGGTGCTGGCCACATTCACGTTCCGTATGATATTCGATTATGGGTATGTAGAACTCGGCTTGGCCGCCGGGCTTGTCGTGCTGCCGGTGACCATCCCGCTGACCATTCTGCTGATCCGACGCCTGCAGACGACCGAGGTGCAACTATGAGCCTCGCGCTGAGCGACGGCCTCGCCGCGCGCCTTCGGGCGCGCGCGCCGCGGCGGCCCTGGCCAGTGAGAATTCTGCTCGCCCTGTTGGGTTTCGTGCTGGCATTTTGGACCCTGCTGCCAGTCTACAACATGGTGCTCATCTCCCTTAGTGAAGATGGCGATCAGTTTTCGGGAACCGTCTTCCCAACCCATCCCTCGTTGGAAGCCTTCGAGGTGCTGTTGGCCGGCGATGATTGGTATCTCGAAGATTTTTGGCCGCAGTTCTTCAACAGCTTCATCATGGGCCTCTCGACGATGACGCTGACCGTGGCGGTGGGTGCGTTGGCTGCGTTCGCCATCGGCCGCATGGGCCTGCGCCGCGGTTGGCTGATCGGCAATGCCTCGCTGGTGACCTACGCCGTGCCGGCGTCCTTCCTCGTCATTCCATTCCACCGGCTGATGAACATCTACGGTCTTGCGGATACGCTGACCGGCGTCGTCGCCGCGCAGGTGACATTCGCCGTTCCGTATGCGGTGCTGATCCTGCATCAGTATGGGAAGCTGATCCCGCTGGAACTGGACGACGCGGCACGGGTGGACGGTGCGACGCCGACGCAGATATTCTTCCGCGTCTATCTGCCGCTGATGGGGCCGGCGTTGGCAGCGGTGGCGACCTATGCCCTTCTGCTGGCGTGGAACGAATATCTCTACCAATACGTGTTGCTGTCCTCGCCCCGCAACATGACGGTGGCGGCCGGAATCAACCAATTCTTCGACAGCGACGAGGCTCCATGGAGCTACCTCATGGCGGTTGCGCTCGTGTTTTCCCTCCCTCCGATCGCTGTCTACTACGCATTGCGGCGGTACATGGTGGCTGGGCTGACAATGGGGGGTATCAAGGGATAATCTAAATTCGACTTTTCGCGATTTATACCAACCCTCATAGACATTGACCTTCGTCCAGTCGCTGGTTGGCCAGCACGTCACCGGATTGGGGTATCAGGGGATGAGTCGAGAACCATGCGGGCTGGTATTACTCGGCCCAGCATGGCGTCTGCATGCCACGGCCTGTGCATGCAGGTGCCTGATCGCGCGAACATCTGGCCTGTTGCTCCAATGGCACGACATTGCAGCACGTGTACCTTGTTCCCTGCCGAGAAACTGGAGCGGGTGAGGGGAATCGAACCCCCGTAGCCAGCTTGGAAGGCTGGTGCTCTACCATTGAGCTACACCCGCGCGTCCTCGATATTACCGGCCACCGTCCCGACACGCCAGAGCAATTCGGTGATCCCACCCACCCGCGGCTGAGCCCAAGGTTCGACCAAAACCGACGCCACCCCGCGTCCCGATCCACCCGATCGGACCCACTCACGGGCTTGCAACCCCAATATATAACGTTATAACATTCCATTATCGCCAAGGGACGGGGAAAACATCATGGGTCGCACGTCACGGATCGGTCTGCTGGGCGCGATAGCACTCGCGCCCGCCACACTCGCGGCCCAAACATCTACCCCGCAAACCTTCGACCAGGGACCAATCGCCACGCGGGCCTACCGCAACCCCGCCCTCGCCGCCGCCAACGCCCATCCGGTGGAGACCGAAAACCTGTTCGGCTTCACCCTCGGCTCCGACATCGACGAAGCCGGCACGATCGGGTTCGCGATCGAGAACGTCGCTGCATTCGGCCGGCGCGACGGCCGCTATGCCGCCGCCAACACCAAGCTGGAGTTCTCCTGGGCGGCGACATCCAACCTTTCGGCCTCGTTCAGCCTGTTGGGCGGCGCCTGGAACATCGCCGCCAATCCGGAGCTGCCGGACACCTACGCAATGCGCTTTCGCGGCATCGGCGGCGAACTCCGCTGGCGATGGCTGGACCGGGACTCGGATCGCTTCGGCATCACCCTGCACCTGGAACCGTCGATGACCATGGCCGACGAGGTCACCGGCGAGGCCGGCACCGGCTATGCGTCGGAGAACAAGCTGATCATCGACACAATGCTGGTGCATGACCGGGTGTGGGCGGCCATCAACCTGACCTACGACGTGGAAAGCTTCCGTCCCTGGAGCGGCGGCAAGACCGAGGAAGCCTCGGTCGGCGGCATCTCCGGCGCGGTCACCGCCCGGGTGACGGACTCGTTGTTTCTGGGCGCCGAGATCCGCTACCTGACCGCGTTCGAAAAGCTGCTGCTGGGTCGGCAATCGGGGCGAGCCCTGTATGTCGGTCCCACCGGGTTCTGGCGGATATCGGACAATGCGTGGCTGGCCGCAGCCTGGAACATCCAGGTTGCTGGACATGCCAATGAAGAACCACGGCGCCTCGACCTGACCAATTTCAGCCGCCAACTGGTGCGTCTGAAACTCGGGTTCGAGTTCTAGAGCGTGATGACCGTGAGATTGCACGGGTTGGCATCCATCGAATTGGTCGGCCTCAAGAGACGCAACAGCGCGCCAAGGCGGCTTGCCGTTTCCAGACATGATGAAACCGCTCTCGGCCCCGGAGAACCTGCCATGATCCATCGTCGCCGTGCCCTGACCCTTGGTCTTGGCCTGTTGTCCCCCCTTCTTTCGGTTCGGCCGGGCGCCGCGCAACAGCGCACCCAGCCGGTTCGGCCGCAGGCGGCGGCGGCGGTGCGCGCCGTGGCCAGTTTCTCGATCCTCGCCGACCTGGTGCGGGAAGTCGGTGGGCCGCGTGTCGATGTCCGTTCGCTTATGCCCCTCGGCCAGGACCTGCACCGGTTCCAGCCGTCGCCGTCGGATGTCCGCGGCGTGACCGAGGCGTCGCTCTTTGTCATCAACGGACTGGGCCTGGAGGGGTGGGCCGAGCGGATTGCGGAGGCGGCGGGGTTCAGGGGTAAGGGGGTGGTGGCGACGAAGGGGTTGCAGGCGCTGCCGGCCGCGCACAATCACGCGAAAAAGGGCGCGAGGGAGGCCCATTCCCACGGCGCCCACGACCCGCATGCATGGCTGGATGTTGCCAATGTTCGCGTCTATGTCGCCAATATCCGCGACGGCCTGACCGGGGTCGACCCGGGCGGCACCGGCACCTACGTCGCACGAGCGACAGCCTATCTGGCGAAACTGGACGCGCTGGAATCGGAAATCCGCGCGATCCTGGCGCCAATCCCGCGCGCCAGCCGCCGGATCGTGACCACCCATGAAGCGTTCAACTATTACGCCGACGCCTATGACGTGGACTTCCTGGCGCCGGTCGGCCTGTCCACCGAGCAGGAACCGACGCCGCGCGAATTTGCCGCCCTGATAGCGCAAATCCAGCGGGAACGGATCCGTGCCCTGTTCCTGGAATCCGGTGCCTCGCCACGCCTGATGGAACAGATCGCGCGGGAGACCGGGGTGCGGATCGGTGGCACCCTGTATGCCGAGACCCTCACCCCGCCGGATGGGCCAGCCGGCACCTATATCGACCTGATGCGAACGAACACCCGTGCCATCGCCGCGGCCCTGACCTGAACCGGCCTGTCCCGAGGCCACAGCAATCGGGTCAGCCGCGACCGGGAGAAGAACCCCCTTATCCGCGAGCGGGCGGACGGCACGCCACCGGCATTGCGACAACGTCCGCTCGCGTGCGAGCGCGGTTCTCCCTGATCTGAAATAGTCAGCCGCTCTGGGTCTTCGTCCGGGTACGTGATGCGCGCGCCGTTACGGTCCGCTCAGCGTGACCACGCCCTATCCTGATGCAAGTGGGGAAGCCGGAACAATCGGCGGGCGCTGGTTCAGCGCGTCCTTGTCGAAGCCGGCCAGCCGTTTGTAGTTGGCGGCGGTCCCCTCCAGTTCCTCTCGTGTCAGCACGTCTTCGATACGGGAAAAACCGTTCGGCGCGCGTTGTTCGACCAGTTGCATCACCTGCTCGGGGCCATTCCCCCGGTTCGCCAACACAATCCTCCCCGTCGCCGGCCGCCGCTCGGCTTCATACAACTGTAACGCTTCGGTCGTCGGGCCATGCGCCTGGATGTCGCGCGCCAGTACGCGAGCATCCAGGATCCCCTGGGACGCGCCGTTCGAGCCGATCGGATACATCGCGTGCGCCGCATCCCCCAACAAGGTGACGCGGCCGAACGTCCAGCGTTCCAACGGGTCCCGGTCCACCATCGGGTATTCGAAGCAGCGTTCGGCCGCCTGGATGACCGAAGGCACGTCCAGCCAGTCGAAGCGCCAGTCCTGGAACAATGGGAGAAAATCCTCCAACCGCCCGGCCCGGTTCCAGTCTTCCCGCCGCCACGCGTGATCGACCGGGAACTTCCGTTCCGCGATCCAGTTGATCACCGCCTCTCCCCGGTCCAGCGCCGGCCGCGAAATCGGATAGGCGACGAATTTCTGGAACTCATGCCCCGCCATGATCATGGTCCGCCCGGTCAGGAACGGTTTTGCTCGTGTCACCCCGCGCCACAGGATGGCGCCGTTCCAGATCGGCGGTCCCTCCCCCGGATACAGGCGCGCCCGGACGGTCGAGTGGATGCCGTCGGCCGCGACCAGCAGGTCTCCCTCGGCAGAGTCCAGCCTGGCGCCGGTCCGGCGGTTGACGAAATGCGCCCGGATGCCGCTCGCGGTTTCGTCCCAGCCGGACAGATGGTGGCCGGTGACGACTGCATCCGTCCCCAGCCGCTCCCGCGCCGCATCCAGCAGGATCATCTGCAACTCGCCGCGGTGGATGGAGAATTGCGGCCAGTGGTAGCCGGCGTCCAACCCCCGCGGCTCCGACCAGATGCGCTGCCCGCGGCTTGAATAATAGGCCAGTTCGGCCGTGGGAATCGCGGTTTCCGCCAGACGCTCGCGCAGTCCGAGCTCCGTCAATTCGCGGACGGCGTGCGGCAGGGTGTTGATGCCGACACCCAGCGGCTCGATAGTCTCGACCGACTCGAAGACGCGGCAGGCCACGCCGATCTGATGCAGACTGAGCGCGGTGGCCAGGCCGGCGATGCCGCCGCCAATGATCAAGACCGTCATGCCGGTGCGCTCCTGGAAGGTTCATCCGATGCCCCTCTATCACACCCCGGCCGGCCCCGTTGAGATGCTGGAATGGGGCACGGGCGAGGATTTGTGGCTGCTGCTGCACGCCGCCGCGGCGGGACCGCACAGCCTGTCGGGCTTGGCCGAGGCGCTGCTGGCACCCAACCGCCGGATCGTCGCGCCGGCTTTGCACCTCTATGGCCAGACTCGCATCGACGCCCCTGGCGATCGCATCGACCAGCACGTCACCGTCGCCCGCGCCGCCCTGCAGATCCACCAGGCCATTCGCCGGACCCTATTCGGCCACTCGATGGGCGGGCTGGTCGGCGTGCTGACCGCCATCGGCGGCGCGCCGATCGACCGGCTGGTGCTGTATGAGCCGATCGTGGTCGGCTGCCTGAAACAGGATGACCCCCAGGACAGGGCGTGCCGCGATTGGGATCGTGGAATCCTGACGAAATTCGACGCTCTGCTGGACTCGGGACAGGTCGAGGCCGGAGTCGCCTGCTTCGTCGAAGCCTGGAACGAGGTCACCTGGGATAGGCTGCCCGCATCCGCCCGTGCGCGCCTGATCGCGGCGGCACCCGCCCTGGCGGAAGAAGTGCGAGCCGGCTCCCACCACGCGATGGCGGCGACGGATCTGGCGGCGATCCGCGCGGAGACGCTGATCCTGCAAGGGGCGGCCTCGCCGGCGATTACGCATCGGATGACCGCCCGTCTGCACGCGATGGTCGCGGGGTCGCGCCGCGTCGTGCTGCCGGCGTGCGGTCATATGGCACCCGTGCAGCAGCCCGTTCGGCTCGCCGCCGCGATCTGAGCCGCAACGATCGGATATCCCTTCAGCGCCCCCGATAGCCGATCGGATCGGTTCCGGGAGCCGTCATTTTGCCGATCCGACACCTGCCCCCGGCCAGGCCCTGAGTCCGACCTACCGCCGGCAGTCGATGTCCAATACCGACGCAGGTCGCAGCGCTGCAAGCATCCTGGCGAGGATCGCCTACGCGGGCCGAACCGCACCGGGATCGACGATGCCGAGAAAGACTTCATCATGCTTCATGGGTTTGCCCGAGGGATGGCGGTCGCTAACACCGAGGTGCCCCAGAGTTGTTTCGGCATCAGCCGCCATTCGGCGACGAACGCTGTGCCCAGCAGACGGTGCATGACGCCACCATGTGGAGCCGCGATCACTGTTGCACGTTTTCGAAACAATTTTGCCAAAGCCAGCATCACGGGATACAAAGCCTTGAACATGTACCCCGAATCGATCGTATGAAAGCCTGCGTCCTCGAGTTCCGCGTTCAGACTGGCCAGGGTATGACGCCTAAAATGACCGTAATAATCGTCATAGTTTGACCACAACTCATGCCGAGCCGGTACAGAAACGGTTAAGGCGCGCGCGTTGGGGAATGCTGTGCGAAGCTGCGACAGGAACAGCACCGGCTCGGGAAGATGCTCAGTAACGTCGAGTAACAGAAGGCAGTCCACTACGCGCCGCTCCGCCTCGGTCAGCGCAAAACAATCGACGCCAGTCCGTAAATAGGGCGCCAAGTCGGCGGAAACCGAAATCGGGCTAAGTTCGACACCGTGACAGTCTATATCGTGCTGACGCAAATATTTCAGAACGATGCCGCGTCCGCAGCCAATCTTGAGCACCCGGCCAAATTTACGGCCGGCGGAGGCCGATCCTATTTCGCGCAGGATTATCCGGTTGCGGGCGCGGTTCCAAAAATGCGCTTCGATCCCCTGGGGATAAGCGGCATCGAACTTTGCCAAATCGAATGCTGTCTCGACCATGCCTCTGCGGATCAACTTCCAATCATTTGGTATGGTAATTATCCTCCCGGATTTTAGCAACGCATTAGTTTTGGGCACAGTTGATGTTGCCGGTAGGTCTTCTTGCCTGCAAGTTGGATACAACAGAGTACACTCATCCGGTCATCCCCGTGCCCTACTCGGGCGTGACACACGGGTCCGTCGCCGTTTCGCGGTTCCGGTCGCTGATGAACCCCGCCCGTGTTCCGCAACAACTGCCCCGGACAGTACCGGCCAAGCGGTGTTCGTCGACGTGGTTCGTGTTTGGTTTGGCCAGATCAGCGAGCTGACCCGAGACGTCGTCGGCCGGGCTCCCAGGACTTGCAATCGCCTGGCAGCCAAAATTGGCACTGGAGTCTGTCGGTATCGAACCAACCTGGTGTGGGACGCAAGCGATGCTGTCCCCTCACACCACAGCTGCGTTCCCGCGACCGTCCACCGGCCGCTGGGCCGGTTCGCAAACCCAGCCATCATCGGCTAGCATGCAACCGAACAGGATGTTCCGTCGGAGACCGCCGATGCCACGTAAGCTGGTGACATATTCGTTCGTGGTGCTGGCGGGATTTCTCGGGTTGGCGGGCAGTCCGCACGCCGCCGAGGACACGGCCGATCTGCCCTACGTCCTATCCCTGCCCGACCTGTCGAGCCCGCGTGCGACCCTGGACACCTTGATGGAGAACGGTAAACAGGCACTGCAATTGTTCCACGAACTCGGCCCCGGCTGGCTGCCGCGCGCGCCGCTGCGGCGCATGACCGACACCTTGGACAGCAGCCAGATCCCTCCGTCCCATCGCCCGCTGACCGCCGCGCTGACCGTGATCCGGCTGTCCGTGGTGCTCGACCGGCTCGCGCCACGGCTCGTGGATGCGCCCGATGCCGCAGCGGTGGCGCGGGACCGCATCAAGCAATGGCGCATCCCCGGCACGCCGATCGTGATCGCGCGCGCCGAGGACGGACCGCGGGCCGGTCAATTCCTGTTCGTCGCGGAAACCGTCTCACTGTCCGCGGACCTCTATGCCGCATCGGCGCGGGTCGGCGGCCGGGGTCGCCTCGACCTGCATGCGCTGGACGATATCGCCTACGCACCCGGGCCATTGCTGCCGCGGTGGGTGATTGCCATGCTGCCCGCCCCCTTCCTCGCGCCGGTTCTGGGACAGGCCGTCTGGCAATGGATCGGCCTGGGAGCGACCTTGCTGCTGAGCGGCCTGGTCGCGATCCGCATCATCCTGTGGGGCGTGCGCCACGACAGGCGGGTCAGCGTGCCGGCCCGCCGCTACGGACAACCGGTCGCGGCCCTGATCAGCGCCATGGTCCTTGCGGCCTGGTTGGCGTTCATCGTCTTCGGCCTGAAGATCTGGGGAGAGGCCCTGACCGTCATCATCACGGTGCTGCAACTCGCTCTGCTGCTGACCCTGGGCTGGTTCGCCATCATCTCGATCCAGCGTCTGGCAGACATCACCATCCGCGCGAGCGGGTTCCGCGGCACCAGCATCGACGGCCATCTGATCAAGGTCGTCGGCACATTGATCAGCATCGGACTGGGGCTGTTCCTGTTCTTCACCGCCGCCGATCAGGTGGGAATTCCGGTGACGCCGCTGCTTGCCGGACTGGGGATCGGCGGCCTCGCCATCGCGTTGGCGGTGCGCCCCACCTTGGAGAATGTGATCGGCGGCCTCACTCTGTTCGCGGACGGGCCCGCCCGGGTGGGCGATATCTGCCGCTTCGGTGCCGAAATGGGCACGGTCGAGGAAATCGGCCTGCGCACCACAAAGGTGCGGAAAATGGACGATACGGTGCTGTCCATTCCGAACGCCGAACTGGCGCAGATCCGGATCGACAACATGTCGCGCCGCCGCAAATTCCTGTACAATCCGCGCCTCGGGTTGCGATACGAAACGACCGCCGCACAATTGCGGGAGATCTCGGACGAAATCCTGGCGTTGTTGACGCGCCACCAGAAGGTGCTGGACGACGGGTTCCGTGTGCGACTGGCCGGATTCGGGGATTATGCGCTCAACCTCGACGTGTTCGCCTATGTGGATGTGACGCGGATGCCGGATTTCCTTATCGTGCAGGAAGAGCTGAACCTGGAGATCATGGCGATCGTCAAGCAGGCCGGCACCAGCTTCGCGTTCCCGTCCCAAACGAATTACATTGCCAAGGATACCGTTCCGTGAAGGCGACGGACCGGGTCGCTGGCCGCTTGAGGATGATTTGGATCATGATACGAAGGCGCGGACCATGAGTGCGACAATCTCTCCCGCCGCGGTCGCGGATGGTGGGTTTGGCTGGCTGCGTCAGGCCACCACCCTGGTGCCGACGGACAAACTGCCTGCCCTGGCCGAGGCACAGGTCGACGCCTACCGCGTGGCCGAACCGTTTCCCCATGTCGTCATCGACAACCTGCTCGACCCTGCGATGCTGGACGAAGTGCTGGCCGTGTTTCCCGACCAGCAGGCGCCATTCTGGCAGCGCTTCCGCTCGGATCGGGAGACCAAACTGGCGCTCGACAAGGAAAGCCTGGTGCCGGTGCCGATCCGGCTGTTGTTGTATAGCCTCAACAGCGCCCCGTTCCTCGACTTCCTGGAACGACTGACCGGGATCGACGGATTGATCCCGGATTCGCACTGGGATGGCGGCGGATTGCATCAGATCCAGCGCGACGGGATGCTGGCGGTGCATGCCGATTTCAACAGCAACAAGCGCACCCACCTGGATCGGCGGCTCAATCTGTTGCTGTATCTGAACAAGGACTGGAAGCCCGAGTTCGGCGGGGATCTGGAGCTATGGAATCGCGACATGACGACCTGCGTGAAGAAGATCGCCCCCGTGTTCAACCGGATGGTGATCTTTTCCACCACCGACTACACCTATCACGGTCACCCGGACCGGCTGACCTGCCCGCCTGACCGGTCGCGGAAGTCCCTGGCGCTCTACTATTACAGCAACGGGCGTCCCGACGGGCAGCGGTCCGGCAGCCATTCGACCTTGTTCGTCCGCCGGCCAGGCGACACATTCAAGAGCAATTTCCAGCGCCGGCTGACCCCTCGCATGCCGAAATTTCTGTCACGACTGTTCAAATAGGACCCGCCGCGGCTGCCAACCAACGGGATGCACGCGGGGTTGGTGTGGCGGCTGCGCACGACCACGGCATGGACACCGGGAACATGCCGTCCCGCACCGTTGCTCATCCCTTCACCGCCCCCAACGCCAGCCCGCGCACCAAATGCCGCTGCAGGGCCATCATGAAGGCGACGATCGGCAGCATGATCCCAACCGCGGCCGCGGCCGACAGCGACCAGTAATTGATATCCTCGCCACCGTACTCCGCGATCGCCACCGGCAAGGTCTTGGTATCCGGCCCGGTCAGCACCAGCGCGAACAGGAACTCGTTATAGGCCAGCAGCAGGCTGAACAGCGCGGTGACCCATAATCCCGGCCGCACCACCGGCAGAGCGACCCGTGTGAATACCTCCCAGGAATTGCATCCGTCGATCTCGGCCGCTTCATACAACTCGTGCGGGACATCGACGAAGAAGCCCCGCATCAGCCAGATCGTGAAGGGCTGGTTGATCGCGACCAGCGCCAGGATCATCGCCAGATAGGTATTGGTCAGACCCAGAATCCGCGCCAGCACGAAGAACGGAATGGCCAGCAGGATATGCGGGAACATCCGCATCGCCAGCAGCCCGAACAGCACCCCGCGCGAGGCGGTGCTTTGCAGCCGCGACAACCCGTAGGCGGCCATGGTGCCGATCGACACCGACGTGACCACGGTACCTAGGGAAATCACCACCGAATTGATCAGGAACCGCCAGAACCCCTTCTCGATCCAGACCTGCTCGTGAAACTCCAGGGTCGGCTCGAAGAAGAACCGCGGCGGCACGGCGAACGCGTCCACCGGCTGCTTGATCGAGGTCAGGAAACCCCAGATCACCGGCATCAGATTGATCGCCGTGAACCCCGCCAGCAGCAGGAACAGCGGTACCTGGGTTCGCCATCGACGTCCCATCAGAACGCCCCTTTTTCACGCCGGTAGACCACCCGGATCATCACCGCCACCAGGATCGCCACAAAGATCAGGGTCAGCACCCCAAGCGCCGAGGCCTTGCCGATCTGCAACAGCCGAAACGCCAGGGCATAGGTGTACAAGGTGATCGTCTCGGTCGCGGTGCCCGGTCCACCGGCGGTCAGCACGTAGATCGTGTCGAAGAAACGGAACGCGTCCATCAGCCGAATCGCCAGCACGAAGACGATCAGCGGCCGGATCGAGGGCAGCATGATGCTGAACAATTGTCGCCACACGCCGGCGCCGTCGATCTGCGCGGCCTCGATCTGGCTCTGGTCGACGGTGTTCAGGCCGGCGAACAGCACCAGGATCATGAAGGGCGTGAATTGCCAGGAATCCGCCAGCACGACGGTCAGACGCGCCCAGGCGGGATCGCCGAGGAAGTCGGGCGGAAAGATGCCCCAATTAATCAGAAAGCCCGCGATCAGCCCCCAGCGGCCGATGAAGATCCAACGCAGGAACAGCGCAGCCACCACGGGTGTGACGATCGTCGGCATGAACATCAGCAGGTTCAGCACGCGCACGCCGAAGGTCAGCCGATAGAGCCCGTACGCCACCAGCAAGCCGAGACAGAATTCCAGCCCGACCGCGGTGGTGACGATCCCGAGCGTGCGGCCCAAGGTGTTCCAGAACCGCTCATCGGCCAGCAATTCGACGTAATTGCCCAGGCCGATGAACTCCCGGCTGCCCGAACCCAGGTCGTAATTCAGCAGACTCAGCCACAGCGCATAGCCGAGCGGGAAGATCATCACGCATAGCAGCACCAGCGCGCTGGGGGCCAGGAACAGCCACCAGGCGCCTTGCTGGCCGTGGAACGCGCCGTGTCGACGTTTACTTGTAATAGCCACGGGCCTTGAGGAAGGTCTCGGTCTCCGCCGCTGCCGTGTCCATCGCCTGCTTCACCGGCATTTCACCGGTGATGCCTTGCAGGGCGCGCCGGGTGATGAACTCGCAGACCGAGTTGAACTCGGGCAGCGCGGGCGCGCGGGTGCCGACCTCATAACAGGACAGTGCCGCGGGGTAGAACCGGTTCGCCTTTGCCAGTTCCGGATCGTCGACCACGGACTTGCGGGGCGGGATCAGCATCGACGCGGCGCCACGCATGCTGGCCGCACTGGCCGAGGTGGCAATGATGCGGAACAAGGTCTCGGGATCCTGCTTGCTGAAGGCCGAAATGGCGTAACCGTCGCCGGCGATGCGCTGGTGGCCCTGCGGCGGCACCGACCACTCGATCTTGCCGACGATCCGCGACTTGCTCTTGTCGTCCATCGACCCGGCCCTGGTGGCCCATTGCAGCCCCATGGTCGCGGTGTCCTGCTGCAGGGCAATCGAGCATTCGTCATTCGCTGCGGCGGTAAAGCCCTGCTGTGCGGTGCGGGTGACCTCTTTCAGCATCTCGATGGCGGCAACCCCCTTGGGGCTGTTGAACACCGGACGCCAGTCCTTGTCGAACCAACCGTCGCCCAGCGCATTGAGATACCAGTGGAGTTCGTTCGTCGCGGCGTCGACGGGTTTCAGGCAACTGATCGTGCCGGCGCGCAGCGGCGTGTTGAACGACTTCGCCAGATCACGATACTCGGTGAAGCTGGTGGGTGGTTTCTTGCCGGCCTGATCGAACAGGTCCTTCCGATAGAAGAACATCATCGTGTTGACCGTGTGGGGCATGACGTAGAGACGCCCCTCATGCTTGTAGGGCGCCAGGACCGAGTCCGGGTAATCCCCGAGATTGAACTCCGCCTTGTATTTGGCCCACAGATCGTCCAGCGGGCGGAACCAGCCGTTCTTGACGAAGGTCTGGAACGTGGTGTCGCTGGCCCAGATGATGTCGAGGCTGTCGGCCTTCGCCGACATCGCGATGGTGGCGAGTTCCATCGCCTTGTCGACCGGCATCAGTTGCGTGTTGACGGTGGTGCCGGGAATCGCCTCCCGCATTCGGGTCGCGTAATACTCCAAGGCCGGGTAGCGATGGCTGATCATCTGCACCGGCCCCGCCGCGCGGGCGGTTCCGCCCAGAATGGCCGGGGCCGCGAGGGCCGCCTGCAGCACGCGCCGCCGGTTGATGCGTACACCGTTCATTGACCGTCCCCTTCCGCTTTTCTTGCAGCCGATCCTATGCGCCGCGCGGCACGCGCGCCAGCCCCAACCCGTGCCGCGCAAGGGCCGTCGGGTGAGGGAAAGCAAGCCTTGGGGCTCCGCCCCGGACCCCGCGAGGGGCGTTGCCCCCTCGACCCCCACCAAGGCTAGGCCTTGGATGCCATTTATTGGGTCAGGGACGAAAGATCGCGGTCCAGGGGCCGTGCCCCTGGTGGGTTCGAAGGGCGAAGCCCTCGCGGGGTTTGGGGCGGAGCCCCAAGGCTTGCTTTCCCTCACCCGACTGCCCCCTGGTAGATCGGGCTTCCGATTGACAGGGCAACCGACGCGCGGGCACGGTGCGGCCTCGACAGGCACTGCCGGCCGAGCGAAATCGCTCGACGCTGGGTGGCGGACAGGGAGGTTGACTATGGACAAATCCGGGACCGGACCATCGCGCCGGCATGTGCTGGCGATGGCGGGCGCGGGTGCCGTTGTGGCCTCCGTGCCAGCATCGGCGCAGACGCTGCCCAGCTACTACCCCGCCGATTACGGCAAGATCATCGAGGCGTCGAAGAAAGAGACCTCGCTGCTGATCTATTCCGTTCTCGCGCAATACAACTGGGCGCCGGTCATTGCCGATTTCAACAAGCTCTATCCCTGGATCAAAGTGTCGACGCTCGACCTGGGCGGCGAGGAAGTGTTCCAGCGCTATTACGCCGATCGCGGATCGGGCAGCGCCACCGGCGCGATCCTGCTGACCCCTGCGGTCGAGACCTGGATGGATTTCGTCAAGCGCGGCAATCTGGTGCCCTATATATCGCCCGAGAGCGACAAGCTGCCGGACTGGAGCAAGGCGTATCCCGGGCTTTACACCGTATCCGCGGATCCGCTGGTCATGGTCTACAACAAGCTGCTGCTGCCGGAGGGCAAGCGTCCCCGCGGCCTGAAGCACCTGGCGGAACTGGCGCAGGCCAATCCGCGCGATTTCCGCAACGGCATCACCAGCTACGACCCGATCAACTCCACCTCGGCGCGCGATCTGTATCTGGTCTACCAGCAGAAATACGGCGATGAGGTCTTCAAGTGGCTGGAGATGATTGCCCCGGCCATGCGGCCCGAGGTCTCCGCCGGACCGATGCTGCAGAAACTGGGCGCCGGCGAGTACAAGGCCGCCTATTTCGCGTCCGGTGTCGTCGTATTCCCGAAGATGAAAGATCCGGCCCTGCAGAAGATCATGGACTGGACCTTCATGGAGGACGGCCAGCCGCTGTGGATCCGCCCCGTGGGCATTCCCAAGGATGGCAGCAGTCCGAATGCGGCACGCCTGATGATCGACTTCATTGTCTCCCACGCCGGCCAGGCTGCGTTCGGTCGCGGCGGGTTGACGCCCTATCGCGCCGACGTGCGCAAGGAAGAGGTCGCCAATTACACGATGGCCTCGATCGCCGAGGCGGTGGGCGGCGAGAAGAACCTGATGATCATCGGTTTCGATCCCGAATTGCGGAAGCGGGCGGAGGAATTCACCCCCCGCTGGAAGAAGATCATGCAGAAGAACTAGGCGGTGGCATCCGCATCCATGGCGGCGCGAACCGGTCCGGCCATCGACCGGAACGCGGCCATTCAATGGTTCGTGGCGGCGGTGACCCTGGTCCTGGTCACCGTGCCACTGCTGCCGATCTTCTACCAGGCGTTCCTCGACAAGCCGCTGTATTACCCGGACGCGGAGCCGACCTGGGAGAATTTCGCTGCCCTGCTGACCGAACCGGAGTTTCGCGCGGTCATCCTGAACACGCTGTATTTCGCCGGGGTGATGACGGTAATCTCCCAGTCGGTGGGCATCGGCTGCGCGATCCTGATCGGACGCACCGACCTGCCGGGGCGGCAGATTTTCGGCGACATCCTGCTCTGGCCGCTGTTCATTTCTCACCTGGTGCTGGCATTCGGCTGGTTCATCATGTTCGGCCCGTCCGGCTACATTACGCTCGCGGTGCAGACCGTCGCGGATATCGAGCCGTGGAATCTGTACAGCCTGACCGGCATGGGCGTGGTCGCGGGACTGGCGCAGGCGCCTCTGGCCTATCTCTACTGCATCGCCTCGGCCACATCGGTCGATGCGTCGCTGGAGGATGCGGCCCGCAGCGCCGGCGCCGGAACCTGGACGGTCCTGCGGCGGATCACCTTGCCGCTGATGCGCCCCTCGATCATCTACAGCACGATCATGAATTTCGTGATCGCGCTGGAAATCCTCTCGATCCCGCTGGTGTTCGGCGGGCCGGCGGGGATCGAGGTGTTCACCACCTATCTGTATAATCGCGTGTTCCGCACGACGACTCCGGCCTATGGCCTGGTCGCGGCGGCCGCCTTCTTCATGCTGGCGCTGGTGATGACCCTGATCGCGATGCAGGGCCGCTTGATGCGCAACCGCGCTCGATTCGTGACGGTGGGCGGCAAGGCAACGCGCCCGCGGGCCTTTCCGTTGGGCAAATGGCGCTGGGTCGCCTTCGCTTTCATGCTGGCCTATGTCGGGTTCGCCATCATCGCGGTCATCGGCGGCCTGGCCTTGCGGTCCGCGGTAACCCTGCTGTCGCCTTTGCTGCCGATCTGGGACCTGTTTACCTGGGAGAATTACGAGATCATCTTCCTCTACCCGGTCTATCTGCGCTCCATCGGCAACACGATCCAGATTTCCATCGCCGCGGGGATTATCGGCACCGCGTTGGTGACGTTGGTCGTTCTTGTCTCGACCCGATCGCCGTTCCCGCTGGCGCGCCGCTTGGAATATATCGCGATGGCACCACGGGCGGTGCCCGGGATCATCGCCGGCATCGGCATCCTGTACGCGGCGGCGATGTTCGGGCCGCTGGGGTGGCTGCGCAACACGATCTGGATCCTGGTTGCCGCCTATGTGATGCGCTACATCCCCGCCGGATTTGGCGCCATCGCGCCCTCGCTCGCGCAGATCAGCCAGGACCTGGACCGTGGCGCCCGGACGGTGGGGGCCGATTGGTGGCGCACATCCCGCTCGATCCTGGTGCCGCTGATCAAACCGGCGCTGTTCTCCTGCTTTTCGTTGATCTTCATCCTGTGCTTCAAGGAATACGTGACCGCCGTGTTTCTGTTCGCACCCGGCAGCGAGGTGATCGGCACCACCATGCTGCAATTCTGGCAGAACGGCGACAATGGTCCGGTGGCCGCACTGGCCACCATCCAGGTCGGGCTGACCTTCCTGTTCGTCTATGTCGCGCGCCGGCTGTTGGGGGTCCGCATCTATGGCTGAACTGCGCGTTGAGGGTCTGACCAAGCTTTTCGGCGCGGTTCGGGCGGTTGACGATATCTCGTTCACCGTCGGCGACGGAGAGTTCCTGACGTTGCTGGGCCCCAGCGGCTGCGGCAAATCCACCACCCTGGCCGCGATTGCCGGTTTGGACCGATCGGATCAGGGTCGGATTATCCTGGGCGACCGCGTTTTCTTCGACGGTGCCAAAGGCCTGTTCGTGCCGCCCGAACAACGAGAGGTTGGGCTGGTCTTCCAGTCCTATGCCCTTTGGCCGCATATGACGGTGGCGGACAACCTCGATTTTCCGTTGCGGCTCCGTAAGATGCCCAAGGCCCAGCGCACCGCGCGCATCGCCGAGGCACTCGCTTTGGTCGAAATGACCGAATATGGCGGACGCTATCCGTTCGCGCTGTCCGGCGGCCAGCAGCAGCGCGTGGCCCTGGCGCGGACCCTGGTCTATCGGCCATCCCTGCTGCTGCTGGATGAGCCGCTGTCGAACCTGGACGCCAAATTGCGGGAGCGCGCGCGCAGTTGGCTGCGGCATTTGCAACGGACCTTGAAGGTCACGACGGTCTATGTGACCCATGACCAGAGCGAGGCCCTGGCGCTGAGCGACCGCATCGCCGTGATGAACGGCGGCAAGATCGCCCAACTGGCCGATCCGCACACGATTTATGAGCGTCCGGCCGATCCGTTCGTGGCCGATTTCATCGGCAGCAGCAACTTCTTCCCGGGCATCGTGGCCTCGATCGGGGATGGCGCAGTGCGGGTGGCGCTGACCGGTTTCGGCAGCCTGCCTCCCCTGCGGGCGCCGACCGCGCGGGCGTTGACGGTTGGCGCGGCGGTGACCGTGGCGGTGCGTCCCGAACGCATCCGGATCGGGCAAGTCCCGAACAACGCGCAGAACGCCTATCCGGCAACGGTGGTGGAAAGCACGTTCCTGGGCGCGCGCAACCAGATCCTGGTGCGCGTGGGCGAGCAGGAGTTCCGGGTGGAGGTGGAGGCGGGGCCATCTGGTGGGGAGTCGGTGGTGGAGATCCCGTCGGAGGCGTGCATCGTGTTTCCGGGGAGAGGGTAAGGGCGGGGCTCCGCCCCGGAACCCCGCCAGGGCTCTGCCCTGGACCCGCCAAGGGCGACGGCCCTTGGAACCGGAACATTGTCGTTTGAATACTCGGGGCCTACCCGGACGGTGAAAGGTCCGAGTAGGCCCCGAGTATTCAAACGACAAAAGAATCGCATTCCAAAGGCCGCGCCTTTGGTGGGGTCCGGGGGCAAAGCCCCTGGCGGGGTCCGGGGCGGAGCCCCGCCCTTCCCACTCCCCCACCAACCGATTAAACCACCCCAAACGGAGGACAACGTCATGCAGCCCACACGGCGCGATCTGCTGAAAACCAGCCTGCTGGCCGGCACCACCATTGCCCTTCCCTGGCAGGCCGCCGACGCACAACCAGCCGCCCCCCCGCGCGAGAAGACCATGATCCTCGTCTGGGGTGGCCGCGAAGGCCGCTGGGTCGATTACGAGCTCTGGAACCCATACTCCATCGGCGCCAACCACCAGAACGGCTCCAATCTGATCTATGAGCCGCTGGCCTATTACAGCGCCTTCGCCGACAAGATGCATATGTGGCTGGCCGAGAGCTATGCCTTCACCCCCGACTTCAAGCAACTGACCATCAAGACCCGCACCGGCATCACCTGGTCCGACGGGGTCCCGTTCAGTGCCGAGGACGTGGCCTACACGCTCAACAGCCTGCGTGATCTCGGGCCGAAAGTCCGCTGGGGCATCGATGTACGCCAGGCGGTGGAGAAAGCCACCGCCACCGACGCCAGCACCGTGGTGGTGGACTTCAAGATCCCGTCGCCACGCTTCTTCGTCTTCATGAGCTACAAGTATGACATCGGCGTCTACATCGTGCCGAAGCATATCTTCGACGGGCAGGACTGGACCACCTTCAAGCATTTCGACACCACCAAGGGCTGGCCAATCTCCACCGGCCCCTGGCAGGTCACCGCGGCCTCCCCGCAGCAGAAAGTGTTCGACCGGCGCGACAAATGGTGGGCGGCCGACCGCAGCCTGGCGCCGCTGCCCGCCGTGCTGCGCAATATCTGGTTGCCCACGGCCGGAGAGCAGCAGACCGCGCAATTGCTGATCACCAACCAGGTCGATGCCGGCACCGGCATGCAGCCGGCAACCTTCCCGACGGTGTTCAAGGCCAACCCGAAAATAATCACCCATTCCGGCCAGAAGCCGCCCTTCGGCTATCGCGACTGGTGGCCCGTCGCGCTCTATGTGAACAACGAGCGGCCGCCCTTCGATGACAAGAACGTCCGCTGGGCGCTCAGTCATTACATCGACCGCCAGCAACTGATCGAGGTGTCCTATCTCGGCGCCTCCGAAGTCTCCCCGCTGCCGATGCCGGACTACGCGCCGTTGCAGCAATACAAGGACGCCATCAAGGATCTGCTGGCCAAGCACGATACCCTCGCCTTCGACCGCAAGAAGGGCGACGCCCTGCTGACGGCGAAGGGCTACAAAAAGGGCGCCGACGGGATGTGGGCCGACGCCCAGGGCAAGAAGATCGACCTGGATATCATCGGCTTCGGCAGCACCGGCCCTTCCATCGGCCCGGTGCTGACCGAGATGATGAAGCGCTCCGGCATCAATGCGACCATGTCGCTGCCGCCCGACTTCGACGACCGGTTCCAGAAGGGCCAGTATACCGGCGCCATCTATGGTCATGGCGGCAGCGTCAGCGAACCCTACAACACGCTGAAACTGTATCAGAGCGCCTCGGTCGCCGTGCCGGGCGGGCATCAGGTGAATTTCGCCCGCTGGAAGAACGCCGAATACGACAAGATCGTGGACGAAATGTTCTCGGTCCCGCCCACCGATGCGGCGAAACTGAAGGAGCTGTTCCACAAGGCGATGGCGATCTGGCTGCCTGACCTGCCGGATATCCAGCTCGTGCAGTTGCATCATCGTATCCCGATGAACACCACCTACTGGAAGAACTGGCCGACCGCCGAGAACGCCTATGTCAACGGCGCCCATTGGCACCTGACCTTCCCGATGGTGCTTTGGTCGTTGCAGCCTGCCTGATCACCCCTTTGGCCCGCGCAATCACGGACACGCCACGGTGCATCTGATCGACGTCGTCAAGCGCTGCGGCGTGTTCGTGGTCATCGTCTGGCTTGCCGCGTCGCTGAACTTCTTCCTGCCCAAGCTCTCCGGCCAGGACCCTGTCCGCACCAAGCTGCTCCAGCAGGCGCAGCTTGGTGGCTACGTGCAGCAGGGCATCGATGAAATGGTGAAGGTCTACGAGGCTCGTTTCGGTCTCGACCGGCCGATGTGGCAGCAATATCTGAGCTATCTCGGCGACGTGGCCCGCTTGGACTTCAACTACTCGATCGCCAGCTATCCACGCACCGTCAGCAGCATGATCGCCGAGGCAGTCCCCTGGACCGTCGGCCTGCTCGGCATGACCACCCTCCTATCATTCGTCATCGGCACCATTCTGGGCGCCCTTCTGGCCTGGCCCCGAGCACCGCGCTGGATGGCCTGGCTGATGCCGCCTCTCTGGGCGCTCCACGCCATCCCGTTCTTCCTGCTTGGCCTGATCCTGATGTACGTCTTCGCCTTCCAGGTGCCGCTGCTCCCCATCTTCGGCGGCTACTCAGCCGGCGCTCGGCCCGAGCTGACCATCGCCTTCATCCTCGATGTCGCCCGCCACGCCGTCCTGCCCGCCCTGTCGATTATCCTGGTCGCCACCGGCGGCTGGGCACTCGGCATGCGCGGCATGATGGTAACGACCATGGGGGAGGACTACGTCACCTTCGCCGAGGGCAAGGGACTGTCCAACCTGACCATCTTCATGCGCTATTGCCTGCGCAACGCCATCCTGCCGCAGGTCACCGCCCTGGCCCTGGCCTTGGGGCAAATCCTGTCCGGCGCCGTGCTGGTGGAGGTGATCTTCGGCTATCCCGGCATCGGCGCGCTGCTGTTCCAGGCGATCCGGGAGAACGACCATTTCCTGATCCAAGGCATCGTCTTCACGGTGATCGTCGCCCTCGGCCTGACCACCCTGATCCTGGACCTGTTCTACCCGCTGCTCGACCCCCGCATCAGCTATCGGCGGACCTAGCGTTGCGACTCCGACCGATCGCGCCGGCGGGCCGGCACCTTGGTACCGCCCGCGGGAAGCACGAACCCCTTCGGGCATGCCCCAAGCGGCCCGCTTCGCCGATCCGCCCCAAGCCGGCTCGCCGGACGAGGTGTACCAAGCGATTGTTTGGGGGTTCCGATCCACGCGACCGGCGGGTCCCATCCGTCACGATCGGACCACGCGCATGAGCGGCTTCCTGCGCTACCTGAGGCGCAACAAATCACTGGTGCTGGGCAGCGCATTGCTGCTGTTCCTGGCACTGTTCGTCATCATCGGCCATTTCCTGGTGGATGTGGAGGATGCGCGCGCCCTCTCGGTCCGCCCGCTGCAACCGCCATCCTGGCGCTATCCGTTCGGCACCGACCGCCAGGGCCGCGACCTGCTGGCGGTGATGGTCGCGGGCACGCCGCTGACCCTGCGGATCGGCTTCATCGCCGGCTTCCTCGGTGTCGGCATCGGCACCGTGCTGGCCTTCGTCGCCGCCTATTACCGCGGCTGGGCCGACACCATCATCCGCGGCATCGCCGATATCGGCCTGACCGTCCCGGGCCTGCTGATCCTGATCATCATCGCCGTGTCCATCCCCGGCGGCCTGTCGGTCAACCAGATGGCCATCGTCGTTGCCTCGCTGGCCTGGCTGAATCCGACCCGCACCATCCGCGCCCAGGTCCTCAGTCTGCGGGAGCGTGGCTATGTCGAAATCGCCCGCATGTCCGGCATGAGCGGCCCCGCCATCATCCTGTTCGAGCTGATGCCAAACCTGCTGCCCTATCTCGCCGCGACCCTGGTAAACGCCGTTTCCTCCGCCATCCTGGCCTCGATCGGCCTGGAGGTCCTGGGTCTCGGCCCGATCGACGCGCCGACCCTGGGCATGACGCTGTACTGGGTGAACTTCAACGCCGCGATGATCAATGGCTGGTGGTGGTGGTGGACGGCACCGACCGTCATCATCGTGCTCGTCTTTCTGGGCCTGTTCTTCGTCACCGTCGGGTTGGACGAAATCGCCAATCCCCGTCTGCGCAAATCCGCATGAGTACGGGGCCATGAGTCCGCACTCGATCCTGCGCGTCCACCGCCTGCGCGTGGCCTTCGACCACCCGTTGGGCACCGTGCAGGCGGTGGACGACGTCTCCTTCACCTTGCTGGCCAATGAGCGTCTCGGTCTGGCCGGCGAGTCCGGGTCCGGCAAGTCCACCCTGGCACTGGCCATCCTGCGCATGATCAAGCCACCCGGACATATCCAGGGTGGGGAGGTCCATCTGGACGGCACGGAATTGTCCTCCCTGGATCAGGAGGCCATCCGCCGCGTCCGCCTGGCCGGGATCGCCCTGGTGCCGCAGGGCTCGATGAACTCGCTGAACCCGGTCATGCGCATCCAGGCCCAGATCGCCGATGCCTTGGCCGACCATGGGGTTGTGCTGTCGAAGGCCGAACTCGCAGCCCGCGTCGCCGACCTGCTGCGCCGGGTGGGGCTGCGGGCGGAGGTCGCGGACCTTTATCCCCACGAACTCAGTGGCGGCATGAAGCAGCGCGCCTGCATCGCCATCGCCATTTGCCTGAGCCCCAAGGTCATCATCGCCGATGAGCCCACCAGTGCGCTGGACGTCGTGGTGCAGCGCCAGGTGATGGAGACCCTGGCCCGCGTGCAACGCGACCTCGGCGCCGCCGTCATACTGGTTGGCCATGACATGGGCCTGATGGCGCAATTCGTTGATCGGCTTGGCATCATGTATGCCGGCCGCCTGGTGGAAATCGCCCCGATCGGCGAGATCATCACCCGGCCTCGCCACCCCTACACGCAGATGCTGATCTCCAGCCTGCCGTCGCTTGAAGCCCGAGGCACCATGCATGGCATCCCTGGCCTGGCGCCACTGCTGCGCGATCTGCCGCCCGGCTGCGCCTTCCATCCGCGCTGCCCCAAGGCGGATGCGCGCTGTCGGACCGAGAAACCGGCGGTGCGAGACCTGGCCCCCGGCCAACAGGTGGCGTGCCACCATGCGTGATACCGAAACCTGTGCGCAAATGCCGGTGCGGATACGGATGGCAGGCGCATGACCACGCTGATGGAAATCCGGCACGTCACCAAGCGATACGGTGGCGGGCGGCTGTCCGGCGAGGGCATGACCGCTTTGTCCGATCTGTCGATGACCATCGACGCGGACCGGCCCTCGATCACCGCGGTGGTGGGCGAAAGCGGCAGCGGCAAGACCACGCTCGCCCGCATCCTGCTGGGCCTGACCCCGCCGACCGAGGGCGAGGTGCTGTATCGCGGCCAGGACCTGACGTCGCTGTCCGGCGAGCAGCGCCGCGATTTCCGCCGGGACGTCCAGGCTGTCTTCCAGGATCCGTATGAGGTCTACAACCCGTTCTACCGGGTGGACCACGTGCTCAACACGCCGGTCAACCGCTTCAAGCTGGCGGCGAACCGAGCGGAGGGGCGGGAACTGATCGCTGGGTCCTTGCGGGCGGTGGGATTGCGGCCCGAGGAAATCCTGGGCCGCTTCCCCCACCAGCTTTCCGGCGGACAGCGCCAGCGCATCATGGTGGCACGCGCCGTGCTGATGCGCCCGCGCCTGATCGTGGCGGATGAGCCGGTGTCGATGGTCGATGCCTCCTTGCGGGCGACGATCCTGGGGTCCTTGCGGAAACTGACCGACGAGATGGGGATCTCGATCATCTACATCACGCACGATCTGGCGACTGCCTATCAGGTCAGCGACAATATCCTGGTGATGTATCGCGCCTGCGTGGCCGAGGCCGGCGCGGTGGAGCAGGTGGTGAAGCAGCCGCAGCACCCCTACACGCAGTTGCTGATATCCTCGATCCCCAAGGTCAGCACGACCCGCGACTGGCTGGCCGATGAGGGGGACGAGACCATCCGTGCCATCCCCGGGCACGATGGCTGCCGCTTCGTGGAGCGCTGCCCCGTCGCGATGGCCCGCTGCGCTGGATCCATTCCGCCGCTGTATCGGACCGAGGCGCATCGCGCCACCGCGTGCTTCCAGTTCGATGCGTCCCCCGAACTGGCACCGGCCGAGATGGGGCAGGTGCTGGAGGGGGCTGTGGCGTTGCCGGCGCCCGTGAAAGGGGTCAACCAACCGTGACGAGCCACGCACGGCGCAACCGGGGCGATATCCCGGTTGCAACCCAACCTCGGTAAACCTGCGCGCGCGCAACGCCAGGGATCACCTGGCCATGTCGAAACGAACCCGCCAACGTCGCGTTCCGGATGCTGCGGGATTGGATTGGCACGGCGTTTGTACTTCTGGAAACGGCTCGCATTGGCGCTATATTTGAGTGGAACCAAATCCCACCGTCCGTTATGTTTCGCGGGTTGCATGAGGTGGTGGATGAGATTTATTGCCCGGGTACTGCCGGCCCCAACCCCGCCAGACCAAAGCTCGCCCACCCTGGCCGCCCTGACCCTGGCCCGTCGGAGCTTGGCCCTTGTGACCTTGGCTCTTGTGACCCTGGCCTCGGCTTCGTCCATGGCGGGACCGATACTGCCGGCCGTGCCAGTAGCCGATCCGATGCCGGCAATCGTGCAGTCCGGGATCAGGCTGAACCTGGTTCCGTTCGTCACGGTACCAAATGGAAACCCGCAATTGATCCAGCCGGTGGGCGACGGCAGCGGCCGGCTGGCGATCAACGAGAACGGCGGCCGCATCTACATGACCACTCAGGCGGGGGGATCCCTCAGCGCCCCGTATCTGAATGTCGCCACGGCCGTCACCGGCTTCAATCCCGATATGATGGGGCTGGCCTTCCACCCCGACTTCGCCACCAACGGCAAATTCTACACGGCCTACCATGCGACGACCGGCAGCGGTATCGCGCCGATCCCCTCATCCACGCCTGGTGTGAACGAGATCGTGATCAGAGAATGGACCGCGAGCAGCCCAGGCGCCGCGACCTTCATCGGCAGCTCGCGTGAGGTCATACGCGTGTCGATGCCCAGCCAGGGGCATACAGTAGGGATGATCGCATTCAATCCGAATGCGACCTCGCCTTCGAACCCCGACTACGGCAAGCTCTATGTCGCCATAGGCGATGCCGGCGACAACCGCAGCTATGCCGAGAACGGTCAGAACCTGGCGGTTCCCTATGGCAAAGTCCTGCGCCTTGATCCGACGCCGAACGGGGCCGAGGGCTTCACCGTGCCGAGCGACAATCCGTTCGTCGGCCAGCCTGGGAAGGAGCCGCTTGTCTGGGCCTATGGTCTGCGCAACCCGCAATACCTGTCCTGGCAGCACGATGGGGCGGGGACGATGATGTTCATCAACGACATCGGCGAGGGGTACCTGGAGGAGGTAAACACCGGTGTCGCCGGCGGCAATTATGGCTGGTCGACGCGCGAGGGTACTTTCGCGACCTTTCGCGATCCCACGCTAGGCGTCGGTTACACTGATCTGATCTTCCAGCTTGGTACCGGGCCAGATGCGGGCTTGCTCTATCCGGTCGCCCAGTATGATCATGACGAGGGCAATGCGATCGGCGCCGGCCTCCTCTACCAGGGCAGCGCGATCCCGGCCCTGGTCGGAAAATACATTGCCTCCGACATCGTCAACGGACGGCTGTTCGTCACCGATGTGACCGGGCTGGTGTCGGACAACGATCCCGCCGGCGTGGTCGGGTTCGAGGAACTGCAGTTGCTGTATGAGGGTACACCACGTAGCCTGCTGGATGTTTTGGGTTCGCAAAGGGCGGACGCGCGGATCGGTGTCGATGATAACGGAGAGCTCTACCTCCTGACCAAATACACCGGGGAGATCTTCCGGCTGACCGCAGCGAGTGAGAACGCTGTCCCGGCGCCGCCGCCGCTGCCGATCCTGCTGATCGGCCTGGGCTGGCTGCTGGCACTGCGCCGCCGCGCACAAGGGCGAGCGCGGTCGCATCCGTCCCGAGGTGCCGTATCTATCAGGCGATATCGCTCGAACTGGCGCTGAACTGAGGCCCAGGAGCGAATTCGGAGGAATCGCACAGACGGGGTGACTGAGGCTGTGGCGTACACCGCCGGCTCCAGGACTTGTGCCGCGCTACGTGTCATGGTGGTCGGCCCCCGCTATCCGTGCGGTTCTGATTCGGCCGGAACGAACGTATCGCCTGCCTGTTACGCATAAGCAGACAGAACAAGAAGACCGCGCGTCGCTTTATCGATGAAATCCGCCAGAATCTCCAGACGCCCTCAGCGTCGCTGCTGGTGAGAGCATCGGAAAATCTCAGGCTCATGGCCGCCCGAAGTTCGGACTCTGCCCGCTGTGAGTACCGGTAGACCAATGGGTCTCGCCCTGCTAATCGGCGCACGGCTTTGCACAAACCGTATGGTGACCCGACGACCACCCCTCGGAGTTACCGCCTCACGCGGCAGGGATCCGTTCAGGATCACCCTTGCGAAATTTATCTATTTTATCTATTATGGATAAATAGGAGGCTCCCATGAAGGTGACGTCCACAGACTTCCAGCAGAATGTCGGGCGGTATCAGGACGCCGCCATGCAAAAGCCGGTCGTCATTACCAAGCATAACCGCCCGCACACGGTGCTGGTGTCCGCCGCCTTGTTCGAGGTGCTGACCAAAGGCCGGGTCGCCCGCCCGGTGGAGGATTTGGACGATGAAACGCTGCGGGCCATCGCCAACAGCGAGGTTTCGCCCGAGTTTGCCCATCTCGATGAGCTTCTCAAAGACTGGTCCCGGTGAGCCTGCCGTCTCCAAAGCCTGGCCCGGTAATTTCCTCTGCGTATCTGTGGCAAGGGAACATAACCGTGGAGTCGAGGAAGGGGTGAAGGACCGCCCCTGCGCCATCGTTGCCGCCACCAGGTCACCGAAGGGCGGGAGGTCGTGACCGTTGTGCCAATCACGCACACGCCGCATACCTAACCAGCCGACGCCATCGAGATCCCGCCCGCCCTGAAAGCCCATCTCGGGCTTGATGGCATAGAGTTTCCTATCATCTTCTGATAATCATAAGAGCATGGAGCGCGACGCGTCTCTCGACGCCCTGCTCGGGTTGGATGGGCAGGTCTATGTCATCGATCCTGACGGTGACCATTGGGTCCGCTTCGTCGTGCGTGAGGTGCCGGTCACGACGGCCAAACCGCACGGGCTCGATTACAGCCTGACGCTCCACGGGTTGGACGGTGATGGTCTGGTGGGTTTCGACAATGCGCATCCGGTGCGCACAGGGTCAGGACCGGGCGGCAGGGCGGGGGGTGCGCATGACCATAAACATCGGCTGCGGACGGTACGACCCTACGACTACCAGGACGCGGCGAAGCTGCTGGAAGATTTCTGGGCCGAGGTTGATGCGCTGTTGCGCGAGAAAGGAGTGATCCGATGAGGACGATGAAAATTGGTATCGCCTCCTATGACGACTTCAAGGCACGCACCATGGCGATCGCGCGGGGCGAGCTGAAGCCGAGCGCCAACGAACCGAAGGTGTGGTTCTCGTCGACGGAGAGCTTCGCGCGCGTGCTGTCGCAGAAGAACCGCGCGCTCCTCGCCACCATCGCCGAGACGCATCCGGACTCGCTGCAAGAACTGGCGGAGCGAACGGGCCGCAAGGTCTCCAACCTGTCGCGCACGCTGAGAACGATGGAACGCTATGGCCTTGTCTCCCTGCACAAGGGCGAGCGTGGTCGCATCCGTCCCGAGGTGCCTTATCAGGCGATATCGCTCGAACTGGCGCTGAACTGAGGCCCGGGAGCGAATTCGGAGGAATCTCATAGAAGGGATGACGGAGGTCGTGGCTTACACCGCCGGCACGAGGACTTTCGCCGCGCACCGTGTCATAGTGGTCAGTCCTCGCTATCCGTGCGATTCTGATTTTCGGCCAGAACGAATGAATCGCCCTCCTGTTACGAATAAGCGGACCAAACAAGAACTCCGCGCGCCGCGTTATCGATAAAATCCACCAAAATCTCCAGCCGCCTCTTTGGGTCGCTGCTGGTGAGAACATCGGAAAGTCTCAGGCTCAAGGCCGCCCGAAGTTCGTAATCTGCCCGCGGTGAGCACCGGTAGACCAATGGGTCTCGTCTCGCCAATCGGCGCACAGCTTCATACAAACCGTATGGGGACACGACGATTACCCCCCGGAGTTAAACCGCGTCGTGATACGGGCCTATCTACACCCGTACTGACATGAAGGAGACCTACGAGCCGATGTGGGTCCTCGGCGGTGGACTTCTGCGGCCGAGGACCCACGGACCCACATTGGGCGGGCGCGGCTGTAAGCCGGACGAGAGGGCTCTTACTGGGGCCATCGCTCCTCGGGACTTTCCTGGGCGAAGACGGTCCGACGGCGAGAGACACCGAAGGATAGCACCCTGAGGCCGTGTCTTTACGCCGCCGCCCTGATCGGCGACGCAGGACGCCAGCTGTGCATTTATATGGCCGCCAACCGGGATCAATTGCCCCGCGGAGCCGATCGCTGCGTGGGGTGACCAACTACCGATCTTCCAGTTATCTCTCTTCAATGATAAGCTTCGCATTCCTACTGCTAACTGCTAAGTGGGAATTTGTGTCTTTCGCGTTATTGCAGCGTTGATTGAATACGCGGAGTACCACCTTTCCGGCCCGCGTAGTGTTACCCCTTATTTCATCACTGGCAATGGGGAACTCGTCCCAAGCACCGTCAGGGGAGTGCCATTCGTGCCGATTAATAAAGACCAGTCCTTCGTCCTCGCCCGGTTCACCCAAACGTGCGAGCTGAAAACACCAAGTCGAACGGCTTCCATTCGCGTGAATAGTTCCACTTGTAAAGCTTGCCCTGACCGGTACGCCAGGACGCATGGCCTCACATTCCCCAGCAACTGCACCTCTACCTCCTATTGGCAAATTGGAAAACTTCGCGTCTAATTTGCACTTTGTACAGAAACCATTGGCTGATTCTTGCTGAACACAGGTGGGGCCCACAATGATTGGTGCCGGTACGTGCATCTTAGGTACACGGACATCCCATTCGCATAGGTATTCGGGCTGCTGAATGCTCATTTTCACGACCATGTTGCCACCCATAAATGCATTATTTCCGATACGTTTGAGCGTGAATGTGCTTACTCCACCAAACTGTAACGGCACGCCCTCGATCGGACTTTCGGCTTGCAAATTGGATGGCAGAGCGATCGAGCGAACCGACTGAAGATCTTGAGGCTGAGGATTTTGCCTCGATAAGGAAGGAGGGAGACGGATCTTGAATAAAACCTGAGATTCGTCCTCCCCGGGTTGTGTCCAGCAAGTTGCCCTTGCGCGTTGAACACATGCCGTCCATGCACTGACAATGTTTGGATTTGCAGCCACAATCTTTTGCTGGAAGTTCTGCCTGAATGCTATGTCACTAGTATATTTGTCACTGAAACTCTCCGACCATGTACGGACGCTCCTCTCGTCCCTCGATTGCTTGAAGTCTCCGCTTCCATATCCGACAATGTCAATTCCTGCATCGGTGGAGGCAGCACGTGCCTCCTGTTCGTTTCGAAATTTGCTCAATTGAATCCATCGGAAAACGGATTGTGAGAAATTCACATCGTTGTAGGTCTGGCTGACATCGAATAACCCGCGCTCCAGAATTTGGGAGCACTCCTGCGCCCGTGCCTCGGTGGCAACGATGGCCGTGGCCAAAACGACCCCTGCAATTAGGCGGCTGACTACGCCGTTCTTACGTGCCTGCATACCCCACCCCGCTTCGAGATATTCGTTATATAGTTGTTCGAAGCGTACCATGGATTGTGGTCCAAGGCAAGACGATATTGGCGCAAGGTTAATTTAACGGAGTCAAATTTCATGGCACGCTTTTTTGGGTATTCAGACGAACGGATTTGTCGGGTGCGGAAGCGGGATTCGATCGCACCGCGTCATCTTGCGTGCGCAGCAGCGTCTCCCTCAGCATCGTCGCGATCCCAAAGGCAGATTAGCGCCGAACAAGCCCCCTTTGCTAAACGACCCTAACGATTCAATTTGTTCCCACACAGGACACTGAGGTCCGACGGCCAATATGTGGTGTCATACTTGGGGCTAAATGATCTTCTTACTTTGTCCGCCAAGCGCAACAGGTGGCCAATTGGTCCGTCCCGGCCAATCGGCGCAACGTGCCATTTTGCACAAATCGCGTGGCGGCCATCATCACCCCCGGATCAAATCCAGCAACTCTTCCTCGCTCAAACGAGCAGCGGTCTCGGTCCCATCCAACAACTCCGAAGCCAAGTCCCGCTTATCCCGGTGCAGCGCCAGAATCCGCTCCTCGATACTGTCGCGCATAATCAGACGATACACCGTCACCGGACGCTCCTGTCCGATCCGATGCGCACGATCCGATGCCTGGTCCTCGACCGCCGGGTTCCACCACGGGTCCAGGTGCACCACGTAATCCGCCGCCGTCAGGTTCAGCCCGGTGCCGCCGGCGCGCAGGCTGATCAGGAACAACTCAGCCCCACCCGCCTGGAACGCCGCCACCCGCTTCTCCCGCTCCGCCGATGGCGTGCTGCCGTCGAGATACTCGTAGCGGATGCCGCGCGCATCCAGGGCCGCGCGCACTAGTTCCAGATGTCCGACGAACTGGCTGAACACCAGGGCCTTGTGGCGATTCCGGATCAACTCCTCCACCAACTCCATAAACGCCCCCAACTTCCCGCTCGGCACCCCAGCCGCGGCATCGATCAGGGCGGGATTACAGCAGGCGCGCCGCAACCGCGTAATCTCGGCCAGGATCTGGATCTTCCGCCTGCCCTCCTTCGCGTCCGACGCCGCGATCCGTTCCAGCGACCGCTGGCGCAGGGCCTCGTAGAAGGCGGTCTCCGTCTCCCCCATCTCGATGTTCAGGGTCTGCTCGGTGCGCGGCGGCAACTCGCTCAGCACCGCGGCCTTGGTCCGCCGCAGCAGGAACGGGCGGATCAGGGAGCGTAACGCCTGACGCGCATGCGGATCGCGGTCCCGCTCGATCGGGCGGGCAAAGCGCTTCTGGAAACCTTCGCGAGACCCCAGAACGCCAGGGTTGACGAAACTGAACAGGCTCCAGAGTTCATCGAGGTAGTTCTCGATCGGCGTGCCGGTCAGCGCCAGCCGGAACCCGGCCTGCAAGCCCTGGGTGGCGCGAGCCCGCTGGGTTTCGGCGTTCTTGATGGCCTGCGCCTCATCCAGCACCGCCATCTCCCACGGCCGGCTCGACAGCGCCTCGCCTGCCTGATGCAGCAGCCCGTAGCTGCACACCAGCACATCGCGCGGCCCCAGCGCCGCGATCAGGGCCGTGCGATCGCCCACTGCCGCCAGGCGATGCGTGGTCAGTGTGGGTGCGAAACGGGCGATCTCCGCCTCCCAGTTCGGGCAGACCGAGGTCGGCGCGACCACCAGGCACGGCCCTTCCTCGGCCCGCTCCAGCATGACGGCGATCGCCTGGACCGTCTTGCCCAGACCCATGTCGTCCGCGAGGCAGGCCCCGGCGCCCCAGCGTGCCAGCCGCGACAGCCACACAAACCCCTCGATCTGGTAATCCCGCAGTTCGGCCTGCAACGTGGAGGGTATCACCGGGGTCCAGTGTTCGGCGGCCTTGATGCGCGCCACGTGTTTCTTCCAGGCCGCGTCGGTCTTGACCTCGCCGGCATCCTCCAACACCGAATCCAGCGCCGGTGCGCCCAGGGCATGCACGCGCCGCCCGGTCCGATGCGGCTCCGACACCGCCGCCAGACGCTGCAACTGCGCCTGCAACTGCCGGGTCAGCGCGACGAAGCGCCCATCCCCCAGCGGCACGAACCGGCCCTGAGCCTTGTCCAGCCGCTCCAACAGAAAGCGCATCTCCAGCACCTGGTCGTCATCCAGCGCGACCGAGCCCTCCACGCTGAACCAGTCGCGATCCTGCCCGACCCGCATCTTCAGATTGCCGGCCGTGACCGGACTGACCCGCATGCTGCGCCCCTCCGGCCATTCAACCGAGACCGGGCCGGGGTAGGCACGCAGTTCCAGCAGCAGTTCCAGGCAGCCTTCGGGGTCCTCGACCACCAGTTCGTGCTGCTCGGTGCCGCAACGGTCACGCAGGGTCGGACAGGCCTCGATCAGCGCGGTCCGTTCGGCCAGTTCGCGTGGCAGATCGCGGTTGGCCCGCATCTGTTGGCCGCCGATGCCCGCCAGCACGGATCGTCCGCCGAGGCCCGCGACATAGGCCGGACCGTCGGCGCCGAACGGGCGGACCAGCAGGGTCAGCGTCAGGCCCTGTTCATAGGGCACCAACTGGACCACCGGGGCAGCTTGCCCTTCCAGGCCTGGTTGCTCGACTTCGGCGATTTCGGCGCGGATCGGCAGGGTGGGGCTGTTCCGCCGCACCATCGCAACGACCTGGTCCCGCGCCGCGGCCGGCACGATCAGCCCTTGCCGGCCCAGGATGTCCTGCACAGCCAGCATCTTTTGCGGAAACTCGACCACGCGATAACGAGTTGGCGTTTCGGCTTCCAGGAACACAGCCGGACTCTCGGCCGAATGCGACAGCGCGAGCCGATAGCCCTGGGGGTGTTCGGTCACGACAAGTTCCAGCGGATAGGACACGAGTTCCAGGGGGTGCGAGCGCTGTCGCGAGTCGAAGACCGTGGGGTGCCCGACCAGCGCGGGAAGCGTGCGCGCAGGGTCGAAGAAATAGGCTTCCGGGTTGTACCAGCCCGTCCCGCCTTCCTTGCGGATGGTGCGCAGTGCCCTGCGGTCATGGTCGGTCAGATAATCCAGCCGCGGATCCTGCTCATGCAGCCGCTTCATCGTCACCGCTCGCCCGTCGGTCCAGCCGTCCCTTCCCTTGGCCGACTGTTCAGCGACTTCGATATCCCGCGTGCCCGGATTCACGAACCAGGCGAGGCGTTTCGCCTTGCGGGACGCCTTGATCGTTTCTGTCTTCGGCCCGCTGGCATCGAGGAACGCGTCCAGGCTTTCCAGCGCCCGCTCCCAGGAATGCCGCGTCCGGACGATCTCGGTGAAGCTCACGACCTGGCTGCCCGCCTGCGTGTCGAGCCAGGCTTGGTATCGGGCCGGGTTCCCGGATACCTGGGTCAGGATTTCGGCGTAGATCCGCGCGATCAGCGGCAGCTTGTCCCGCAGTCGCACGAACTGTTCGGCAAGCTCATGCTCCTGCTCACGGCTGAGCTCCACATCCACGGCGTGCTTGGCGAGGGCGAGACAGGCGGCCGACAGTGGCTCGGGCGGCGTCACCGCGCCGAGTCTCTCCAGTAACAGACGTGCCTTGGCGTCCATGCCCTGCACCAGCCAGAGCAGGGCCTGCATTGAAAGGAAACCGATGTTATGGGGGAAGGAGTCCTCCTCCGCCAGGATGATCTCGATCCCGGATTGGATCTCCGCATGCAGCTTGGGGTCGTTGACCCGTAGTAATGCCATCAGGAAGAACAGCCCGAACTCGCCGTCCATAAACACCTTGCGCCGGCCCATGTCCTTGCGAAGGGCCTTCAGGGCGTCCCGGAAATGCCCGAGGGCCGCGTCGTTATGCCCTTCCAGGAAGGCGACCGAACCCTCTGTGGCTAGATGCGCGAAGGCATCGCTCTCATCGAGCCCGATCAGTCCGTACCGAACCGCGCGGAAGTTGCCTGACAGCAGGTCGTATCGCAGCACGGTAACGCGGAAGTCGTCGAAGCCTTCGTCATCGAGCCGGGTACGAGCCAGTGCGATGAGCATGGGCAGATCCGGATCCGGTACACCGGCGACAACGAATTCAACGAGCCTGGCTTCCAGTACGGCCGCCAGCATGGGCGGATGGCGGGTCTCCAGCCACGCCAGGTCGATCCGCGTGTCGGAGAAGACATTGGCCAGATACTCAACCGGGCGATGGGGCGACCAATCCCGCTTGAAGCGCTCCGTGGCGGCGGCGAAGCCCTCCAGGTCGTTTTCGTAGATCGCCAGACGGATCAGGCGATGCAGCGTGTCGCGATCGCCGACGGCACGGAAATAGTAGTATCCCGCCTGGGCGGTCACCGGAAACATGGCGCGGACCGCAGCGGCGAGTGTCGCACCATCCTCGGACGCCATCGCATCGACCGCCACCGCGTGTCGCAGCGCCGGCACGCAAGCGAGGGTCCCGTCCAGGAAACCCTGGCGGTGAAGCTCGTCCACCGTCACGTTCAGCGTTCGCACCGGCCAGGGCTTGCCGTCGGACGCGCAGAGTTTGGCACGGGTCACGCATTCCGAAAACTCGGGTTTCCCGGTCGGGAAGTAGATCAGGCTTTTCAGGCGCAGGAGTCGCTTGCGGTCGGCCGGCAGTGCGGCATAGCGCGCCAACAACGGGTCTGCCCGAGAGGCTGTCAGAGTCGAGTCCATGGCGACACTAGATCGCACACCGCCCCGCTTGGGAACCGGTAATCGTCACGCCAAGCCGTCCTCGGCAGGTTGATGGACCGGCCCTGGCAAGCCCAACCAAGGCACCCGTCCGGAGCCCCCAAATGCCGCCGCCCACGACCACCCGGCCCCCACTACCACCCGGCCCCACGACCCGGCACAATGCGCCCCTCATGGACACCGAACCCTACCCTCACCCGGATCCCAGCCCAGCCGAGGCCGCCATGGCCGCGCGGGTCAGCGAAGCCGCCGCCGCCCGCGAGCCCATCCAGGTCCAGGGCAATGGCACCAAGGCCGGCATGCTGCGTCCGGTGCAGGCCGCGCGCGTGCTGTCTACCGCGCACCACACCGGGATCACCCTCTACGCCCCCAAGGAATTGATCATCTCCGCCAACGCCGGCACCCCCCTGCCGGAGATCGAACAGGCGCTGGCCGAACAGGGGCAGCATTTGATCGCCGAACCGCCGGATCTGTCGGCGCTTCTCGGCCCCACCGACCGCCCGCAGACGATCGGCGGGATCGTCGCCACCAATCTGTCCGGCCCCCGCCGGGTCGCCTGGGGCGCGACTCGGGACCACGTGATGGGAATCCGTGCCGTGACCGGCCGGGGCGAGGTCATCCATTCCGGCGGCCGGGTCCTGAAGAACGTGACCGGCCTCGATCTGTGCAAGCTGTTCACCGGCAGCCACGGCACCCTGGGGGTCATCACCGAGGTCACCCTGAAAGTCCTGCCCGCGCCGGAAGCCACCGGAACGCTGCTTCTGCCCACCGCCGACCCCACCGCCGCAATCCCCCTGCTCTCCGCCGCGCTCGGCTCTCCCTACGGCGTGTCCGGGGCGGCCTGGCTACCGGACGCGGGCGCGGTGCGAGCCGGACTGCATGGGGCGGCGGCACTGATCCGCATCGAGGATTTCCAGGCCTCCGTCGCCTACCGCACGAACAAGCTGCGCGGCGAATTCAACCATCCCGCCACCGAGATCCTGGACGATACGACCTCCCGCGCCGTGTGGCGGGCCATCCGCGATGCGCGCCCGCTGCATGTCACACTGGGCGACGCCGTCTGGCGGGTCTCCGTTCGCCCGTCGGCCGGAGCGGGCGTGCTGGCGGCGACCGGGCTTGACGGGTTCCTGGACTGGGGCGGCGGATTGGTCTGGCTGACCGGTCCCGCCGACACTGCGACCCAGGCATCGGTCGAAGACGCGGTTCGCCTATCCGGCGGCACCTGGACCCTGATGCGGGCGCCCGACAGTTGCCGAAACGCCGTCCGCGTCATACCGGATGAGGCCGCCCCGCTCGCCGCCATCACGCGGCGGCTGAAAGCGGCGCTGGACCCGGCCGGTATTCTCAACCCCGGTCGCCTCTACGCGGGTCTATGATCCACCATGCAAACCAATTTCACAGCCGAACAGCTTCGGGACCCGGATATCGCGTCGTCGAACCAGGTTCTGCGCACCTGCGTGCATTGCGGTTTCTGCACCGCGACCTGCCCGACGTTTCTGCTACTGGGCGATGAACTCGACAGCCCGCGCGGGCGCATCTACCTGATCAAGGACATGCTGGAGACCGGGCGGCCGGCGACGCAGGACGTGGTGCAGCATGTCGACCGCTGCCTGTCCTGCCTGTCCTGCATGACCACCTGCCCATCCGGCGTGAACTACATGCACCTGGTCGACCACGCCCGCACCTATATCGAGCAGACTTATCGGCGCCCGCTGCCCGAGCGCCTGTTGCGCGGGTTGCTGGGGCGGTTGCTGCCTCGGCCGGACCTGTTCCGGGTGGCGCTGATCGGTGCGCGTGTGGCGCATCCGCTGGCGGGACTGATCCCGGGGCAGTCGATGCTGGCCAAGCGGTTGCGGGCGATGCTGTCCTTGGCGCCGGCCCGAATCCCCTCCCCCAGCGCGACGGAAACTCCTGGGGTGCATAAGGCGATTGGGGTTCGGCGTGCCCGCGTCGCGCTGCTGACGGGGTGCGCCCAGAAGGTGATCGCACCGCAGATCAATGAGGCCACCATCCGGCTGCTGACCCGCATGGGGGTGGAGGTCGTGGTGTCCCAGGGCGCCGGCTGCTGCGGCGCGCTGAACCACCATATCGGGCAGCACGATGCCGCCATGTCGTTCGCCCGCGCCAATATCGAGGCGTGGAGCCGTGAGGGTGAGACCCTGGATGCCCCCTTGGATGCCCCCTTGGACGCCATCATCATCAATGCCTCGGGGTGCGGCACGACGGTGAAGGATTACGGCTTCATGTTCCGGGAGGCCGAGGCGCCGTTGCGTGCCCAGGCGGAACGGGTTGCCGGGATGGCCATGGACATCACCGAGTTTCTGACGCGGTTTGGTTACTCGCCCACGCGGTCGCCGAGCGGTTTGACGGTGGCGTATCACTCGGCGTGCAGCTTGCAGCATGGGCAACGGGTAACGGGGGAGCCGAAGACGTTGCTGGCGCGTGCCGGGTTCCGGGTGAAGGAGCCGGCTGAGTCGCATATCTGCTGCGGGTCGGCGGGGACGTATAATTTGTTGCAGCCGGAGATCGCTGGGCGGTTGCGGGATCGGAAGCTGGGCCATCTGCGGAAGACGGCGCCGGATTTGATTGCCGCTGGGAATATTGGGTGTATCACGCAGTTGTCGGGCCATGGGGTGCCGGTGGTGCATACGGTGGAGCTGCTGGATTGGGCGTCAGGAGGTCCCGTGCCTGCGGCGTTGGGTGATTTGTTGCCGGGTTAGGGTGGGGCGAGCCGAGCGAATCGTTTTTGACTGTGAGCCGTGTTGTGAGATAAGGAGTCAACGAGGATGCTTTGGCTCTTGCGCTCTCTGCGGGATACCTGAACAAGGAAATTTTCGCGTTAGGTCTGGTCACGGCGCAGGCTGAGACACTGATGACCGTCACGGAAATGGGGTCAAGAGTGCCGAGGAGGGAGGGGGATTTTTGTCTCATTTTTGCGTCAATGCCGCGTAACGTATTATATGGTAAATCGGGCGCGGGCTATTGCCCAGCCGAACTATCTGCACCACGGCGCGCTTTTGCGAATTCAGATTCGACGATGACTAATTCTCCGGTGGAGTCCTGCTTTGCGCCAAACATCACAAGGGGCGCCCCATTTAGCATTACATTGATGAATTTTGTCCGACTCTCAGCAAACAGATTGCCGAGATCATGGGCTTCCCTAATCAACGATTCGTATTCTGATTCAGTTGTAAGAGACTCGCCTCCAAACCGGTTGAATAAGAATTTGTGGACAAAAAAATCCCGCCTCTCTTTTGTTGATCGCATGTCATTGGTTAAGTCATCTAAAAAACTGTGCTTCTGCATTTCACGAATAAGGTTTCCGAAGGTCTTTGACGCAAATAGCGCGAATGACGCATCCATGCTTAGCTCATCATTCGCAAGCGACTGCAAGAATGCTATGATTGTGAATTCTAATTGTTGCAATTCAATGAAAGTGCATCCCAACGCATGGGCAAGAGCGATAGCGCTGTCTGACCCCGAGAGACGGTAGCGAAGCTGGCCAACTTGAAGGTCGTGCACAACAATCCTCCTATATGGTAAGTGGCCGGTGCAACTGATGGTCTCCCCGGCATGGGGGCCTATGACATCAAGGGCAACAATTTCTCTGAAAGCCTGAAGAGAGCTATTGGCCCTCCAAAGTCGAAGCGCTTTAGTAGTTGTCCGTTCAATCCTGTTGTGTCGAATACGAACACGTCGGCAACAGGAAATTGTTTATTTTGTAATGTTGCGTCGTCGATCTTCCATACAGGTTCAAGAATATCGTGGGCAACGGCATTGCGTATCATCCAAACCACCACGCTACTGTTGCGTATCAGGTCGTCTGAATGATTACGCCGCTCCTTCCAACTGCCATACTTCACTTCGAGGGCGGAGTTTAGTTCCATCGCTAATAATCGGTATGCTAGACGCTCAAGCAAGGTTCCACACAGTTCAAAATTTTCTGTCGACATCTCTAAATCTCTTGAGCCTAATGAATGCTTCCCAAAGACGATGAATTCTGGGGGGTCGGGCAAGCTCACTTTTAGCCCGAAGCTAATCGGACTCCCAACCCGATACGCGAAGCGAAAGAAGTCTTGCGCCCATAAGACACGCTCCACAGAAGTCATGCGCCTTGTCATGCCACCAACCTCGAAATCGTGCTGTTGTGGACGTTGTAGGTCCGGGCAATGTCGCGGATCGGCTCGCCGTTGTCGCGCCGCCGGATCGCCTCCTTCTGCTGGTGCGGGGTGAGCTTCGGCTTGCGACCCATTTTCACGCCGCGCGCCTTTGCTCGCTCCCGTCCTTCTCCCGTGCGCACACGGATCAGGTCGCGTTCGAATTCCGCCAACCCGCCCAACACGGCGACCATCAACCGCCCGTGTGCTGTGGTGGTGTCTGCCCATGTGTCACCAAGGGATCGAAACCCCGCCTTGCGGTCGGTGATCGCGGCCAAGGTGTTCAACAGGTCGCGGGTGGATCGTGCCAGCCGGTCGAGCCGCGTCACCATAAGCACGTCACCGGCCTCAAGCTCGGCCAGCACCTTGCGGAGCTGGGCGCGGTCGGTCTTCGCCCCGCCCGCCGTCTCGCGGAACACCTTCTTGCATCCGGCCTTGGTCAGTTGGCGCACCTGTGCGTCAACACTCTGTCCGTCCGTGGACACCCGCGCGTAGCCATATTTCATGGACTCAATATGCAGCTAATTTACGCAGCGGAAAAGTCCAATCTTTTCAGACCTCAATTTTTGCTGCAAAATTCTTGAATGCCAAGCCATGCGCCAACCGAATAACACACGAGCACCATGAGTAACCGGAACGGCAATCTCGACAGCCCCTGCACGCAGCATGCGATCAAAACCCACGGCAGCCGAATACGTGCCGGAACAAACCAATACCACGCCGAATCCATGCACCCCCATCTGCGCACCCACCTTGACGCCCCCCGCCCAGCGCTCCCAAATCAATCTCATGGACACCGTGCTCGACCACCCATGGACCACCGAGACGTTCCTCGCCTGGGAAGACCGCCAGGAGGGCAAGCACGAGTTCGACGGCATCCAGGTGGTCCCCATGACAGGCGGCAGCGTCGCGCATCAGGATATCGTCTTCAACCTGCGCGTGCTCCTCGCCCGCCTGCTAACCGGAACATCGTTCCGCGCCCTCCACGAAATGCGTCTGCGCATCGGTGAGCGAGTCCGCTACCCCGATGTCCTGGTCTGCCCAGTCACCGTCCCCCAGACCCAGCGCACTCTGACCGACGCCATTGTGGTCTTCGAGGTCCTGTCCGACGACACCGCCGCCACTGATCGCGTCGTGAAACTGCGCGACTATGCCGAAATCCCGTCCCTGCAATACTATGTCATGCTGGAGCAAGCCTCCCGCGCCGCCATCATCTGCCAGCCGGCAAAAGGCGGCGCCTGGATCACCAGCCCGCAAACCCGGGGCGCCATCGCACTGCCCGAGCTGAACCTCGCGTTGCCCCTGGACGACATCTACCAAGGTCTGTCCTTCCCGCCGGACATGACCGCCTAGCAAGGCCCCGGCCCGAACCAGAACCCCGGGCGCCACGCCGGGATAGCAGCAGGGACCTCTAATTCTTGATTTGTAACTCATGGCAATTCCGGTGGGACGATGTCAGGCGTACCGTTTGCCTCAGGCGTCCGCCTCCCTCTTCGCGCGGCGTGCTGCCCCGATGAGCAGCATGCGGTCATGCACGACGCTGAGTATTTCGGTCACGCCGTCCGGCGCCACCCGGTAGACCACCAGATGCCTGGGTTGACCGACCCGATGCTCGCGCGGCACGAGGCGACGCACGGACCGGAGATGGAGCGTTCGGACTCCCGCGACTTTGGGAACATCGCGCGAGCCGGGCATCGCCGGTGAGTCGCCGATCGCGGTCATGGCAGCGATGATGAGGCGATTGTAACGGGCAGCCGCGTCGATGCCCCATCGACGCGCACTCTCAAGAAGAACAGCCTCGATCCTGTCCTCGGCATGGCCGACAACACGGTAGGGCACTTAGCTTTCGTCGGCTGCCAGCCGGTCGCGGAGGCGCGTCATCATCCGCACATGCCAAGCCTCGGCACTCTCGGGCCCGGCGATCGTCACGTAACGTCCGGCCTCGGCGTCAGCGATACCGGCGTTGGCTTCTGATACAATTTCATCCTCGACCTCGATATCCGCCGCGAAACGGCGAGCGGCCTCCAGGAGATAGGCGTCCGCGCTCTCGACGCGGCCAGCCGCGATCTGGCGGTCGATGATCGCCTGGATCTCGTCCGGCAGTCTAACCTGAATGATGCTCATTCGCCCTCCGCGGCAACGGGATAGATCGGCCATGTGGATCAATCTATCACAATCGGGGAAAAGCCGAGAACGCCTCGATCGCCAACTCGTTCACAACCGATTGCGCCCTCGCCATGCCCCAGTGTCGGCATCGACCACCGGTCGCCAGGAGCCTGCTCATCCCCGGGGACAATTCACCCGTACAGGACCCATCGTGGGCTGCCGTACTCACGCGGGCCATGCGACCGAAGCGGCCCTATCTTCCGACACACCCGAAATCTCTTGAATGGCGGCCGTCACTCGATGCACGCCTGCGCGCCCTGCCGGAGTCGCCACGCTAAGCGCTCCGAACGCTAATCGGCCGCGTCCGCCGGGAAAATAGCCATCTGCCCAATCGGCATGCAACCTTGAACAAAAGGTTAACCGCATGGATCCGGAACAATACCCCCCGAGTCCCGCATTGTATCGTAACAAAAACCCCCTATATCCGCGCCTATCCGGAACGGATTACAGAAAATCCACACTTAAAGTAAAATCTCAAGAAACCCAACAAATATAAACGATATCAGTCACATGAAACCCAATCCCGAACCCAGATATGAACTCCGGCGGAAACGCTCAACAACCTGACTCGCCTCGGATCAATAATGCGACGCACCCCGTTAACCATTGCCCAAAATTCAGGCAAATCACCGCCATACCGGGGTTTTTGATCCCCAAAACCCGTATCGGATCCTCAGGACTCGCTTTTTTCTTGCCATCGATGCCGTCCGCAGCCTAGAACAAAAAGTAAACACAAAAGGCTCACCGGGTCGCCGAACCATGCCCTATCCTGCTAACGCTCCACTTCGTACGCAAGAATCGCACACCGACGGTCGAAAACAGCGCGATGACATCATCGCTCCCCGCACCATACGCCGGTCCTCGCTCCCTGGCGCCAGGCCTCCAGCCATCCTGCACATCGACCTTGATAGCGCCCGTTTCGCGTCATCACGGCGACCGAGGACGAACGATTGCAGCCAGCCGAGCTGGCGTGATGACGGGCGGGCTGGGCAAGCAAGGGGCAACAACATGCGGCTCGGTCAGCCCGACACAGGGGATGCCGACCCCATTCCCCCCGGGCGCAGGGCACAACGCAGAATCGCGGCACGTCATTCTTGATTTTCGCCTCCTGCCCGACATCAGCACAACGCCCCGTTGACGCACTCGGCCCAATCCTCCGGCCACAAGACCGCTCGCCCTTCCCGCGCCCCAGTCCACGTGGCAACCTCACCCGCAGCAAAATAAGGAAACGACCATGCCTCGCATGACGGGTGGAGAAGCGATCGTCGACAGTCTGCTGCGACACGGGATCGATACCGTGTTCGGCCTGCCCGGCGTGCAGGTGTACGGGTTGTTCGATGCATTCTCCCGCAACGCCAACCGGCTGCGGCTGATCAATGCCCGCCACGAGCAGACCACCGCCTACATGGCCCTGGGCTATGCCTGCGCCACCGGCAAACCCGCCGCCTATGCCGTCGTCCCCGGCCCCGGCGTGTTGAACACCACCGCGGCACTCGCCACCGCCTGGGGCGTCAATGCCCCGGTGCTCTGCCTGACCGGACAGGTGCCCAGCGCCATGATCGGCCGCGGCCGCGGCCAGTTGCACGAGCTGCCCGACCAGCTCGCCACTTTGCGCACCCTGCTGAAATACGCCGACCGGATCGAGCACCCGACCGAGGCCCCCATCAAGGTCGCCCGAGCCTTCCAGGAAATGATGTCCGGCCGCCGTGGTCCCGCATCCTTGGAAATGGCGCTGGACCAGTTCCCCGCCCAGGCTGAGGTCACGCCACAAGACCCGCTGCCACTCTACCCCAACCCGACCCCGGACCCGGAAAAGATCGGCCGGCTGGCCAAGATGGTGCAGGATGCCCGCAATCCGATGATCTGGGTCGGCGGCGGCGCCCAGAACGCCTCGGCCGAGATCCGCGCGTTGGCCGAACGCATAGGCGCCCCGGTGGTCGCCTTCCGCGGCGGGCGTGGCGTGATGGATGACCGCCATCCCTTGGGGCTGACCATTGCGTCGGCCTACAAATTATGGCCCGAGACAGACCTGCTGATCGCGTTCGGCACCCGGCTGGAAGTGCCAACCATGCGCTGGGGCGCGATGCCGGCCGGTGTGAAGATCGCCCGCATCGACATCGACCCGATCGAGATGCGCCGCCTGCAGGTCGATCTCGGGATCGTCGGCGACACCGCCGATGCCGCCCGCGCCTTGACCTCGGTGGTGATCCCGCGCAACGAGCCCGCGCGTGCCGCAACCATCGCCCAAGCCAAGGCCGACGCCGCGGTGGCGATCCAGAAAGTGCAGCCGCAGATGTCCTATATCGAGGCCATTCGCGAGGTGCTCCCCGAAAACGGCATCCTGTGTGATGAGATGACCCAGGTCGGCTACGTCTCCTGGTTCGGCTTCCCGTTCCACTCGCCCCGCACCTTGGTCACATCCGGCTTCTCCGGCACCCTGGGCGCGGGATTCCCCACGGCTTTGGGCGTGAAAGTCGGCCAGCCGGACCGCCCCGTGGTGGCGCTGACCGGCGATGGCGGGTTCCTGTTCGGCGGCTCGGACCTGGCGACCGCCGTGCAGCATGGCATCAACCTGGTGACGGTGCTGTTCAACAACTCGGCCTACGGCAACGTGCTGCGCGACCAGCGCCGGCTGTTCGATGGGCGCGAATCGGGATCGGCCCTGCGCAACCCCGATTTCCAGACCTACGCGAAGGCGTTCGGCGTGCGGTCCTGGCAGGTGCGCGACGCCAACGGGCTCCGCGTGGCCCTGGCCGAGGCCCTGGCGGCCAATGCCCCCTGCCTGATCGAGGTCATCACCGACATCACCCAGGAATATGCGCCATGGGAGTTCATCGCGCCCGGCCGCGGCTGAACCTGCTTGCATCAGGAGGCGACTGTTCGCTCAGGTGAAGTGCCAAGTGAAGGGTCGAGCGATGTGTCAGTCGCTCGCCTCGGTCGCGGCCGGCGCACTGCCCCGGATCCCGGTCTCGTCCAGCAGGTCGAGATAAGGCGACAGCGTCAGCAGGAACGCGGTGATCTCGGTGACCAGCGCAACGGCCGTGATCGGCAGCGGAATCGCGCTCGTCGCCCGCAACAGCAACTGGTGGTCCGGCCGCAATCCGATCTGCCAGCCTGGCGGCGCGCCACCGACCAGGCCGCGGACCAGCGCGAAACTGAGCTGACGCACCGTGGTTTGCGCGTTGGCCGCCGTGCTGGGCACCCGTCCGAGGAAGGTGTGCAGGACCAGCTTGCCGTGATCCCCGTCGGGATGGACAAACGCCCGCACGATGCGACCGCGCCATTGCACATTGAAGGTCGGCGGCGCCTCGGGATTGCGCGGCGTCAGCCGCCCGGCGGGATCGACGGCGAAGGGACCAAGCTCGAACGGTGAGGCGATGGGCATGCCGTGATCTCCAGATCTGAAATGCGGTTGCGTGCACCGGGGCCTGACGACGCAAGGACACCGGTTCAGCTTGCCCTGAGAAGATGAACGATCCATAAACGCCGCCTCATGTCAGTTGTCGACGACGTCCGTTCAGTCCTTGCTCCACCCCATCCAGCGGGCCGTCCCTTCATCCTCGGCGGCCTCGCCGTCATCATGCTCGGCCTCGTGGTGGGGACCTGGCTGTCCTGCATCGGCTTGGCGTTCACCCTGTTCTGTCTGTTCTTTTTCCGCGATCCGGAGAGGGTGCCGCCCGGACGGCCCGGGGCGATCCTGGCCCCCGCGGATGGACGTATCGTTGCCATCGCGCCCGCTGTGCCGCCGGTCGAACTCGGTATGGGGGAAACGCCCCGCTGGCGGGTGTCGATCTTCCTGTCCGTGCTGAACGTGCATGTGAACCGGGTGCCGGTGGACGGCGTCGTCACCCGCATCGCCTATCGCCATGGTGCATTCGTCAGCGCCAGCCTTGACAAGGCCAGTGAGGACAACGAACGCAACGCACTCGCCATTCGTCTCGCGGATGGCCAGCAGATCGCCGTCGTGCAGATCGCCGGGCTGATCGCCCGCCGTATCCTCTGCTCGGTGCGCGAAGGCGAGGCGATCCATGCCGGCGACCGCTTCGGTATCATCCGCTTTGGCAGCCGGACCGACATTTATCTGCCGGAAGGAATCCGCCCACTGGTCGCGGTCGGGCAAACCATGATCGGTGGCGAAACCGTCGTCGCCGAACTCCAGGCCTGATGATGCAGGGTCTCGCATGCCCGTGAACATGTCCCAGCGCCTATCGCCAATCCATCGCCTGCGACGGTACCGCCCAAGGCGGCGCCCGCGTTACACCGGGCCGTCGTTCAACCGCATCGTCCCCAATCTGATGACGATGATTGGTCTGTGCGTGGGCCTGACCTCCATGCGTTTCGCGCTGGAGGGCCGGTTCGGCGCCGCCGCCGTCGCCATCACCGTATCCGCCGCGATCGACGGGATCGACGGCCGCTTGGCGCGGCTGCTGAAAGGCACCTCCAAATTTGGCGCCGAGTTCGACAGCCTGTCCGACTTCCTGTGCTTCGGCGTGGCGCCAGCCTTCACACTGTATCTATGGTCGCTCCAATCACTGGGCGCCTTTGGCTACACGCCCTGCCTGATGTTCGCGGTCTGCATGGCATTGCGATTGGCCCGCTTCAATGCCTCGCTCGACAGTGCGCCGAGGCCCGCTTACGCGTATAATTTCTTCACCGGCGTCCCCGCGCCCGCTGGAGCCGGCGTGGTGCTGTTTCCGTTGTTCCTTGGGCTCGAAGCCCAATCCCTCGGCCTCGATTGGCTGCTGGCCACCGCGCGCCATCCCGCGGTCTGCGCGTTCGCGCTGGCCGGCACGGCGCTGCTGTCCATTTCGACGGTGCCCGTATGGAGCTTCAAGAACTTCAAAGTCCCATCCACCTACGTCCTGCCCCTGCTGCTCGGTACCGGGCTGTTCGTCGCGTTGCTGGTCGCCGATCCCTGGGCGGCTATGGCGGCCGGGGGACTGATCTATCTCGGCATGCTGCCATTCAGCGTGCGCAGCTTCCATCGCCTCCGCCGCGAGGCAGAGGCGATGCATGAGGCCGAAACAGTCCCGGTCGTCGCGCCTTAAACCGGGCTATCTCCCGGAGCCATCGCCAGCGCTAGAGCGGTTCACCATGACTGGAAACCGCAAACCGCTCTGGCCTCCTGTTTTGCCGTATGATGCACACGTTGTTACGGTCGCCTCCGCGTGATCATGCGCTAGCCATTGACCTGCCGCATCAGCGCGATCCAACGGTCCAGCGCGGGCAACAGCACATCGTCCTTTGCCGACTCCAGGCTGACCACGACCCGGGACACCCCGATATCGCGATAATGCTTCAGTTTGTCGGCATCCGCCGGCACCCCGAACATGGTCACCGGGACGGAGGCCGGGTCGCGGCCGGCATCGCGCGCCATTTGCTGGAACTGCGGCAGGAAGGCGCTGACGTCGCCATAGTGCGGCCGCGACCCGTGCGGCACCCAGCCGTCACCATAGGCGATGGCCCGGCGAGCACCGTAGGGGAAGGCGCCGCCGACGATGATGGGGGGATAGGGGGTTTGGACCGGCTTCGGCCAGGCCCGCATGGGCGGGAAATCGACCAGATCGCCGTGATATTCGGCGATTTCCTGGGTCCAGATGGCCTTCATCGCCTCCACCCGTTCCCGCACCAGCTTCCAGCGCCCCTTGAAGTCGGTGGTGCCGTGGTCCGCCATCTCCTCGGCGTTCCAGCCGCCGCCGATGCCGAACAGGAACCGCCCCTTGGACACCTGGTCGATCGAGGCCACCAGCTTCGCGGTCTGGATCACATCCCGCTGCACCACCAATGCCACGCCGGTTCCCAGCAGCAGGGTCTTCGTCACCGCCGCGGCGGCGGCCAGGGACACGAAAGGGTCCATGCACTCGGCATATTTCCGCGGTAGCTCGCCGCCTTGCGGGAACCCGGACTGGCGCGATACCGGGATATGCGAATGCTCCGGCGCCCAGAGCGACTCGAAGCCCCGTTCCTCCAGCGCGCGTGCAAGGTCGGTCGCTTCCATCGCGTAATCGGTAAAGAACATCGCGGCGCCAAATTTCATGGTCGAATCCCCGTATTGATCGATCTACTCTAGAACATGATCCCGCTGAACGGAACCGCATCGGCGTGTGGATCAGGCTCCAAGGCAATGAGGCGCGCGCGTTCTCCGGGTCCCATCACGGCGACGAGCGGTGTCGCCATGACTGGAAGCCGCAATTCGCTCCGGATCTTTGTCGTATCAAATGTTTCGCACGCTGTTACGGTCCGCTCAGGGCGATCATCCTCTAACCTGGCCGCGTTCCACATATACCTGTATGGCCCGCGGGCTTGAGAAACCCGACCCGCCCGCGCACATTGGCGAATGGACGGAGCCTGATCGATGATGCTTACGCGCCGGCGCATGATGACCGCATCGGCTGCAACCACCTTGCCCGCGCCCTTCATCCGTTCGGCCAGGGCGGCACCGCGGCGCGTGACCTTTGCCGCGCCTGGCGGGTTGTTTCAGCAGTTTTTTGAGACCCACATCTCCAGCCTGTTTCGCAGACTGAACCCCGGCCTCGACATCAACTATGTCCCGGTCACCAGCCCGACGCAGGCGCTGGCGATGCTGCGCACCTATCGGGCGGCGCCACAACTGGACGTCGCGATGCTCGATGTCCCAACCTCCCGGCTGGCGGCGGAGGAGGGGCTGGTGGAACCGATCGCGCGCGAATCGTGGCCGGTTCTGGCCGAATTGGCGCCGACGGCGTTCTTGGAGGGGCTTGCCGCCCCGATCACCGTGCAGGACAGCCTGGTGCTGCTGTATGCGCCGGATCGCGTGAAGACACCGCCAACCGGGTGGAAGACGTTGTGGGATGGGGCGGCGGACCGGCGAATCGCGATTCCCGCACCGCCCAACCTGGCCGGCATTGCTTTCGTGCTGATCGCCAACCGTCTATTCGGTGGCGTCGATCCGGTGCGTTCACTCAGTAGCGGGATCAATGCGATCGCCCAGATCGCACCGCGAGTTGCGACATGGGACCCGAGGCCGACCACCTATGACGCCATCATCGACGGGCAGGCCGCATTATCGGTTGGATGGAACGCACGGGGCCGCATGTTTTCGCAGCGATTCCAGGGGCGGGTGACCGTAGTGCTGCCCGAGGAAGGTTCGGTCTTCAGTCCACATATCTGCAATCTGGTCAAAGGCGCGAGCCAAGCGGACGCGGCGGCCTCGTTGATCGCCTTCATGCTGAGTGTCGAGGGGCAGACAGCCTTCGCCGAACACATGTTTCTGGCGCCGGTGAATACGAAGGTCCGCCTCACCCCGGCCGTTCAGGCCAGCATCGTCGCCACGCCGGCTCAACTGGCCCGGATGATGGAGGTGGATTGGGGCGCGATCGCCGGCATCCGGGATTCGATCATAGACCAGTGGCGTCAGCGGATCATGCGTGTGGGTCTGCCGCGTTGATCCGTGTCACAAGTCCCAGGGATTGATCAGATCCAGCCCCATATCCGCGAAATCCGCGACATTGCGCGTCACCAGGACTTTGTTGTTGACCCGGGCCGTGGCGGCAATCAACGCATCCGCCATGGGCCGGGAGCCCTGGGCCATCAGCCGTCCCCAGTTGGTCGCAACCGCATCGTCGATCGGCAAGAGACGCGCCGCATAGCGCAGCCGCAGTTCATCCAGCCAGCGATTCAGCACGGCCGCGGCCCCTGGATCGGTCCGGGCCTTCATGGCGATGCCCTTCATGATCTCCCCGATGGTGATCACACTCAGGTAGATCGCGTTGGGATTGGCCGAACGGAGCCAGTTCACCGCCTGCGGCGTGCGCCTGCGCGCTTCCGAGAGCACGCAGGTGTCGATCAGATACATCAGAAATCGACGTCGCGGCCGGTATCGCGGGAGCGGTCGTTGATAGTGTCCACGACGTCATCGGGCCAAGCTGGGTCCGACAACAGAAATTCTGTGAACGAGAGTTCAGGCGTTTTCAGCGCGTCATAATCCCGGGCCGAGAGTACCACCGCCGCCCGCTGGCCGTGAACGGTCACGGTCTGCGGCCCCTCATCGCGGGCGCGCTTGACGACTTCGCTGAAGCGGTTCTTGGCTTCCTGCAATTGCCAATCGACGAGCATGGCGCCCTCCTCAATCTGTCCAGACAGTCCAGATTTAGTGTGCCGCCTGCCGAACGTCAATCACCCTTTTCCAGATCACGCGCCACCTCCGGCTGGTGCATCAGCCGATCGATCGCCATCGCATACTCGATGGCGGCGTCCGGCTGGAAATGCAGCTCCGGTGTGTAGCGAAGCCGCACCGCATGTGCGACCTGGCTCCGCAGATAGGCCGAGGCGCGTTGCATGGCCGGGATCAGCAGCCCCACATCCGACCGCCCGAGCCGCGACACGAACACGGTCGCGTGCTTCAGGTCGGGGCTGATCCGGACCTCGTTCACCGTGATCTCGGCCGTCGCCAGATCGGGGTCGCGGAATTCGCGCCGCGTGAACACCCCGCTCAGGACGTGGCGGATTTCCTCCGCCACGCGCAATTGCCTCTGGGACGGACCGGCATCTCGCTTCTTCAACCCGGGACCATCTCCACTTCGAAGCACTCGATAACGTCGCCTTCCTGCAGATCATGGAAGTTGGCGAACGACAGACCGCATTCGTAGCCACGCGCTACTTCGCGGACATCGTCCTTGAAGCGCTTGAGCTGCGACAATTCACCGTTGTGGATCACCACGTTCTCGCGCAGGACGCGCACGCCACTGCCACGCTTGACCAGACCCTCGGTGATCATGCAACCCGCGACCTTGCCGGTCTTGGTGATGTTGAAGACCTTGCGGACCTCCGCGTAGCCCAGGAACTTCTCGCGGGCCTTGGGCGCGACCTTGCCCTTGACCAGCTTTTCGATGTCGTCGGAGACCTCATAGATGATCGAGAAGTAGCGGATATCCACCGATTCCCGTTGTGCCAGTTCCCGTGCCTGCGACGTGGCGCGGACGTTGAAAGCGACGACGACGGCGCTGGACGCCTTGGCAAGCTGGATGTCGCTTTCGGTGATCTGCCCGACGCCGGCCAACAGCACGCGGACTTTCACTTCCTCATGCGCCAGTTTCAGGACCGTGGCCTGGATGGCTTCCGCGCTGCCTTGCACGTCGGCCTTGATCAGGATTGCGACCTCTTTCTGCTCACCCGCCTGGATGCGAGCCAGCATCTGGTCCAGCGTACCGCGCGCACCGGCGGCCGCGCCAGCCATCTTGTCCCGCTGCCTGCGCGACCGGAATTCCGTAATCTCCCGCGCTCGGCTTTCGCTTTCCACCACCACCAGCGGTTCCCCGGCCGACGGCGCACCGCTCAAGCCCAGGATTTCGACGGGAGTCGACGGTCCGGCTTCGCTCAGTGGCCGGCCCTTGTCGTCGAGCATGGCGCGCACCCGGCCCCATTCGGCACCGGCCACGACGATATCGCCCTGCCGCAACGTTCCGCGCTGCACCAACACCGTGCCCACCGGGCCGCGGCCACGATCGAGGCGGCTTTCAATCACCGTCCCTTCAGCCGTGCGGTCCGGATTGACGCGCAGGTCCAGGATTTCGGCCTGCAACAGGATGGCTTCTTCCAGCTTGTCGAGCCCGGTCTTCTTCAGGGCCGAAACTTCGACATCCTGGGTCTCGCCGCCCATCTCTTCCACGACGATGTCGTGGCTGAGCAGTTCCTGCCGCACCCGCCCCGGATTCGCATCCGGCTTGTCCATCTTGTTGATGGCGACGATCAGCGGCACGTTCGCTGCCTTGGCATGACGAATCGCCTCGATCGTCTGCGGCATGACGCCGTCATCCGAGGCCACCACCAGCACCACGATATCCGTCACCGCCGCGCCGCGTGCCCGCATCGCGGTGAACGCTTCGTGGCCAGGCGTATCGACGAAGGTGATCCGCTGACCACTGCCCAACTGCACCTGATAGGCACCGATATGCTGGGTGATGCCACCGGCTTCCCCACCCGCCACATCGGTCGAGCGCAGCGCATCCAGAAGCGAGGTCTTGCCGTGGTCCACATGGCCCATGATGGTCACGACCGGCGGGCGTGGCACCAATTCCGAATCGACGTCCGCGGCGCCTTCGATCCCGATTTCGACGTCGGATTCCGCGACGCGCCGCACACGGTGGCCGAATTCCTGCACCACCAGTTCGGCGGTGTCCGCATCCAGCGACTGCGTGATCGTCGCCATGACGCCGAGTTTCATCAGCGTCTTGACGACCTCCGGCGCGCGGGCGGCCATGCGGTTGGCCAGCTCCTGGACGGTGATCTGCTCGGGTAGAATGACGTCTCGCACGACTTTGACCTGATCGGAGCGGAGTCGTTCAAGCTCAGCCTGGCGCCGCTCGCGCTCACGCTGGCGCCGGACGGAGGCCAGCGAGCGAACCCGGTCGTCCTCGCCCTCGATCGCGGCCTGGACGTCGATCCGTCCGGCACGGCGGCGATCATCGACACCCTTTTTCGGCGCCACAACCAGCGGCTTGCGGGCCGGCAGCCCACCTGGGCCGGGGCGGCGCGCCTGACGGGCGTCCTCTTCTTCATCGGCCCGCGTGCCGGGCCGTAGACGCAATGTCTCGCCGGCAGCGCCGGGGGCAGCCGGCGTCGCGGCCCCGGGCCTCGCGGCCGGTGCAGCAGGGGCTGCCACAGCGGGTGCGACCGGCGCCGGTGCGGCAGCGGTCGCCGGTGCGGCCACCTGCTCCTGGGCAGGCTGCCCTGGTTCCTGCACGCTGGGCTGCTCGACCGGACGCGGAGCGCTCGGGCGTTGGCCGGCGGTCACTTCCGCGGCCTCCCGCGCGGCGGCCGCGGCGGCCTGTGCGGCGGCTGCCACGTCGGCCTTGCGCTTTTCCTCGGCTTCCACGGCAAGGCGGGCGTCTTCCTCAGCCTGCCGGCGCGCCTCTTCCTCGGCCACCTTGCGGGCTTCTTCCTCGCGGCGGCGTGCTTCCTCGGCGGCGGAGAGGATCGAGATTTTCTCCTGTTCCCGCCGTTCCGCATCGCGTCGCGCCGCGTCACGCTGTTGTTCAACCAGCGCACGCTGACGCGCCGCCAGTTCGGTGGCGGTCAGCGCCCGTCCCGCGCCCGGCGCCGGGCGGCCCGTTGGGGCTGGTCCGCGCGCCTGTGGAGAGCCGGTGCCGGCCGGCGTTGGCGTCGGTGCCCCCGCCGCGGCTGACGGCGCCGCGACCGGCGCGCGCTTCTTGCGCACTTCGACCTGGACGACTTTCGATCGTCCGTGACTGAAGCTCTGCCTGACGGAGCCCGCGTCGACGGTGCGCCCCAGTTCCAGGCGTCCCGCGGGGCGCAAGGAGAGCCGACCTTTACCGCCGTCCTGATCGTTGGTTTCGCTCATGCTTTACCCGTGGCACCCACTTCAATGTTCACGCCGGCGGTTTCCCGCCTGTCTGTCCCCATGGACACGCGTCCGAATCCTCGTAGTCCCGCCAGCCGTCCCGCCTCTATCACCAGGGCGTTGGCCAGCTTGCCGGGCGCGATCGCGACATGGACAACATGGTCCTTCGCAAATATCCGCCCCAGTGCTTCCGCCGGCAAAGGATCGATCACACTGACCGACACCGCCGCACCCGACAGAAACCTTGTCCGCTCTGCTTCGCTGCCGTCCGAAGCCTGGACCGCCAACCCGGCCTGTCCCCCGCGAACCCACTCCCGCGCCTTCTCAAATCCCGCGATCGCCTGTCCTGCTCGCCGAGCGAGGCCTAGCAACTCGCCGATCCGCCGCAGCAGCGCCGCCTCTAGCATTTCGCGAAGGTTTGGGGGCACCGACACCGGACCACGAGCAGCGCGGGCGAACGCACGCACGAGCTGACGATACGCGTCTCCTTGTGCGCCGGGGTCTTGTAACACATCCCTCGACGCGCTCAACCATATTCCCCGTCCGGGCAGCCTTGCGGCCAGGTCTGGCACCAACGCGCGGTCGGGGCCGATCACAAAGCGGATCATCCGCTCCTTCGGCTGCCGTTCGCGCGTGACGATGCAGCGCCGGAGCGGTCCGGTTTCCCCCTCGTCCGTCGCGTCTTCAACCAGGGACGTCTCGGCCAAGAAGGTCCCGGTCACGGACGCCCCACTCAGGGACGCCCGGGCCGGCGTCCCCGACGCCGTCCGCAAGGGTATTCCAGACGGCATCGCGGTTGGGATCAAGGCCTCAGTCGTGACCGGCCTCCCTTGTTGCTTCGACTTCCCCTGCGTCCGGCCCTGCGTCCGCCCCTGCGGCCGCATCGTGTTCCGCGTCCGGCGCGGCTTCTTCATCGTCGAACCAGTGCGCCCGCGCCATCATGATCACGTCGTTGGCGACGGCTTCGTCCATCTTGTCGGCGCCGACGATCTCGATCAGTTCGTCCGAGGCCAGATCGCCCAGGTCGTCCAGCGTCTTGATGCCTTTCTCGCCGAGCGCGACCAGCATGGCGGGGGTGAGGACATCGATGCTGGCGATATCGTCGGAAACACCGAGTTCGATACGCTTGTCGGTCAACTCATTGTCGCGATTCGTGATGAAGGTTTCCGCTCGCCGGATCAGTTCCTCGGCCACAAGGTCGTCGAACCCTTCGATCGCCGCGACTTCCTCGACTGGCGTGAACGCCAGTTCCTCGACCGAGGTGAAGCCCTCCGTCACCAGCAGCCCGGCGATCATGTCGTCGACGTCCAACGCCTCGACGAACTGGCCGGAGCGACGGCGGAATTCCTCCTGCCGGCGTTCGCTTTCCTCCGCCTCGGTCAGGATGTCGATGTCCCAACGGGTCAACTGCGAGGCCAGGCGCACATTCTGCCCGCGGCGCCCGATCGCCAACGACAACTGTTCGTCTGGCACCACGACCTCAACCCGGCCGGCTTCCTCATCCAGCACAACCTTCGTCACCTCGGCCGGAGCCAGCGCATTCACCACGAAGGTCGCGGCCTGCGCGCTCCAGGGAATGATGTCGATCTTCTCGCCCTGCAGTTCCTGCACGACGGCCTGCACGCGTGAACCGCGCATACCGACGCACGCGCCGACCGGGTCGATCGAGCTGTCGCGGCTGATCACCGCCATCTTGGCCCGAGAGCCCGGATCGCGGGACACCGCCTTGATCTCGATGATGCCGTCATAAATTTCCGGCACTTCCTGCGCGAACAGCTTGGCCAGGAAACCAGGATGCGTGCGGGAGAGGAAAATCTGCGGCCCGCGCGGTTCTTCGCGCACGTCGTAGATATAAGCGCGCACCCGATCGCCGTTTCGGAAACTTTCCCGCGGGATCAGCTCGTCCCGCCGCAGCAACGCCTCCGCTCGGCCCAATTCCACCATCAGGTTGCCGTACTCGGTGCGCTTGACCACGCCGTTGATGATCTCGCCCACGCGGTCCTTGAATTCGTCGTACTGACGCTTGCGCTCGTATTCGCGCACCCGCTGGACGATGACCTGCTTGGCGGTCTGCGCGGCAATACGCCCGAAATCGATCGGCGGCAGCGGGTCGATCAGATGCTGACCGATCTGGATGTCGGGCTTGAACTTGCGTGCGATATGGACGGGGATCTGGGTTTCCTCGTTTTCGACCGTCTCGACCGCTTCGGTCCAGCGGGACAGCCGCACATCGCCGGTCTTGCGATCGATCGTCGCGCGGATGTCCTTCTCGTGCCCGTATTTGGCGCGCCCGGCCTTCTGGATGGCCTGCTCCATCGCCTCCAGCACTTCCTCACGGTCGATCGACTTCTCTCGCGCGACAGCGTCGGCGACCAGGAGCAGTTCGGGGCGGGCGATAGCGGTATCCATGGGCGACCTCGATGCTTGGGTCTTGGTTCAGTTGGTCTTCGGTGGGCTCGCCGTGGCTTCGATCAAGGCATCGGTCAGAACGAGCTTGGCGCGGCGCAATTCGGCGAGTTTCAATTCAACCTCGGTCCCGTCGTCGAGGCGCATTCTTGCGATTTCGTCATCCGCGCCAAGCACAATCCCAGAGAACCGTTTCCGGCCGTTCACGGGAAATTGTGTTTCGGCCCGAGCAAGATGGCCGGCGAAGCGGTTCCAGTCTTTCACCCGGGTCAACGGGCGGTCAATGCCGGCGGAACTGACCTCCAGATTCCAGGCGCCGGGAATGGGATCTTCCACGTCGATCATGGCGCTGACCTGGTGGCTGATCGTCTCACAATCCTCGACATTGATCTGCGCGCCGTCGGCGCGGTCGGCCATGATCTGCACAGTCGGGCGTTCGCGCCCGAGGACGGTGATACGCACCAGTTCGTAGCCCATATGGAGGAGCATTGGCTCGACCATGGCGGTCAGGCGTTGTTCCAAGGTCGTGTGGTTGGGTTCGCTTGTCACCAAAACAAAAAAGGCGGCCGGTTAAGGCCACCCCCCGATAGTCAGCGGAGAATGTAGAGTGACTGTCACATAGCCGTGTGATCGGCGGTT